>Ga0073899_10001098_pt1 | contig 24870 bp, 27 predicted proteins | sample KloWWTmetaKNB5Ph_FD_88975 | JGI IMG/M metagenome (GOLD analysis project Ga0073899, IMG submission 88975) | Active sludge microbial communities from Klosterneuburg, Austria, studying microevolution and ecology of nitrifiers - Klosterneuburg... | ecosystem: Engineered > WWTP > Aerobic digester >... | reverse complement strand
CAAAATGGTGTTGCAGTCCCTTTAATTGAATGACGCCGTATATGCCCGATCCGATCAACCCGAGCAAGGTCACAATTACAAGTATTGCCAAGCGCTTGCCAATCGACATATTCAATGTCCCCGAGAGCAGCCCCGATTCATCAGGCCTGCGTTCCAACCAACGGCTATGATGCAGTTCACCGACATCGGCCAATAAGGGTGCTGACTATATCAAGAGCACCCTGCCAAAGCAATGGCCGCGACGTGGATGAGCATGCCTGCAGTCCCGTCTTTCCGGGAACCTGCCGGGGTGCCCGGGTTCAATTTTGTTTCAGACGCCGGCCATGAAATCAGCTGCACGGAAACCGAAAGTCATGGCCGGGCCGAGCGTTCCGCCGGCGCCTGGGTAGGACTCTCCCATGACCGAGGCCGAGTTGTTGCCGATGCAGAACAAACCGTCGATCGGTTTGTCGGACTGGTTGAGTACACGGGCATGGCTGTCGGTCAGCAGGCCGCCCTTTGTGCCGATATCGCCCGCGTCCACTCGAATGGCATAAAACGGCGCCTTGCCTATCGCTGCAAGGCATGGATTGGGTTTGACATTGGAATCTCCATAATAGCGGTCGAAAATATTGCCGCCCTTGTTGAAATCCTTGTCGACACCCTGTTGGGCATACTGATTGTTGAGCGCAACTGTCTCGGCAAGACCGGCGACATCGACACCGATCTGTTTGGCAAGTCCCTCCAGGGTATCGTCCTTCCAGTAAACCTTGTTCAGCCATGCCTTGCGGTCCGGCTGAATTTGCCCCGGCATGAGCGGCCCCATCGGATAGTTAAAGCGAAACTTTGCATCGAAAATCAGCCAGGCTGGAACTGCCGAGCCGCTCTTGGCATGCTCGGAATACATTGCAGCGCCGAATTCGAGGTACGGTGAAGCTTCGTTGACGAAACGTTTGCCTCGGCCATTTACCGTGATGCAGCCGGGCAGGTTACGTTCTGCAAACAGGCCGAGTTGCGCAGGGTCTCCTGGCACCTTTACTGAAGGCACCCACCACGCCCAGTTCATCAGATCGGTCTTGGCGCCGATGGCCATGGCGGCGCGCAAGGCATCGCCGGTATTATGTGGCGGTGTCGCACTCCATTCGGCATTGGTTGGCTTGGGCAGATATTGTTCGCGCATCTGCTGATTGCGTTCGAAGCCCCCGGCAGCCAGGATCACACCACGGCGCGCTTTCAGTTTGAGCAGTTGTCCGTTGGCGCGTTTCGTGACAATGCCGGTGACGCGATCATTCACCTGGATCAGGGATTCGAATGGCGTGTTCAGCCACAACGGGATTCTGCGTACCAGCATGGCGTGCCGCAATCCGGCGGCCATCGCGTTGCCAAGACCGCGCCGGCGATCATGCCGGGATTTCAGGCGCCACGGATAGTCGAGGAAATAACGCAGGATCACCTTGCCAAACAGCATCGGCCAACCGCGTTCCTTGGCCAGCATGATCTGCGCCTCGGTGGCGGTCATGCTGGCCTTGCCAAGCAGCAGCGTACCTTTGATGGCTTCACGCAGATTCTGGAATTCATCGCCAAGCAGGGCGGCATCGAACAGGCGTGGTTCCATGGTGCGTCCGCCGGGCTTCGATCCCGGCAGATGCTGATAGTAATCCGGGTAGCGGTGGCAGGCGGCATATTGGAGCATCATCTTTTCATTGATGTATTCGACCATCTTCGGTGCGCTTTCCAGATAGGCATGGATTCGCTCCTCGGATACCAGCCCGCGGGTTGCCGCCTTGAGGTATGTCAGCGCTTCCTCGGGAGTGTCATTACCGCGTATCTGGTTGTTATTCGGGATCCAGATGGCGCCACCCGAAATGGCCGAGGTCCCGCCATATTTATCGCTCTTCTCGACAACCAGTACAGACAACCCGTGGTCATGCGCCCTGCATGCTGCCAGCATTGCACCTGCGCCTGAACCAACCACAATGACGTCGTATTCCGTGAGGTCGCTGGTGTCGTTATTGGAAGTCATATTTGCCCCTGATTGAAGAGAAAAGCCGCGGCCCCATATAAGTCGCGGATGCTTGCATTATCGCATTGATGACTCATCGTCTGAACGGACTAACGCATAAAAACGCGCTTGCCGACGGGATGCCGGCTGGCAGCAGGCCTCCTTCAATAGCAAAACAAAAAAGCGTGGAACCGGAAATGGATTCCACGCTTTGCTTGAAAGGTTCCCCCGCAATGTCGTCAGGCCGGCATCCTGAACCGAAGTTCAGAGTGACCAGCTTCCAGCCGTTTCAGGTGCATTCTTGCGGAATGCTCACAACGACGGCATACAGTTGCGGGTCAATGCCAAGAGTATTGGTTCAAGGAGTCTATGGCCTTGGCGGGCACCGCAGGGGAATTTCCTGTTGTGGCTGCAAAGCAGTGAAGTAGGATCAGAACAACTTGTCCTGTTGCGCCATCACTGCATCCAAACGCGCCACCATGAAATTGATTCTACGCGCCAAATCATTCTTGTCAAACTCATTTTCGGAAGCGCTGACAGACGCGGTGGGCGCGGCTTCCTGCGCATTCTTGTTGAGCAGGTCGTGGGCAAGATTGAGCGCGGTCATCACGGCCAGACGCTCGCCGGTTCCCTTGGTTTTTGTGGCAAGCTCATTCATCCTGGTTTCAACGCAGGCGACTGCGGCAAGGAGGGAATCGCGCTCTTCAGGAGGGCAGGTCACCCTGTATTCGCGGCCTTGCAGGGAAATATCGACAGTGGAATGCGTGCTCATTTTGATTGATGATCAGGTAATTGTCGCGTTATTCCACAGGGATTTTTTGCATCAGCGCTTCAAGCCGATGGCGGGCTGTGTCGATTTTCTCGGTGAGCGATTTGCAGTCATTCTCAAGCCCGGCGACCTGCTGGCGCAAGGCGCGATTCTCGGCGCGCAAACCCTCGCAGTAAGCAAGGAACTGCTCAAGCCTTTTTTCAAGAATGCCCAGATAATGACTCATACCTAATAGTCTGTGACAGAAAGTCATTACAGTCAAGTAGTAACGAAGCATTTTTAAGGTTGTTTGGAATGCATGGTGGCAGGAATAGAAGGCGTCATTGCGTGCGAGCAATATTGTTCCGGGTTTTTTCGGCTAGAATCGCATTTTGTTGAATGACAGGAGTCATTCAACGTACATGTCCGCGGTGCCCGCACAGCCACGCATCATTGGTTGTCGGGTGAAACGGGAAACAGGTGAGCGTCAGTACTGAACAGACGCGATCCCTGTGCTGCCCCCGCAACGGTAAGGAAGCGTGAATTCATCGAAATGCCACTGGGCTGTCTCAACGGACCCGGGAAGGCGATGAGTTAAATCTTCCGAGCCCGGAGACCGGCCACGGACAATTCAAAGCGGAAGTACCGCGTGGGGCGGTGCCGGTGCATCTTGCATGCTGCGGCCCTCTCCATCGTTACTTCCATTACGTCACATCCACCGGCTTGCGGGGACGTTTGCCGGCACAAGGGAGTAATCATGCATCCATGTATTAAACTACTGGCCGCAGCCGCTGCGCTGCTGGCCATCAGTTCTGTCTGGGCCGAAGACAAGGACAAGGACTTGGGTAACGTTGTTGTGACGGCAACGCGGCAGGCACAACGCAGTAACGAATTGCTGGCAGATGTCAGCCTGATTTCCCGCGCGGAAATCGAACAGGCAGGTCAATCGACACTCATCGAACTGCTCACGCAACAAGCAGGGATTCAGTCCTATAGTCAAGGTGGGCCAGGCAAAATCACGGGATTGTTCATCCGCGGAAGCGGCGCCAATCAATCGGTTATTCTGATCGATGGCGTACGCATCGGTTTGGTCACCTCCGGCACACCTTCCCTGGAGCAGATTCCGCTATCCCAGATAGATCATATCGAAATCCTGCGTGGCCCCGCCTCGGCGCTCTATGGCGCAGATGCCATCGGCGGTGTCATTCAGATATTCACGCGTCGTGGACAAGGTCCGGCAGTGGTTGACGCCTTTGCCGGCTTTGGTAGCCAAAATACGCGCGACCTGTCCGTTGGTTTGTCCGGTGGCAACGATGCCTGGTCATACAGCTTGCGCGGCAGCCACTATGCGACCGACGGTATCAAGGCCATTAACGACAAGGCGAAACAGCCGTACAGCTACGATCCAAGCAGCAGTACAGACGGTTTTCGCAATTCCGGCATGTCCGGCAATCTGGTATTCCGTCCGACGGCAGGACACGAAATCGGTGCCACCGTATTGCGCACCGAGGGCCGCAATTGGTATGAAGGCGGACCGAATTTTGATACCCATGCCGATGTGGCGCAGTCCGTATTTGGTGTCTACAGCCGTAACCAGTTCAGCGCGCCATGGACCAGCACCATCAAACTAAACCAGTCAGTCGACGATTCGACCAGCTATGCCTGGTATTCGCCGGCAGGTGCACAGTTCAAGACAACGCAGGAGCAGATCGTCTGGCAAAACGATATTAACCTCACGCAGGGGAACTTGCTGGTCGCGCTGGAATCGCTCAATCAAAAAGCGCATGGTGACACTAACTTTGACAAGACCCGCCGCATCGATTCGATTCTTGCCGGCTGGAGCGGCCACTATGGCGTCCATCGTCTGCAGGTCAATGTACGGCGCGATGACAATTCACAGTTCGGCGTAAAAACCACCGGCCATGCAGGGTATGGCTATATTTTCACACCGAGTCTTCGTCTCCAGGGATCGCTCGGAACAGCCTTTCGTGCGCCGACATTCAATGATCTTTATTACCCAGGCTACTCCAATCCTGATCTCCAGCCGGAAACCGCACAAAACAAGGAAATAGGTCTGATCTGGGAGCAGGACGCGACCCGCGCCAGCGTGACGATGTATGACAACCGCGTCCGCAATCTGATCGCACTGGATTCGAGTTATGTCCCGCAGAACATCGGCAAGGCCAGGTTGCAAGGCACGACCTTGAGTTATGCGACCAAGGTCTACGGCTTTGACATCAGCGGCAATCTGGACTTCCTCGATGCACGCGATGCCCTGACCGATAAACGCCTGCCGCGTCGAGCACGGGAACAGGCCAATCTTCAGGTAAAGCGTTCCTTCGGTGCATGGACTTTGGGGGGGGGATGGCAGGGGACTGGCGATCGTTATGACGACACAATGGAAATGACGCATATGGGTGGATTCAGTGTGCTGAATGCGTTTGCCCACTATGCAGTGAACCGCGAGTGGTCGATCGAAGCCCGTGCGAACAATCTTGCCAACAAGAAATATGAGACCTCCTGGGGCTATGGCAACCTCGGTGCCAACGCTTTTATGGGTGTGCGCTACACACCGAAGTAAGTTTTAATTTTCCCATCCTTGCACGCCAACTTCTGCATATCCGGATAACCATTTCTCTGTGCCATGATCAATCGCCGTCATGCCTTGTTGATTTTGCTGCTACTTGGTTTGGCGGCGCTGGCCAGCATCATGGCGTCGCTCAGCGTCGGCAATCTGCCGCTGAGCCTGGGCGACATTCTGCGCGCCTTGAGCGGAGAAGACACCGGACTTGCCGGAGAAGTCGTGCGCAATCTACGTCTGCCGCGCACCATGGCCGGCTTTGCCTGCGGCGGTTTGCTGGCGCTGGTCGGTACGTTGATGCAGGTGCTGCTGCGCAATCCACTTGCCGATCCGTATGTCCTCGGCATTTCAGGAGGCGCTTCGGTGGGCGCCTTGGCAGCCATGCTGTTTGGCCTGCCGGTGATCTTCCTGCATGCCGGTGCTTTCGCCGGTGCGCTGGGCGTCATGTTGATGGTATTCGGACTGGCGCACGGCGACGGTAGCTGGACACAGACGCGTCTGCTACTCACCGGCGTCATCGTCGCTGCCGGCTGCGGAGCACTCGTGGCGCTGATACTTTCCGTCGCTCCTGAACAACAATTGCGCGGCATGCTGTACTGGTTGATGGGTGACCTTTCACAGGCCGAAACACCCTGGTCGGCGCTGCTGCTGCTGGCTGCCGGCGTTGCCTGTGTGATGCCGTTTGCCCGCGAACTCGGCCTGCTGGCGCGTAGCAAACTGCTTGCGCAATCGCTCGGGGTCCCGGTGGCCAGACGACGCCTGCAGATTTATATTCTGGCATCGTTGCTGACCGCGGCGGCAGTGAATATCGCCGGCAGCATCGGCTTCATCGGCCTGATCGTGCCGCATCTGGTTCGCCTCGGCATGCGCTCCTCGGCAGGCAATGATCAGCGCCTGCTGTTGCCGGCTGCGGTGCTTGCCGGCGGCACCCTGTTGGTTGTCGCGGACACGCTGGCGCGGACCCTGATCGCGCCGCAGCAGTTGCCGGTTGGGGTGTTGACCGCGCTGCTCGGTGTACCGGTGTTTCTTTTTCTATTGACACGCCAACCGCGCGGCGGCAACACATGAGTACGAATGACGCAATATCGCCGCTGCTGACAGCGCGTCATCTTGATGTCACCATTGCCGGCAGAACCATGCTGCGCGATCTCAACCTGAAGCTCGGCAGCGGCGAAATCATCGCAGTTCTGGGCCGCAACGGCAGCGGCAAGACGACGCTGCTGCATACCCTGGCCGGTCTGCGTACACCGGCCGACGGCAGCATCGAGTTATGCGGAAAATCCTATGCTGCTCACGACGGGCGCAGCACAGCATGTCTGCGTGGCCTGTTGGCACAAAACCAGAGTGATGCCTTTCCTGCCAGTGTGTTGGAAACCGCCTTGATCGGTCGCCATCCTCACTTGGGCCGCTGGGCCTGGGAAGGGGCCAGCGATGAGAAAATCGCTCACCACGCACTGATGGCTGTTGGCCTGGCCGGGCTCGAACAGCGCGAAGTGCATACCCTCTCCGGCGGCGAGCGTCAGCGTCTGGCGATCGCCACGCTGTTGACCCAGCAACCGCAGATCTACCTGCTCGATGAACCGCTCACCCACCTCGATCTGAACCATCAGATCGCCATGCTCGAACTTTTCAAACGCACTGCCGGCGAAAGCGGCGCTGCCTTCGTCATCGTCCTTCACGACGTAAATCTGGCCTTGCGCTATTGCCAGCGTGCGCTGCTGCTGTTCGGCGATGGACGCTGGTGCGAAGGGCCGGTTGCCGACACATTGACGACAGCGACGCTATCCGATCTGTATGCGCATCCACTGCGTGAAATCGGCGATGGGAATTTGCGACATTTCATCGCGGTTTGAATGCTTCTGCAGGGTGGTGTGCCCGAAGTTCTGACTGACCCGTGGGCGAAAAAAAGCGCCGCCCCCATCTGTATGGGGACGGCGCATTCTTCGTCGATCAATCAATAACCCGAATTATTTCTTCTTATCCGCTTCCGTCGGCTTGGCTTCCGGCGCAGCGGCAGGAGTAGCGACAGCGGCAGGCGCCTGGATGATTTCGATTTTGGCCTTGGCCTTGATGTCGTCAATAAGCTTTTTCAGGTTTTCTTGCTGTACCTGATGCTTCAATGAGCCCTTGACTTGTTCAAATGCCGGCGGCTGCTTCTCGCGCGAATCTTCCAGCAGAATGACGTGATAGCCGTATTGCGACTTGACCGGCTCCTCGGTAAATTTACCCTTCTCCAGCTTGGCCACTGCCGCGCCGAATTCCGGCACCATGACGCGCGGATCGAACCAGCCAAGATCGCCACCCCGATCTTTGGAGCCGGTGTCCTTGGATTTTTCCTTGGCCAGAGCATCAAACGCTTTCACATCCTTCTTCAGCTTGGCGATAATCGCCTTGGCGTCGGCTTCCTTTTCAACCAGGATGTGACGTGCCTTATATTCGGTACCGGCCATCTGCACCTTGATCTTGTCATACTCGGCATGTAGCGCTTCGTCGCTGACTGCCGCGGTGGCAAAGTAATCCTGAACGAACGCGTTGGTCAGAATTGATTGCCTGGCCAGATCGATCTGCTCCAGAGCTTCCGGCGACTTGTCCAGCCCCTTCTTGAAAGCTTCCTGGGCGAGGAGCATCTGTGTGGACAGATAATCAATAATCATTTTGCGCGATTCGGCACTGTCCGGCTGACCTTGCGCTGCGCGTTTTGCGGCGAACATGGCGACGCGACTTTCGCTGATTGGGACGCCATTGACCATAGCAGCATTGGCATTATTGGCGGGTGCCGCAGTCTTTGCGGACTCATTGGCATTGCAGGCGATCAGCGTCAGCATGAATGCCGTACCGACCAGAATACTGCGGGGCTGGATAAATCTCATCATATTTCCTCAAGTAAAGGGTCAGGCCAAATTGGCCAGTGCAACGTGCGGCGTGCAACAACCTGCGCATTTTAACAGCTTGTGTTTGTCTCGTTTCGGAGCTTTTTATTATGACAAAAAGTTATTATTGGCGCCGCGCGCGCACTTTCTCCATTTGTGCGCACAACTGCTCTGTTCCCTCGATAATGCGTGCAGTGTGACGTTGCATCAGGTCGGGCGGAATGAAAAACAGATTGTCCTGCACGACAGCTCGCAGAGATTGCCAGCGGCGCCATGTATCGAGCCATTTTGGCCGCCCCGCATCCATGCCGCTGGCGACGATGGCTTCCGGATCGGCGACGAGCACCGCTTCAATGTCAACCGTCGAGGCAAGTTGCGGTAATCCGGCGAAGACATTTTCGGCGCCGCACAGACGCATCGCATCGCTGATCAGGTGCCCGCCATTGATGGTCGTCAATGGTTGATCCCATATCTGGTAGAACACGCGTACTGCCGGGCGGTCAGCGTAGCGCGCACGCAGTGCTGACTGGCGGGCGCGAATATCCTGCGCGGCTTTGCCGGCAATCGCTGCCGTGCCGGCCAGTGTACCCAGACGTTCGATGTTGACGGCAATGTCCTCGATGGTTTTCGGTTGGCTGATGTAGAGCGGAATGCCGAGTATCTTCAAGCGGGCAATGCTGCTGGAAAATTTGCCGTCCTCCCAGGCAACGATCAAATCCGGCTTGAGCGCGGCGATGGCTTCGAGATCGAGAAGTGGATAGCTGCCGACACGCGGCAGTTTCTGCGCAGCCGTCGGGTAGTCGCTGAAGTCGACGGCGCCAACGATCCACTCGCCTGCGCCGGCGACATACAGATTCTCCGTGAGATGCGGCGCCAAACTGACGATACGTCTTGCCGGGGCGGCGAGACGCACCGTTTGTCCGGCTTCGTCGGTGACGGAAATTTGCGCATGCACTACTGTGGAAAGCATCCACAGTAGTGCATGCGCAATCATGCCAAATAGGCGCATCTGCATTATTCGAGGAGGCTCCGTGCAGCTTCGAGGCGCGATGCAAAATAGGTGCTCTTCAGGCTTTCAGTACGTACGCGACCGCTTTCCGAAGGCGCATGAACAAAACGGTTGTCGCCGATATATATTCCAACATGTGAAAACGGCCGGTTGCGCGTATTGAAGAACACCAGGTCGCCGGGGTGTAATTGATGCAGGTCGACCGCTTTTCCGCGCCGCGCAATATCGGCAGCAGAGCCGCTGACAGTAATGCCCGCAGCGTTTTTGAAAATGTGGCTGACCATGCCGCTGCAATCGAGACCGGCGGCGGGGTTTTTGCCGCCATAGCGGTAACCGGTATCGATCAACCCCATTGCATACAGCACGATGTTGTTGGCCTTTTCACGCGCCGCCGCGTCTGCGGCAGGTCTCTCGATGGGCGGCGCCACAACGCGTCCCGGCGCAACCGGCGGCAGGCTGCCGCAGCCGGCAAGCAGCAGAAGCAGGAATAATGGAACGAAACGAGTCATTGGTTGATATTCTGTTCAGGTGGACTAACCACGATCCGTCGAACAGAAAAGGAAAGCCCATGCAATTGAAGGGTGCGAGCCCAGGATCGGTGATGGCCTCGCATCGACATGCCATTTTCTACACAGAGTCAGGGTTTTTTGCGCGGCATGCGCCGTCGATCGATGAACCAGGCCAGCAACGGCAGCAGCAGAACCGAGCCGGGCAGGGCAAGCACGGCCAGATAGGGCGACAGAGACATCAGCGCCCGTAGTTGCATAAGCAATTCGGTGCGTTCTTCCTCTGTCCAGCGCATGCCGTTGCGCGGTTTCATCATCAGTGGCATCAGGCCCTTGACCTTCGATATCTCTCTGACGAGTAACCGGCGTTCGCGGTTTTGTGCTTCAACGATATTGCGCAATACCCCCGCGCGCTTTGTCGGGGCTGGGGTCGCAGAGGGTGCGACATCACACAAAGGGGCACAGCCAACGGAAGGCGTACCGGACAGAGGTAACTCTGTGGGCGAATCAAAATTTTCCAATTTATTTGGTAGGAAGGAAATTGCGCAGCTTGCGTAGTGCCTGCCAGACGAACCAGCCACGTTGTGCCAGGCGCAGTATGGCGCGCGGACGTGCCACAAGTAGCGCCACCAGACCCGCTACCGGCAGGGCCGGGTGCCGGCGCAGCCAGTGCAGCGCAATACGTCCGCGGTCAGCGAGATTGCAGACTGGTTGCAAGGCCAGCGCATGACCGGCGAAACTGCTGCGCAAAGCGGCGCTCCGCATTTGCAGGCGCTGTTTTTTCAATGCCAGCTCAATTTCCATGAGGCCCGCCTGAATCGCCCTGCAATGCAGCATGATCACTTGCCAGTTCGGCGAGACTGGCGGCAAACAGGGTGGATTTTTTACGGATCAGACGCCGTATCTGCAATATCGCAACACCGCTACCGCACAAAAAAACCCCCGCAATGCTGGCGATAGCCTGCAGGCGATGGGTATCCCAGAACAACACGATGAAAAAAATCGCCAGCATCACGGCGGCACAGCCGAGGAAGAAAGAAGCTGCAACACCGTAAGCCAGAAGGCTTAGCAGGCGCAGCTTCTCTTCTTCGAGTTCTGTTGCGAGCAGTTCAAGGCGCGTCCGCAACAATGCGACGGCTGTTTTCAGCAAGCCGCGTAAGGATGCGAACAAACCGGACTCCTGCGCAGCGGCGTTCGTTGACAACGGGAAAACCTTAGCGGCGGCTAGCGGCGACCGACCAGCAGGCCGATCAGGAAACCGACACCGGCAGCCATTCCTACGGAGCTCCACGGATTGTCATGCACATAATCGTCGGCAGCACGCCCTACCTGCTTGGCCTTGTCGACGAGAATTTCTTCCGCTTCGGCTAGTTTGAGCTTGGCAATATTCAGACGATCCTGCGCCCTTGCACGAATCTCATTCACCTTTTCGCCCGCCTGACCGGCGGTAGCACGCAGCAATTCTTCGGTATCGGCGACCACCATCTTGAAATCGGCGATCAATTTTTCCTTGTTCACTTCGGACAATTCACCACTCATGACGTTCTCCATTTCACAATCGAACCAAGTTTAAAAATAATACGTTATCGGTAAAACATGGTGGAAGACTACCGTTATTTCGCTGTTGCAGCAATGGCATTCTGTAAAACCCAGTCATAATCAACGATCAGCGGCGCATGGTCCGAAAACCACTGTTCTTTGAACACACTTGCTACGCGGGCGGTTTGCGCCACTGCCGGCGTGGCGATCTGGTAATCAATACGCCAACCGACGTTTTTTGCCCTGGCCTGGCCGCGATTCGACCACCAGGTATAAGCGTCGCCGGTAGCCTCCGGATGTAGCCGGCGATAGACATCGATCCAGCCCTGCTCATCGAATACGCGACTGAGCCAGGCGCGCTCTTCAGGGAGAAATCCGGAATTCTTCAGATTCCCCTTCCAGTTTTTTAGGTCAATTTCCCGGTGGGCAATATTCCAGTCGCCGCAGATGACGACCTCCCGGCCTTCGGCACGGAGGGCTGTCAGTACCGGAAAGAACTCGTCCAAGAAGGCAAATTTTGCTTGCAGGCGTTCTTCTGAACTGGAGCCGGAAGGCATATACAACGATATGACGGAAAGATTCCCGAAATCGGCGCGCAGATAGCGCCCTTCGGCGTCGAATCCGGCATGGCCGATGCCTTCGGTGACGCGTTCCGGCGGGTATCTGGAATAGATTCCGACACCGGAATAGCCTTTTTTCTCGGCACAGTGGAATAGGCCGTGATAGCCGTCCGGGGCCAGCATTGCTTCGGAAAGATTGGCAGGCTGCGCCTTCAATTCCTGCAAGCAGATGATGTCGGCATTTTGTTGCTGCAGCCAGTCGAGAAAACCCTTGCCGACCGCTGATCGGATGCCGTTGAGATTCAGGGAAATGATGCGTAACATGTAGAATGCTGGTTTCAACCGAAGAGGAATTGGGTCGTGGATTTTAGCCGGGATTTCATCGGATTTTCCTGTGAGCGCGGCGTGCTGCGCTTCGGGGAATTCAAGACAAAATCAGGACGTTTGTCGCCCTATTTTTTCAATGCCGGACTTTTCAACGATGGCGATGCGTTATTGCGCCTGTGCGATTTTTATGCACGAACCATCCTTGCTGCGAACATCTCCTTCGATGTTATCTTCGGACCAGCCTACAAGGGCATCCCGCTTGCCGCCGGCACGGCCATGGCGCTTGCGCAAGCCGGCCACAATCTGCCCTGGTGCTTCAATCGCAAGGAAGCCAAGGATCACGGCGAAGGTGGCATGCTGATCGGCGCGCCGCTCAAGGGGCGCGTATTGATCATCGACGATGTCATCACCGCAGGTACCTCGGTACGCGAGTCGGTCGACATTATCAAGGCAGCCGGTGCCGTACCGGCAGGGGTAGTCATCGCTCTTGACCGCATGGAGCGCGGCGCCGGCAATCTTTCCGCTGTTCAGGAAGTTGAGCAGGTTTATGGCATGCCGGTGCTGAGTATTGCCAACCTTGCCGATTTGGTCGACTATCTGCAAACCAGCCCTGACTTGCAACGCAATCTGGTTGCCGTCAGACACTACCGCACTCAATATGGAATTCAGCCATGAAGTTTTGCTCAACCTTTCTTGCGACAGTGCTTGTCTGTGCCACCGGCGCTTCTTTTGCGCCCTTGTCATATGCCGCAGGCAGCACCTACTGCTGTTCCGGTGCAAACGGTCGACGTGTCTGCGGAGATATTCTGCCGCAGGAATGTTACGGCCGCGTCTATCGCGAAGTTGATTCCGGTGGCAATTTGCTGCGCCAATTCGAGGCGCCATTGACTGGCGAGCAGATTGCCCAGCGTCAGGCCGAGGCACAACGCAAGAAAGAAGAAGAACACGCCGCCATGGAACAAAGGCGCAAGGACCAGGCACTTTTGAATACCTATGCAAATGAGAAGGACATCGATTTCATGCGCAATCGCGCGCTCATCGATATCGATACAGCTATTGCGGAAATTCAGACAAAATTAACCGAGGCCTTGAAGCGCAAGCAAACGCTTGCTGAAGAGCTGGAGTTTTACAGGAAAAACCCTGTTCCATCCGCATTGGCAGAACAGATCAAGGCCAATGACTCAGAAATCAAGGCGCAGCAGATTGCCATTGACGCAAAGTCCAAGGAAAAGGAAAAAGTTAGTGTCTATTTCGACGCGCAGAAAAAGCGTTACCTTGAACTGACGCTGGGCAGCAAGGGTGTTGCGACGGCAAATACCTCAAAAAACCCCTCGCCGTCAGCCACCCCGGCCGGCACGCGTTCGCGCTGAGTTTGAATCGAGTTGGTTATTTGGGTAACTTAGACGACTACTCGGAGCCTTCGCGAAAATCCGAGAGTTTCTTGCCGGTCCAGCTCTTGAAGGCGCGGCGGAAGTTGCTGACACTGCTGTAACCAAGCAGGAAACCAATCTGTTTCGGTGTCAGCGAAGTGTATTTGAGATACTGGATCGCCAGTTCACGGCGAGTTTCGTCGAGAATGCTCTGGAAGGTGATCTGTTCCTTGACCAGCCGTCTGCGCAGCGTGCGCGAGCCGATATTCAGGTGTTCGGCCATTTCCTCAAGCGTTGGAAACTTGCCGGGATTCTTCACCAGGTAGTTGCGAATGCGATTGGAGAGCAGGTCGTCCTCTTCGTTTTTCGACGCCAGCAACTGGCATTGTCGCTCGCAAAGATTGAAAACCTCCTGATTGGCCAGACTCACCGGATCCTGCAGGCAGTTGATGTCGAAGACGACAATATTGCGTGGCTGGTTGAAATGCAGCGGACAGTTGAAGCGTCGCACATAGGGCGCCAGGTCGGCCGGTGGCGCGTAGGTCAGGTACATCTCCAGGATCGGGAATGGCTTGTTGGTAATGCTTGAAGCCAGCTCGATGGTGCGGCTGACGAACTCCTCAACGGCAAAGCGGATGACATCGCCAAGCATGAAGGTGTCGCGGATTTCAGAGAACCAGCGACCATCGCTGATGTGGTTGGTCGAGGTAAAGATGTGCTCGCTGAGTGAGTGATACCGGGTGAATACCTCGCGCGCCTGCTCCAGCGTCGCGGCGCTGAGTGCCGCATAGCCGAGTACGCCAAGGTAGCTGATCTTGAACTCGGCACCGATGGCGATGCCGATGCAGGGGTCTCCCGTCAGTTCGACGATGTTGAGAATGACTTGCCGGTATTGCTGAGGGTTGGCGCGGAAGGCGTCGCTGAAAATGCGCTCGGCGTTGAGGCCAGTCCCCGCCAAAACTTGTTCAGCCGTGAACCCCCGGGCGGCCATACGCGCCAGGTAAAAGCTCAGCTTGTTGGTGGACTTCGCGCCTTTCATTGTCGACGTCGATTATACACTTCGACAAACCGTGCGAGATTTAACGCTGGGCCGAGCGCGGCCTCAGTTTCTGTTCTGGCTTTCTTCAAGAATTCCGGCTTCGATCAGCTTGCGGATTACCAGATCGGCGGCCTGTTCGGCGCTGAGCGCCGTCGTGTCGATACAAATTTCCGCAGCCTCGGGTGGTTCGTAGGGCGAATCGATGCCGGTGAAATTTTTCAGCTCGCCGCGCCGTGCCTTCTTGTAGAGACCTTTCGGATCGCGTCCCTCGGCAATATTAACGGCGTGTCAATGTAGATCTCGAAGAACTCGTCGTTGTCGACCAGACTGCGCGCCATGCGCCGTTCGGCGCTGAACGGCGAGATGAAAGCGGTGATGACGATCAGTCCGGCGTCGACCATCAGCTTGGCAACCTCGGCGATGCGTCGGATGTTCTCGACGCGATCCGTTTCGGTGAAGCCGAGATCCTTGCTGAGACCGTGGCGCACGTTGTCGCCATCGAGCAGATAGGTGTGTTTGTCGAGTGCATGCAGCTTTTTCTCGACGAGGTTGGCGATGGTCGATTTGCCTGAGCCGGACAGCCCGGTCAGCCAGAGTACGCAAGACTTTTGTTTCTTCTGTGCCGAACGCACGGCCTTGTTGATGTCGACCGCCTGCATGTGGATGTTGCTGGCGCGGCGCAGGGCGAAGTCGAGCATGCCGGCGGCGATGGTGCTGTTGGTCATTCGGTCGATCAGGATGAAGCCGCCGGTATCGCGGTTTTCCTTGTATGGATCGAAGGCGATCGGTTTGTCGAGACTGAGGTTGCAGACACCGATTTCATTGAGTTCAAGACGCGTTGCAGCAAGGTGTTCGAGGGTGTTGACGTTGACCTTGTGTTTGAGATGGCCGATTTCGGCATTCACGGTTTGGGTGCCGATCTTCAGCAGATAGCGGCGGCCCGGCAGCATTGCTTCGTCGGCCATCCAGACGATGGTGGCCTCGAATTGATCGGCAACGCCAGCGGGGGCTTCGGTTGTTGAAATGATGTCGCCACGTGAAATATCGATTTCATCGGCCAGCGTCAGCGTGACGGATTGTCCGGCGACGGCTTGTTCGAGATCGCCGTCGGCGGTAACGATGCGCGCCACCGTGCTTTCACGTCCCGAGGGTTGCACGCGAATACGCTCACCGGCCTTGATGATGCCGCCCGATAGCGTGCTGGTAAAGCCACGAAAATCCAGGTTCGGCCGGTTCACCCACTGGACGGGAAAACGGAACGGTTGCTTCTGCAGGCGATCCTCGTCGATCTCCACGGTCTCCAGATAATCCATCAGCGTGGTGCCGCGATACCAGGGCATGTTGTCGCTCTGCGTGGTGATGTTGTCGCCCTTGAAGGCCGACATCGGGATGAAAGTAATATTTTCGAGGCCAACTTTTTTTGCGAATGCCAGGTAGTCATCGACGATGGCGCGGAAAGTTTTTTCCGAATAGTCGACCAGATCCATTTTGCTGATTGCCACGACGATATGCCGGATGCCGACCAGCGACAACAGGTAACTGTGGCGTTGCGTCTGGGTCAGAATGCCTTTGCGCGCATCGACCATGACGATTGCCGCGTCGGCAGTCGATGCACCGGTAACCATATTGCGCGTGTATTGTTCGTGTCCGGGCGTGTCGGCGACGATGAATTTGCGTCGGTCGGTGGAGAAAAAACGATAGGCAACATCGATGGTGATGCCCTGTTCGCGTTCCGCCGTCAGGCCGTCGACAAGCAGCGCAAAGTCGAGATGTTCGCCCTGCGTACCCATCTTTTTCGAGTCGGCCTCAAGTGCTGCGAGTTGATCCTCGAAGAGCATCTTCGATTCATAAAGCAGGCGGCCGATCAGCGTACTTTTGCCGTCGTCAACGCTGCCGCAGGTGATGAAACGCAACAGGCTTTTCAGTTCGTGGGACTTCAGATATTGCTCGATGTCCGTCGCGATCATGTCGGAGATATGCGCCATCAGAAGTACCCTTCCTGTTTTTTCTTTTCCATCGAGCCAGCCGAGTCGTGGTCGATCACCCTCCCCTGGCGTTCTGAAGTTGTTGTCAGCAGCATTTCCTGGATGATCTGCGGCAGCGTATCGGCATCCGACTCCACCGCACCGGTCAGCGGGTAACAGCCCAGCGTGCGGAAACGCACCTTGCGCAGCATCGGCACTTCACCTGCGCGCAGCGGCATGCGATCGTCATCAACCATGATTAGCGTACCGTCGCGTTCGACGACTGGCCGTTCCTTGGCAAAGTACAGCGGCACGATTGGAATATTTTGTAGATAGATGTATTGCCAGATATCGAGCTCGGTCCAGTTCGACAACGGGAAGACACGGATGCTCTCGCCCTTGTGTTTGCGTGCGTTATACAGACGCCAGAGTTCTGGACGCTGGTTCTTCGGATCCCAGCGATGCTGAGCGGAACGGAAGGAAAAAATGCGTTCCTTGGCGCGCGACTTTTCCTCGTCGCGGCGCGCGCCACCGAAGGCGGCATCGAAGGCATATTTGTCGAGCGCCTGTTTCAAGCCCTCGGTTTTCATGACATCAGTATGGATCGCCGAACCGTGGGTGAACGGGTTGATGTTCTTTTCCAGCCCTTCCGGATTGACGTGCACGATCAAGTCGAGACCGAGCTTCTTCACCAGGTTGTCGCGGAACTCGTACATCTCGCGGAACTTCCAGGTGGTGTCGACATGCAGCAGAGAGAACGGCGGCTTGGCGGGATAGAACGCCTTCATCGCCAGATGCAGCATCACCGCGCTATCCTTGCCGATGGAATACAGCATCACCGGATTTTCCGTCTCGGCGACAACCTCGCGCATGATGTGAATACTCTCGGCTTCGAGTAGTTGCAGGTGGGTCAAATTCATCGGTTTCTGATCTCCGCGTGGGTGCAGACAGGAATTATCCCGCAGGTTTCCGGGAGTCATCGGCAGTTTTTATTCGGGAAGCCGTTTGCCGGGCTTCTTGCGTTATTTCAGCCCGTCTTCCCTTCTTCCGGGATGGCGAAGAACTGGCTGTAAGGCCCGTAGTCACGACGGATCTGCGCCAGGCTCAAGCCGAAATCCTCCAGCTTGTAGCTGTGCACGCCGTGCTTGTTCTGCGGGTTTTTCTTGCGTGTGGCCTCCATTGCCGCCACGGCATCGGCCGTCAGTTCGATGCCGGCAAATGCATAGATACGTCGCACCTGCGCCATCGGATCCTTGATCACATCGTAATAGGAAACGTCGACGAAAGCGTCGGGATGCTGCGCACGCACGCGCAGCGCAGCATCGACCATGCCAACATTCTTGCGGTGCCAGTGTGCGGCAACGGCAAACGCATCGACTTCGTCAGTGAACACGCCGTGGCCATGCGCGATCATGCTCGAATACGAAGCCGCCGTGCGCGCCGGATCGCGATGCGTCTGGATGATCTTCGCATCCGGAAATACCTTGAGCAGGATGTCGAGATGGCCGAGGTGCGCCGGTGTCTTCAGCGCCCAGCGGCATTGTGGTTGTTGCCATTGCATCAGTTGCAGCAGCGCCTTCATGTACGCGTAGGCCGGTGTCACGTCCTGCTGTTGCAGCCAGGCAGCGTAACTCGGTACGTCGGCAAGCGACTCGGCGACATCGCTGAGGAAGGCGTAATCCAGCAGCAGGATCTCCTCTTCGGGCGCATCGGCATCGACCGGATGGATGGCGAAGAACTCCGGTGCCATGTAGCGCAGCGCTTTTTCCGCCAGGCGCGTGGCCTTCAGGCGCGGATCGATGCTGCCAGCCGGGTAGTCCTCACGGATTGGGTCCATTGCCTCGTAGGAGCGCATGGCACGCATGCGCGGGTCCGAGGCCAGCAGGCGATGCAGCATGGTCGTGCCGGTGCGCTGCAACCCGGCGATCACCAGTGGCGCTTTGATGGGCTGCTGGCGAATTTCCGGATACCGGGTGAACAAGGCCTGCGCCTTGAGCCGCACGGCGAGCAAGCCGATCAGTCGCTGACGCATGATCAACCGACCGACCGGATGCAGATGCGCTTCGTTCTCCAATGAGCGCGTCAGCACCTCCAGACCGGCGCGGAAGGATTCATCGCCAAAATCCTGCAAGCCGGTCTTGCGGCGTGCGGCGGCGATCAGCGAATCGGCGTCGAGATTGGCACGCAGACCGAGTGTCTCCAGCAATCGGCCGACGCCGTTAAGTGCGGCGATGAACTTCGGGCGGTAGGGACGGAATTGGGCAGCGGATGTCATGGCAATCTGGCAACCTCGGCAAGTTTGACGATGCGCACTTGCGGTGTCGGATGCGACTGGGCGCGGATCCAGCGCCAGGTCATCACGCCACAATCGTGGCCGACGGTATTGATCCAGTTATCCACGCCCGGACCGGGATCACGATGCGCTACCACCACGCGTATCGCACCGTCGGCGCGGTACTTCGCCGTGTGTTGATTGACGTGGATGCGGTAGTAGCGATAGTCGAGCGACTCCAGCCAATGGTTGTCGAGCTGGAAATTCCAGGCATCGCACTCGGGCGGCATGACGTCGATGACCAGCGCCTCGTCGGGCGCGAGCCGCCAGTAGTTGTGATAGTAGCGGATGTTCGGATCACCGCCAGCGGCAGTCGCCACGGCCGGATCGAACAGCGTCAGGATGTTTTCTTCCTTCTGGAAATCGCGTCCCCACTTGGCGAACAGAAACGACGCACCGGCGACGAAGGTACTCGCGGTATTGAGTCCCTTCTCGATGGCTGCGGCAGTGACCGGGCTGGGCAGGCCGTCGCCACCAATGCGCTCGATCTTCAGCTCGGCGATGCGCTCGTTCTCGCGGTCGCCGAAAGTCTGGCGCACGATCACCAGACTCGCCTCCGGATCGAGCGGCAGCCAGTTCTTGCCCGCCGGCTGAGTACGGCTGAGAATCAGCTCGAATGTACCGTCCGGTTCGATGTGCAGCGTCGACGCATCGACATAGGCGGCGGTCTGCATGCCGCCAGCCTGACCGTACTGGCCCTTCTGCACGCCGAAGCCGAGGTAGTGCACCGTGCCGCGCGTGCCGTGGATGCGGTATTCGTACTCGCCGCTGACGGTGGCGTTCTGGTAATAGTTATCCGGATTGTCGGAGCCGAGCTTCACCGTCTCGTTGCACAAGCGCAGCAGCACCGGCGCGCGCGGATCGGCGCTCTCAATGAAGGCTTCGAGGCCGGCGCGCACCAGCCGCGTCAGATAGCGGTAGCCCTCGGCCTGATTGAAGGCGTCGCGTGGTGCGCCGGGAAACAGCAGCACGCCACCGGCGGCCTTGAGCGAGTCGCAGAATTCATCCCACGCCTTGCCGCTGACGATGCGTTCGGACGCCACGTCATCCGGTGTCTTGCCGCGCAGCTTGAGCATCAACAGCGCGAAGTTGCGGTAAGTCGCCAGCAGTTTCATCAGGAAGGCTTTCATTGCGGTACTCCTCTCTCTGTCTTGTTGTCAGCCCCAGACATGGGCCAGGAAGGTACTGGTGAATTTGTCGAGCTGATCTGCCGGCAAGGCGTTGATGCCCGCTGCCGCCGCGCGGCCACCGCCGGTCGGAAACTGGCGGCACAGCGCATCCGCACCCTTGCGCCGGTCGAGCGGTGCGCGCACGCTGATCAGATAAGTGCCGTTGGCCTTGGCCGTGAGTACGGCGTGCGCGCGCTGCGGATGCTGATGGACGAGATCGTTACTGAACACGCCGCTGACGCGACGCGCCCAGGCTTCGTCGGGCAGCATGAACAGCGCTGCGGTTGCGCTTGATGCGGCTTCAGGCCGCAGCGCCGCTGTGCGCGCCATGTCTTCGGTATAGCCGGTAGCGAGGCGCTGAAAATGCTCCCGATCCTCGGCCATGAAGCCGAACGGGCTGGCGTGACGGCTGACTAGCTGGAACAATTCGTCCGGCGGAAAATGCAGATCGGCCAGCGACTCACCGTAGCCGTTGTAGTTGAGACAAGTGCCGAGTTGCTCAAGTTGATCGAGCCGCGCCGCATCGAGATCGAGCGGCTTCGCCAGCGCGCGTGCGCTTTGCGCCAGATTGTCGCCGAAGGCACCGACAACAGCCCATTCGCGGTAGCGATTCTTCAGCCAGCCGTTGACCAGCAGACTCGTGCACACCTCGGGCGCTTCGTTGATCAGCGTCGTCAGCCGCGCATGCTGTGGGATCTCACCGGCATAGTGATGATCGACATAGAAAATTTCCGCACCGCTGCCAAGCAGACGTTCGACGCCTGCACGATTACTGTCGAGAGAAATATCGAGCACCGTCACACGGTCGCCGACCCCCGCTTCGACGCGCGTCAGCAGCTCAATGTCGCGCTTGATGCCGGTGACGAGACGCGTGGTTCGCGGCTCGGCGAGGCGCAACTGCGTCAGTGCGCAGATACCGTCGGCATCACCGTTGAATACGTCGATGTCGGCCACGTTCAGTGCGCCTTGTCCATTGCCAGAAAACGCATACCTGCCTCCCACACGCCCTTGCGAATCGCCGGGTCGGTGGCTTGCGCGGCCGGCTCTTTTTCACTCATCAAGTGCAGATAGATACCCGTCCGCCCCTCGATGGCGTGTGCCACCGTCAGATATACCGAAGGCTCGCAAGCCTTGTCCGGCGAGGCGAACAGCAGGCGTTTCAGCGGTTCCAGCAGCGGCTTGATCCACGCCGGTGCGCCGCGCGCAATGTTGGAGTCCACCGGCCCGGGGCACAGCGCATGCACGGCCACCTGAACATCGCCACCGGGAGCGAGGCGGCTCGCCAGTTCTCTGGCAAAAGTCGTCAATGCCAGCTTGCTGTAACCGTACTGAGCCATGCTGCCCATCGTGTTGTATTCGACGAATTCGCCCAGCGTCGCCAGATCGATCGGCCGGCCCGTGCGATGCGTCTCGGAGGAAACGAAGACGATGCGCGGTCGCACATCCGGCATGCGGGTATCAGCACCCGCAGCGGCGGCAAAAACATCGTTCGGGATTGTGCCGTCGCGCAGCAGGCCGAGCACGAAGCGCATGTTGCCGAGGAAGTGCACACCGAACATCATCTCGAAACCCTGCGCCGTACGCACCGCCTTCGGTGGCACGATGCCGGCATTGAGAATCACGCGGTCGAGGCGCACGCCACGCTCACGCAGCTCGGCGCAACAGCGGTCGATCGATGCATAGTCGGCAAGGTCGAGCTTGACCATCTCGATCTGCGGGTTGCCGGTTTCCAGCTTCAACACTTCGGCCGTCTGCGGAATGCCGCTGCGGCAGGCGAGGATCAGCCGCGCACCGCGTTTCGCCAGCGCGCGCGCCGTGCCCAGCCCGAGCCCAGAATTGGCGCCGGTGATCAGGCAGGTCATCCCATCTAGCCGTTCCTCCGGCGTTAATTTCCCGATCGGCGGGCGATGGCGGAACATGTCGAAAATGCCGGTGAGCGTTGCCGTGACGGGATTCGTATAGCTGGTCGAGGTCATGGTCTGCCTTGTCGGGAGAAATGTGCGGAAAATTTTGCCCATCGTTGTCAGCCACCAGCCGTCAGCGACGACCATGCGACATCATGACCAGCATCATACGATGCGATGCTGCCGCGATATTGGCAAGACCTGACATTTCGTTGTCAAAATGCGCCAAGCCGTTGGTGGCAGCTACCGGCTAGAAGCAGTCCTTCGAGGGTATAACAGCCAATGCCTGTTCCTCAGTGCAAGCTGTCATTGGCGGTCGTTGGATACCCTCCAATTAGCTAGTCTGGCGTTACCGCACATCAGAGTTTTCCCTGCGCCCACCGAATCAGATAGATGACCAACCCGATCATCTGGGTCAGCACGAAGACCCCAAGCAAGCCACCGAATGCGATAAACAGGAAGCGCCCCACCCTGTTGTTGGTTTCGGCCGAAACGAAGGGAATGTTGCCGCTGATCTCGTCCCCATAAAACAAACCGCCGATAAGGAATACGGAGGCAAAGGTACCGAATACGATAATCAGCGCCAGCCATTTCAGGGCACCGGCCAACTCGGGCGAAAGGGCTTGCCATAGCGACTTCAACTGAAGGAGCCCCATCAGAATCATCATGAAGCCGACCATGAAGGTCAGCCAGCGCCCGGAGTAGTCAGGAGATTCCGGGGGGATCAGGAACGTGGCGATGCACAGGAAGATACCGAAAAAAAACAGCAGGCCGATGACCGTCGGAAACTTTTTCTGGTCGTTCATGATTCACCTCCCGCGCAAAGCGGCATGCTTCCTGTCATAGCGAGCCAGAGCCATCGCTTGATCTGCGCGACACGCAACAGGATCGGACCTTCCTGGCTTTCGGGTTGTGCCTTCATGGGGTGGCTCCGTCATACCGGAATCTCAGGATAGACCTCGTTGGAATTGACGGCAATCACCGAGGAACGGGAATTGCCCTTTCGGCAGATTTCAAAGTAACGGCGGTCGTTCGGATGACTGTTCCCCGAAATGATCGGTCGGGGTGGCCGTTGACAACTTGCCGCTTGACCGGGCGCAATGCAGTAGTTGCGGTCGGTGTAAAATGCCACCCGGCAGTTGTCGGCCAGCGGGGGGCAGCCGAAGATCGCCCCCATGGTAGTCATTGATGCCGCCAAACCACCATCGCTGGCGCAGGACTCTGAATGCCCGACAAGGAAGCCACAGCCCGCATCAAGATCAACAAGCTGCTCGAAGCGGCTGGCTTGCGTCGGCGGCGGATATTGAGCGGCGTGCCATTCAGGCAGGGCGCAGCTTTTCCAAGCTGCGCTTCCCGCCCGAATAATCCGTTTCAGGAGTTCCCGTGCTCGACACCGACACCAAACGCCGCATTGGCAAGGCCGGTCATTGGATTATCAAAATGCGCCAAGCCGTTGGGGTGGCTGTTGCTTGGTCTGAGCAGGTAATCTTTGGCGGATCATTCAGCGACTGCTGTCGCCCCCAAGTGGCCTGATGTCATCAGCAAGACCGGCGGCAGCTTCCCGATCATCAAGCTGCCGGTCGAGGAAATCTGGTATCGGGCAGCAGTTCGGCCTGACCGGCCATTGACCTATTGGTCGGTATCAGTCGGCAATGTGCCAGGTACCTGCCGCTCGCTAGATGGCGGCGTCGAATGTCAGCTTTCCTTTTTGACGAACGCGAACAATCGACCCTAAGCCGTCCTTGGAATGAAGGAATACGGTCGTTCAATGTGTAGCACACCAGCCTGCGCTGACGGGTTACAGCAATGCCGGCGTTCCTCGCGCATACTTGTTGTAGCACCGGCTAGAGCCGTTCTAATGAGTCAGATTGCGTCGTGTCGACTTTAGGTCGCGTAGTAACTGGTTAATAGCCCTGTCTCCCTGTCGCGACTTAAGTTCCGCATTGAGCCACGCGCTTGCTTGATCCAGATACTCCAACGAACTAGGCGAATTTGGAAACTTATTAGCATATTTAACGGATTGATCAGCAAAGACCTTTGCGTGATAAACCTTGCGTAGATCCTCCGTGTAGCACTTTTGCAGTATCTGCATGCTCTCATCAAGAGTGGCCACAACCTCCGGCACAGAAGCCGGTTTGTCATAGTTTGCGTTAAACATAATAACTGCATAGGTATTTCTAACCGATGCTGCTCGTCTACCCGCGATAGCCATGGCGTCGTCGATCCACTTGAATGCCAGAGGGTACTGTTTTTTTCGAGATAGATAGATAGCTCCCTGCTGCTTAAATGAGTGAGAGCCGTCCCTCTCAAAGCACTTTTCGTAGAAATCGAGTCCATCCTTCCATTCTGGAAATGCTCGATTGGTTAGGTTTGCGTCGTAGGCCATTCGACGGAATATGTCATATCGAGGAATCTTTGTCGGGGATACTTCAGAATGGAACTGGATGAGTAAACGGCGAAGATCGATTGATCCGATACGCTTCATTACTGCCTCAGCAACCGACCGTGATCGGGGAACGAAAAAGGCTTGCTCCGTTTCAGCAAGGCTACCTTCATAAGGTGACAGCAGCGAACCCATGCTGACTAGTAGTGTATAGACCGCGCTCGGATCCCTAACTACATTCGAGAGGAATGAACTCGCCACGTCTACAGACGTTGGGATTCTGCAAGAGTAAAGGTAACAGGAGAGAAGTAGAAGATCGTGTTTCTCTGGTGCTTCTCGTTTCAACTCCTCCAGTGCCTCAATAAATCTGTCTGCCAATAAGTGGCCAGCAATGCTTGTATCCAAAACCTCAAAGAAGGTGGGGTCAAAGTGAGGTAACCCGACTTTCCCGGACGTTTTAATCTGGACACATTACCTGCTCTTCGAATTGTTGCGGGCTTTGATATCCAAGTGCTTGATGAATACGCTTGCGATTGTAGAATAGTTCGATGTAACCAAAGATTGCTGCTCGAGCCTCCTCCCGAGTTT
>Ga0073899_10001097_pt1 | contig 24874 bp, 19 predicted proteins | sample KloWWTmetaKNB5Ph_FD_88975 | JGI IMG/M metagenome (GOLD analysis project Ga0073899, IMG submission 88975) | Active sludge microbial communities from Klosterneuburg, Austria, studying microevolution and ecology of nitrifiers - Klosterneuburg... | ecosystem: Engineered > WWTP > Aerobic digester >... | reverse complement strand
GGGTGAGGGGCAGCAGGCGGGAGAGCCAGCCCCAGTCGAGGGCGCCGAAGCCCGCCCAGAGTGCGACGCCGCCGACCAGGCAGGCGAGCCCGCCAACGCCGAACGCGGTCACGTCCTTCATCGCCGGATCACCTCCAGGGTGCCGACGTCGGTGGCGGCCTCGATCCGGAGCACCGGGGCGCCGGGTTGCGGGGTGTGGGTCTCGACGCCGGAGAGGTCGATGCCGCCGGCGGAGTGCTCGGGGGAGCTGAAGCTGCCGGCCCCCACGCTCCAGGTGACCTCGGAGTTGAGGTCGTCGGGCAGGACGAGTACGAGCGTGCCGGCGTCCACCGAGAACCGCGTGGTCGCCTCGGCGGTGAGCGTCAGCGCGGTGAGGTCGTAGACGTGCCGGCCGACGTCCTCGTGGACGGCTCCCGGCAGGTCGTCGGCTGCGGCGAAGGCTGTGGTCGTGCCGGCTTCGGCGAGTGAGGTCGCGATCGCCTGCGAGCCGGCCGGGACGGCGATCGTGCCGAGGGTGGCGACCACCATCACGATCGCGGCCGGCAGCATCAGGCGCGGTCTGTCCCGGCGGGTCGCCAGTACCAGTCCGATCCCCAGCGAGAGCGTCACCACACCGGCGTACGCGGGCCAGGGGTGCGGGGGGTGGGCGAGGGTGACGACGGTCATGCCAACCGCCGCCAGGGCCAGGGCGGCCCACCACAGGCTGCGGCGTCGCCGGGCGTGGTCGACCGGGGCGTCGGGGGCGTCGGGGGCGGCGGGAGCGCCGGGAGCGTCGGGAGCGGCGGCAGCGGTGGGATTCGCGGTGACGGTCCACCGGGGGCTGCGCGGCTCACCGGCCTCGGGGCCGGTGGGGGCGCGCGTCGCCGGATCGGAGGTGATGGCCGCGTTCTCCTGCTGCGCGAGACGCTCGCGCCAGGCCAGCGCGGCGCGCTCGTAGGGGGTCGGTTCGGCAGGGGGTGCGCCGCCGCGGCGCCGCCGTCCGGTGGCGAGGTACCAGATCCCGCCGACCACCAGCAGCGGGAACAGCCCGATGCCGGACCAGCCTCCGAGCACCCCGAACGCGACCACGCCGGCTGCGATCGTCGCCGCCACCAGCACGGGCGCCGTCCAGGTGCGGGTGAACGGGAGGGCGCGCCGGACGGGGGGCTCGCTCGAGCCCTCCCGGGGGATCAGCGCGACCCCGATGCCGTACAGGATGAGCCCGAGCCCGGAGGAGAAGCAGAGCACGACGAGCGCGATCCGCAGCAGGTTGGCGTCCACCCCCCAGCGCCTGGCCAGCCCGCCGCAGACCCCGGCCAGCACGCGGTGCTGTGGGTCGCGACGGACGGGAAGGTTCACATCCCCTATTCAACGCGCGGCCACCGACACAGACCATGGGGGTCTTCCCTGACTGGCACCCAAAGGTGTGCTCCGGGGAGACGGACGGGTGAGAAGGACGTGCGGAACACTCCGGTCTCAACCCCCGAGGGTGTCCCGACCGTCCGTGCCGCGGGCCGTGCGCGACGCTACCCTTCGTTCACGATGCTGCCCGAGTTCGGGTAGCGTCGCGAACGGACTGTAGCGCCGTGGTGCGAGTGGGACGGCTGGGACGGGTGGGACGTACGGACGGGCTGGGCGGAGGCGTGGTGACGGGAACGAGCACGGGTCGGGAGCGGCTGCCGGCGACCCTCGACGACGTCGCGCGGCTGGCCGGGGTGTCGCGGGCCACCGTCTCCCGGGTGGTGAACGGCGCCGACCTGGTGGCGGCGCGCACGGTGGAGGCCGTCAACCGTGCGATCACCGAGCTCGGCTACCGTCCCAACCGCTCGGCTCGGGCGCTCGTCACCGGACGGGTCGGCGCGGTCGCGGTGGTGGTGCCCGAAGCCGACGAGCGGGTGTTCTCCGACCCCTTCTTCCCGCAGTCCTACCACGGGGCCCTGACGGCGTTCGCCGACGTCGACGTGCAGGTGCTGCTGGCGATCCCGCAGCCCGGCGAGCGGGCGGCGAAGATGGTCCGCTACCTCGAGAGCGGGCACGTGGACGGGGCCATCGTGATCTCCCACCACGGGCCGGAACTCGCCCGGCAGCTGCAGCAGGACGGTCCGCCGGTGGTCTTCGTCGGCGACCCGGGAATCCCCGGGGTGCCCTACGTCGAACTCGACCAGCACGACGCGGCCGTCCGCGCCACCCGGTACCTGGTCGGACGTGGCTGCCGCCGCCTCGCGACCGTCACCGGGCCGCAGGACATGGGGGCCGGCAAGGAGCGGCTGCGCGGGTTCCACTCGGCGCTGGCCGAGGCGGGCCTGGCGCCGGCGGGTGTCGCGGCGGGCGACTTCACCGCCTCCGGCGGTGAGCTGGCCGCGGCAGAGCTGCTGGCGCTGCCCGAGCGCTGCGACGGCATCTTCGTGGCCTCGGACCTGATGGCGGTCGGCGTCCTGCGGGTGCTGCACCGGGCCGGGGTGGACGTGCCGGGGCAGGTGCGCGTGATCGGCTTCGACGACTCCAGCGCGGCGCTGCAGACCGACCCGCGGCTGACGACGATGACCAACCCGGCCACCGAACTGGCCCGGCTGGCCGGCCGGATGCTGCTGGACCTGCTGTCGGGTGGCAGCCCCGACTACCCCGTGGTGCTGCGCAGCGAGCTGGTGGAGCGGGAGTCGGCCTGAGCATGGAGAACCCGTCGCCGCGCTCGACCCGGCCGCTCAACGCGGCCTGGCTGGGCGGGGTGTGCGCGGGCCTGGCCGACCACCTGGGCTGGTCGGTGCTGGCGCTGCGGGCGGTGTTCGTGGTGCTGGCCGCGACCCGGCTCGCCGGCGTGGTGCTCTACCTGCTGTTGTGGCTGGTGATGCCCCGCGCCGAGGCCGGACGGGACGCGCCCGGCCTGGAGGCCGCCGGCCGGACGGGACTGCGGCCGGTGAGCGGGGCTGCCCTGCGTCCGGTCGACCTCGGGGCGGCGGGCGCGCTGGGCCTGCTCGGCCTGGGGCTGCTGTGGCTGGTCCAGGCCAATGGGTGGGGCCTGCCCGGCGAGACGCTCGCGGCCGGGCTGTTGGCAGCCGCCGGTCTCGGCCTGATCTGGTGGCAGGCCGACCGGGCGTCCACCCGCGAGGTGCGACGCGACGCCGGCCTGCAGCAGTGGTTCGGCCCGCTGCTGGCGCACTGGACCACGATCGGCGGGATCGTCGCCGGGCTGGTCGCGCTCGGTGCGGCGATCGCCGTCGTGGTGCTCAGCCAGACCCTCGGTGAGGTGGCGCGGCTGTTCTACGTCCTCGGCGGGGCCGTCGCTGCCCTGGTCGCCGCGGCGCTGCCGTGGGTGCTGCGGGTGCGCGGTGAGCTGGCCCGCGCCCGGGAGGACAAGCTGCTCGCCGACGCCCGCGCCGACATGGCCGCCCACCTGCACGACTCGGTGCTGCAGACGCTCGCGCTGATCCAGCGCCGGGCCGCCGACTCCCGGGCCGTGGTCGCGCTCGCCCGGCGCCAGGAGCGCGAACTGCGGCAGTGGCTGTACGGGCAGGCGGGCACGGACACGACCCTGGTGCAGGCGCTGTCCGCCGCCGGCGCGGACGTGGAGGCCGACCACGGCGTCGACGTCGACCTGGTCACGGTGGGCGACGCCGAGCTGACCCCGGAACTCACCGCGCTGGTGCGCGCCTCGCGCGAGGCGATGGTGAACGCGGCGCGGCACTCGGGCGCCGAGCGGATCGACGTCTACGCCGAGGTCGACGACGAGCTCGCCAGCGTCTACGTGCGCGACCGCGGCAGCGGCTTCGACCCCGACGCGATCGACCCTGACCGGATGGGACTGCGCCGCTCGATCGTGGAAAGAGTGGAGCGGGCCGGCGGGCAGGCGATAATTCGTTCCAGCCCCGGAGCGGGCAGCGAGATCAGACTGGAGATGCGCCGATGAGCGAGACCCCGCAGGAGCCGACCGCCAGGGCCGCGTGGCGGGTGGTGGTCGTCGACGACCACGCGATGTTCCGCAGCGGTGTGCGGCACGACATCGGTGACCGCGTCCAGGTGGTCGCCGAGGCCGACGACGTACCGACCGCGGTCGCGGCGGTGCTCGCCGCCGTCCCGGACGTGGTGCTGCTCGACGTCCACCTGCCCGGCGGGGGCGGGATGGAGGTGCTCCGGCAGGTGCACGAGGTGGAGCCCGACGTCCGGTTCCTCGCCCTGAGCGTCTCCGATGCCGCCGAGGACGTGCTCGGCGTGATCCGGGCCGGTGCCCGCGGGTACGTCACGAAGTCGATCTCGGCTGACGAACTGATCGAGGCGATCGGACGGGTCGCCGAGGGCGACGCGGTGTTCTCGCCGCGGCTGGCGGGCTTCGTGCTGGACGCGTTCTCGGGCTCGATCGAGGTGGCGAGCATCGACTCCGACCTCGACCGGCTGTCGCAACGCGAGCGTGAGGTGCTGCGGCTGATCGCCCGCGGCTACGCCTACAAGGAGATCGCCCGCGAGCTGTTCATCTCGATCAAGACCGTGGAGACCCACGTCTCCAGCGTGCTGCGCAAGCTCCAGCTCTCCAACCGCCACCAGCTCACCCGGTGGGCGACCGACCGCCGGCTCGTCTAGGAGCCGGGCCGGTCGTCCCCGGAGTCAGACCTTGCGGCGGTTGGTGATGAGGTTGTAGAGCCAGATCACCAGCAGCGACCCGCCGATGGCGAGCAGCCACGACCAGATCGAGAAGAACCCGGTGAGGCCGCGGTCGAAGATGGCGGAGCCGATCCAGCCGCCCACCACCCCGCCGACGATGCCGGTGAGCAGGGTGGAGACCCAGCCCCCGCCCTGCTTCATGATTGATTTCGCGATGGTGCCGGCGATGAGGCCCATCAGGATCCAGCCGAGGAAGTTCATAAAGCCAACGGTAGGTCGGCCCGGTGCCCGGTCCTACGGTGGGCGTCCCTGACTCTCCCCTGAGGCCGGGCCCCGCGTCAGGAGACGGCAGCGAGGACGTAGGCTGGCCGGGCCATGTCTGACACCCTCTTTCCCGACCTGTTCGCCGCCGTGGCCGCCCCGGTCGTCCCGATCGTCCCGGAACCGACCGGGCAGCGGACGGACGAGCCGACGCCCGAGCGTCCGCGGCGGCGCCGGATCAGCGCCGAGGACCTGCTCGCGGACCTCAACCCGCCGCAGCGGGCCGCGGTGGAGCACTCCGGCGGGCCGGTGCTGGTGGTAGCCGGCGCCGGGTCGGGCAAGACCCGCGTCCTCACCCGGCGGATCGCCCACCTCGTGAGCCAGCGCGACGTCCACCCGGGTTCGATCCTCGCGATCACGTTCACGAACAAGGCCGCGGCCGAGATGCGGCAGCGCGTGGTCGACCTGGTGGGCAACCGGGCGCGGCTGATGTGGGTCTCGACCTTCCACTCCGCCTGCGTGCGGATCCTGCGCGCCGAGGTGTCGAGGTTCGGGCTGTCGCGGAGCTTCTCGATCTACGACGACACCGACTCCAAGCGGCTGATGCAGCTCGTGCTGCGGGACCTGCAGGTCGACCCGAAGCGGTACCCGGTGCGCGGGGTGATGAACTGGATGTCGAACCACAAGAACGAGCTGGTCGACCACGAGACGGCCCGCTCCCGAGCGGCGCAGGGCAACGAGGAGGTCTACGCCGACGCCTACGCCGAGTACCAGCGCCGGCTGGTGGCGGCCAACGCGCTCGACTTCGACGACCTGATCATGACGACCGTGAACCTGCTGCAGGCCTTCCCCGACCTGCGCGAGCAGTACCGGCGGCGGTTCCGCCACGTCCTGGTGGACGAGTACCAGGACACCAACCACGCCCAGTACGCGCTGATCCGCGAGCTCTGCGGCGAGGTGGCGGCGCCCGCCGGGGCGCCGGTGATCGAGGCGCCCGAGTTGATGGTGGTGGGCGACTCCGACCAGTCGATCTACGCCTTCCGGGGCGCCACGATCCGCAACATCCTCGACTTCGAGGCCGACTTCCCGGGCGCCACCACGATCGTGCTCGACCAGAACTACCGCTCGACGCAGAACATCCTGAACGCGGCGAACGGCGTGATCACGCGCAACCCCGGCCGTCCGGCCAAGAGCCTGTGGTCCGATGCCGGGGACGGGGAACTGCTGGTCGGGTACGTGGCCGACACCGAGCACGACGAGGCCCGCTTCGTCGCCGAGGAGATCGACCGGCTCACCGACGCCGGCGTCTCCAAGCCCGGCCAGGTCGCTGTGTTCTACCGCACCAACGCCCAGTCCCGGGCGTTCGAGGAGGTGTTCATCCGGCTCGGCATGCCCTACCGGGTGGTCGGTGGCGTCCGGTTCTACGAGCGCCGGGAGATCCGGGACGCGATCTCGTACCTGCGCGCGATCGCCAATCCGAGCGACGACGTCTCGGTGCGGCGGGTGCTCAACGTCCCCCGCCGGGGCATCGGCGACCGGGCCGAGGCGGTGGTGGAGGCGTTCGCCGCGAGCCAGGGCGTCCCGTTCTTCACCGGACTGCAGCGCGCAGCCGAGGCCCCCGGGCTGGCCACCCGGTCGCTGAAGCAGATCACCTCCTTCGTCGACCTGCTCACGACCCACCAGCAGATGGTCGCGGCCGGGCAGCCCGCCGACGCCATCCTCACCAGCATCCTCAACACCTCGGGCTACCTGGCCGAGCTGACCGCCTCCACCGACCCCCAGGACCAGACCCGGATCGAGAACCTGGTCGAGCTGGTGAGCGTCGCGGGCGAGTTCGTCGCCGCCGCGCACGCCATCGACCTGCCGGCCGGCGGTGCCGACGACGAGGATGCCGACGTCGACCTGCCGCCTGAGGGTGGGCTGGCCGCCGGTGCGCCGGAGCCGGACGACTCGCTGCCGGCCTTCCTGGAGCGGATCGCCCTGGTCGCCGACTCCGACCAGCTGCCGGACGCCGACAGTGACGGCGTGGTCACGTTGATGACGCTGCACACCGCCAAGGGGCTCGAGTTCGACACGGTCTTCCTGACCGGCTTCGAGGACGGACTGTTCCCGCACCAGCGCACGTTCACCGATCCCGCCGAGTTGCAGGAGGAGCGCCGGCTCGCCTACGTGGGGATCACCCGGGCGCGGCAGCGGCTCTACCTGACCCGCGCGACCGTCCGGTCGGCCTGGGGGGCGCCGCAGTACAACCCCGCCAGCCGCTTCACCGACGAGATCCCCGCCCACCTGGTGGACTGGCGACGCCTCGGGGTGGCGCGGACGAACTGGGCCTCGTCCTCGGGCGCCCGCAATGAGGAGGCGTGGCGCACCACGGTGAGCTACGGGGCCAAGCCGGCGATCCGGACGGTCGCCGCGGTCGCCGTCGGTGACCGGGTGCTGCACACCAGCTTCGGGATGGGTCGGGTGATCGCCACCCAGGGCAGCGGGGAGGCGGCCAAGGCCGATGTCGACTTCGGCTCGGTCGGGGTGAAGCGGCTCTCGCTGCGCCACGCACCGATGGAGAAGCTGTAGGAGCGCTCCGGCTCAGGCGCCGGATTCGTCCTTGGCGTCCTTGGCCTTGGCTTCCTTGTTCCAGCCGATGAACTGCATCGGGTCGGTGCCGTGCCCGTCGAGGTAGGCGGAGAAGTGCAGGTGGCAGGCGGTCGAGAGCCCGGTCGACCCGACATGGCCGACGAGCTCGCCCTTGTCGACCTGCTGGCCGGCCTTCACGACGTAGTCGGTCATGTGGAGGTAGCCGGTCTGCACGTTGTGGCCGTCGATGTCGCCGTGGTCGATCCGGACGTTGTTGCCGGAACCGCCGTTGTAGCCCATTTCGGCCTTCACCACGGTGCCGGACTGCGCGGCGTAGATCGGCTGGCCGCACTTGCCGCCGATGTCGTCGCCGTCGTGCATCCGGTAGTAGTGCAGGATCGGGTGCAGCCGCAACCCGTAGTCGGAGCTTACCGAGCCGGCGGTCGGCCACAGGAACTTGGAGAGGTTGGCGATCCGCTCGGCCTCGGCCTTCACCTGCGCCGCCGCGGTGGCGAGTTGGGACTCCCGGACCTCCAGTGACGCGGCGTCCTGGCCGTCCTCGATCGCCTCGGTGGTCTGCTCGATCAGCTGCACGCGCTGCGCGGCGAGTTGGTCGGCGGAGAGTTCGGCACGTTCGGAGGCGCGCGAGGCGACGTCGTTCCGACCGGCGGTCACCCCGGAGACGACACCCTGGTCAGCGAACGCGAGCCCGGTCGCGGCGGTGGACGCCGAACCGAAGGCGCTGACGGCCGCGATCCCGATTCCTGAGACGACGGCGAGGGTGAGGCTGGTGCGGAGCCAGCGCGAACGGCGCGGCGACGGGTCGGTGGCAACGCCCTCGGCAGCCTCTGCGACATCCTCGTCGAGGACCTGACGCAGCTTGCCAGCGCTGGATGTGCGACCGAACACCGGACTCCTGGGATTGGTTGTGCTAAGATCGGTGGGGGATCACTCCGCCCACCGCTGTCGCAGCTTAGCATTTCTCAGCTAACTTCTCAGAATTGCCCGGAACGGGGGTTGTCCCCGGCCATCCGGGGTAGGGGTCGGCCGGGGGCGGCGACTCGATGGCACGCGCGCGAGGCCACCGACTAGGCTGCGCCCCACCAGCGCTGGCGGGCGGACGTTCGGCTGGGTCGCAGACGAGAAGGGCGGAGTTGTCGGTGGACCTCTACGAGTACCAGGCCCGGGACCTGTTCGAGGCCCACGGTGTGCCCGTGCTGCGCGGCATCACGGCGACCACCCCGGCCGAGGCCGCGGCGGCCGCGGCCGAGATCGGGACCCCGGTCGTGGTCGTCAAGGCCCAGGTCAAGACCGGCGGTCGGGGCAAGGCCGGCGGGGTGAAGCTCGCCCGCTCGCCGGAGGAGGCGGCGGCCCGGGCGGCCGAGATCCTCGGCCTGGACATCTCGGGCCACACCGTCCGCACGGTGATGGTCGCCGAGGGCGCCGACATCGAGGCCGAGTACTACTTCTCCCTGCTGCTGGACCGCGCCAGCCGGAGCTACCTGGCGATCTGCAGCGTCGAGGGCGGCGTGGACATCGAAACCCTCGCCCGCTCCCGCCCCGAGGCGCTCGCGCGGGTGCCGGTGGACCCCCTGGTCGGCCTGGACGCGGCGAAGGCGGCCGAGATCGTGGCCGCGGCCGGGTTCGCCGAGGCCGACCGCGCCGAGGTCGCCCGCGTGCTGGTGCTGCTCGGTGAGGTCTACCGCGCCAACGACGCCACCCTGGTCGAGGTGAACCCGCTGGTGAAGACCCGCCAGGGGCGGATCGTCGCCCTCGACGGCAAGGTCACCCTCGACGGCAACTCCGCCTTCCGGCACGACTGGGCGGGCTACGCCGACGAGGCCTCCGACGACCCGCTAGAGGTGTGGGCGCGCTCCAGGCAGCTCAACTACGTGAAGCTCGACGGTTCGGTGGGCGTGATCGGCAACGGCGCCGGCCTGGTGATGAGCACCCTCGACGTGGTCGCCAAGGCCGGCGCCGGGCTGCCCGGCCAGCCCCGTCCGGCGAACTTCCTCGACATCGGGGGTGGCGCCTCGGCCGAGGTGATGGCGAACGGGCTGGAGATCATCCTCTCCGACCCCCAGGTGCGGTCGGTGTTCGTGAACGTGTTCGGGGGCATCACCGCCTGCAGCGAGGTCGCGCGCGGGATCATCGACGCCCTGGCCATGCTGGGCGAGAAGGCGACCAAGCCGATCGTCGTGCGGCTGGACGGCAACGCCGTCGACATCGGACGGCACATGCTGGCCGAGGCCGCGCACCCGCTGGTGACGATGGCCGACACCATGGACGAGGCGGCCCGGCGGGCCGCGGAACTCGCCGCCGGGAACTAGGGGGAGACGACGATGTCGATCTGGTTGGACGCCACCTCGCGGGTGCTCGTGCAGGGCATGACGGGTTCGGAGGGTCGCAAGCACACCGCGCGCATGATCGCCTCCGGCACCCGGATCGTCGGCGGGGTGACCCCCGGCAAGGGCGGTCAGGGCGTCACGTTCGAGGAGCGGCCCGTCCCCGTGTTCGACTCGGTCGGCGAGGCGAAGGCCGCCACCGGCGCGAACGTGTCGGTGGTCTTCGTCCCGCCCGCCCACACGAGGGCCGCCGTGCTGGAGGCGATCGACGCCGACCTCGACCTGGTCGTGGTGATCACCGAGGGCGTCCCGGTCGCCGACACCGCCGAGTTCGTCACCAACTCGCTGCGGCGCGGCCACACGCGCCTGATCGGCCCGAACTGCCCGGGCCTGATCAGCCCGGGGAAGTCCAATGTGGGGATCATCCCCGCCACCATCTCGGGACCGGGCCGGATCGGGCTGGTGTCGAAGTCGGGCACCCTCACCTACCAGATGATGTACGAACTGCGGGACATCGGCTTCTCCACCGCGGTCGGCATCGGCGGCGACCCGATCACCGGGACGACCCACATCGACGCCCTCGCCGCCTTCGAGGCCGACCCCGGCACCGACTGCGTGGTGCTGATCGGCGAGATCGGCGGTGACGCCGAGGAGCGGGCGGCCGACTACATCGCGGCGAACATGACCAAGCCGGTCGTCGGCTACGTCGCCGGTTTCACCGCCCCCGTGGGCAGGACGATGGGGCACGCCGGGGCGATCGTCACCGGGTCGAGCGGCACCGCCCTGGCCAAGAAGGTGGCGCTGGAGGCCGCCGGGGTACGGGTGGGCCGGACGCCGTCGGAGACCGCCGCGCTGATGCGCGAGATCGTGGCCTCGCTGGCGCAGGCCGGCTGACTCCCGGCCGGCCTCAGCCCTGGGTGGCGCGCAACCCGGCGCGGGCCATCACGGCCCGCCACTGGGCGGTCGCGAAGTCGAAATCGGCGCTCGGGTTGGCGACCAGGTAGACGACCTTGGTGTCGACCCGCAGCACGGCGACCCGGAACGGGACCGAATCGGTCGCGTTCGTCTTCTGCGTGATCTCGTACGACACCCCGGTGTAGGAGATCGCCCCGGCCCCGTCGCCGCTGACCTTCGGTCCGGCGGCCACCGTCGCGGTCGACATCCGTTCGGCGCAGCCGCTGAGGCTCGTGTTGAGGTCGCGGTAGAAGTCCCTGGCCGTCTGCCGGGAGGGGAAGGTGTAGACCACCTGGTCGACCCCGAAGCCCTGGGGTGCGACAGGGTCGTCCGCCAGCACCAGGGTGCGCTGGGACGAGCCGGACGCGCCGGGGACGTCCTTGAGGTCGACGGTCTCGCACTGGGTGCCGAACACGGTGAGCGCGGTCGTCGGCGGGGTCGCTGCCCAGCGTCCCGAGCCGGGGGTGATCCGGGGGAGGTCCGCCTCGACCAGCCAGCCGGCCGGCTCGGTGGGCAGGGGGAGCGTCTCGGTGGGTGAGGGGGAGGAGGGACAGGTGCCGTCCCCGCCGCCGCAGATCCGGGTGAGTGAGGCGGCCACCACGGGGAGCAGGTCGGTGAGAGCGCCCGTCTGGCTGCTGGTGAGGTCGGCGAGGCTGACGGTACGGCCCGTCCGGCTGATCAGGACGGTGTGGTAACGGTCGCCGTCGGCGGCCTGCACCACGACCTCGGTGGCGGTGGCGGTGTCGGCGAGGCCGAACACCGTCCACGACGTGCCGACGTTCGCCTCGACGCCGACGCAGCCCGAGAGTTGGGTGAGCCACGCGGTGTAGGCGGTCTCGGCGGCGGTCGCGTCGGCGTAGCTCTCGACGGCGTGCAGCAGCGATGTCGGGCCCGTGCTGTTGGAGCCGGTGAGCTCGCGCTGGGTGACGCGGTCGGGGCTCGCGCCGTCAGCTTCGAGGCAGATCGGCACGGTCGCCGCGGGCGCGGCCGTGGCGAGGGTCCAGGTGCCGCCGAGGGCGGCCGCGTCCTCGGGGGTGACGAGCGGGTCGAGGCTGGCCGAGGGCGAGCCGGGCGCGACCGTGGGCTGCACGCCGGCGGCGTTGTTCGGGGTGCCCTGGCCGAGCGCCCACACCACGGCGGCGACGACCAGTGCGATCACCAGTACCCCGACGATCAGCCACAGCGCCCGGCGCGGGCTGCGCCGGGTCTGGACGGGCGCGGGGCCGAGGTCGGTCCAGCCGGTCGCGGCGATCGGCGCACCCGGGGCGTCGGTCGGCACGGGGGTGCCGGGCAGGAAGTCCGGCCCGGCCTCGGTGGCGTCGTGGGCAGCGGCCCCCGGGACGGGCGTGCCGGGCTGGACGGGCGGCGCGAGAGCGGTGTCCTTGGCGAGGCTGACGGTCGCGGCGGGGGTACCCGAACCGGGGGCCGGGGGCCCGGCCACGGAGATCCCCGGCAGGTCGCCGGCCGAGGCGGAGGTGGTGCCGGGCAGTGGCACGGGCCGCACGATCGGGGTGAGCGGTGGCACCGGCTGGTTCGGGGGCAGCGCCCAGCGGCCGGCGCGGGGTGCCAGGTCTTCGGGGAGGTTGGGGGAGCCGGCGCTGACCGCCGAGCGCCTGGGCACCGACCCGGCGAACTCCGACGGTTCCGCGCTCGCCGAGAACCGGCGGCCGGCCGAGGCCGCGAGCCACCGTCCGGATTCGGGCAGCACCGGGGCGGGCGGCGGCACCGGCGTGGTGACCTCCGGCGGGCTGGCGGGGCTGGCGGGTGATTCGGGACTGGTCGGGCTGGCGGCGAGCCGGCGCAGGATCTGGGTGTCCGAATCAGGGGCGTCGGCATCCGGCGGGAACGCCCGCGACGGCCAGCGGAGCCGGGAGCTGTCGGGGGCGGTCGAGGACGGACTCGGCGCCCGGTCGTCCTGGTCCGGCTCCAGCGGACCGAGCGCCCGACGGGGTCTGCTGGATCCCTGCTCGGTCACGCGTGCTTCCTGACATCTCGGGGGGCAATCAACTCAGGCGTCAGTCTAGCCGTGCCGGGCGTGTCCAGCGGGGACTCGGGCAAGGCCTGGGCGAGCATGGTTGGACGATGCCCACCACTGCGAGCCGGCCGGCCTCCCCGGTCGCACTGAGCGTGACCTCCCCGGATTCGGCCGCGGAGGTCACCGCCCCGACCGCGCTGCCCCTGTTGCCGTGGCCGCTCGCGGCGCTGCTGGCCGGGCTGGCGGCCGCCGGCGTCGGCTGGCTGCTGACCGCGGGGGTGGCCGCCGTGGCCTGGTTCAGCGCCATCGCCGTTCCGTTGCCGCAGGTGATCTCGTTCGCCTCGGGCTTCTGGCTGCTCTCCCACGGCGGCACCCTGGACGTGGCCGGCAGCACGGTGTCGCTCGCCCCCCTCGGCTGGAGCCTGCTCGGCCTGGTGCTTGCCCGTGGCGCGGGGCGGCTCGCCGGCGGCCAGGCCCACCTGGCGCGTCCGGGGGAGCGGGGGAGGTCGGCCCAGGCGCGGTTGGCGACGGCCGTCGCCGGCCTCGTCGCGTTGGGCTACGCCGGCGCCGTGTTGACCACCGGGCTGGCGCTGGGCCAACGTGGCGCCGCCTCGGTGCCCGCGGCCGGCGCCCTGCTGCTCGCTCTGGCCGGGGCGCTCCCGGGCGCCTGCCGCGGCCTCGGCACCCGACTGACCCGGCTGGTGCCGGTACCGGTGGGTGCGGCCCTGCGGGGCACCGCGGCCGGGCTGTGGACGGTCGCCGCGGTCGCGGCGCTCGCGCTGGCGCTGGCCGTGCTGGCCGGCGCGCAACGCATCACGACCCTCGAGCACGCCCTCGGGCTGGACACCACCGGCGCGATCGCACTGGGGGCGCTCACCCTCGCCTACCTGCCCACCGCGCTGGTCTGGACGGCCTCGTGGGCGCTCGGGGGCGGGTTCGGGGTGGGCGGTGACTCCGTCGTCACCCTCGCGGGCAGCCACCTCGGCATGCTGCCGGCGATCCCGCTCTACGGAGCCCTGCCGCAGCAGGCCGTCGCACCCGAGGCGATGCTCGGGTGGCTCGCCTCCGGAGTCGTTGCCGGGGCGCTGGCCGGGCTCGTCGCCCTCCGGCGGCTCGGCCCGACGGTGTCCTGGCCGGTGGCGGCGGGGACGGCGCTCGGCACGGGCCTGCTGCTCGCCGGGACGGTGCTGGCGCTCGCCTGGGCCGGCGTCGGCGGGCTGGGCGACCTGCGCCTGGCCCACCTCGGCCCGCGGCTGGCCGACCTCGCCTGGGCCGCCGGCCCGACGCTCGTGCTGGCCGCGCTCGCCGCGGGCGTGGTGCTCCGGGCGGTCATGGGCAGGGCGCGGCGGCGGGGGCGGGCCTCGCTAGGGTAGGGCCCATGCCGATGCGCCTCGTGGTCCTGGTCTCGGGATCGGGGACGCTGCTGCAGTCCCTGCTGGACGCCCGAGCGGCCGGCACCCTGGCTGCCGACGTGGTCGCGGTGGGCTCCGACCGTCCCGGGGTGGAGGGGCTGGCCCGCGCCGAACGCGCCGGCGTCCCCGCCTTCGTGGTGGAACTGCCGCGCGGTGGCGACCGCGCCGCGTGGGACGCCGAGCTGACCGCGGCCGTCGCGGCGCACGAGCCCGACCTGGTGGTGAGCGCCGGCTTCATGAAGCTGCTCGGCCCCGCCTTCCTCGCCCGCTTCGCCGGCCGGACGATCAACACCCACCCGGCGCTGCTTCCCTCCTTCCCCGGCATGCACGGTCCGCGGGACGCGCTCGCCCACGGCGTCAAGGTGACCGGGGCCACCCTCTTCCTCGTCGACGCCGGGGTCGACTCCGGACGGATCCTGGCCCAGGAGCCCGTCCGGGTGCTGCCGGAGGACACCGCCGAGACGCTGCACGAGCGGATCAAGGTGGTCGAACGGCACCTCCTGCTCGAGGTCGTCGGCGATTTCGCCGCCGGCCGCCTGCCCCTGCCCGCCCAGCCACCACTGCAAGGACACCGATGAACGAACGACTGCCGATCCGCCGGGCCCTGGTCTCGGTCTACGACAAGACCGGACTGGCCGAACTCGGCACGGCCCTGGCTGCGGCCGGGGTCGAACTGGTCTCCACCGGCTCGACGGCCGCGACGCTGCGGGCGGCCGGGGTGCCCGTGACCTCCGTCGAGCAGGTGACCGGGTTCCCCGAGTGCCTCGACGGCCGGGTGAAGACACTGCACCCCGCGATCCACGCCGGCCTGCTGGCCGACCGCCGGCTCGCCACCCACCGCGACGCCCTGATCGGGCTGGGGATCGACCCCTTCGATCTGGTGGTGAGCAACCTCTACCCCTTCGTGCAGACGGTCGCCTCGGGCGCCAGCAGCGAGGAGTGCATCGAGCAGATCGACATCGGCGGGCCCTCGATGGTGCGCGCCGCGGCCAAGAACCACCCGAGCGTGGCCATCGTCACCTCGCCGGAGCAGTACCCCGGGCTCGTGCGGGCGCTGGCCGACGGCGGCTACACGCTGGCCCAGCGGCAGGAGCTCGCCGCCGCGGCGTTCGTCCACACCGCCACCTACGACGTCGCGGTCGCCTCCTGGCTGGGCAATGTGCTCACCGACTCCTCCGGTGGGGACGGCTTCCCGGCCTGGCTCGGGGGTACCTGGGCGAAGGTCGGCCCGCTGCGGTACGGCGAGAACGCCCACCAGGCGGCGGCGCTCTACCGAAACGGCGACGGCAACGGCATCACCGCTGCCGAGCAGCTCGGCGGCAAGGAGATGAGCTACAACAACTACACCGACGGCGACGCCGCCTACCGCGCCGCCTGGGACTTCGCCGCGCCGGCGGTGGCGATCATCAAGCACGCCAACCCGTGCGGGATCGCGGTCGGCGCCGACGTCGCCGAGGCGCACCGGAAGGCGCACGCGTGCGACCCGGTGTCGGCGTACGGCGGGGTGATCGCGGTCAACCGTCCGGTCTCGGTCGAGCTCGCCACCCAGATCGCGCCGATCTTCACCGAGGTGCTGATCGCCCCCGACTACGAGCCGGGGGCGCTGGAGGTGCTCGCGGCGAAGAAGAACCTGCGCGTGCTGCGGGCCGGCCCCTACCCGCGCGGCGGGGCCGAGTTGCGTCCGGTCTCCGGTGGGGCGCTGCTGCAGCAGCCCGACCGGATCGACGCCCCCGGCGACGCCCCGGCGGCGTGGCAGCTGGTCGCCGGACCTGCCGCCGACGCCGCCACCCTCGCCGACCTCGAGTTCGCCTGGCGGGCCTGCCGGGCGGTGAAGTCGAACGCGATCCTGCTGGCCTCCGGCGGCGCCTCGGTCGGGGTGGGCATGGGCCAGGTCAACCGGGTCGACTCCTGCCGGCTCGCGGTGGAGCGGGCGGGCGAGCGCGCGGCCGGCTCGGTCGCCGCCTCGGACGCGTTCTTCCCCTTCGCCGACGGCCCCGGCATCCTGCTCGCCGCGGGGGTGAAGGCGATCGTGCAGCCCGGCGGGTCGGTGCGCGACGCCGAGACCATCGCCGCTGCCGAGGCCGCCGGGGTGAGCCTGTACTTCACCGGCACCCGGCACTTCTTCCACTAGTCGGCACTTCCAGGAGGGGGTCAGCAGATGACCGCGCAGAAGCTGGACGGGCTCGCGCTCGCGCAGGCGATCAAGGCCGAACTGGCCGGGCGGGTCGCCGTCCTGGCCGGGCAGGGGCGCCGTCCGGGGCTGGGCACCGTGCTGGTCGGTGGCGACCCCGGCAGCCGCTCGTACGTCGCCGGCAAGCACCGGGACTGCGCCCAGGTGGGCATCGAGTCGATCCGGGTCGACCTGCCCGCCGACGCCTCCCGGCAGCAGGTGGCCGAGGCGATCGCGGCCCTGAACGCCGACCCGGCGTGCACCGGCTACATCGTCCAGCTGCCGCTGCCGGCGCACCTGGACGACACCTGGGCGCTGGAACTGATCGACCCCGACAAGGACGCCGACGGGCTGCACCCCGTGAACCTCGGACGGCTGGTGCTCGGGACCCGGGGTGCCCTGCCCTGCACCCCGCGGGGGATCATCGAACTGCTGCGTCGCCACGGGATCGCGTTGGCCGGCGCCGAGGTGTGCATCGTCGGTCGCGGCACCACGGTCGGGCGTCCGCTCGGTCTGATGCTGACCCGGCGCAGCGAGAACGCCACGGTGACCCTCTGCCACACCGGCACGCGCGACCTGGCCGCGCACACGCGGCGGGCCGACATCGTGGTGGCCGCGGCCGGCGTACCCGGGCTGGTCACCGCCGACCACATCGCGCCGGGTGCCGTGCTGCTGGACGTCGGGATCACCCGCACGGAGGCCGGTCTGGTGGGCGATGTCGCGCCGGACTGCTGGGAGAAGGCGGCCTGGATCGCGCCGATGCCCGGCGGGGTGGGTCCGATGACCCGGGCGATGCTGTTGAGCAACGTGGTCGACCGCGCCGAGGAGCTCCTGAAGTGAGCCGCCCCGTGGCCGGGCACCGTCCTCCCAAGAACTTCGCCCAGCAGGTGCTCGGGCAGTGGCCCCTCGCCGTCGTCCTGTTCGGGGTGGCGCTGGGGCTGGCCGTGGTCGCGACCGGGCACTGGCGGGCCGGGTGCTCGCTGGTCGGTGCCGCGTTCACCTTCGGCGGGGTGCTCCGGTTGCTGCCCGACACCCGGGTCGGGCTGCTCGCCGTGCGCAGCCGGCTGCTCGACACCATCGTCCTGCTCGGGCTCGGGCTGGGGATCCTCGCCCTGGCCTGGCTCGTGCCCCCCAGCAGCTGAGTCGCCGGGCCGGGGCGCGCGCCCCTCAGCGGAAGTCGCGCTCCAGGAACTGGCCTTCTTCCGCCGTCGCTCCGGCGACCCGCTCGGCCTCGCGCTCACGCAGTTCGACGCGCCGGATCTTGCCCAAGATGGTCTTGGGCAGTTCGGTCACGAACTCGACGATCCGCACCCGCTGGTAGGCCGAGAGCCGCTCCCTGGCGTGGCTGAAGATCGCCTGCGCGGCCTCCTGTTGGCGGGCGGTGACGTCCTGCACCAGGCAGATGAAGGCCTTCGGGACGGCCGCGCGCACCGGGTCGGGGCTGGGGACGATGGCGACCTCGGTCACGTAGGGGTGCTCCAGCAGGATCGACTCCAGCTCGAAGGGCGAGATCTTGTAGTCGGAGGCCTTGAACACGTCGTCGGCCCGTCCGATGTAGGTGAGGTAGCCGTCGGCGTCGGCGGAGGCGATGTCACCGGTGTGGTAGAAGCCGTCCCGGCAGGCCTCGGCGGTCAGCTCGGGGTCGTTGTGGTACCCCGCCATCAGCCCCAGGATCGGCTCGGAGAGGTCGAGGCAGATCTCGCCCTCGGCCGGGCTCGGCTCGCCGGTCACCGGGTCGAGCAGGACCACCGGGTAGCCCGGCATCGGACGTCCCATCGAGCCGTCCTTCACCAGCTGGCCGGGGGAGTTGCCGACGCAGCAGGTCATCTCGGTCTGGCCGAAGCCGTCCCGGATGGTGCCGCCCCAGGCCTGCCGCACCCGGTTGATCACCTCGGGGTTGAGCGGCTCGCCCGCCCCGAGCAGTTCCCGCGGCGGCCGCGACAGCTGGGTCAGGTCGGCCTGGATCAGCATCCGCCACACCGTCGGCGGCGCGCAGAAGGTGGTCACCTCGTGGGCGTCCATCACCTTCATCAGGGCGGCCGCGTCGAACCGTTCGTAGTTGAAGACGAACACGGTCGCCTGCGCCAGGAAGGGGGAGAAGAAGTTGCTCCACGCGTGCTTGCCCCAGCCGGGGGAGGAGATGTTGAGGTGGACGTCGCCGGGCCGTACGCCCAGCCACCACATGGTCGAGAGGTGACCGACCGGGTAGGAGGCGTGCGTGTGGCCGACCAGCTTGGGACGCGACGTGGTGCCGGAGGTGAAGTACAGCAGGCTCAGGTCGGACGCGCGCGTGCCCCGGCTGGGCAGGTAGCCGGTGGGCGCCTTGGCCGAGTCGGCCATCGCGTGCCACCCGGCTGGGGTGGGATCGCCGACGCCGATCCGCAGCACCTGCCGCGGTAGCGGGTCGACCCGGGCGTGCAGCGAGGTCGGCGCCACCACGGCCCGGGCCTGCCCGTGCTCGACCCGGTAGGCCAGGTCGGCGGCCGAGAGCAGCGTGGACGTGGGGATGGCGACGGCCCGCACCTTGAGCAGGCCGAGCAGCAGCTCCCACAGCTCGATCGTGTTGTTCAGCATCACGATCACGTGGTCGCCGGCGCCGATGCCGAGGCCGCGCAGCCAGCGGGCGACCTGGTTGGAGCGTTCGGAGAGCTCGCCGTAGGTCCAGGAGCGCGCCGTCAGGTCCGCGGCGACGATCGTGACGGCCCTGCGGTCGGGATGCTCGCCGGCGACGACGTCGAACCACTCCGTGGCGAAGTTGAACTCCTCCAGCTCCGGCCAGGCGAAACCGGCCACCGCACCGTCGTAGTCGGTGCCGTGCTCCAGCAGGAAGTCGCGCGCCGCTCTGACGGCGAGGGTGGCGGCGGTGGCCGGGCGGCCGATCTCAGGCATGGCTTCTCCGTATTACGCAACCGTAACTTACGGTTTCGTAGCCTAGCGCGCCGGGCGGGCGGCGGGGGTCCCTGACCACGCCGGGGACGCTGCCGGGAGGGTGCTCAGCCCTGCGGGCGCCGGGCCAGCACGTAGAGCCGCGCGGTCCCGTCCTCGCCGGGACAGGGGGAGCGGGTGTACCACTCCACCTCGCCCAGCCCGGCGGCAGCGACCGCGGCCAGCACGTCGTCCTGGTCGTGCAGCACCAGATCGAGGTCGACCGGCAGGTCGCACCATTCGTCCAGGTGGCGCACCTCGCGGCCCAGCTCCACCGCGATCGCGAGCCAGCCGCCCGGCACCAGGGTGCCGGCGAGGACGGCGACGGCGGGGGCGAGTTCGGAGCCGGCCAGGTGCGAGAACGCGTACCAGGCTGTGATCGCCGACCAGCCGGCGGCGTCCCGCGGCCGCAGCAGCCGGTTGAAGTGGACGACCTCGAAGGCCAGCTCGGGGTGGTCCGCGCCGGCCCGGGCAACCATGGCCGGGGACAGGTCGAAGCCGGTGACGGCGGCTCCGGCGGCGGCGAGGTGGCCGGTGACCTGGCCGTGGCCGCACCCGACGTCGGCGATCCGGCCGCCCCGGGCCAGGCCCACCACCTGCTCCAGCAGCCAGCCGTCGAACGGCTTGTCTCCCAGGTCCCCGCCCGGGGCGTCCTCGGCCTCGGCGAGCAGGTCATAGGAGGCCAGCACGCGGGCGTCCCTGGCGGCGGGTCCGTCGGCGAGCACGACCTCGCGGTCGACGTCCCCGACCGCTGCGGTTGCCTCCAGCGGCACCGGGCCGAGCAGGTGCACCCAGCGCGGGTCCTGCTGGCCGGGGCGCCGCGGAAGTTCGCGCACCAGCGGAGTGGGCAACGCCGCCATCGCGTGCAGCCGGGCCTCGACCGCGGTCTTGTCGTCGAAGCCGTGCAGCCGCTCGGTGCGGGTGCGCAGTTCGCCTGCCGACTGCGGCCCGCGCAGCAGCAGGACGGTGACCAGCGCCCGCTCGTCAGGCTGCAGGGCGAGCACCTCGTCGAGCAACTGGTGGTACTTCAGCACCCGGGAGCCGGCGCCGGCCCACACCACCCGGGCGAGTCCCCGTCCCTTCAGGCGGCCGATCGCATCGGTGATCGTCTGCTCGTCATAGTCGGTGACCGGCTCCCGGCTGGTCGCCTGGTTGCAGGCGGCCCGGAGCGCGTTCAGGCTGAGCGGGTAGGTCGCCGGGACGGTGCGCTGCTTTTCCAGCAGGCTGCCGAGCACACGCTGCTCGACGGAGTCGAGTTCGACGGTCACGGGCTCACCGTAGCGATTCCCGCCCGACCCGGAAGCCTCGGTTCGAGATCGTGACCGGGTGGCGAGCGCTCCAGCGCGCCGACACCGGGCCCGGCCGGACGTACAGGTGCCCCCGACCGACGGGCCGGGGGCACCTGAACGTCCGAACCGCGGCGACTAAATCAGCCCGAGTTCCTTCACCGCGTCGCGCTCGTCGAGGAGTTCGGCGACCGAGGCGTCGATCTTCGCCCGCGAGAAGTCGTGATCTCCAGGCCCTGGACGATCTCGTACGTGCCGTCCTTCACGACGCACGGGAACGAGGAGATGATGCCCTCGGGCACGCCGTAGGAGCCGTCGGAGGGCACCGACATCGACACCCAGTCGCCCTCGGGCGTGCCGAGCACCCAGTCGTGCATGTGCTCGACGGTCGCGTTGGCGGCCGACGCGGCCGAGGAGGAACCGCGGGCGGCGATGATCGCAGCGCCGCGCTTGGCGACGGTCGGGATGAAGTAGTCCGCCACCCACGCCTGGTCGTTGATCAGCTCGGCGGCGTTGCGGCCGTCGACGTCGGCGTGGAACAGGTCGGGGTACTGGGTGGCGGAGTGGTTGCCCCAGATGGTCATGTGCTTGACCGAGGTGACCGCGACGCCGGTCTTCTGCGCGACCTGGGTGATCGCCCGGTTGTGGTCGAGCCGGGTGAGCGCGTTGAACCGCTCGCGGGGGATGTCGGGAGCGTTGGTCATCGCGATCAGGGCGTTCGTGTTGGCCGGGTTGCCGGTGATCAGCACGCGGACGTCGTCGGCGGCAGCGGCGTTCAGGGCCTTGCCCTGGGCGGTGAAGATCGCGCCGTTCGCGCTGAGCAGGTCGCCGCGCTCCATCCCGGCGGTGCGCGGACGGGCGCCGACCAGCATGGCCAGGTTCACCCCGTCGAACACCCTGGTCGCGTCGTCGCCGATCTGGACGCCGGCGAGCAGCGGGAAAGCGCAGTCGTCCAGTTCCATGACGACGCCCTCCAGCGCCTTCAGCGCCGGGGTGATCTCCAGCAGCCGCAGTTCGACGGGCTGGTCGGGGCCGAGCAGCGAACCGCTGGCGATGCGGAACAGCAGGCTGTAGCAGATCTGGCCGGCGGCACCGGTGACCGCTACCTTGACGGGGGCTTTACTCACGATGGTCTCCTGGAATCCGTGGGTTGGGAACAACTTCACCGCCTCCGACGCTAGCAGTTGACCGCCCTGCTCCGGACCGGTTCGGCGGTGAAGGACTGCACCGCCGAACCCTGCGGCCAGGTTCGGGCACGGGCCGCGACATCGGTCGGCACGCGCGGAATTGCGAGGCGGCGATCCGTCGCGGACGGGTCCCCCGGACGGGGGAAGGCCCGGGTCGTGGGGTGGTGAATTTCGTCGGGTCGGCAGCCGTTCCCCGACTCCTCCGGCCGGCTGGGGTCGAGCCTGAGAGCCGGAGAAAGACCTACTGAAAGCATGGTTGCGGCGCCAGAGGCCCTGCTAGCCTTCCCCGTGTTGGTCGCCCGGTCGGGGGTGCGGCCACGAACCGTAAGGGGCTGCCATGACTCGGCAGGATTCCCGGGCGCGCGTCCGCCGCGTGCCTCGCCGCTTCACCGCGGGGACGGCAGGACTGCTGCTCGCGCTCGCCGCCTGCCCGTTCGCCACCACGCCGGCCGCGGCCGACTACGCGTCCCCCGTGGCCGAGGGTCCGCGCCCCACCACCGTCCTCGCCGCCTCGGGGGACTCCTGGGTGGTCAGCGACCGCGACGCCGCCACCGGCACCGGCGAGACCACCTGGTACACCGATGCGGGCGCGACCGTCGTACCGATCAAGGACTTCAGCCCTGCCGTGCCCGCCGACTACGTGCGGGACGGCACCGCGGTCTGGGTCGGGGACGGGGACAAGCCGACGATACGGATCGTCGGGCTCGCCACCGGCACCTCGCTGCCCGTGCCGCTGGAGGATCGGCCACTGGCCGTGAGCGCCGGCCAGGCCCTGCTCGGGGCCGGCACCTACCGACTGGTCGATTTCACCACGCTGTCGGACACCCCCGTCCGGCTCACGCTGGACAGCGACCTCGCCGTGCCCGCCAAGGCCGTCCACCCCCGCTACGACTGGGTGCTGGAGGAGAGCGGATACCTGCGGCTCACCCGCTACTACGCCACCTCGGGGGCGGGGTATCCGTCCTACCTCGACATCGACCCGGGCCAGCTCGACGGCGGCCAGGGGCCGGCGCCCTTCCGGGTGACCGGCTGGGTGCCCTGGGTCGGGATCACGGCCACCCCGGACGGGACGCCGCTCGTGGAGTACCTGGTGCAGGCCGGCAGCGCGCTGAAGTACTGCACCGCGACCTGGGTGGCCCAGCCGGGCGGCCCGCAGACCACCTGCCGCAAGCTGCTGTCGGTGTCGGGCTCGGCCGCTACTGCGGCGATCAGCGCCGACCGCTACGGCGACGCGCTCGGCATCACCGTCAAGGGCGTGCCCTACCTCTACGAGGCCGGCGCGCTGGTGCGCGTGAAGCCGGCCAGCGGGACGTCCGCGTTCACCGGGGTGGGCGACCCCACCCGTCCGCTGCTGCGCACGGCCGGTGCCACCGGCGGCCAGACCTACCAGGTGGCGGCCTCCGGAGCGGTCACGCCGGTGTTCGAGGACTCGATCGGCCCGGTCGGGCCCACCGCGCTCGACCTCGCCGCCACCACCCTCGTGGGGCTCGACGGCCGCGGCCTGCAGCAGGCCTGGCAGCGCGACGTCGGCGCCACCGACCTGGGCCCCGAGGCGCTGCTGGACGGCGCCACCGCCGGCATCCAGGTGAGCGCCGGACGGATGGCCGTGGCCGGCACCACGGGGCTGCGGCTCTACGACCGCGGCGACCTCGTCGGCGCCTACCCCGCCGTCGACGAACTGCTCGACGCCAGCGGGCCGTACACGCTGGTGCGCAAGGGCGTGAAGACCAGCGTCCTGACCCCGTCCGGCACCAGCTACGGCACCCGGGTCGCGGCGATCTTCGGCAGCCGCGTGGTCGAGTTCAACGCGACCCGCACCGGCGGCACCGTCGTCGACCTCGCCGGGCAGGCGCGCACCGTCACCCTGCCGCCCGCCCCCACCGGGTACACCTACGACCGGGCCCTGCTGTGGGGCGACCGGCTGGTGCTGGGGTCCAGCTCCGGGTTGACCCAACGCGCGGAGGCGTTCAACCTCGAGGCGATCGACGGCACCCCGGCGGTCGCCGACGACGCCGTCCCGCTCGCGATCGGGGACGGGGTCGCGGCGATCTACGACGCCAACACCCCCGGCTACCGGGTGTGGGATCTGGAGGCGGACTTCCATTCGGGCGACGACGGCTCGGCGGTGCTCGGCGACGCCGACCTCGACCTCAACCCCGCCATCGACGGCGACGCCACCCTGGTGTACTCCACCGGCACCCACCTGTCGGTCCTCGAACTCACCAACCACGACCTGTCCGACCACTTGGTGGACGACAGTCCGGCCCGCCTGCTCGGCGCGGTCGCCGCGCCGACGCTGGAGCTGAACGCGCCGCTCGCCGGCAAGCCGTGGAGCCTCGACCTCGACCTCACCAAGGCCGTCGACGCCGGCGAACTGCTGATCAGCGACAGCACCGGGGTGGTTCGCACGATCGACGTCCCCGCCTCGGCGGACGGGTCGCTGCGCGACATCGAGTGGGACGGCACGACCGACGCCGACACCCCCGACACCGACGCGGTCGCGCCTGATGGCACCTACACGTGGCGGTACGTGGCCGATTCGGCCGACATCAGCGGACCGGTGCTCGGCGTGGACGGCCGTGCTGCCCCGACCGGCACACTCACGCTGTCGACGCCCGCGATCAAGGCGGGCACCCAGACGATCACCGGCACGGCAGCGGTCGGCGCGACGCTCGCCGTGGCTGGCAACTGGACCCCGCCCGGTCTGGTGCTCAGCTACGCGTGGCGGCGCTCGGGCGACACCGCCCCGATCGCGACCACCCCGACCTGGACCCCGTCCGTGGACGACCTGGGCCGCACCGTCACGGTCACCGTGACCGGCACGAACCGGCGCGGGACGGCGGTGGCGAAGACGTCCGCCGCGACGAAGAAGGTGGTGGCGGGCACCCTGTCGCCGGCACCGGTGCCGACGCTGCCCGCCGGCGCGCCGGTCGTGGGCGTGCCGCTCACCGCCACCTCGGCGGCGTGGGGACCGGCACCGGTCGACCTGGTCTGGAGCTGGTCGGTGGTGAAGAAGGGCAAGTCGAAGGTGGTGGGCGCGGGGGAGACGTACACCCCGTCCGCCGCAGACGCAGGAGGCACCCTGAAGGTCGCGGTCACCGGCACGAAGGCGGGCTACCGCACGCTCACGAAGACCTCGGCCGCCAGCGCCAAGGTGGTTTCCGCGGGCTGACCCGGCGACCGGGGCGGCGGCCTGCGCGGGCTAGTCTGGAAGCC
>Ga0073899_10001096_pt1 | contig 24892 bp, 16 predicted proteins | sample KloWWTmetaKNB5Ph_FD_88975 | JGI IMG/M metagenome (GOLD analysis project Ga0073899, IMG submission 88975) | Active sludge microbial communities from Klosterneuburg, Austria, studying microevolution and ecology of nitrifiers - Klosterneuburg... | ecosystem: Engineered > WWTP > Aerobic digester >... | reverse complement strand
GTTGTACAGATTCCACAACTCGGGGCGCTGGTTCTTCGGATCCCACTGGCCGAACTCGTCGCGGAAACTCATGATCCGCTCCTTGGCGCGCGCCTTCTCCTCGTCGCGGCGGGCGCCGCCGATGCAGGCGTCGAAACCGAACTCCTCGATCGCCTCCAGCAGCGTCACCGACTGATGCTTGTTGCGCGACTCACCGGCATGTTTCAGCACCACGGTACCGCGCGCCATCGACTCTTCCAGCGAACGCACGATCAGGCGCTCGCCCAGCTCGGCTGCGCGCTGGTCACGAAAATCGGTGACTTCCTTGTAGTTGTGGCCGGTATCGATGTGCAGCAGCGGGAAAGGGAACCGACCTGGGCGAAAGGCCTTTTCGGCCAGGCGCAGCAGGCACAGCGAGTCCTTGCCACCGGAGAACAGCAGCACCGGGTTGGAACACTGGCCGGCGACTTCGCGCAGGATGTGGATGGCTTCGGCTTCGAGCCAGTCGAGGTGGGACAGCGTCTGTTTGGTCAGCGTCGACATCATGAATTACCGTTGCGGATGCTTGATCGGGTGGGGCCTGAAGGCGCGCAGCGCAGCCTTCAGGCCCGCACTTAGCGCGCCCAGGCGTTGCTGCAGGCTACGGCGGCTGGCGCCCATGGCGGGGCTGTGCGCGGGCTGGGCGGGATGCTTGCCGTTCATGGCTCAGCTCGCCTTGACGTGGAGGCCGCACTCCTTGGAGGCGGGGTCTTCCCACCACCAGCGGCCGGCGCGCACGTCCTCGCCCAGCGCGACGGCGCGGGTGCAGGGTGCGCAGCCAATGCTGGGGTAGAACTGATCATGGAGCGCGTTGTACGGCACCTCGTTGAGGCGGATGTAGGCCCACACCTCGGCCTCGCTCCAGTCCGATAGCGGATTGAGCTTTGCCAGCCCGTTCGCCGCATCGACTTCGCGCAGCGGCAGACCGCTGCGCGTCACCGACTGTGCGGCACGCAGGCCGGTGATCCAGGCCTTCTTTCCCGCCAGGGCGCGCCGCAGCGGCTCCATCTTGCGCACGCCGCAGCAGGCCTTGCGCAGCTCGACCGAGTCATAGAAGGCGTTGATGCCGTGACTGCGCACCAGGGTCTCGACCGAGGTGGCATCGGGGAAGAAGACTTTCAGCGTCGTGCCATAGTGCTGTTCGACCTTGCCCATCAGGGTGTAGGTCTCGACGGGCAGGCGCCCGGTGTCGAGCGAGAAAATCTCGATCGGCAGCGCCTGCGACAGGATGAGGTCGGTCAGCACCATGTCCTCGGCGCCGAAGCTATTGGCGAAAGTCAGTTCGCCCGCGCTGCCGAACTCAGCAACGGCTGCGCGCAGCAAGGTGATGGCCGCCGCGGCCTTGGCGGCGACGCGAGTCCGCAATGCGTCGTTGAGTTCGGGGCTCGTGGCCGGGTTGCTGGCGGCGGGGCGCAGGATGGAGACGCTCGCGTTCATGCCTGCACCTCCCGGCCGTTGTCACGCTCGACGCGGCGAAAGAGCGGTAGCGGGTCTTTTACCGAGTGCTGATAGGGCTGGGTGAAGTCGGCGATGCTGGCGATTGCAGCCTCGAGCTGTTCGTCGCTGTAGCGCCCGGCGCGTGGCTGCAGGGCGTCGAAGCCGCAGCGCGTCATGTAATTGAACTGATCGCGCAGCACCTCGCCGATGGCGCGCAGTTCGCCACGGTAGGCGTGACGTTGGCGCAGCAGGGTGGCGGCGGAGTAGCTGCGGCCGTCGGTGAATTTCGGGAACTGCAGACCGATCACGCTGAGCAGTGCCACATCTTCGGCCAGCGCGGCGACATCCTCGCCGGCGGCCAGCCACACGCCGAGTTCGCCGCTGCGGGCGCGCGGCAGCAGTTCCTCGCGCCGCTCCTGCCATACGGCGAGGGGCACCAGCACGGGGCCAGTGGGCACCGCGATGTCGGTCGGTGCCTCGCCTTCGGCGAGGGTGACGATCAGGCGGGGGTCGGCCACGACGTGGCCGTTCTTGATGATCTTGTCTGACATGGGCGGGTTTCCTTTGCGGCTGGCGGTCGGCATAGACGCGCTCCTTGAAGGGCGCAGTGCCGAGGCGTTGTACGGTGTCGATGAAGCGTTCGTCTTCATGGCGCAGGTCGACGTAGGTCTCGAGTAGCTGCTCGACCACGCCCACCACTTCGTTGAGTGCGAACGAGGGGCCGATCACCTTGCCGAGCGTGGTGCCGTTGCCCTGGGTGCCGCCGATCGAGACCTGGTACCACTCCTGATTGTTCTTATCGACGCCGAGGATGCCGATGTGACCGACGTGGTGGTGGCCGCAGGAATTCATGCAGCCAGAGATGTTGAGGTCGAGTTCGCCGATGTCGTGCTGGTAGTCGAGATCGTCAAAGCGGCGCTGGAGGGCGTCGGCCACCGGGATCGAGCGCGCATTGGCGAGGCTGCAGAAGTCGCCGCCGGGGCAGCAGATGATGTCGGTCAGCAGGCCGATGTTCGGTGTCGCCAGCCCAGCCGTGCGGGCCTGCTGCCACAGCGCGAACAAGTCCTGGCGACGCACGTCGGCGAGGGCCACGTTCTGCTCGTGCAGCATGCGCGCTTCGCCAAAGCTGAAACGATCGGCGAGCTCGGCGATGTGGTCCATCTGTTCGGCGCTGATGTCGCCCGGCGCGGTGCCGGTCTTCTTCAGCGACAGGATCACCGAGGCATAGCCCGGCTGGCGATGCGCGCGGACGTTGCGCTTGACCCAGGTGGCGAAGGCCTTGTTGTCGGTGAGCATGGCATCGAATGTGGTGTCATGCGCGGCCAGGTTTTCGTAGGCAGGGGGCGCGAAGTGCGCCGAGACGCGGGCGAGCTCGGCTTCGGTGATGGTGCCCGGGCCGTCCTTGGAGCGCGCCCATTCCTCTTCGACCTCGTGGCGGAAGGCCTCGACGCCAAGGGCCTTGACCAGGATCTTGATGCGCGCCTTCCACGCGTTGTCACGCCGGCCCCAGCGGTTGTAGACGCGCAGGATCGCTTCGCAGTAGGTGATCAGGTGCTGCCAGGGCACGAAGGCGGCGATTTCTTCGGCCAGAATCGGCGTGCGGCCGAGACCGCCGCCAACGAGCACGCGAAAGCCCAGCTTGCCCGCGGCGTTGCGTGTCAGAGCAAGACCGATGTCATAGACCCGCAGCACGACGCGGTCCTCGGCGGCGCTGTTGAAGGCTATCTTGAACTTGCGCGGCAGGAAGGCGAATTCCGGATTGTAGGTGGCCCACTGACGCAGGATTTCGGCGAAGGCGCGCGGGTCGGCGACTTCGTCGACGGCCACGCCGGCGAAGGGGTCGGCGGTGATGTTGCGGATACAGTTGCCCGAGGTCTGGTTGGCATGCATCTGCACGCTGGCCAGCTCGGCGAGCATCTCGGGTATGTTTTCCAGCGCCGGCCAGTTGAACTGGACGTTGGTGCGGGTGGTGAAGTGGGCATAGCCGCGGTCATGGTTGCGCGCCAGGTCGGCGAGCTTCCTCAGCTGGCGGCTGGCGAGGTGGCCGTAGGGCACCGAGATGCGGAACATCGGCGCGTGGCGCTGGATGTAGAGGCCGTTCTGCAGGCGCAGCGGGCGGAACTCATCGTCCGAGAGCTCCCCGGCGAGATAGCGCTGCATCTGGTCGCGGAACTGTGCAACGCGTTCGTCGAGCAGGTGCTGGTCGTATTCGTCGTATTGGTACATGTGAGTTCTCTCTTTTTTCGTATTGGGTTCGGTGCGTGCGAGTCCGTGCGTGCGATTCGGAGCGGGCCTTCCGGCCCTGGCTTCAGTGCGCCATCAGCTTGGCGCCGACCAGCATCAGCATCGTCGCCAGGATGGGGCGCAGGATGCGATCGGGTACCTTGGTCGAGATATGGCTACCCAGCCAGATGCCGGGCAGCGAGCCGATCAGGAGGCTGCCGAGCAGAAACCAGTCGATGCTGCCGAGCATCCAGTGGCCGATGCCCGCCACTGCGGTGAGCGGCACGGCATGGGCGATGTCCGAGCCGACGATGCGCAGCGCGGGCATCGCCGGGTAAAGGAAGAACAAGGCGGTGACGCCGAGCGCGCCGGCGCCTACCGAAGAAATGGACACCAGCACGCCGAGTACCGCCCCGGTGAGGATGGTCAGGCGCGCGGTGCGTGCCGGGTTGGGCTGGCCGCTGGAGCGGGCGAGTGCAAAGGCCTGGATACGCTTGCGAAAGATCAGGGCCACCGCGGTCAGGACGAGGGCGACGCCAAGCGCGACCTTGATCAGGCTGGCGGCACCATCGATGCCGCCCGGGGCATAGCGGCCGACCAGTACCAGGGTGATGACTGCGGCCGGCAGGCTGCCAGTGGCGAGCAGGCGGGTGATCTTCCAGTCCACCGTGCCTTTGAGTCCGTGGGCGAGCGTGCCGCCGGCCTTGGTGATGGCGGCGTAGAGCAGGTCGGTGCCGACCGCGACCGAAGGGTGAATGCCGAACATCAGCACCAGCAGCGGCGTCATCAAGGAGCCGCCCCCCACGCCGGTCAGACCGACGATGGCGCCAACTGCGAATCCGGCGAGGGTGTAGGCGAAGTCCATGTGATGCGCTCCTGGATGGTGCGGTGCATCGTAAGGATTTCACTTAAGCACAAGAAGGGGCTTGAGGTTAGACTTTAAGAACTGATTGTTATATAAAAGTCATCATGAACCTTCAGCAACTGCGCTACATCCATGAAGTGGCCCGTCGCGGCCTGAATGTTTCGGACGCTGCCGATGCACTGTTTACCTCCCAGCCCGGGGTGTCGAAGCAGATCCGCCAGCTCGAGTCCGAGCTCGGCATCGAGATCTTCGCCCGCCATGGCAAGCGTCTGGTCGAGGTCACTGCGCCGGGCCGGGCCGTGCTGGCAGTTGCCGAACGCGTGCTGCGCGACCTCGACAATCTGCAGCAGATCGGTGATGAATTCGCCAACGAAGCAGTGGGCGAACTCTCGATTGCGACCACCCACACCCAGGCGCGCTATGTGCTGCCCGACGTGATCCGCCGCTTCATGCTGCGCTACCCGCAGGTCAGGCTTTCGTTGCACCAGGGCAACCCGCAGCAGGTCTGTGAGATGGTGCTCGATGGCACCGCCGACATCGCCATCGCGACCGAGGCCATTGCCGACTACGACGACCTGGTGATGCTGCCCTGCTACCAGTGGAACCGCTGTGTCGTCGCCACCCCGCGTCACCCCATCCTGCGCGAGTCACCGCTGACGCTGGAGGCGATTGCGCGCCATCCGCTCATCACCTACGACGACGCCTTTACGGGGCGCGGCCTGATCAACAAGGCCTTCCTCGGGCGTGGGCTCAAGCCCAATGTCGTGCTTTCGGCAATCGACTCGGACGTGATCAAGAAGTACGTCGAGATGGACCTGGGTATCGGCATTCTCGCGCGCATGGCCTACGACCCGGAAGAAGACCGGCGGCTGGGTATGGCGGACGCGTCGCACCTGTTCGAATCGAGCACGACCCGCATTGGCTTGCGCAAGCGTGCCTGGCTGCGCGCCTATGTGTACGCCTTCATCGAAGGCTTTGCGCCCCACCTGAGGCGGCCGATGGTGGAGATGGCACTGGTCGGCGGCGGCAGCGACCCCGGCCTGTAGGCTCAGCCGCGCTCGAACCAGCGCTTCAGGCGCACACCGCGCAAGCCTGCGCCCAGGCCGACGATCAGACGCACGCGCGCCTTCAGCGCATCGAGCGTGCTGGATTGCAGCCAGTTGCTGGGGCGGTTGGGGCGGTGCGCGCTCACGCCGCCACCACAGCGGCTGGCCAGCACCACCGGCACCGAGTGCGGCAATTCCTGTTCGATCGCAGTTTCCCAGCTGGCGGGCAGGCTGGCGTTGCCGGGCAGGGCGAGAACGAGCCCTGCTGCTCCGCTCAGCAGGCTGGCGCGCGCCAGTGCGCGCACCACCGCCGACGCCAGGGCGGGCGAACTGCCGGCGCCGAGGGTCAGCAGCTCGACCGGCGGCAGTGCCTGCAGGTGGTCGGGTAGGCGGATGCGGCTGTAACGCTGGGGAGCGAGAGAGTGCAGCTGCGCGTCGCTGGCGCTGACAGTCAGGGCGTCGATTGCAGTGAACGCGTCGACCGCTGAGGGATGGCGCTTGCTGATCTGTGCGGCGGGCAGGATGCGATCGCCAAGCACCGCGAGCACGCCCGCGCGACCGGCGGTGGGGCGGCAGGCAAGCTGCACGGCCTGGTAGAGGTTGAGCGGGCCGTCTGCCGACAAGGCTGTGGCGGGGCGCATCGCAGCGGTCATCACCACCGGCTTGGTGGTGGCGAGGGTGATATGCAGGAAGTAGGCGGTTTCTTCCAGGGTGTCGGTGCCGTGTGTGATCACCACGCCGTCGACCTCGGCATCGTCTGCAATAGTCTGTACGCGACGCAACAGGATCAGCCAGTGCGCGGGGCTCATGTCCTTGCTGTCGATGTTGAACACCTGTTCGGTGCGCAGTTCGGCCAGTGCCGCCAGTTGCGGCACGGCGGCAACCAGGTCCGCGGCGGCAAGCTGCCCGGCGCTGTATCCAGCGATGTCGGTAGGCGAATCTGCAGTGCCGGCGATGGTGCCGCCAGTGGCGATCAGGGCGATGCGGGGCTTGCGCGCGCGCGCGTTGAAGTTCATACGATTCCTGGAGTGGTCGCGGGCAGGGCGTGTCCTGGGCAGGGCGGCGGCTAGTCGCGCAGCGCCATGATGCGGCGTTCACGCTCCTGCTCGAGCAGGCGTGTGGTGGCGTCGGGTGGGACACCCAGCGCTTCGAGTACCGATCCCGTCAGTTTGAGGCTCGATTCGAGCGTTTCCGGTACGACGATCGACGCCCCGGCCTCGCGCAGCAGCAAGGCATGTTTTTCGTCGCGCGCGCGGGCGATGACCTGCATCCCGGGCCGGATCCGGCGGATGCCCTGCACCGCGTGGGTGGCCGCCGCCGTGTGGTCCATCGTCAGCACCACGGCGCGGGCACGCTCGACGTGCAGCTTGCGCAGCAGTTCCGGGCGGCTGGCGTCGCCGAACACCAGCGGCGCCCCCGCCTTGCGGTGCTGTGCCACGGTCTTGGCGTCATGCTCGATGGCGACGAAGCTCACGCCCTGCTCGGCCAGCATCTGGCCGACCATCTGTCCCACGCGGCCATAGCCGGCGATGATGACGTGCCCGTTCAACTCGCCGAGCACGGCATCCTCCGGCGGCCTGGCTGGCACGATGCGGCGGTCGATCGCATCGCCCAGGCTCTGGCCCAGGCGTGCCACGAGTGGCGCCACCAGCATCGACACGCCGACCACGATCAGCATGAACTGCCCGACCGGACGTTCGATCAGGTCGAAGCTGAGCGCAAGGCCGATGACGATGAAGGCGAATTCGCCACCCTGGCCGAGCAAGAGACCGCCTTCGGTTGCCCGCCCCCACGACAGGCCGAACAGGCGCAGCAGCACGGCCACGATCAAACCCTTGAGCGCCAGCAGGCCGACGACCGAGAGCGGAATCCACAGCGGCTGGTCGATCAGCGCGCGCAGGTCGATCCCCATGCCTACCGACAGGAAGAAGAGCCCCATCAGCAAGCCCTTGAAAGGTTCGATGGTGATCTCGACTTCATGGCGGAATTCGGTTTCGGCAATGATCAGGCCCGCCAGCAGCGCGCCGAGGGCCATCGACAGGCCAGCCGAATAGGTCAGCGCGGCGACACCGAGGGTGGTCAGCAGCGTCAACGCGGTAAAGGTGTCGGGTTGACGGTCGGAGGCGATCTGGTGGAACAGTGGGCGCACGATACGCCGACCGACCAGGTAAAGGGCTGCGACCGTCAGCACGCCCTTCAGGGCTGCACTCGCGAGCAGGATGCTGAAGCTGCCTTCGCCCGCATCCGAGCCGAGAATGCTGATCAGCACCAGCAAGGGCACCACCGCCAGGTCCTGACACAGCAGGATCGCAAACGCCGACTGCCCCAGCGGTGTGCCCAGTTCGCGGCGCTGGATCAGCAACTGCATGATGATTGCGGTGGATGAGAAGGCCAGCACCACGCCGAGGATGACCGAAGCCTCGATGCCGTTGCCAAAGCGCGCCGCAAGCATGCCGATTGCAGCTGCGGTCAGCACCACCTGCAAGCCGCCGAGGCCGAATACCAGGCGGCGCATCGACCATAGTCGAACCACCGACATGTCCAGCCCAATCATGAACATCAGGAAAATCACGCCGAGTTCGGCCAGAAACTCGACGTCCTCGGGCCGATCGAAAGTCAGCCACGACAGCCACGGCCACTGCGCAGCGAACGAGGCCAGGCCATAGGGGCCGAGCAGCGTACCGATGGCGAGAAAACCCAGCACTGGATTGATCCGCAGCCGCCCGAGCAGGGGGATCAGCACCCCTGCCAGCGTGAGGAACAAAATGATTTCCCTCAGAAACGGGGCGGAACCGTGGGTATCCATCGGCAATAAGAAAATGTGATCGTATTTAGATTCTACGGGACTGCAGCCGCAGCGAACCAGTGCATGACACGCGTGAGGGTGCGGGGCTCTATGCTATTGGTGTTGTTCGTGGTGATTATGACGAATTTCACAGGCTCATCCAGAGGCGCTCGATATAGTCTGTCTTCGCCAAAACGGGTTTTTGCCAGCCATGAAACGCGCTCACCGTCCGCTTGCCCAAAGCTTCGCAATGGGTCTAGCCTCCTTGTTTTTGTCTGCGTCCGCCCTGGCCGATCCGGCCGTGGCCAGCCGCTACTATGAAAACGGCCTGAAGCGCTTTGAGCAGCAGGATGTCGCCGGTGCGATCATTCAGCTCAAGAACGCGCTGCAGGAAGATCGCAGCATGCTTGCTGCGCATCTTCTGCTGGCTCAAGCCTATCTGCGCGAAGGGGATGTAGGGCCCGCCGAGGTGGCGTTTCGCGAAGCGTTGCGGCTCGGGGTGAGTCGTGCCGAAGTAGCGGTGCCGATGGCACGCATCTATCTGCTGCAGGGGCGGCCTTCGGTGTTGCTGGAAACGATCGCTGCCGAAGGGCTGCCGGCGCCGACCCGCTTGCAGGTGTTGACCCTTCGTGGGACGGCGCAGGTTGCGCTGGGAAAGGGCGCCGAGGCTGAAAGCAGCTTCGCCGAAGCTCGCGCGCTCGACCCCGCATCGCCGCTTCCCCCTGCCGCCGAGGTGCCGATGCTGATCGCCGGCGGCAGGCTTGACCTTGCGCTTGAGCGCGCCGAACTGGCCGTGCGCCATGGCCCGGATTTCGCCCCCGCCTTCAATGCCCGCGCCTCTGTCGCGCATGCCCGCGGTGACCTGGCGGCGGCGCTGAAGGATTACGAGCGTGCGGTCGAGCTCGATGCGGGGCTCGTCGATGCAATCGTTGCTCGTGCAGGCATCCTGGTTGATCTTGGCCGCGATGACGAAGCACGTACCGCGCTTGTGCCGATCCAGGGTGGGCCGATCGAGCCCAGGGCCGCCTATCTGCTGGCCCTGATTGCCGAGCGCCAGGGTGATGCGGCGGCGGCGGCCAGGTACCTCGCAGACGCCGCTGGCCTAGTCGATGCCCTGCCCGCTGAATGGGTGGCGGGGCACGAGCAGTTGTTGATGGTGGGTGGCCTGGCGCATCACGCCGTTCGCCAGCTCGAGAAGGCGCAGCGGTATCTCGAGTCGGCTGTCGCGCGCTACCCGAACAATCTCGGCGCGCGCAGGTTGCTGGCGTCGATCTATCTCGACATGCGGGACTACGCGCGGGCAACCGGGCTGCTCGAATATGTGCTGCGCCTGCAACCCGAGGACGCGCAGGCCCTGGAGCTGCTGGGACGGGTGAATCTTGCGCAGCGGCGTTATGGGCGGGCGAGTGAATTTCTCGAAAAGGCAGCGCGGATCGGTGACGGGCGTGCCCAGGCTGCCCTGGGCTTCAGCCGTCTTGGCGCGGGTGAAACGGAGGCTGCATTAGAGAGCTTGCGGGTGGCATTCGAGCAAACGCCGACCGATCTCATCACTGCCAATGCGCTGGCAAACATCCTGATGCGGCAGGGGCAGGCAAAGGACGCGGTGGCGATTGCTCAGCGTGCCAGTGAGGCCTTGCCGGGCAATCCGACGGCGTTGAACCTGTTGGGCGGGATGCGCAGCGCCAGTGGTGACGCTGCCGGAGCAAAGGCTGCGTACAACGCTGCCCTGAAACAAGACGCCGATTTTCTACCTGCGCGGCTGAATCTCGCCCGGCTTGCCGTAGCCGAGGGGAGGCTTGCCGAGGCACGTCAGACTTACGCTGCGATGCTGAAGAAAAATCGTACCGATGCGGTCGCCATGTATGAGTCCGGTGTTCTTGAGCAGCGCGCCGGCAATGCCGCCGAGGCCATCCGCTGGTTCGAGAAGGCGGCTGCCGAGCGCCCGGCGGATGCGGTTTTTGCCCTCGCGCTGATCAAGGCCAGGGCGGCGGTGGGTGACCGGGAGGGTGCGCTGGATGCGGCCAAGACGCTGGCCCTGCGGCGCAGTTCGGATCTATCCGCGCTCGCCGCCCTTGTCGAAGCCCAGATCGACATCGGTGACGGCAAGGCCGCTCAGCAAACGCTGCGTGAGATGACGAAACAGGCCGAGTTCGATGCCGCACGCCTGGTGCGTGTCGGCTATATGCAGCTGCGGGCATCGAACCCGGCCGGCGCCACGTATGCCGCGCAGAAAGCGCTGCAGGGCAAGCCCGGGGATGAGGCGGCGATGGTGCTGGAGCTTGAAGCGGCCTTGCTCGATGATTCTGTCGCACCGGCGGCAGTTGATGCGCTCATCGCCGCCTTGCGCACCGCCCACCCTGCGAGTATCAGCGGATTGCGTCTGGCGGGCGATGTGGCGGTCCGTCGCCAGCGTTTTGCCGATGCAGAGCTGCACTATCAGGATGCCTTCAAGCATCAGCCTTCTTTCGCGCTGCTGCAGCGGCGGGCCAGCCTCGCCGTGCTGAAGGGCGAGCCAGAGTCAGCCGTGCCCTTGCTCGAGCGCTGGCTTGCGGAGCAGGGCGAGGATCCGAAAGCGCGCGAAATACTTGCTGAGCTAAGGATGCGCGAGGGCAACTGGAAGGCGGCGCGCGAACAGTATGAGCGCCTCATCGCCAGTGGTCAGGCAGGCGCGGGGGTGTTCAACAATCTGGCCAATGCCCTAATTGCGCTTGGCGAAGGTGATCCCGTGGCGGTGGCCGAGAAAGCACTGGCGCTTGCGCCGGGTGAGGTAACGGTGGTCGATACGCTGGGATGGTCGCTGGCGCGGGCGGGACGGCTGGATGAGGCCATGCGTCATCTGCGCGATGCGCGCCTGCGCGCGCCGCAGGACGCCGAAATCCGCTGGCATCTGGCTTATGTGCTCGCCCGGCTCGGGCGTCCACAGGAAGCACGTGCCGAACTACAGCTTGCCCTGCAGGGCAGCCCTGCGGGGACATGGGTCGGCGAGGCACGCGCGCTGAACAAAGAGCTTCAGTAGTGTCGGGAAATTTGACATTTGCCAACGTATTTGGCTTTTTAGTTTTACAAGCTGCTGTTTATAAGTGGTTTTTTAATTCAGGCCTGTTTTTTGCTATGAGTTGTTCAAACAACTGAAGCTCAGGAGAACAACAATGGAATCGATCGCAATCAGGATGGCTGTCGCTACCGCGCTGTGTGCAGGTTCGCTGGGCGCGGTTGCGGCGACGGACTGGAATTTGACCAATTCGTCGGCCAACAATCCCTTGGTGTCAGGCTGGAAGGCGAGCAGCGGTACGTCCAATAACGCTAATACCCTTAATGGCCTCGATATTTACCAGACCACGGTGGGTTACTGGAGCGGTAGCGGCATTGGGGTCGGCGGAGAGTCGTCGTCGGATGGTCAGCACTCGCTGGACAATAAGGCGGGCTTTGAAGTAGCCCTGCTGAGTTTTGATCAGCAGGTGAGGCTTGAGTCGGTCAATGCCGACTGGATACAAACGGATTCCGATATTTTCGTCATGGCTTTTACCGGCTCCGACTCGTTGACCGCGGCAACTTCGCTGGATGGCGGCACGTTCAAGAATCTGACCAGCCGGGGTTGGACCTTGGTCGGAAACTACGCCGACATCGGTATGGCGCCCAAGGATCTCGGGACCACCACGGGCACTTTTGCCAACACGTATTCGAGCTTCTGGCTGATTGGTGCGGGCGCCTATACTTCCGGCACTGGCGTTTCGCTGAGTGGTGATTATGACTATCTCAAGATTGCCAGTGTCGGCGGCACGATCAAACCGAGCAATGGTGGTGGTGGCAGTGTTCCCGAGCCGGGCTCGCTCGCGCTTGCCGGTCTGGCCTTTCTCGGCATGGTGGCCATGCGGGCCCGCAAGCAGTCGGTCTGAGGTTCGGTCTGACGCCAGGCCCGTCGCTGCAGTCAAATGAACAACGGCGCCCTTGGCGCCGTTGTTCATTTGCGCGGCGCTAGGTCGCAGCCTCGCCTGCCCTCTGTTCTTCCTGCTGCTGCAGCATCCACATCTGTGCGTAGATGCCGCCCTGCGCGAGCAGTGGAGCATGTCGCCCGCGCTCGACGATGCGCCCGCCGTCGAGCACGATGATCTCGTCCGCATCCATGATCGTCGACAGCCGATGCGCGATCACCAGCGCGGTGCGGCCTTCGGCGGCGCGTTCGATCTGGGCCTGGATGGCTTTCTCGGTTTTCGAGTCGAGCGCCGAGGTGGCTTCGTCGAAGATCAGGATGGCCGGGTTCTTCAGCAGCGCGCGTGCGATCGCGACGCGCTGCTTTTCTCCCCCCGACAGCTTCAGCCCGCGCTCGCCGACGCGCGTCTCGTAGCCATCCGGTAGCTGGCGGATGAAGTCCTCAAGTTGCGCGGCGCGGGCAGCGGCGTCCACTTCCTCGCGTGTCGCGGTCGGGCGGCCGTACTGGATGTTGTAGAACAGACTGTCGTTGAACAGCACGGTGTCTTGCGGCACGATGCCGATGGCGCCGCGCAGGCTGTCCTGGCTGAGCTGGCGCAGGTCGTGGCCATTGATCCGGATCGCCCCGCTCGACACATCGTAGAAGCGGTACAGCAGCCGCGCCAGCGTCGATTTGCCCGAGCCGGAGTGGCCGACGACCGCCACCGTACTGCCGGCACGAACGTCGAAATCGACGTCGAACAGGATCGGGCGCTTGGCATCGTAGGCAAAACTGACGTTTTCGAAGCGCACGCTGGCCGGACCGGATTGCAGCGTCAAGGCGTCGGCCGCGTCGGCAATTTCACGATGCTGGTGCATCAGCCCGAACATGCGCTCGATGTCGGTCAGCGACTGGCGGATCTCCCGATACAACACGCCCAGGAAGTTGAGCGGGATATAAAGCTGGATCAGGAAGGCGTTGACCAGCACGATATCGCCGATCGTCATCTCGCCCGTGGCTACGCGGGCGGCGGCCTGCCACATCATGACGGTGACGGCGATCGCGATGATTGCGGCCTGGCCAACGTTGAGCGCCGACAGCGAATACTGGTTGGTGACCTGGGCGGTGGTCCATTTCTGCAGCTGCTCGTCGTAGCGGCGTGCCTCGAAGTCCTCGTTATTGAAGTACTTCACCGTTTCGAAGTTGATCAGGCTGTCGATCGCACGCGCATTGGCGGCCGAGTCGAGCTCGTTGGCCTCGCGCCGCAGCTTGGTGCGCCAGTTCGTGATCGTTACCGTGAAGGTGACGTAGATCACCAGCGCCGTCAGCGCGATCAGGGCGAACACCGCATCGTATTCCGCCAGCAGGATGCCGATGACCATGCTGATTTCGATCAGCGTCGGCAGGATCGAGTACAGGGTGTAGCTGATTAGCGAGCTGATCGAGCGCGTACCGCGTTCGATGTCGCGCGTCAGGCCGCCGGTCTGGCGTTCGAGGTGAAAGCGCAGCGACAGCGCATGCAAGCGTCGAAAGACGCGCAGCGATATCTCGCGCACCGCCTGCTGGGTGACGCGGGCGAAGACGACCTCGCGCAGTTCGGTAAACAGCGAGGTGGAAAAGCGCAGGGCGCCATAGGCGAGCAGCAGCGCCGCGGGCACGAGGATGAAGGCCTGCTCACGCGTCACCGACAGGTCGTCGATGAGGTGCTTGAAAATGATGGGCACCGTCACGTTGGCACCCTTGGCCACGATCAGACAGCCGAGCGCGAAGATCACCCGCCATTTGTAGGCCCAGATGAAGGGGAACAGGCTTTTCAGGGTTTGCCAGTCACGGCGTTCAGTGGGCTCGGGGCCGGGTGGGGCGGCGGCGGGGGCGCGTCTCATGGTGTTTCCTGGCTTGGGGAGCGGGCTGCGAGCGCCCGATTCTGTTGCGCTGCCGTGCGCGAGTCAAACGGGCTGTTGCCCATAGGTCCGGCTTGACACCGAATAAGGAGAACGTATGCTTAAAACAGATGTTTTAAATGGCACTGCAGATGCGCTCAGTTACCCGCACGCTTCAGCCCGAAACCCCTGACCGCATTCTCGATGCGGCAGAGTCCCTGTTTGTCGAGCACGGCTTCGAGGGCACCTCGATGCGCATGATCACCCGTGCGGCAAATGCCAATCTGGCTGCGGTGAACTATTACTTCGGCAGCAAGGATGCGCTGATCCAGGCCGTGTTTCGGCGCCGGCTGACCGCACTCAACGAGGCCCGGCTTGCCGCCTTGAACCATCTTGAGACCGAAGTCGGCGATGCTCCGTTGAAACCCAGTCGTATCGTCGAGGCTTTTTTCGGCACGGCCCTGGTCATGGCTGCGGATACCGAGCACGGCGGTGCCACTTTCATGCGTTTGCTCAGTCGTACCTGCAACGAGCCCAACACCTTCGTACGTAAGTTCCTCGCCGAGGAGTATGCCGAGGTGATGGATCGTTTCCTTGGTGCGCTGTTTCGGGCGCTGCCCGAGGTTTCGCGGGCGGAAATCATGTGGCGCTTCCACTTCATGATGGGGGCCATGTCTTTCGCGATGGTGGGGATTGAAGGCGTGCAGGCAATGGCGGGTTTGTCCTGCAAGGACGAAGATCCGGCCCATCTGCTGCCGCGCCTGATGAGTTTTCTGCTGGGTGGCCTGAGGGCACCCTTGCCCGATCTGGGCGAGTAGCCGTGTGGCGATGAATTTTGATGACAGGGCGTGCGGCTCAGGCTGCAGCGCCCGTTAAGGAGACGGTGATGTTCTGGTTTGTCCTGGTTTTCCTCCCCCTCCTGGCGGGTGCGCTCGCCTACCGGCGCGCGCCACTGGGTGCCTGGCTGCTGGCGGGGCTGGTGTGGTTGGCGGCAATGGGCTGGGCAGCTGACTGGTCGGTGTTTCTGACCCTGCTGGCGCTGGCGGTGTATGGGGGGGCGATGTATCTGTTCCTCACCGAATCACTGCGCCGAAAATGGGTGACTGCGCCGATCTTCAAGGCCTTCCGCCAGGCGCTGCCGAGCATGTCGCAGACTGAGCGGGATGCGCTCGAAGCCGGGACGGTGTGGTGGGAAGGCGAACTCTTCAGCGGCAACCCAGACTGGAAGAAATTCGACAGTTACCCATGGCCGAAGCTGAACGACGCGGAGCAGGCCTTCCTCGACAACGAAGTCGAGGAGTTGTGCCGCCTCACCAACGACTGGGCGTGCACGCAGCAGCAGGACATGCCGCTTGAAGTGTGGCAATACATCAGGAACAAGGGCTTCCTCGGCATGATCATTCCCGAGGAATATGGCGGCAAGGGTTTTTCCGCCTACGCCCACTCTCAGGTCATCACCAAACTGTCGACCCGTTCTTCGGCGCCGGCGGTAACCGTGATGGTGCCGAACTCGCTCGGTCCGGCCGAACTGTTGTTGCACTACGGCACCCCCGAGCAGAAGCAGCACTATCTGCCTGGCCTCGCCAGCGGCCGTGAAATCCCGGCCTTCGCTCTGACCAGCCCGTGGGCCGGCTCCGACGCGGCCTCCATTCCGGATGCTGGCGTGGTGTGCAGGGGCATGTGGAACGGTGAGGAAGTGCTGGGCGTGCGGGTCAGTTTCGACAAGCGCTATATTACGCTGGCGCCGGTGTGCACCGTGTTCGGGCTGGCTTTCAGGATGTACGACCCGGATGGGCTGCTTGGCAGCGAGCAGGATATCGGCATTACCTGCGCCCTGGTGCCGCACGATCATCCGGGGGTCGATATCGGTCGTCGCCACTTCCCGCTCAACGCGGTGTGGATGAACGGCCCGGTGCGTGGCAAGGACGTGTTCATGCCGCTCGACTTCATCATCGGCGGGCCGCAGATGGCAGGCCAGGGCTGGCGCATGTTGATGGAGTGCCTCGCGGCCGGGCGCTCGATCTCGCTGCCAGGCTCGAACGTCGGCATGCAGAAGATGACGGCGCGCACGGTGGGTGCCTATGCCCGTGTGCGTTACCAGTTCCGGACGCAGATCGGTCGTTTCGAGGGCGTGGAAGAAGCATTGACGCGCATTGGCGCCAATACTTATTTGTGCGACTCGGCGCGGGTGATGACCGCTGGTGCGATCGATCTGGGCGAAAAGCCGTCGGTGGTGTCCGCCATCGTCAAGTACCACGTCACCGAGCGCGCCCGCCAGGTGGTCAACGACGGCATGGATGTGATTGGTGGCAAGGGGATCTGCCTCGGGCCGCAGAATTTCCTCGGCCGCGCTTATCAGCAGATCCCAATTGGTATCACGGTCGAGGGCGCCAACATCCTCACGCGCAGCCTGATCCTGTTCGGCCAGGGCGCCATCCGCTGCCACCCCTTCGTGCTCGCTGAAATCGGCGCAGCGCAGCGCAACGACGAGGATGCCTTCGACAAGGCCTTGTGGGACCACGTCGGTTTTACCGTAAGCAACGCCGGCCGTGCGGTCGTGATGGGGCTCAGCGGCTCGCATTTCGTCAAGCTGCCGATGGACGTTGCCCCCGAAACCCGCCGTTACTACCAGCAGTTGACCCGCTTTTCCGCAGCGTTTGCCTTCATCGCCGACATCTCGATGGGCACCATGGGTGGCGCGCTGAAGCGTAAGGAAAAGCTGTCGGCACGGCTTGGCGACATTCTGTCCCTGATGTACCTCGCCACCGCCACGCTCAAGCGCTACGAAGCCGACGGCCGTCCGGCTGCCGATGCGCCGCTGATGCACTGGGCGATCTGGGACTGCATGTTCCGTATCCAGCTCGCCTTCGAAGGTGCGATTGCAAACTTCCCGAATAAGCTCTTCGCCTTCGTGTTGCGTCACCTGGTCGTGTTTCCGCTTGGACGTCCCTACGTCGTGCCGTCGGACAGCCTCGGCCACAAGGTCGCTGCGCTGCTGATCGAGCCCTCTGCGACGCGCGATCGCCTGACGTCCGATGTCTATCTGCCCGAAGACATCGAGGAGCCCGTGGCCGCGCTGGAGGCGGCGCTGGTCGCGACCATTGCAGCCGAGCCGATCGAAAGCAAATTGAAGCAGGCACGGCGCTCCGGCGCCTTTGAGCCGGGACTGATGACCGGCGGCGATGTCGATGAAGTGTGGCATCGTGCGCGCGATGCCGGGGTGATCAGCGAAGACGAATATCAGGTGGTGGCGCGTCGCAACATGCTGCGCGACAAGGTCATCCGGGTGGATGACTTTCCCTATGACCTCGACTTGAAGGCTGCGCTGGACGGAATGCAGGATGCTTCGCCGGCACGGACGGAGACGGCATGAGCCGCGACGTCTTCATCGTCGATGGTGCGCGCACGCCTTTCCTGAAAGCGAGAACCGGCCCGGGCCCATTCACCGCGGCCGACATGGCGACCGCGGCCGGTTCGGCGCTGCTGCTGCGCCAGCCGTTTGCGCCCGATCAGCTCGACGAAGTCATCCTGGGTTGCGCCAGCCCGGCAGCTGACGAGGTCAATATCGGCCGTGTCGTGGCGCTGCGCATGGGCTGCGGCAATGCCACCCCGGCGTGGACGGTGATGCGCAACTGCGCCTCGGGCATGCAGGCGCTGGACTCGGCGATGGCGAATATCCAGTGTGGTCGCTCGGATCTGGTGCTGGCCGGCGGAGTCGATGCGCTTTCGCACGCGCCGCTGCTGTTCTCCGAGGGCATGACGCGCTGGCTCGCCAACTGGTATGCGACCAGGAGTGTCGGGCAGAAACTGGTCGCGCTGAAATCGCTGCGCTTGAGTCATCTGGCGCCGGTGATCGGCATCATGAAGGGGCTCACCGATCCAATTGTTGGTCAATTGATGGGGCAGACCGCCGAGAACCTTGCGTTCCGCTTCCACATCACGCGCGAGGAGATGGACGCTTTTGCGCTTCAAAGTCACCGCCGCGTGGCCGCCGGGCAGGATGCCGGCCACTATACGGACGAGATCGTGCCCTTGATCGGGCGCGATGGGAGCGTATATGCCGCCGACGATGGCGTAAGACGCGACGCTTCGATGGAGAGTCTGGCCAGGCTCAAGCCTTTTTTCGACAAGAAGTACGGCCGCGTCACGCCGGGCAACAGTTCGCAGATCACCGATGGTGCGGCCTGGCTGTTGCTGGCCTCGGCCGAGGCGGTGCAGCGTCACGGCCTGCAGCCGATTGCCCGCATCGTCGACAGCCAATGGGCCGGTGTGGCGCCCGAGTTGATGGGGCTCGGGCCGGTGCATGCGTCGATGCCGATCCTGCAGCGCCATGGTCTGGCGCCGAATGACCTCGACGCCTGGGAGTTGAACGAGGCGTTTGCCGCCCAGGTCATCGCCTGTCTGCGTGCCTTTGGCGATGACGAGTACTGCCGTCAGCATTTTGGCGTCGACGCTGCGCCGGGTGCGCCCGATATGGCGCGGCTCAATGTCGATGGCGGCGCGGTGGCGCTGGGTCATCCGGTGGGGGCCAGCGGTGCGCGCATCGTCCTGCATCTGTTGAAGGTGCTGCAGCGCACGGGCGGCAGGCGCGGGCTGGCGTCGATCTGCATCGGCGGTGGACAGGGTGGTGCGATGCTGGTGGAGACGGTGCAATGAGCCCATTGACGCAACAGACATGGAAGCACTGGCGCCTGCGCCATGAGGACGACGGTCTCGCCTGGCTGGAGATCGACTGTGCCGATGCGGCGGCGAACACCCTGTCGTCGGAGGCGATGAACGAATTTGCCCAGGTGCTCGACGCGCTGGATGTGCGCTCGCCAAAAGCGCTGGTGATCGCGTCAGGCAAGGCGACCGGCTTCATTGCCGGTGCCGACGTCCAGGAGTTCTCTACCCTTGCGTCGCAGGCTGCGGCGCGTGCCTTGGTCGAACGTGGCTGGAGCCTGTTCAACCGTCTTGCCGCGGTGCGTTATCCCACGCTGGCGCTGATCCGTGGCCATTGCCTGGGTGGCGGGCTGGAACTGGCGCTTGCGTGCCGCTACCGGCTCGCAGTGGATGAGCCAGGCACCAAATTTGCCCTGCCGGAAGTCATGCTTGGCATCGTGCCGGCCTGGGGGGGCATGATGCGCCTTCCCGCAGCAGTGGGTCCGGCGGTGGCGCTGGACCTGATGCTGACCGGCAAGAGTGTCGATGCCAGGAAAGCCAGACGCCTGGGACTGGTGGACGATTGCGTGCCGCTGCGGGTGATGGAGTCGGCCGCACGCATCATGGCGCTGTCCGACGCCGCCCCGCGCAAGCTGTCACTGCGCGAACGTGCCCTGCGTTATGCGATGAACGGTCCGCTGCGCGGCAAGGTGGCTGACAAGGCGCGCAAGCAGACCGCGGTGAAGGTTGCGCGTGACAACTATCCGGCGCCCTACGCCATCATCGATATCTGGGAAAAGCACGATGGCAACCCGCTTGCCGTGCCGGCGGGTGAGCCGGCTTCGCTCGAAACCCTCTTTGCCTCGGCGACGACGCAGAATCTGATCCGGGTGTTCTTCCTGCAGGAGCGTCTGAAGTCGTTTGGCAAGGGCAGCGAATTTTTGCCCCGGCACGTGCATGTGGTCGGCGCTGGCGTGATGGGGGGCGACATCGCCGCAGTATGCGCGCTGCAGGGCATCCGGGTGACGCTGCAGGACCAGTCAGTGGAGCGTATCGCGCCTGCCATCCAGCGCGCAGCAAAGCTCTTCGAGCGGCGCTACAAGGGGGATGCCCGTCTCGTGCGCTTTGCGCTCGACCGCCTGATTCCCGACCGTCATGGGCATGGTGCTACCCGTGCCGACCTGATCATCGAGGCCATTTCCGAGAACCTCGAGGCCAAGCGCAGTGTGTTCGCCGAGCTTGAACGCCGCGCGAAGGTCGATGCCGTGCTCGCGACCAATACCTCCAGTCTCCGGCTCGAAGACATTGCCACCGCGCTGCAGGCTCCTCAGCGCCTGGTCGGTATTCACTTCTTCAACCCCGTGGCGCAACTGCCACTGGTGGAGGTGGTGCAGGGTGAGGCGAGCGATCCCGAAGTGCTGCGTCGTGCGACCGGTTTCGTGCGTGCGATCGACAAGCTGCCACTGCCATTGAAGAGCGCACCGGGATTCCTGGTCAATGCCGTGCTCGGCCCCTACATGCTTGAGGCCCTGCGCTGCGTTGAGGAAGGGCGCTCGCCCGAGACCGTCGACGCCGCGTTGCTGCGGTTCGGCATGCCGATCGGCCCGGTCGAGCTTGTCGATACCGTTGGGCTCGACATCGCCGTGGCCGCTGGCGAAGCCCTCGCGGGTGCAGGCGCGATCCCGCCGTCGCGGCTGCTGAAGCTGGTTGCCGAAGGCAAGCTCGGGCGCAAGAGCGGTGAAGGCTATTACCGCTGGGTCGACGGCAAGGCTGAAAAAGCTGAGGCAGGCGCCTCTGGCCCCGAGCTCGCCGAGCGCATCCTGGCGCCCTTGCTTGCTGCGGCTGAGCGTTGCGTGCGCGAGGGCGTGGTGGCCGACGCGGATCTGGCCGATGCTGGCGTGATTTTTGGTACAGGCTTTGCGCCTCACACCGGCGGTCCCTTGCAGTTTGCCCGCAGTATCGGGAAAACCCGAATTGGCACGGCATCCGGCTTGACTGAACGTGTTCAGCAAACCACATGACAGGAGATTTGGATGAGTGATCTCGCAGCAAAGGAAGGCGATCTGCCTCAGGACAAGGTGCCGGCTTTGCGCGTCATGCCGATGCCCGCTGACCTCAACCCAGCTGGAGATGTGTTCGGCGGCTGGGTGATGTCGATGGCGGACATCGCCGGCGCCCTCCCGGCGGTGCGCCGAGCGCGGTCGCGGGTAGCAACCGTGGCGGTCAATTCATTCGCCTTCAAGCAGGCGATCTCAGTCGGTGATCTGGTGAGCTTCTACGCCGAGGTGGTTTCGGTCGGGCGTACTTCGATTACGGTCGACGTCGAGGTTTTCGCCGAGCGCGACCCGGAGAACCCGGTGGTGGTGAAAGTGACCGAGGCGCGGCTGACCTATGTCGCACTCGACGACAAGGGGCGCAAGCGGCCAGTGCCGGCCGAGTAGTTCGTTGGGCGCAGTGCATTTTTCTGGCAAGGCGGGCATGACCCGCGATCCATGACAAGGACAGGGGGCAAGGCATGAAGATGAAGCGTCTGGTGATCAATGTGATTGCGGCAACGGCTGGGCTGGCGGCAGGCAATGCAATGGCGGCGGGTTTCCAGCTGCTTGAGCAGAATGCGAGTGGCCTTGGTAATGCCTACGCCGGCTCTGCCGCTGTGGCCGAGAATGCAAGCACGATTTACTACAACCCCGCAGGCATGACGCAGCTACAGGCGCGCGAGGTGTCGATGGGCCTGGCGTTGGTGCGTCCGAGCTTCAAGTTTTCGGACCAAGGATCCAGTGCGGGAGTGCTATCGGGCGCCGCCAAGGACGCCGGCGGCTGGGCTGCGCTTCCCAATGGCTATGTTTCCTGGGCGCTCGACAAGGACATCTACATCGGGGTTGGCCTTGGTGCCCCATTTGGGCTGGTGACCGAGTACAACCGCGACTGGATTGGATCGGCACATTCGATCAAGTTTGAAATCAAGACCTATAACATCAACCCTTCAATCGCCTGGCGGGTTAACGAAAAGGTGTCGCTCGGCTTCGGTTTGAACTGGCAGCGAATGGAGGCGGAGTACGTGCGTCGTGCGGGAATATTCCCGGCGCCGCCCGCTCCCGGGCCACTGTCGACAAGCTTTGCCACCTTGAAGGCGGATGATGATTCCTGGGGCTGGAATGCCGGCGTCCTGTTTAATGTGTCCGAGTCGACCCGAGTTGGGGTTTCGTATCGTTCGAAGGTCAAACACGACCTCAAGGGGTCGCTCACCGTCGACGGCCCCAGCCCGGCATTCAATGCGGCAGTTTCATCCGGCGCTACGGCCGCGGTTGATTTGCCCGACACCTTCATTTTCAGCCTTGCGCATAGACTTGACTCGCGCTGGGACCTGCTTGCCGATGTGTCATGGACAGGCTGGAGTAGTGTTGACCGGGTCGATATCCTGCGAGCGCCCTCGGGCGTCAACGCGCAGACCCTGGATACTGATTTTCAGGACACCTGGCGTGTCGCGCTCGGCGCAAACTATCAGCTGAATGATGCGTGGAAGCTGAAGTTTGGCGTCGCATTCGACGAAACGCCGGTTAAGAACGCAGAAAAGCGCCTGACCTCCCTGCCGGACAACGACCGCCTCTGGTTCTCGTTCGGTGGCCAGTGGAAAGCTTCCAAGGCGTCCACGCTGGACATGGGTGTGTCCTATCTTCATGTCAGCGACACCAGCATTAACGCCGGCTCGCCATCCGATCCGACCAAAGGGCTGGTCAAGGGCGAATATGACTCAAGCGTCTGGATTCTGGGCGCGCAGTACTCGATGGCGTTCTGACCATTTAGCGGGCGAGGCAGGGCCCAGACCCGTGCCTCCCCCGTCAAGCCTGTAATTTCCTCGAACGCAGGCCCATTGGGTGGGCGAGTCGGTAGGCGAGTCGCGCAGACTCTCCCGGTCTGCCAGGGTCCTGCGCTGCGACTGTTCAATGCTGAACCCGTCGGCGCCTACCCAGTGTTCTCCAGGTCGCGTCGCCGTGTGCAGTGTCCGAGAGTCCTCGTATCTGTAAGGAGGTGGAAGTGAGCCGTCTCATCATTCGCAAGGTCGCCGTGCTCGGGGCTGGCGTCATGGGCGCGCAGATCGCCGCCCATTGCGCCAACGCCGACGTGCCGGTCATCCTGTTCGACTTGCCTGCAAAGGAAGGCGACGCCAATGGCATCGTCAGCAAAGCGCTCGCGGGTATCAGCAAACTCGACCCGGCGCCCTTCGCAGCCCGGGATCGGGCGCAATATGTCGAAGCGGCCAACTACGGCAGCGACCTCGCCCGCCTAGGTGAGTGCGACCTCGTCATCGAGGCCATCGCCGAGAAGATGGAGTGGAAGCTCGACCTGTATGCCAGGGTGGCGCCGCACCTGAAGCCTGGCGCGGTGTTCGCATCGAACACCTCCGGTCTTTCCATCGCTGCGCTGGCAGCGGGCATGCCGCAGCAGGCGCGCTGCCGCTTCTGTGGCATTCACTTCTTCAATCCGCCGCGCTACATGCCGCTGGTGGAACTCATTCCGACCGCCGACACTGACCTGGCGTTGCTGGACGCCCTGGAGGCCTGGCTGAGCACTCGCCTCGGCAAGAACGTGGTGCGCGCCAGGGATACGCCCAACTTTGTCGCCAACCGCGTCGGCGTGTTCTCCGTGCTCGCGGTGCTGCACCATACCGCCCGCCTGGGTCTGGCATTCGACGAAGTCGACCTGTTGACCGGGCCGCGCATCGGCCGGCCCAAGAGCGCCACCTTCCGTACTGCGGACGTGGTCGGGCTGGACACGCTGGCACATGTGGTCGGGACCATGCAGGCGACGCTGCCGAACGACCCCTGGCATGCGTACTTCAAATCCCCTGATTGGCTGCAGGCGCTGATCGCAAAGGGCGCGCTGGGGCAAAAGACGAAGGTCGGCATCTACCGCAAGCAGGGTAAGCAAATTCAGGTGCTGGACATCGCCTTGCACGACTACCGCGATAGCGGGGGTGAGGTCTTTCCGGATGTCGAGGATATTCTGAAGCTCAGGAATCCCGTCGAAAAGTTCGCCCAGCTGGCGGCGCATCCGCACCCTCAGGCGCAGTTTCTGTGGTCCATCTTTCGTGACGTCTTCCACTACTGCGCCGTGCATCTGGGCGATATCGCCGACACCGCGCGCGACGTAGATCTGGCCATGCGCTGGGGCTTCGGCTGGGCGCAGGGGCCCTTCGAGACCTGGCAGGCTGCGGGCTGGAAGGATGTGGCCGGGATGATCCGTGACGACATCGCGCATGGTCGCGCGATGTCGAGCGTGCCGCTGCCCGCCTGGGTGTTCGAGCGCGACGGCGTGCATGAGCCAGCAGGCTCCTACAGCGCAGCTGAAAACGTGCTGGAGGCGCGCATTGCACTGCCGGTGTACCGCCGTCAGCTCTACCCCGACCGCGTGTTCGGCGAAAGTGCTGACGATCGTGGCGAGACGCTCTGGGAAAACGCCGGCGTACGCCTCTGGCGGCGCACCGACCAGGACGCGCGGATCGGCATCGTTTCCATCGTGTCGAAGATGCATGCGATTGGTGACGAGGCCATGGACGGCATGCTGGAGGCGATTGCACGTGCCGAAGCCGATCTCGACGGCCTGGTGATATGGCATCCGGCACCGTTTGCCGTCGGTGCCAATCTGCAGCAGGTGGGCGCAGCCTGCCGTGCCGCTCAGTTCGACCTGCTCGACAAGATGGTGGCCCGATTTCAGCAGACCTCGATGGCGATCAAGCATGCCCAACTGCCCGTGGTGGCCGCGGTGCAGGGAATGGCGCTGGGTGGAGGTTGCGAGTTTGCGATGCATGCGGCTCACCGCGTGATGGCGCTCGAAAGCTACATCGGCCTGGTCGAGGCAGGGGTGGGCCTGATCCCGGCTGGCGGCGGCAGCAAGGCGTTCGCGCTGCAGGCGCATGTGATGGCGCAGCGCGCGGCCGGTGGTGATGTGTTCCCCTACATCCAGAATGCCTTCCAGACCATCGCCATGGCGACGGTGAGCAAGAGTGCGCTGGAGGCGGTGCAGCTCGGCTTTGCCTGCGCTGCGGACGACATCGTGTTCAATCCCAACGAGCTGCTGTATGTGGCG
>Ga0073899_10001092_pt1 | contig 24938 bp, 16 predicted proteins | sample KloWWTmetaKNB5Ph_FD_88975 | JGI IMG/M metagenome (GOLD analysis project Ga0073899, IMG submission 88975) | Active sludge microbial communities from Klosterneuburg, Austria, studying microevolution and ecology of nitrifiers - Klosterneuburg... | ecosystem: Engineered > WWTP > Aerobic digester >... | reverse complement strand
TTACGGGCCAGGTCTCTGCGGCAAGACCACGAACCTGCAGTACATCTACAACAAGACCCGTCCCGAGGCGAAGGGCAAGATGATCTCCCTCGCCACGGAGACCGAGCGGACGTTGTTCTTCGACTTCCTTCCGCTCAGTCTTGGTGAGATCCGCGGGTTCAAGACACGCTTCCACCTCTACACCGTCCCCGGACAGGTGTTCTACGACGCCAGCCGCAAGCTGATCCTCAAGGGCGTCGACGGCGTCTGCTTCGTCGCCGACTCCCAGGAGGAGCGCTACGACGCCAACATCGAGAGCCTCGAGAACCTGCGCCTGAACCTCAATGAGCAGGGCTACGACCTCGACAAGCTGCCGTACGTCATCCAGTACAACAAGCGCGACCTGCCCAACGCGATGAGCGTGGCCGAGCTGGCGAAGACCCTGAACACCACTCAGGTCCCCGAGTTCGAGGGCGTGGCGACCACCGGCATCGGCGTGTTCGACACCCTGAAGATGCTGGCCAAGCTGGTGCTGGCCGAGCTCCGCAAGGGCACCTGAGTTCGTCCTCCCCGGGCCGTCCGTCGGCCCGGTCGTAGAGCCTCGTGAGACTGCGGCTGCGGCGCCTCGGAGCCCGCCTCTGTGGGCTTCGAGAGATCGGGCGGGTGAGGGGCGCGTTTCGGGAATTAATGGTTGGAGCGCGCGGAACGCTGTGTATTATGCGTCTCGAGACGCGAATCGCGCTCCAAGATCGCAGAACCTGAGCGGAGCCCCATCACGTATGGCCACGGAAGACTGGATTCAGGAATCCCTCGCGCGGCTCGAGAGCCTTGAGGAAGAGCGCAACCGTCACGAAGCCGCGCTCGAAACCGCGAACGACTCTGCCGCGCTGCGAATGCACACCCAGGCGATCGAACGCCTCGACGCCAAGATCCGCTCGCTCTACGCGGAGCTCGAGGCCGCCGCGGAGCAGGGTGACGGCGCCGATGCGGGGGACGACGAGGACGACGACAGCGACGACCACGACGACCATGACGACCATGACGACCGCGCTCATGTTGAGCCGGCCGGTGAGGTCGAGACCCGACTGTTCAGGCGCGAGGATGTTGCGGCTCAGGCCGCCGCCGTGATGAAGGCAGCGCCCGTTCAGGCGGCGCCGGTGAGCATGCCGACCGCCTCGCCCTTCGGCGGGTCGGCGCCGGCGAGCTCGCCCTTCGGCGGGTCGGCGCCGGCGAGCTCGCCCTTCGGCGGGTCGGCGCCTGCGAGCTCGCCCTTCGGCGGGTCGGCGCCGGCGAGCTCGCCCTTCGGCGGGTCGGCGCCGGCGAGCTCGCCCTTCGGCGGGTCGGCGCCGGCGAGCTCGCCCTTCGGCGACGCGCCCCAGACTTCCTCCTCGCCTTTTGGTGGTTCGGCTGCGGCGGGAGCGTTCAGCTCCTCGTCCTCGGGGGGTGGCTTCGCTGCGGCGCCTGCGAGCTCGTTCAGCGGCAGCGGGGCCAGCCTCGACGACGACGAGAGTCGGCGCTCGGGGGCGCCGTGGGGTCTCATCATCGCGCTGATCGTCCTCGTGGGTGGTGTGGGCGGATACTTTGCGCTGCGTCCCAAGGATGAGCCGCCGCCTGTCGCGCCTATGGAGCCGACGAAGCTGATCAAGGCCACGGAGATCCCGCCGGACACGCAGGGCCCGAAGGTCGTGAAGGGCAGCGACGTCGACTCGGTGAAGGGCTCGCAGTTCAAGGAGGGTCGCCCGCACTCGGGTGGTGGCGGTGGCTCGCACACCTCGACGCCGACCGACAAGCCCAAGAAGAAGGACCCGAGGACCAAGATCGAGTCGACCGACGATCCGCTCGCCGGCATCGACAAGTAGACGGCAGATCCAGGCGCCCGTGGCTCGCGGCCCGGGCGCCTGAGCACGTCGATGTGCGGGCTGCAGGAGCTACAGCGCGAGCCGTCGACCCTGGGCCGGGAAGATGAGGCGCACGCCGAGGTCGGGCAGTGCCGCGAGCTGCTCGCGGATCCGCCGGGCCGCTTCCGGCGCCGGCTTGATGTGCGTGACAGCGACGATGAGCCCGCGCAGCGCGACGGCCTGCGGACCGACGGCCGCGGCCAGGCGCCTGAGCTCGGCGTGGAGCCGGCGCGGAGTGAGGTGCCCGAAGAGGCGGTCATCGGGGCGCGGGTCGGGGTACGAGACCTCGATGAAGATCGCCCGCAGTCGGCCTTCGCGGATCAGCGGGGCGACGCGGGCCCATAGCCGGGCCAGGCGATCGTCGCCGGCGTCGAGGTCGGGGCCGGTGTCGCCGAGGTACAACAGCGCGTCGCCGGTCGCGGTCGTCAGCAGGAAGGCGCTCGAGCCTCCGGGATGGTTCAAGGGCCATGTCTCGACGGACAGGTCGCTGCCCGGTAGCGCGCTCACTTGCCCGGGCTCGAGCGGCAAGGAGCGGTAGACGCCGAGCCGCGGCGCGGCGCCGATGTCAGCGAAGAAGTTGGCCCAAACTGTCCCATTGAACAGGTGGTCGCGGAGGGCCGCGAGGGTGGCCTCGCTGCCGGCGATGAACTTGCCGGCGACGTCGTCCGGGGCGGCGAGCAGCAGGCCGGCGAGGTGGTCGAGGTGCGGATGGGAGATCAGGTAGCCGCGGATGCGCTCGCGCAACACCGTGTCGGCGCGGGCGCCGGGGCCGAGGCTGCCGAGGGCGGCGGCGCGCTCGAGGCCGGTGACGACGCTGCCGGCGTCGAGGCACACGAAGTCGCCGCTGTTCGCGGCGGCGACCAGGTAGGCCGAGAGGTCGTCGCTGACGAGCCCGCCCTGGGCTCCGAGCACGACCACGGTGAAGCGCGGGTCCGTGACCTTCGGGCACACATCGACTGGACAGGGCGCCGGGCCGCGCGCGGGCGCGACCTGGCATGCCAGCGCGAGCACGACCTGGCACGCGATCGATGCGGCGAGCGCGAGGCCGGCGCTGCGCGTCGACGGTCCTCGAGGTGCTCCGAGGGACAGGTGCCCGGCGGGGTCGAGGGCGGCGCGGCGTGGAGCTGTCTGAAGAGACAGGTAAGTTCGGGGGCGCACGGGGCGTGATGGTAGTACATTCGCGGCGCCATGGAGCTCGTCGACATCGGAGTGAACCTCGCGCACCGGTCCTTCGCGGGGGACCGTGACGCGGCGATCGGGCGGGCGCAGGCTGCGGGGGTGCGGACGATGATCGTCACCGGCACCAGCCTGCGGGCGAGCCACGAGGCGTTAAGGCTGGCAGAGGAGCGACCCGGAGTGCTGTACGCGACCGCGGGGGTGCACCCGCACGACGCCCGACACTGCGACGCGCGGACGATCGCCGGTCTGCGGGCGCTGGCGGCCGCGCCAGCGGTGGTAGCGATCGGCGAGTGCGGCCTCGACTTCAACCGCGACTTCTCGCCGCGGCCGGTGCAGGTCGAGTGGTTTCGCAGACAGCTCGAGCTGGCGAAGGAGCTGGGGCTGCCCATGTTCTTGCACGAGCGCGACGCGGCGACGGCCTTCCTCGAGGTGCTCGACGCGGTCCAGCCGGAGCCGGCCCAGGTGGTGGTGCACTGCTTCACCGGCGACGGGCCGACGCTGCAGCAGTACCTGCGGCGCGGCTACAACATCGGCATCACGGGGTGGATCTGCGACGAGCGGCGGGGCGAGCATCTGCGGGCGCTGGTGCGGATGATCCCGCTGGACCGCCTGCTCGTCGAGACGGACGCGCCGTTCCTGACGCCGCGTGACCTGCGACCCAAGCCGGTCGCCGGTCGCAACGAGCCGGCCTTCCTCGTCCATGTGCTGCGGGCGGTCGCGGCGGGGCGCGGCGAGGCGCCCGAGGCGGTCGCGGCGGCGACGACCGCGAACGCCCGGCGCGTGTTCACCAGGCTGAGCTGAGCGGCTCGGGTGGGCGCGCTCGGGTGGGCGTGCTCGGGGCGACGCGCTCGGGGCGACGTGTCCGTGCTCAGGCGGGGGCGTTCGGTGCGGCGGCCTTGAGCTCCTCGACGACGGCCGTGATGCCGGCGGCGTCGAGCGGGGTCGCGTGGAGCCGCTCGAGGGCGGCCTTGTTGCGCTGCTGGACCTCGGCGCTGAGGCCGAGCTTGGCGGCGTAGTCGGGGCTGTAGACGCCGAGCCACCAGTAGGCGGCGCCGCGGACCGTGGGGATCTGCGGGAGCGTGGCCTCGTACAGGTCGGCGAGGGCCAGATCGGTCTTGTCGATGTCGGCGCTGGAGAGGTCGCAGCGGCCCAGGCGGGCGCCGTGGAGCTTCGCGCTGCCGAGCTGGGTCTTCGTGAACACGGCCCCCGTCAGCACCGCGGCGCTGAGGTCGGCCTCGGCGAGGTTGGCCTCGCTGAGGTCGGCGCCGGTGAGGTTGGCCTTGTGCAGGACGGCGGTGGCGAGGTTGCTGTTGCCGAGCTCGGCGCGGGCGAGGACGGCGAGCGTGAGGTCGGCGCCGGCGAGGTCGGCGCCGCCGAGGTTGGCGTCGTGGAGCTTCGCCTGGCGTATGCGGACGCGGCGGAGCTTGATGTTGTTGAGCTTGACGTCGTTGAGGTCGACGTGGTCGAGGAAGGCGCGCGACAGGTCGAGGTCGGTGAAGTCGACGTTGGCGGCGGCGAGGTAGCGCAGGAGCTGCTCTTGCTCGGGGCTCTTGATCTCGCTCGACATGACGCTCTTGCCGGTGTCGCGGTCGATGATGACGCTGGTGTAGGGCTCGAGCTGGGCGACGCCGACGGAGATGAAGTTGGCGGTCTGGTCGCCGAGCTTCTTGCCGGTCCTGGGGTCGGAGTTGATCAGCGTGAGCAGCTCGCGGAGGGTGACCTGGCGGCGCTCGGCGATGCTGAGGGCGACGTCGACCTGTTGCGCGAGCGCGGCGAGCTGCATCTGCTCGGTGGTCTGCTTGATCTGGCGGTCGATGAGGCCGTTCTGCGCGTCCATGCGCTCGACCTGCATGTACGAGGTCAGGAACACGGCGAAGCTGATCGCGCCGCCGAGCACCGCGAAGAGGGTGCTCATCGCCATGACGCGGAAGAGCGCGGCGATCGAGAGGCCGGCGATCTCCTCGGCGGCGGGACGGAAGCGGCTCAGGCGGTCCCAGAGGTCGGGCAGCTGGTTGCGGTCGCGGGTCCAGGCCAGGCTGAACAGGCGCTCGCCGAGGCCGGGGAGCTCGCCGCCGGCCTCGCGCAGCAGGTCGAGGCCGCGCCGCTGCAGCCGCTTGCGGCGGTGCTCGAACAGGTAGTGGCCGATCAGCACGCCGAACAGGCAGGTGATCAGCAGGGTCAGCATGCTGGTGGCGATGAACCACATCGCCTCGACGCGGAAGGCGACGGAGATCACCAGGGCGAGGATCACGCCCATCGCCATGCCCTTGATCATCGAGGGCTCGGTGAACCACAAGATCAGACGGACGAGCGGGCCCCGGGACCGGCGGGGCGGGTCGGGAGGGGCTGAGCGCGGGCTGACCGGAGGGACAGGTTGCATCGGCGTCATCGGCGGCTGCGGCTGCGAGTGCTGCGGGTGGCCGGGCTGCTGCGGGTGCTGCGGGTAGCCGGGCTGCTGCAGATGCTGCGGGTGGCCGGGCTGCTGCGGGTGCTGCGGGTAGCCGGGCTGCTGCGGGTGCTGCGGGTAGCCGGGCTGCTGCGGGTACGCGGGCTGCTGCGGGAACGCGGGGTCCTGCGGGTACACTGGCTGATCGGCTTGCGGCGCGGGGTAGTGCGGCTGGAGATGCTCGGGTGATGCGCCGCCCGGGAGCGGTCCGGCGGCGGGCACGAAGGTGCCGGACTGCGGCGGGTTACCGATGACGGTCGTGGTCAGTGGCGGAGCGCCGGAGGGCGAGCTGGGGGGATTTTGCGAGTTGGACATGGCCCGGCGGCGCGCACTATAGCTGCATCGGCGAGGGCGGCGTATCATCGCCGCGCTGTGAACACCGATCCATCCACCGACGCGAGGGCGTGGCCGCCAGTGCCACTCGAGGCGTGGCGCGAGCAGGTGCTGCGCGAGCTCAAGGGGGCGCCGCCGGAGCGCCTGATCGCGCGCGTCGAGGGCCTGGAGATCGAGCCGCTGTACCCGGCCGTGCCGCGGGCGCTCCCCGGGCGCGAGGGCCTGCTGCGGGCGCCCGGCTGGACCGTGTGTCCCGAGACCACGCATCCGGACCCGGCCGCGGCTGGCGCCGCGATCGCCCGTGACCTGCAGCGCGGGGCCGGGGCGGTGTGGGTGCGCCTGGATGAGCGGCTCGCGGCCGGCGTGGCTGGACCGCCGGCGCCGATCGGCCTGCATGGCGTCGTCGTCCGCGATGACGAGGCGCTGGCGACGCTGCTCGCGGGCGTCGATGTGCGGCGCACGCCGGTCACGCTGGCCGTGGGGGCTGCGGGCCGCGGCGTGGCGGCGATGCTCGGCGCGCTGGCCGGGCGCGGCGGGCTCGAGCTCGGCGCGCTGCGCGGGCTGCTCGGCTGCGACCCGCTCGCGGCGCTGGCGACCCGGGGGGCGCTGGCCTGGCCGATCGAACATGCGCTAAGGGACATGTCTGAAGTGGCAGCCTGGGCGCGCGTGGCGGCGCCGGGGCTGCGGACCGCGCTGGTCGACGTCGGCGGCTATCACGACGCGGGGGCCAGTGCGGCCGAGCAGCTCGCGGTGCTGCTGGCGAGCGGCGTGACCTACCTGCGGGCGCTGACGGCCGATGGGACGACGATCGGGGCGGCGGCGCGGCAGCTGGGCTTCGCGGTCGCGGTCGGGCGTGACCTCTTCCTCGAGCTGGCGAAGCTGCGGGCCGCGCGGCTGTGCTGGGCGAAGCTGGTGGCGGCCTGCGGCGGGGACGCGGCGGACCAGCGGATGCATCTGCACGCGCGGGGCTCGTGGCGCGAGCGCACGACGGTCGACCCGTGGGTCGGGCTGCTGCGCGGCACCGGTGAGACGATCGCGGCGGCGCTCGGCGGGGCGGACTCGATCGCCACGGTGGCGATGGACGCGGCGCTCGGGGAGCCGGGCGAGCTCGGCCGGCGCATGGCGCGAAACACCCAGGTGGTGCTCGCGGAGGAGTCGCACCTCGGGCGCGTCGCGGACCCGGGCGGCGGGGCCGGCTATATCGAGGCGCTGACGGACCAGCTGGCGCGCGCGGCCTGGACGCGGTTTCAGGCGATCGAGCGCGAGGGCGGCATGGTCGCGGCGCTGCGGGCCGGGAGCGTGCAGCAGATGGTGGCGGCGAATGCCCAGCGACAGGCGGAGGCGGTGGCGACGCTGCGGCTGCCGATCGTCGGGGTCAGTCGGTATCCGGCGGCCCAGGAGCGCGACCCGGGGGCCGAGGTGGTCGTCGACCTGCTGGGTGAAGAAGGGCCGGGCGGAGATGAGATGGCGCGAGGGACAGGTGCTCCGGGACATGTCGAAGAAGACAGGACGTGTTTGGGGTTGACGGGCGCGGCGGCCGAGGTGGTGACCCCGCTGCGGCGCGCGCGGCTGGCCGCGCCATTCGAGGCGCTGCGGGCGGCGGTGCGCCGGACGCCCGGGCGGGTCGGATTGGTGGCGCTGGGGAGCGCGGCGCAGTCGCGGCCGCGGGTCGAGTTTTGCCGGGCCTACTTCGGGATCGGCGGCTTCGAGGTCGTCGAGACGGCCGGCGCGGTCGAGCTCGAGACGGCGGCGCAGCAGTTCGCGGCCACCGGGGCGCAGGCCGCGGTGATCTGCTCGGCGGACGCGGTGTATGCGGAGGCGGTGCCGCGGCTGGTGCCGCTGCTGCGAGCGGCGGGCGCGACGGTGGTGCTGCTGGCGGGGCGGCCGAAGGACCAGGTCGAGGGGCTCGCGGCGGCGGGCATCGAGCTGTTCGTGCAGCACGGAGGCGACGCGCTGGCGCTGCTCGGCGCGCTGCAGCGCCGCCTGGAGGTGCAATCGTGAGCATGATGAAGATCCCCGAGTTCGCGACGCTCGCCTACGATGACGCGCCGAGTCCGGCCCCGGTCGAGGCGGCCCCGCTGCCGGTGTGGGCGACGCCCGAGGGCATCGCGGTGGCGCCGAGCCCCGGAGCGGAGGCGCTGCGTGATGTCGACCCGGCGTTCTTGCAGACGCAGCCGGGACTGCCGCCGTACACGCGCGGGCCCTACGCGACGATGTACACCCAGCGGCCGTGGACGATCCGGCAGTACGCGGGCTTCTCGACGGCCGAGGAGAGCAACGCGTTCTATCGCCGCAACCTCGCCGCCGGTCAGAAGGGCCTGTCGATCGCCTTCGACCTGGCGACCCACCGCGGCTACGACTCGGACCACCCGCGCGTGCTCGGCGATGTCGGCATGGCGGGCGTGGCGATCGACTCGATCCTCGACATGCGCGTGCTGTTCGACGGCATCCCCCTCGACCAGATGAGCGTGTCGATGACGATGAACGGCGCGGTGCTGCCGGTGCTCGCGCTCTACATCGTCGCGGCGGAGGAGCAGGGGGTGGCGCCCGCCCAGCTCAGCGGGACCATCCAGAACGACATTTTAAAAGAGTTCATGGTCCGCAACACGTACATCTATCCGCCGGCGCCGTCGATGCGGATCGTTGCGGACATCTTCGCGTACACCGCGGAGCACATGCCGCGCTTCAACAGCATCAGCATCTCCGGCTATCACATGCAGGAGGCGGGCGCGACGGCGGAGCTCGAGCTGGCCTACACGCTCGCGGACGGGGCGGAGTATCTGCGCACGGGCGTGGCCGCGGGCCTCGCGGTCGACGCCTTCGCGCCGCGGCTGAGCTTCTTCTGGGGCGTGGGCATGAACTACTTCATGGAGGTCGCCAAGCTGCGGGCGGCCCGGCTGCTGTGGGCGCGGATCGTCAGCGGCTTCGGGGCCCAGAGCCCCAAGAGCTTGACCCTGCGCGCCCACTGCCAGACCTCCGGGTGGAGCCTGGCCGCGCAGGACCCGTACAACAACGTGGCGCGCACCTGCGTCGAGGCGCTGGCGGCGACGCTCGGCGGGACCCAGTCCTTGCACACCAACGCCTTCGACGAGGCGCTGGCGCTGCCGACCGACTTCTCGGCTCGCATCGCTCGCAACACGCAGATCTACTTGCAAGAGGAGACGGGGATCGGGCGGGTGATCGACCCCTGGGGCGGGAGCTACCACGTCGAGCGCCTGACCTGGGACCTGGCCGGGCGTGCGTGGGAGCTGATCACGGAGGTCGAGGCGCTCGGCGGGATGGCGCGGGCGATCGAGCAGGGCCTGCCGAAGCTGCGCATCGAGGAGGCCGCGGCTCGCACCCAGGGCCGCATCGACAGCGGCGCCCAGGCGGTGATCGGCGTCAATCGTCATGCGCTCGAGCAGGAGGCGCCGCTCGAGGTGCTCAAGGTCGACAACACGGCGGTGCGCGCGGCGCAGCTCGCCAGGCTCGCGCAGCTGCGACGTGAGCGGGACCCGGTCGCGGTGCAGGCGAGCCTCGACGCGCTGACGCGCTGCGCCGCGGGCGAGCCCGGCAACTTGCTCGCGCTGGCGGTGGTGGCCGCCCGCGCGCGCGCCTCGGTCGGAGAGATCAGCCTGGCGCTCGAGCAGGTGTGGGGGCGGCACCAGGCGGTGACGCGGACGGTGCGCGGCGTGTACAGTGCGGCGGTGAGCGATGCGGGGTCGATCGAGCAGGTGCAGGACCTGTGCAAGCGCTTCGCCGACGGTGAGGGGCGACGGCCGCGGCTGCTGGTCGCAAAGATGGGGCAGGACGGGCACGACCGCGGGGCCAAGGTGATCGCCACGGCCTTCGCGGACATGGGCTTCGATGTCGACATCGGCCCGCTGTTTCAGACCCCGGAGGAGACGGCGCTGCAAGCGGTCGAGAACGATGTCCACGTGGTCGGGGTGTCGTCGCTCGCGGCGGGCCACCTGACGCTGGTGCCGCAGCTGCAGCGCGAGCTCGAGCGGCTCGGGCGCGCGGACATCATGGTCGTGGTCGGCGGCGTGATCCCGCCGGCGGACCACGCGACGCTGCGCGAGATGGGGGTGGCCGCGGTGTTCGGCCCCGGCACGGTGTTGACGACCGCGGCGGAGCAGATCGTGCGCACGCTGGCGAGTCAGCTCGAGGTCGCGTTGCCGACTTGAGTGTCGAGGCGGGTCGAGCAGCCTGAGTCAGGGCCCGAGCGGGGCCCGAGCTCGGGTCGCCGTCCTCGCCGCGCGTGTGGCCGCTGCGCTCGCCGGGCGAGGTTGACAGCGATCTCCGGGCGTGTAGGCTGCCGCGCACGATGAGCCTGGCGATCGGCATCGATCTGGGGACGACGCGCTGCGCGGTCGGTGTGTTCGAGGCTGGCAAGGCGGTGACCCTGCTGAGCGGTCGACAGGCGTACCGCGAGGCCTCCGCGATCGGCGTCGACGGCGAGGGCGCGGTGCTCGTCGGCGAGCGCGCCAGACGCCTGAGCCTGACCCAGCCGCGGCAGATGCTGCTCGGCGCGCGGCGCCTGCTCGGTCGCCGCTTCGACGAGCTCGAGCCCGCGGCCTGGCTGCCGATCGCGCTGCAGCGCGGCGGTGACGGTGACGCGGTGGTGAAGCTGGGCGAGCAGCTGGTGACGCCGCCCGAGCTGCTGGCGCCGCTGCTGCGCCAGGTCCGGCGCGCGGCCGAGACGCAGCTGGGTGAGCAGCTCCCGGCCGTGGTCGTGGCGGTGCGCGGGCACCTCGATGACGCGCAGCGCCGGGCGACGCTCGCGGCATGTCGACTCGGAGGCCTCGAGGTCCGGCGGCTGGTGCACGCGACGACGGCGGCGGCGCTGGTGTATCAGGCGAGCCGGACGGCGGTCAGTGAGGAGCTGGTCGCGGTGATCGACTTCGGCGGTGGGGGCTTCGATGCGGCGCTGATCGAGGTCGGTGAGCGTGGCGTCGAGGTGCTGGCCCAGCGTGGCGTGGAGGTCGGCGGTGACGACCTGGACGCGCGGGTGGTCGAGTGGTTGCAGGCGGAGTTTCGCGAGCAGGCGGGGGTCGACGGCGCGGAGGATCCGATCGCGCGGGCGCGGATGCGTGACGCGGCCGAGAAGGCTCGTGTGGCGCTCTCCGACGCCAAGGATGTGACGGTGCACCTGCCGTACCTTGCGGCCGACGAGGCGGGCCCGAAGCACCTGCAGAGCAAGCTGACGCAGGCGCGGCTGGAGAAGCTAGTCGCGGACCTGCTGGACCGCTGCGTGGCGGCGCTGCAGCGGGCGCTCGATGACGCGGGGCGGCCGGCGCAGCAGGTGGCGCAGGTGCTGATGATCGGCGGCTGCGCGCGCATGCCGGCGCTGCACGGTCGGGTCGAGGCGATTTTTAAGAAGATCCCGAGCGCGACGCTGGATGCCGATGAGGTCGTGGCTCGCGGGGCGGCGATCCTCGCCGGGCTGCTGGCGTCGCGCAGCCCCGAGGTCACGGTCCAGGAGGCGCTGTCGCGGCCGCTGTTCCTGCAGGTCGGTGCGGCCGAGCCGACGGTGTTGTTCGCGCGCGGGGCGGTGGTTCCGGCCGAACACTCCGAGCCGGTGACGACCCCGGGGGATGGACGGCCAGGCGCGGTGTGTCGGGTGCTCGAGGGCGACCGCAGCGGGGCCGAGCCGCCGCAGCTGCTCGGCTTCACGGTGATGGGTCGCCCGGAGGTCGAGGTGAAGTTCACCCTCGATGCGAGTCAGGTGCTCGAGCTGTCGGTGCGCGAGCTGCTGCGCGGCAAGGAGGCGCGGCTTGTGGTCGAGGGGCGCGGCGGCTTCGCGGCCGATGTGCTCGCAACGATGGTCGAGGCGGCGCGCGCCGAGGAGGTCGAGCGCCGTCAGGTCCGCGAGATCCAGGAGCGACGGCAGCGGCTCGAGGGTATGGCTCAGCGCGCGGAGCGGGTCGTCGGCGAGCAGGAGAAGCTGAACCCGGAGGCGCGCGCGGCGGTGCTCGCGGGGGTCCGCGACGCGCGGGCCGTGCTGCAGACCCAGGACGACGCGCTGGTCACCGCGGCGATCGAGGCGTTCGCGGCGGTGCTGCGGCCGCTGCCGGGTGAGCTCGCGGCGATCGCCGTGGCGCCGGTCGTCGGCCGCCTGCAGCCGGTGTACGCGGCGCCGCCGAAGCGCGTGGTGATGACCGAGCAGGACCTGCCCGACGCGGACGAGCAGGGCTGAGAGGGCAGGACCCCTGGTCGAGCAGGGCTGAGAGGGCGGGCAGGACCTGGTCGACGAGCAGGGCTGAGAAGGTGGGCGCTCAGGTAGCGATCGGGTCGCGGGCGCGGAGGGCCGCGTCGGCGTCAGGGTCGTGGAAGCGCAGCAGCAACCAGATGAAGGCGAGGGCGGAGAGGGTCGCGCCGAGGACGAAGGCCCAGGCGAGGTCGACCTCGGCGGCGTAGCCGGCGGCGACCGAGCCGGAGAGGCGGGCGAGGCCGAAGCAGAGCATCGCGTAGAGGCCCTGCACGCCGTTGCGCACGCCGGGTGGGGCCTTGAGGTTCAGGTACATCGGCGGGATCAGGTAGATCGCGAGGACGACGGGGCCGTGCAGCAGCTGCGAGGCGACGGTGACGAGCGGGTCGGCGACCGCGGCGAGCAGGGCCAGGCGCAGCATGAGACACAGCGCGCCGAACAGGATCAGGCTGCGCAATGAGAATCGCCGCAGCAGCGCGCCGGCGGCGAAGATGCAGGGCAGCTCGGCGAGCACGCCGAGGTTCATCACCAGACCGACCCACGCGGGGTCGATGCCGACGTCGAGCACGCGGCGGGCGTAGAAGGCGTAGAACACGCTGATCGCGGCGAACAGCAGGCCGAGCGGGATCACCAGCGTCCGGGTCGGCGGGCGGCGCAGGACCTGCCACGCGGCCGCGCCGGGGAGGCGCTCGCGCGGCTCGGGGATCAGTCGCGGCAGCGAGAGGCTGCACAGCGCGCCGAGCCCGGCCGCGACGGCGGCGGCGACGATCGCGGCGCGACCGGAGGCGGCGCCGGTGTGCAGCGCGAAGAACAGCACGAAGGCCGGGACCATGAAGCCGAGGCTGCCCCACAGGCGCAGTCGGTCGTAGCGGGGCGGGCGGGCGCCGGCGCTGATGGTGACGGCGATGGCGGAGAAGGCGAGGCCGTCGAGCAGGGCGAACAGCGGGGTGTAGACCATGCTGAACGCGAAGGACAGCAGGAGCACGGCGAGGAACTGGTCGGCGAAGGCGAGGCCGACGAGGGCGAGGGTGGAGGCGAGGTATGCGAGGGCGATCAGCGAGCGGCCGGAGAACAGGCGGTCGGCGAGGTAGGTGAACAGCGGCGGGCTGAGGATCACCGACAGGCCGTAGATGCCGGTGATCCAGCCGATCTGGGCGTCGTGCATGCCGAGGTCCCGCCCGAGGAAGACCGGCAGGTAGGGCATGTACGCGCCGATGACGGCGTACACCAGGACGTAGTGCAGCCGGATCGCGGAGAAGCGCAAGCGGGCTCTAGACCTCGCCGGACGGCCGGAACACGCGCTCGCGGTAGTGGCGGAGCTCGGCGATCGACTCGCGGATGTCATCGAGCGCGCGGTGGGTCTCGCCCTTGCGCGGGGCCGAGAGCGCGGGGTACCAGCGGCGCGTGAGCTCCTTGATCGAGGAGACGTCGACGCTGCGGTAGTGCAGGTAGCTGGCGACCTGCGGCATGTAGCGGAGCAGGAACCGGCGGTCGTGGCCGATCGAGTTGCCGCACAGCGGGGACTTGCCGGGCGGGCAGTGGGCGCGGAGGAACTCGAGGGTGCGGGCCTCGGCCTCGGCGAGCGAGACGGTGGAGGCCTGGACCTGGGCGGTGAGGCCGCTGGTGCCGTGCTGCTGGGTGCACCAGGCGTCCATGGCCGCGAGCACGGGCTCGGGCTGATGGATGACGATGTCGGGGCCCTCGGCGACGATGTTCAGGTCGCCATCGGTCACGAGGGTGGCGATCTCGAGGATCTGGCAGGTGTCGGGGTCGAGCCCGGACATCTCGAGGTCCATCCATACGAGCGGCGGCGCGGCGTCCATCGGCCGCGGATGGTAGCAGATGGCGCCGCGCTGGCGATCGGTTTCAGCCCTGGCCGAGGACCGCGAGCACCGTGGCGATCTCCGCGAGCTCGGGGTCGTTCGGGAGCAAGCTCTGGGCCGCAGCGAGGCGCTCCAGCGCGTTCATCAGGGCGACCGCGAGGTCGGCCGGGTTGACCTGCCAGCGCTGCAAGGCGCTCGCATAGGCCTGCACCGCCGCGCCCTTCGCCAGCGCGGCGGGCTTGTCGGCGAGCAAGGTCGCGAGCTTGGCCGCGGTCTTGACCTCGATCAGCTCGCCGGTGGCCTCGTCGATGAAGCTGACGCGCACGAGCAGCTTCGCCGCGGGGTCGACGGTGGCGCAGTGGCGCAGGCCGCGGTGCAGCACGAGGCTGGCGTTGGGGCCGAGCCGCAGGGCGCTGGTCTGCAGGTCGTTGAGCTTGTCCGCGGTGGGCTCGCGGACGAGCTCGAAGCCGGGGGGCAGGTCGACGCGGACGTCGATGGCGCGGACGGCGGCGCCGAGGGTGCGGACGAACTGGGGGCCAAAGCGCTTGTCGGCCTCCTCGACGCTGCCGACGAACAGGGATGCGCCGCGACCGGCGTGGGCGGCGGCGTCCATGAGGTCGCTGCGATAGTTGCCGGGGTCGCCGACGCCGACGCCGGAGAGGTAGATGCCGGGTTGTTTGTCGGCGTGGTCGGAGATGACGGAGAGGTCGGTCTCGGTGGCGGTGGCGCCGCCGTCACTGACGAGGACGACGCGGTTCCAGTGGGCGGGGTCGTAGGCGGACTCGGCGAGCTTGTAGGCGGACATGAGGCCGCTGTAGAGCTCGGCGCTGCCGCCGATCTCGAGCTTGTCGAGCTTGTCGAGGATGACGGGGTCGTCGGCGCCGCTGACCGGGTGGAGCTCGAGCACGGTCGCGGTCTTGGCGTTCCAGGTGACGATCGAGAGGGTGTCGCCCGCGCGCAGGCTGCCGGCGATCGCCTTGCCGGTGGCGCGCAGCATGTCCTGGGCCTTGCCGGCCATCGAGTTCGAGTTGTCGAGCGCGAGCGTCAGGTGCAGCGGCGGACGCAGGTCGGCCGGCATCGCCGCGGTGGTGACTCCGACCTGCAGGGTCCACAGCCCCTCGGCTCCTGGCTCTTGGGCCAGGTGAGGGGTCACCGTCACCAGACCGGGCTCGGCGGGCGGGTAATCGAAGGTGTAGTAATTGAAGAACTCCCAGGGGCGGATGCGGATGCCGCTCAGCGAGACCCAGCCGCTCAGCGCCGCGTCGCGGGCCAGCGTCGGTGAGACCGTCGCCGCCGCGTCGAGGGTGCGCAGGCCCAGGCTCACCGGCGTCGCCAGGTCGCAGGCGTCGCTCTGCTCCTGGCCCACCATGTCGCCGAGCTCGGGCGCGTCGGGGGGCGGAGGCGTGGGGTCGGAGCTGCCGCCGGTGCTGCCGGCCGGGCCGTCGTCGTCGCCGTCGCCGGTGGTGCCCGGGTCGTCGGTGCCGCTGCTGAGACCGCTGTCGCCGCCCGGGGCGCTGGCACTGGCGCTGGAGTTCAGGCCGGAGGTGGACTGGGACTCGACGGGGGAGCTGTCGCTGGCGCTCGAGCAGCCGCCATCAGCCAGCATGACCAGCGAGGCGAGCATGACCAGCGAGGTCGACCGGAGCGGCGTGACCGGCGAGGTGGTCAGCGGCGCGGGGACACGAGTGGATGCGAGGATGCGGGGCGCCGGGAGGGAGGTCGCAGGGTGCCGCGCGGCTCGGGAGCTGCGCAAGGAGAACATGATGAGTGCCTCAGAAAGCCAAGAAGGGATTAATCGCCGGCGCCGGGGGGAGCACGAGCGTTGATTTAAGGAGCGAGCGGCCAGTATATCGGGCCTGCTCGAGCGGCGCCATGCTTCGGCAGAAAAGCGGGTTTGCGTCTACATGGGAGGTCGACCGAGGACCCGGTCGAGCGCGCTCTGGGCCCACGAGGCGGCGTCATGGTCGCCGCGGTCGCTGAGTGAGCGGGGTGCGACGACGCGAGCGACGACGTGGGAGACGGGGTCCTGGGGCTCGGCAGCGCGCTCGACGAGGTGGAGCTCGGTGTGTTCGGGGCAGTCGGTGCAGCGGGGCAGGGTGCCGGGGTGCCCGGCGTAGGCGGCGGCGCAGTCGCTGTAGTGGAGGGTGATGATGGGGGGCAGCTCGACGGCGAAGCCGGAGCGGTCGAACTCGCCGAGGTCGATCATCTGGCGGGCGAGGCCGTGCAGGAAGTAAGTGCCCTGTTGGAGCACAGAGAGATCTCCCGGGAGGCCGCCGAGCTCGAGGTCGACGCTGCCGAAGCGGCGCATGCCGCGGGTCGTCAGTCGGAACTTCCCCGGGTGGCGCGGGTCGGCGAAGGGGATGATGGGGATCTGGTCGGCGACGTTGCCGAGGGTGGTTTGCAGGCGGCGCGCCGCGAACGCGGCCGGGCCGAAGGTCTCGAGGGTGTCCGGATCGTGGATGAGCGCGCCGCGCCGGGCCGCGACCACCCGCACCAGGGTTTGCAGCAATCGCAGGCCGCGCACGCCGTGCTGGTTGCGGTACTGGGCGCGCAGCACGAGCAAGGCGCCGCGGGTCGCCAGCGAGGCGCGCTCACCCGGCTCGAGCGTGCGGCTCAGGTCGGGGTCGGCGAGCACTCGGAGCTCGACCAACGGCGGGCCGCTCGCCGGGACCCGCGGGTGGACCTCGATGCCCAGGCCGAGCAGGTCTCGCGCGCGACCCTCGAGGTCCTCGGGATCCTCCTCGGGCTGCGCGGCTGCGTCGGGGGCGATCGGCGAGTCGTCGATCGGGCGCGCGATCAGGCCGCGCAGCAGCCCGACCTCCTCGTCGTCGAGGTTGTTCGGGAAGGCCTCGCGCACCGCGACGTCGAGCTCCTCCCGCGTCGGCGCGGCGAGGTCGGCGCCAGGCAGCAGCAGCACGTAGCTGTAGGTGATGCGGTCGGCGAAGACCACCCGGTGCGGGAGCTCGGCGACCCGCTGCGCCTCGGCGGCGGCGGCTGCGGCGGCTGCCTCGACGCCAGGGCTCACCGCGGACGGCGCAGACGGAGCGGCCACGGTCGGCGTCGGCGGGCTCGCGGGCGGCGGCGCGCAGGCGATGAGCAGCAGCAGCGATAAGGCTGGTCGAAGAGACATGTCGTTGAGACCAGGGCGCATGCGACAGGTACCTTAAGTCAGGTGACGTCGGCGTGGCGCGTGAGCAGCTCGGCGACGAGGGCGGGGCTGACGTTGCCGCCGGAGAGGAGCACGCCGACGCGGCGGCCGGGGAAGCCGCCGCGCGGGTCGTGGGCGGTGCGGTCGGCGGGGCCGCGGAGGGCGACGGCGAGGGCGGCCGCGCCGGAGGGTTCGACGAGGACCTTGGCGTTCATGAGCAGGCGGACGAGGGCGCGTCCGAGCTCGAGGTCATCGACCTCGAAGGCGGCGGAGATGGTGCGACTGACGACGGCGAAGTTGAGGGCGCCGACGCGGGTGGGCTTGAGGCCGTCGGCGAGGGTGGGGCCCGGTGCGACGGCGACACGTTCGCCGGCGGCGAGGGAGCGGGCCATCGCGTTGCAGGTGGCGGGTTCGGCGGAGAACAGGGGGATGCCGAGGGCGGCGGTGACGAGGGCGGCGCCGGCGATCAGGCCGCCGCCGCCGACCGGGACGACGAGCGCGTCGAGCGGCTCGCCGGTGCAGGCGAGCACCTGCTCGCAGAGCTCGAGGGTGGCGGTGGCCTGACCGGTGATGATGTCGGGGTCGTCGAAGGGCTCGATGATCGTCGCGCCGTGGCGGGCCTGCAGCTCGAGGGCGGCACGCTGGCGCTCGTCGGAGGTGGTGCCGGCGAAGACGATCTCCGCGCCGAGAGCGCGGACGCCCGCGACCTTGATCGCGGGCGCATCGACGGGCATAGCGATCCACGCGGGCACGCCGAACTCGCGGGCCGCGAGGGCGACGGCCTGGGCGTGGTTGCCCGAGCTGTAGGTGATGATGCCGCGGGCGCGGCGGTCCTCGGCGAGGCGCAGGACCGCATGCATGGCCCCGCGCGCCTTGAAGGCGCCGATCCGCTGCAGGTTCTCGGCCTTGAGGAACAGCGCCCGACCGGCGAGGGCCTCGAGGGCGGGGCTGCGGAGGACGGGTGTGCTCCAGACCCGGCCTGCGAGGCGCTGGGCGGCGTCGCGGACGTGCTCGATCGAGAGGCCTCCGGTCGTGCCGGTCGTGCCGGTCGTGCCGGTCGTGTCGGTCGTGCCGGTCGTGTCTGTCGTGCCGGTCATGCCCGGCGAGGCTACACCGAGCGGCGAGGCTGGGGTACACCTCCAGCACCTTGCGCCTGCCGACGCTGCCGACCTGGCTATGGATCGCCCTCGCGGCGGTGCTCCTCGTGGCGATCAACACCGCGACGCTGGCGGCGTGCGGGCCGTGGGATCCGTGGGAGACGCACTATGGCGAGGTGGCGCGGCAGATCCTGGTGCGCGACGATCCGCTGGACCTGTGGTGGCGACCGGGCGAGGGCCCCGACGGCAACGCGGAGAACACGTTCTGGTCGAAGCCCGCGCTGCCGTTCTGGTTGATGGCGCTCAGCATGGCGGCCTTCGGGGTCGGCACCCGACCGGCGCTCGACGAGATGGTCCGCTCGCCGCTGCCCGAGCTGGCGCTGCGACTGCCGAGCATGCTCGCGGGCATGCTGTGCGCGGTGTTCCTCGGCTACGTGGTGTGGCGACTGCTGCGGGTCGAGGCGCCGGCGGGCGGGCGCGGCCCGAGCCCCGCGGCGCGGGCGGGGATCTTGACGGCGGTGGTGCTGGCGACGATGCCTCAGTGGGCGCTGGTGACCCGGCAGGCGCTGACCGACATGTTCTTCGTGGCGCCGGTGGTGGTCGCGATGGGCGCGTGGGCGCTGGCATGGTTGCAGCCCGATCGCGAGCTTCGACGGCGGTCGCTCGGGGAGATCTTTCGGCGCCCGGCGCCCGCGCGCGGCGGCGGTCTGTGGGCCCGGGTGCGCCGCTGGACGGTGCCGTGGGACCGCGCGTACACGGTGTTCGTCCTCGCTGCGCTCGTGGCGGCGATCCTTCCGCTGACGGTCTTGCACATGCACGTGATCAGCGCCGATACGGTCGCGCGGGTCGCGAGGTTCGCTAAGAAGCCCGGGGTGCCGAACGTGGACACGCTGCGGCAGATCCACCTGCACCTGCTCGGCTACTGGGCGGCGGCGCTGGTGGTGCTGGTGCTCAGCCTGCGCTGGGCGCGGCGCTCCCAGGTGTGGATGGCGGCGCTCTACGTGGCCGCCGGGGTGTCGCTGCTCGGCAAGGGCATGATCGGGCCCGGCATCGTCGGCCTGCTGGTGCTCGCCGACATGCTGGTGCGCGGCCGCCTCGACCTGCTGCGCCGCTGCGGGCTCGTCGCCGGGACCCTGCTGTTCGCGCTGGCGTCGCTCCCGTGGCACCACGCGATGCTGCTCTACCGCGGCGAGCGCTGGTTGAACGAGCTGATCATCCTCAATAATCTGGCCCGCTTCGGCTCCGGTGAGCAGGACCAGGCGGTCGGTAGTCTCACCTATTACGTGCGCACGCTCGGGGTCGCGACCTTGCCGTGGTCGGCGGCGCTGCCGGCGTCGCTGTGGGCGGCGATGCGAGCGCTACGAGATGTCCCGGAGGACAGGCCAGACGCTCCGGGTGCGAGCGTGGCGACCCGCGCTGCGGCGCTGCGGCGCTTCGCGCTGCTGTGGGCGGCGGTGACGTTGGCGCTGCTGACCTTCAGCGTGACCAAGTACTATCACTACCTGCTGCCGGTGCTGCCGCCCCTGGCGGTGCTGCTGGGGCTGTGGCTGGCGGAGCTCGGCGAGTCGCGGGCGCGGGCGACGAGCGGCAAGACCGGCTGGGTGACGGCGGTGGCGGGGGTCGGGGTGATGGCGCTGGTGCTGCGGGACGCGGTCGTCGAACCCGCCTGGCTCACCCACCTGACGACCTACCTCTACGACAACATGTGGCGCGACGGGGCGCCGCCGACCGAGCCGCTCATCCTCCTGGCGCTGCCCTTCGCGCTCGGCCTCCTGCTGTGGGCGGGCCGGCGGGCACGCGCGGCCCTGACCTGCATGTTGCTCTCGGCGCTGCTGTCGCTCGGCTGGGTCATGAACAGCTACCTGCCCGCGGTCTCCGAGCACTGGTCGCAGCGCTCGCCCTTGCGGGTCTACTTCGACCAGCGCGGCCCGGAGGACCCGCTGCTCAGCTGGTGGTTCTACTACCGCGGCGAGACCTTCTTCAGTAAGGGCCGGGTCTGGGTCTCGAAGGAGATGGACCGCGAGAAGTTGATCGAGTTCGTCGACACCCAGCGCGGACAGGGTCGGTCGCTGTGGGTGCTGACGACCACCGGTCACGCCAAGCGCCTGCGGGGCACGTTGCCGTCCGACCTGCGCGCGGCTGCGTCGCCGGCCTACGAGGGCGTTCATTACACGCTGACGAAGGTGCCGGTGCCCTGAGGGCGACGCGCTCGGACCTGTCCGATGGCTCAGGCCCCGAGGGCGGCGGCGCTGCGAGCGGCGGGCAGGGCGGGGAGGTGCGGGGCGCAGGCGTCCCAGGCCTGCTTGAGGGCGGCGGCCTGGGTGCTGTCGAGGGCCTTGGCGGCGAGGCGGCGGCCGAGGCCCTTGCGCTGGGCGTCGAGGGCGAGGGCGTAGCTGGCCTCGGGCATCGAAAGGCCGGCGCGGACGCTGCCGAGGTCGATGCCGCAGCCGCCGCCGCAGCAGGCGTTGTTGAACATGTAGGAGCCATTGACGACCCAGGTGCCCATCCCGAGGGAGATCGCGGCGAGCTCGGCGGCGACCTCGGAGTCGAGCTCCGCGACCGCGGGGGTGGTCTCCGGGGCCTGCCACAAGCCCAGGCGGCCGAGCTCACGAGCGACGTGACCGAGCAGAAGCGAGGGCACGCGAAATAGCTGCGGCGAGACGACCAGCACCAGCTCGCGGGCGCGCGCGAAGGTGTGCAGGAGGTGGCCCGTGGGGTCGCCGAGGGGGAGGAAGCCGGGCGGCACCGGCGGCTCGCCGGGACGGCGGTCGAGGAGCGTGAACTCGAGGTCACCCTGACCGACCTGCTCCTGCGCGGCGCAGATGAAGTCGAAGAGGCTGTCGAGGTCGCGCGGGGGGGCGACCCCTTTGGCGGGCGCTTCACCGATCCACCGGGCGCGCAGCGCAGGCGCTCCGAGCTGGCCGATCACGGCGCCCAAGCCCGAGGCGAGCCAGCGGCGGGTCTCCTCGTCGGGGATGAAGGAGGGGTCGGTCCCGGCGGAGCTTCCGAACAGAAACATGGGCGGCCGCGAGGATAGCAAGCGCCCGCACCGATCGGCCAGCCCGCTGTAAATAGCAAAACCCCTTGCGCATGGAGTGAGCGCAGGCAGCCGCGCGCGTGGTCGCAGGTGCGAGGCTGTGTTCTCGCGCGTACAGGCGCGACGACGGACCGCCGAGCTTTGCGCTGCGAAGCATTGTTGCGAGCCGGCCTTTCCTTGGCGCCGGGATTTGGACAGAATGAAAACCAGTGGCTTCGCGCGGTGAGATGGGGTCCGAGGGGCGGCGATGGCTGGGTCGGTCGCTGCTGACGCTCGCGTTGTGGGTCCTCGGCGCCGCGCCGGCGGCGGCCTCGGGCGAGCACAAGGTGCCGGACCTCCGCCAGGAGGGCCCGTCGAAGGGCGACAGGGCGGGAATTTGGCTGCGCATCCCGCTGACCTTGCACATGGCGACGGTGGTCGACCGCCCGGCCTTCGACCTGCGCCGGCTCGAGCGAGCGGTGCGGCGGGCCAACATCTCGCTGCGCAGCTCCGGGATCGAGGTGTATGTCGCGCGGATGGAGGTGCTGCCGGAGGGCTTCGCGGGGATCCGCCATCGTCGCGATCGCCGACGCCTGGCGAACTTCGCCGCGAGCGACGGGACCGTGCACCTGTTCCTCGTGCAGACCGTGGAGCTCGGCAGCGTGCTGCGGGCGGACCGCGGGGTCCGCGGGCTGCACTGGCGCTATCGCGGGCTGCTTCGCAAGCTGCGAAGCCGCGAGTTCCTGGTGCTCGGCGCCGACGCGCCCGCGACCACGCTGGTCCACGAGCTCGGCCATCTGTTCGGCCTCGAGCACGATGAGGGGCGCCAGAACCTGATGTGCTCGTGCCGCGAGGGTCCGCGGCAGATCTTCACCGCGGCCCAGGGCGCGAAGATCCGCCGCGGCGCCGTCCAGTACCTGCAGCGCGCGCGCGGCTGAGCCCCGGAGCGCCGCCGGGCTCAAACGCTCGCGGCTTTGGGATATGTTGATGGTGATGCACGCGAGATCGCTGGGGCTGGCGTTGGGGCTTGGTTTGCTGGGCTGCGGACCGAAGTCGGCCACGACGACGCCGCCGACCGCCGCTGTGCCGCCTGCCGCGAGCGTGAAGCCGGCGGACGCGGAGCTGCTCGCGGTCGCGGACTCGGTCGACCCGGGGCCGCAGGCGCCGCTGTTCACGGAGCTGCCGCCGGCGATCCGCGGGCCGATCGAGCGCGCCCTCGGGACCGCCGTCGACAACGGGCTGGCGACGCGAGAGATCCGCGATGCGCTGCAGGTGTGGGACCGGATGGGGACCGCCGGCGGCGAGACGATCACCGAGAACTTGATGAGGCTCGGCGTCGGTCTGGTCCGCGCCGAGCGGGCCGTTGCCGCCGGCGATGTCGATGCCGAGCTGTTGCTCGCGCTGAGCCGCGTCTACTCGATCCTCGACACGCCGATGTTCGCCGGTCAGGGCATGTTCCAGCAGATCCTTCAGATGGCCGGACGGCTGGCCCAGAGCGCCGGACCGGGTGCGGGTGCCGACCTGGCGGGGCTGTCGGCCGGCCTCGCGCGCGTGTTCTCGCGGGCAGGGGCGCTGCACCGCCGCAACGCGGCCGAGTTCCTGCGCCACCACGGTGAGCACCCCGAGGTGCCGCGAGTGCTCGGTCGGCTCGCCGAGGATGCGAGCCGCCGCGAGGAGTTCGCCCGCAGCCTGGCGCTGCGGCAGATGGCGATGCGTCGGCAGGGGTCGCGCGCGAGCGCGGCGGACCACGTGGATCTGGCGACGGCCTGCTATCGGGCGCTGGAGCTCGGCTGCGGGGACGCGGCGCTGAAGCGGGCGCGGGAGCTCGGCGTCGACGCGAGCGACGTGAAGGCGGCGACGGCCCACGCGCGGCGGATGCAGTACGCGACGAAGCGCGGCGAGCAGGCGCGGCGGGTGCTGGAGATCCCCGCGGACGCGGCGCTGGCAGAGGCGCTCGAGCGCGGGCACCTGCTGCTGCTGCTCGACCGCTTCGCCGACGCCGCGGCGCTCTACGAGCGGCTCCGAATCGCCAACCCGAACGACGCGCGGCCGCGGGCGGGCCTGGCCAAGCTGGCGATCCAGCGGTCCGGCGACTTCTCGCTGGCCAGCGCGCAGATCGACCTCGGGAAGGCGCTCGCGTCCAAGGACCGCGACTTCTATGAGGTCGCGCTCGGCACGGTCGGCATGAAGTTCCTGTACGAGGCGCTTCCAGCGGTCGCTAGCGGGCGCAAGTTCGACGAGCTGGTCGGGCCGCTGCTCGCCGACCTGCGCGCCTTCGCCGGGGGCCTGCGCACCTACGACCCGGCCCGCGCGGGCGTGGTCGAGGTGATCGAGGCCGTGGTCGCAGGGATCGCGCCGGGCTTCCTCGCCGGCGATCCAACGGCGGCCGTCCCGGTGCTGCGCGGGGCGCTGGCGCGGGCCGTGACGAACGCGGCGAGCTTCCCGGACTCGCCCGACGCGCGGCGCATGGTCTACCTCGCCGCCAACTTCTCCGCGGACTCCAACGCGGCGCTGGCGGCCGTGCGCGCGCCGCTGTCCGCGGCGCTGGCTGGTGACATCAGACTGCAGCGGGCGCGAGCGCAGACCTGGCTGGATGTGGCGGTGGCCTGGGAGGCCGAGGCCGAGCTGCCGGGGCTCGAGGCGGCCGTGATGGCGACGCCGGAGGAGGAGGGCGAGCGCAGCCGGGTGGCGATGCACGCGGCCGTCCTGGCGCTCAAGTCGCGCCGCACCGGCGCGCGCGAGGCCGGCGAGCAGGCGGTGGCGATGTACGCGGTGCTGGCGAGCGAGGGGTCGGCGGCGGCGCGAGCGGTCGCGCTCAACAACCTCGGTGTGCTGAAGATCCGGCTCGGGGACCCGGTGGGCGGCGTGCAGCACCTGGTCGAGGCGCTGAACCTCGACGCGAGTGCGCGGCCGGCCGCGCTTAATCTGGCGGCGACGGTGCTGAGCCTCGAGGGGGCGCAGCGGGCCGAGCTGATCGACGCGTTCTCGATCGTCGCGCGGGACGGCACGTCATCGGCGCTGCGACTGCAGGCGAACGCCTGGCGGTACGAGCAGGCGCTCAAGGGCAGCGGCGACGTCGAGCAGACGCGGGCGGACTTCGTCGCCGCGCTGGCGCGCGAGCGCAAGGCGGAGGTCCGCGGGACCCTGCCGATGGCTCACTGGGGGTTGATCAGCGCCGGGACGGTGCAGGTGAGCTTCAACTACTCGGTGCCCGACGGCTTTCAGATCCGCAACGAGATCGACATGGCGTTGTGGCTGATCGAGCCGGCGCCGAGCTTCGACGTGCTGCTCGCCGCGGCCGAACAGCCAGTGAAGCCGGTGAAGCCGGCGAAGCCAGCGAAGCCGATCAGGCCGGCCCGCTGAGCGCGGAGGCTCGCGGGGCCGGGGCTTCAGGACGGGTCGGGGCCCGGGGTCTCGGGGCCGTTGGGCGGCAGCTCGGGCTTGGCGATGTAGGCCGGGTCGATCTTGCCCTCGAGGCTCTCGAGGAACGCGGTCAGGTACTTGCGCTCGTCGTCGGTGAGGGTGCCCTTGGCGAGCTGATAGGTGGCCATGACGTTGAGCACGTCGTCGAGGGTCGCGGAGGAGCCGTCGTGCAGGTAGGGGGCGGTCTTGGTGACGTTGCGCAGGCCCGGGACCTTGAACACGAACTTGTCCTCGGGGTTCTTGGTGATCTTGAAGCGGCCCTCGTCCTTGGTCTCGTAGGTCTTCACGCTGCCGAGCTTCTGGTACATGGTGCCGCCGACGGAGGGGCCGGTGTGGCAGCTGATGCAGTTGAGCTCGATGAACAGCTCGAGGCCGCGCAGGGCGTCGCCGCCGAGGGCGGTCATCT
>Ga0073899_10001089_pt1 | contig 24998 bp, 20 predicted proteins | sample KloWWTmetaKNB5Ph_FD_88975 | JGI IMG/M metagenome (GOLD analysis project Ga0073899, IMG submission 88975) | Active sludge microbial communities from Klosterneuburg, Austria, studying microevolution and ecology of nitrifiers - Klosterneuburg... | ecosystem: Engineered > WWTP > Aerobic digester >... | reverse complement strand
GCCAGCCCGTCGGCGCGCGCGTCGTGGGCGAACCGCTTGAGCTCGTCGAAGTGCGGCGGCAGGTGGAAGCCCCAGGTGACGTGCTGCGGGTGGCTCGAGAAGTACCCGGTCAGCCGCAGCAGATCGCTGGTCGACTCGATGCTCGGCAGGTGCCACGGCTCGGCGTCGACCTCGGCGGCCAGGCGCGCGAGGCGTGCATCGAGCGCCGCCCGCAGCCGCGCCGCCGGCCCGCGCAGCGCGTACTGCCCCGGGCCCAGCGTGATCACGTTGGCCGCGACGAACGCCGCCAGCGCGCCGTCGTCGACGGGCGCCGGCCGCCGCCACGCCGTCTCGGTCGCCGCCACCAGCCGGAACGACGCCAGCGACGCGGTCACCGCCGCCGCGACCTGGGCCTCGAGGTCCGGCGACGCCGCGGCCCCGTCGGCCAGCGCCACCGCGACCCGGCCGCGCTCGCGATCGATCGCGTGGACGCCGGCGATCGCCGGGTGCGCGAACGCCAGGTCGGCGTCGATCGCCTGGGCCTGGTGGGCGCTGGCGCCGGCCAGCCGTGGCACCTCGATCCAGTGCGCCGCGCTCACGACGGCCGCCGTTCGGTGATCAGCGCGGCGATCGACGCGATCGACCGCAGCCGCCCGGCCTGGACGTCGCGCTCGTCGATGCGCACGCGGAAGTCGTCCTCGATCGCGGTGATCAGCTCGAGCAGCTGCATCGACGCCAGCGCGCCGGTCGCGAACAGATCGAGGTCGTCGGCGGCCGCGGGCGGGCCGCCGAGCTGGTGGACGTGGACGCGCAGCGAGTCGGAGAGGGTCATGCCGCTCGGCAAAGCACTGCGCATGCCGTGTGCGCGATCGCACGCGCACCGTCACCGCGGCTACGCAGCGCGATCGGTGGCGCCGATTCCTCACCAGCGCGTGGCGGAATTTCGACCGGGTGTCGCTACTCGAACAGCTCGGGCCACGCCCCGCGGAAGCGATCGCGCAGCCGCGCCTGCGCCGCGCGCACCAGCGCCTGGGCCTCGCGCGCGCCGGGCAACCCGAGCGCCGCGGCGATCGCGTCAAAGCTGGCCTCGCTCAGCCAGCGGCGCAGCGCGTCGGCCATGGTCGGCGGGAAGGTGTCGATGTGCGCGTGGATCTCCGTGAGCGCGCGCCGCACGCCGAGCAGGGTCGACAGCGGCGGCCGCTCGCCCAGCTCGGGCGCGGCGTCGAGGCGCTCGGCGCCGCTGCCGACGTCGCGCTTGCCGGGCGCCGCGGGCAGCGCGCGCACCTCGACGCCGTGGTCGACGATCGCCCGCTCGAGCTCGCTGGCCCGGAGCTGCGCAGGCCGGTAGGTGACGGCCAGCGTGTCGGCGGCGGCCTCGACCGCGATCACGCCGGCGCGCGCCCGCAGCGCCGGCACCAGCGTGGCGCGCCAGTCGCCGGCCGCGCGCGGGGCGGGCTCGACCCGGGCCTGCCAGCGGGCGACGCCGCGCCACCCGAACCGCTGCTTGACGTGCTCCTTCACGACGAACCGCGTGAGCACCACCAGCCACCCGCGCAGCGGCGTGCCGGGCTCGTCGGTCACCTCGGCGGCGTCGCCGTCGGCCACCGGCGCCGCCAGCCGGGTCAGGCCCTCGACCATCGCCGCCTCGGCCAGCTCGTCGGCGTCGGGCGCCTGGCGGGCCAGGAACGCGCGCAGGTTGGCGAAGTCGCGATCGCTCATGCGCTCGATGACGTCGACCAGCACCGCGCGCGGCTCGTCCTCACCGGTCAGGCCGACGCGGCGCAGCGCCGGGCTGGTCGCCGCCCAGCGCTCGATGTGCGGCGCCACCGCGGTCAGCAACGCCTGCCAGGCGCGGTCGCGGTCGGCGCTGGATCCCGCTGCGCACAGCCGCTCGACCTGCGCGCGGCAGGAGCGCTCGAACACCGCGTCCCAGGTCGCCACGATCGCCATGATATCATTTGCGTCGCGACCATCGCCTGACGTCCTGGCGGTCGCGGCTGTTTCGATCGGTGAGCATGCCGCACCCGTCCGTCTCCGAGCTGCTGGCCGCCGGCGATGGCGCCGTCGACGCCGCGGTCGCGGCGCACCTGGCCGAGTGCGCCAGCTGTCGGCGGCTGACCGAGCGGTCGCGGCCGGTGGCGCGCGCCGAGGAGATCGCCCGCGGCGACGACGATCTGGCCGAGCTGCCGGCCGTCGATCCCGCGCTGTACCTGCGGCTCGAGCGCGTGCCCGAGCAGCGCGGCGGCATGGGGCGGACGTTCGTGGCGCGCGACCGCCGCCTGGGCCGCGAGGTCGCGATCAAGCAGCCGCTGGGGCCGGCCGACGTGCCCGATCCGATCTTGCGCGCCACGCTGCGGGCCCGCTTCGAGCGCGAGGCCCGGCTGACCGCGCGGCTCGAGCACCCCGCGATCGTCGGCGTCTACGAGGCCGGGCGGTTTCGCGACGGCGAGGCGTTCTACGCGATGCGCCGGGTGCAGGGCCGGTCGCTGGCCGAGGTGATCGCGGAGCTGCCCGGGCTCGGTGATCGCCTGGCGCTGTTGCCCAACCTGACGATCGTCGCCGAGGCGCTGGCCTACGCGCACAGCCGCGGCGTGATCCACCGCGACGTGACGCCGGCCAACATCCTGGTCGGCGCGTTCGGCGAGACCGTGCTGATCGACTGGGGCCTGGCCGCCGACGCGTCGAGCCAGCACGTCGGCACGCCGACCGCCGACGTCTACCGCCGCGGCGAGATCGCGCTCACCGACTACGGCGTCGGCACGCCCGGCTACGTCGCGCCCGAGCAGCTGCGCGGCAACGCGCCCGACGCGGCCGCCGACATCTTCGGCCTCGGCGCGACGCTGTACCACCTGCTGGCCGGGCGCCCGCCGCCGGCCGCCGACCGCCCGCCGCTCGGCGCCGAGATCCCGCCGCCGCTGGTGGCGCTGGTGGCCCGCGCGATGGCCGAGCGGCCGAGCGAGCGGTTCGCCACGGTCGCCGAGCTGGCCGCCGAGCTGAAGCGGTTCCACGCCGGCCAGCTGATGGCCAGCCACCGCTACACGCCGCGCGAGCTGGTCCGCCACTACCTGCGCCGCTACCGCGCGCCGGCGGTGATCGCGGCGGTCGCCGTCGCGGTGCTGATCGCCGGCGGCGCGCTGTACGTGCGCGGGCTGGCGCGCTCGCGCGATCGCATCGAGCGGGCCCGGGCCGCGGCCGAGGCCAGCGATCGCGCGGCCCAGGCGGCGCTGCGGCGCCAGCGCGGCGTCACCGCGTCGCAGCTCGCGGCGATCCCGGCGCGGCGGCTCGAGGCGATCGCCGAGGGCGTGCGCGCGGTCGCCCCCGAGCTGCGCGCCGGCGGCGCGCCCACCCCCGAGGCCTGGCAGGGGCTCGTCGACGCGCTGGCCGCGGGCCCGGTCGGCGCGCCGCTGATCGGCCACCACGGCGCGATCAACGCGGCGGCGTTCACCAGCGACGGCGCGACGCTGTTGACGGCCGGGCCGGATCGCACGCTGCGGACGTGGGCGGTGCCGTCGGGGGCGCCGCGCGCGGTGCTGGCCAGCCGGCTCGAGCGCCCGCACCTGATCGCGGTGACGCCCGACGGCGCGCGGGCGCTGGTGTGCGGCTACGACGCGGTCGCCGAGTTGGTGCCGCTCGCCGGCAGCGCCGGCCGCGGCATCCCGCTGCCGCTGGGCGATCCGCAGTGCGGCGTCACGCCCGGCGGCGCGGTGGTGATCGCGTCCGGCGCGCAGGCGCAGGTGCTGGCCGCCACCGACGGCTCGGTCACGGCGTCGGCGACGCTGCCGGCCAACGCCACCGCGCTGGGCATCAGCGCCAGCGGGCTGATCGCGATCGGCACGGTGGCCGGCGAGCTGGTGCTGTGGCGCCCGGGCGCGGCGCCCACGGTGGTGCCCGCGGTCCACGGCGGCAGCGTCCGCGCGGCGATGTTCCTCGACGGCGACGCCCGCCTGGTGACCGGCGGCGACGACGGCCGCGTGCTCGGCTGGGCGATGCGCGGCGACGCGCTGGGCGCGTCGGCGGTGGTGATCGACCGCCCCGGCGCGCTGGCGCCGGGGATGGTGCCGTTGAGCGACGGCCGCCTCGCCATCTACGCCGCCGGCAGCCTGACCCGTTCTCACGAGCGCGTGACCATCATCGTCGGCGGCGGGCGCGTGGTCACGATCGACGGCTGGGCCGCGGTGCCGGTGAGCGGGCAGCCCGCCACGCCGGCGCTGGCCGGCATGTCGCCCGATGGCGGTGCGCTGCACGACCCCGCGACCGGGCGGTCGGTGCTGCGCCTGCCGCGGCCCGCCGACGCCGTGCACCTCGCGCTGCGCGACGCCGACGACCTGCTCGTCGCCTCGATGGACGGCGGCGCGCTGCTGTGGGACCTGCGGTCGGGTGTCGGCAGCGGGCAGCTGCTCGGGCACGGCGGCGAGGTGACCGGCCTGCTCGCGATCGACGATCGGCTGTGGAGCGCGTCGCTCGACGGCACCGTGCGCGCGTGGTCGACCACGTCGGCCGACGCCACCGCGCTCGATCTCGGCGCCGAGCTGGTCGACGCGACCGCGGCGCCCGATCGCCGCCAGCTCGCGCTGCTCGCCGCCGACGGCACCGTGCGCCTGATCGCCACCACCGGCGCGCCGTCGCCGCGCACGCTGCGGGTCCCTGGCGCGGCGCTGGCGTTCGCGGCGTTCGCGCCCGACGGCGCCCGGCTGCTGACCGGCACCAGCGGCGGGCGCGCGCAGCTGTGGGACGCCGCCACCGGCGCCGCCGGCCCGACGCTGGCCGTCGGCGCCGCTGACCTGACCGCCGGCGCGTTCACACCCGACGGCGCCGCGGTGGTCGTCGGCGCCGTCGACGGCACGCTGACGCTGGTCGACGTCGGGACCGGGGCGGCCCGCGCGACGCTGACCGCGACCAGCAGCGGCGGCATGCTGTCGGGCGGCGACCCGATCGATCGGTTGCGCTTCATGGCCGACGGCCGCCTGGTGGTCGGCTTCGCGTCGGCACGCACGATGATCGTCGACGCCGCCACCCTGGCGGCCCGCGGGTCCCGCGACGGCCGGCCGGTCGCGGCGCTGCCCGACGGTCGGCTGGTGACGCTGGCCGTCGACGGCCGGGTGCTGGTCGACGCGCCGGGCGGGGGCGCGCCGCAGGTCCTCGCCGGCGGCGCGCGCTCGGTGCTGGCGGTGGCCGCCGCGCCCGACGGCGCCTGGGTCGCCACCGCCGACCAGGCCGGCGTGATCCGGGTGTTCGACCTCGCGTCGGGCGCCGCCGCGCTGACCCTGACCCCCGCCGGCGTCGCGCTGCCGACCGCGCTGGCCTTCGTCGACGGCGGCCGCGCGCTGGCGGTCGGCGGCTCGACCGGCGCGCTGCGGATCGTGTCGCTCGAACCGCGCCGCGCCGTCGCCCAGGCCTGCGACCTGCTGCGCTACTTCGATCGCGCCGCCGACGGCGCCTGCGAGTGAGCGCCCAGCGCCGTGATCGCCACGTCGCCGAACCAGATCCGCTCGCGCGCGCCGCGCTGGCCCTTGAACGCGATCGCGATCGGCGCGGCCCCCGCCGGCGCCTGGAACGCCCAGCGGCCGACCCGCACGCCGTCGACCTCGACCTCGATGGCGTCGGCGCGCTGCACCGCGCTGACCCGGTGCACGGCGCGGGTCCGATACCCGGGGAGCGGGTGGAAGCCGTCCAGCTCGAAGCGCGCGTCGTCGATCCACAACGCGAACTCGTCGTTGCCGAACAGCACCACCGCCCCAAGCAGGTGCAGCTCGAGGGTCCGCGCGTCGCTGCCCAGCCGCCGCCAGGTGACGCTGACGCGGTACGGCGGCGCTACCGGCGTGCGGGTCATGAACTGACCGAAGGAGTACGCGATGGTCGCGCCGTTGGTGGCGGCGACGAAGCTGCCGCACGCACGCCCCGGCTGCAGGTCGCCCTGCGTGGCCACCCAGGCGTCGAGGTCGTGGCACGGCGGCTCGGCGGCCGCCGGGCCGGCCCCGACCAGCACCGCGAGCGCCGCGCGCGTGAGCCACCGCACGCGCCGACGATACCAAGTTTCTCCTGACGCCTGGCCGGGCCGCGCTGTTTGTCCGATCATGAAGCTCACCACGCTCCTGGCCCTGGCCGCGGTGGTCGCCGCCGCGCCGTCGTCCGCCCGCGCCGAGGACGACGACGGCTACTTCGCGCTGCTCGGCGCCGGCCTCACCGCCCAGGCCGACTACAGCGGTCTGCAGATCGGCTCGTACTACTACTCGAAGCCCTCCGCCGAGGGGATCGACCGGATCTACGTGACCGCCGACGCGAACATGGCCGCGCCTGGCCTGGGGTTCGACTTCGGCTACCGGGTGTTCCGCGGCCTGACGCTCGGCCTCAACTTCGGGTTCTACCCGACCAGCGCCTCGGGCCCGGCGGCCCCGGCCACCGGCACCGAGACCATCGGCGGCTTCGGCATGTCCGCCGGCTGGATCGCCGTGCAGAGCAAGCGGTTGCTGGTGCACCCGATCGTGTTCGTCCAGCGGGCCGGCAACGAGCCGTACTACGGCGCCCGCTGGGGCCTCGAGGTCCACGCGATGGCCCGCGTGCTCCGGCTGGGGACGCTCGGCGGCCGCTCGCTGTACCTGTCGGCGCAGGTGACCGCCGGCACCGCGAGCACCACGATCAAGATGGACTCGGTGGTCGCCGATCAGTCCGCGACGTACTCGCGCACGTACCTCTCGGTCGGCGTCACGCCGATCGACTGGTCGTTCTGAGCGCGGAGGTCAGCGCGGTCCTCACGCGCGCCGCGCTTGAGCCAGCGCCGTCGCCGGAGTAGAAGGCCGCATGCACCGCCTGTCGATCGTGTCCGCGCTCCTCATCGTCGCCGCGTGCGGCGGCTCGTCTCACCCGGCCACCCCGGCCCCGACCCCCGCGGCCAAGGTCGCGTGGAAGGACATGGACGCCGACCAGCGCCACGCGTTCATGGAGGACGTGGTGATGCCGCGCTCCAAGGAGCTGTTCATGGCGTTCGACGCCGACCGCTACCAGGACATGGACTGCAAGACCTGCCACGGCCCCGGCGCCGACGACAAGTCGTTCGAGATGCCCAACCCCGCCATCGCGCCGCTGCCGACCTCCGAGGAGGCCTACATGGCGTGGATCGCCAAGGACGAGGGCGCCGCGCGCATGACGCCGTTCATGAGCGAGAAGGTCGAGCCGTTGATGATCGAGCTCCTGCAGCTCACGCCGTTCGATCCCGCGACCAAGACCGGCGAGTTCGGTTGCATGGGCTGCCACACGCTCGAGGGCGCGCCGCCCGCCGAGTGACCGATCAGCGCGCCGCGCGGCCGCGGGCGCGTGGCGTGGCCGCCACCGGCGTCGCCGGCGCGGCCCCGAGCAGCGCGAGCAGCTCGGCGCTGGTCGTGCGCAGCGCGCCGTCGGTGCCGTCGAGCACCGCCGCCGCCAGGTCGCGCTTGGCCGCGTGCAGCTCGAGGATCTTGGCCTCGATCGTGTCGGCCGCCACCAGCCGGTAGATCGTCACCGGCCTGGTCTGGCCGATGCGGTGGGCGCGATCGCTGGCCTGGTCCTCGACCGCCGGGTTCCACCACGGATCGAGGTGGATCACGTAGTCGGCCGCGGTCAGGTTGAGCCCGGTGCCGCCGGCCTTCAGCGAGATCAGGAACACGTCGCCGTCGCCGGCCTGGAACGCCGCCACCCGCGCGCCGCGCGTCGCCGCCGGCGTCGCGCCGTCGAGATACTGGTAGCTGATCCCGGCCGCGTCGAGCGCCGCGCGCACCAGCGTCAGGTGGCCGACGAACTGCGAGAACACCAGCGCGCGGTGGCCCTCGGCGCGCAGCTCCTCGAGCAGCTCGAGCAGCCGCTCGAGCTTCGACGACGGCACCGCGCTCTCGGGGTCGTGCAGCCGCGGGTGGCACGCCGCCAGCCGCAGCCGGGTCAGCTCGGCGAGGATCTGGATCCGCTGCTCGTTGACGCCCAGCTCGGGCAGCGCCTTGTCGAGCTTGGCGATCGCCGCCAGCCGCACCTGCTCGTACAGCGCGGCCTCGCCGTCCGACAGCGGGATCGTCAGCGCGATCTCGGTGCGCGCCGGCAGCTCGCGCGCCACCTCGTCCTTGCGCCGCCGTAGCACGAACGGTCGCAGCGCGAGCGCCAGCTCGGCCTGGGCCGCGGCGCTGCGGTCGCGGTCGATCGGCGCCGCGTAGGCCTCGCGGAAGTGCTCCCACGGCCCGAACAGCGGCGGGAACACCGCGGCGAAGATCGCCCACAGCTCGCCGACCCGGTTCTCGACCGGCGTGCCGGTGAGCGCCATCCGGAACTCGGCGTCGAGCGCGCGCGCGGCCTGCGACCGCTGCGTCGAGGCGTTCTTGATCGCCTGGGCCTCGTCGAAGATCACCGTCGCGAACCGCCGCGCCTCGAGCCGCGCGCGCTCGCGGTGCAGCAGCGCGTAGCTCACGACGACCACGTCGCCGGCGCGGGCCCCGTCGATCACCTCGGCCCGCGCGCCCCGCTCGGCCAGCAGCTGGGCCCGCAGCTTCGGCGCGAACCGCGCCAGCTCGGCCATCCAGTTGGTGGCGACCGAGGTCGGCGCGATCACCAGCGCGGCCCCCTGGTCGGCGCGCGCGCACAGGAGCGCGATGGTCTGGACCGTCTTGCCCAGGCCCATGTCGTCGGCGAGCACGCCGCCGGCGCCCCACGCCGCCAGCCGGCTCATCCACGCGTAGCCCTCGCGCTGGTAGTCGCGCAAGGTCGCGCGCAGCGCGCGCGGCAGCTTCGGCTCGCTGCGCGCGGCCGCCCGCACCCGCGCCACCAGCGCGGCCCACTGCGCCGAGCCGTCGATCGTCGCGCCGGCGTCGGCCAGCGCCAGCATCGCCGGCACCGCCGCCACCGAGCTCACCAGCTGGCCGCGGACCTTGGTGCGATGCGCGGCCAGGCGCGCCAGCTGCGCGCGCAGCGCGTCGGCCAGCTCGAGCCAGCGATCGGGTCCGACCTGCACGAACCGCCGCTGCGCCCGGGCCGCCTCGATCAGCGCCGCCAGGTCGACCTGCTCGCCGTCGACCGCCACCATCCCGTCGACGTCGAGCCAGTCGCGCTTCTGGGACACCGTGAGCGTCAGCGCCGACGCGGCGACGTCGCGCCGCACGGTCGGGCGCCGGGCGACCCACTCGGCTGTCACCCCGGCGGGCAGCTCGTCGAGCGCCATCGCCAGCGTCAGCGCGTCATCGCCGTCGATCACGCGGTAGCGCCAGCGCGGCCCGGTGTCGTCGACGGTCGGCGCCACCGGCAGCGCCGCGATCGCCCGCGCCACCCGCGCCTCCTCGTCGGCCAGCTCGCGCCGCACGTGGCCGCGCTGCCCGTCGCGCACCAACGGGAGCACCTCGCGGCCCTCGCCCGGCGTCACCAGCGGCGCCTCGGGCGCCGGCCGGATCCACGCCTCCAGCGCCAGCCCGCCGTCGGGGTCGAGCCGCACCCGCAGCACCACGCGCGGCGCGGTCGCCCACGCCGCGCCCAGCAGCGCCGCCGGCACCGCCACCGGCAGGCGGTCGTCCACCGCCGCCAGCTTGTCGAGCAGCGCCGCGTGGGCCGTCGGCGGGAAGCGGTCGCCGTAGCGCTCGATCGCCGCCAGCAGGCCCGCGCTGCGGCGATCGGTGTCGATCACCAAGCACTCGCCGTCGGCCGGGCGGAAGTCGACCCCCGCGCCGCCGGCGCGCGTGAGCGCGAGCCGCGCCGCCGGCGACAGCGGCCGCCCGTCGACCGTCGGCACCAGCCGCAGCGCGTCGCCCGCCTCGACCACCTCGAACGCCAGCCGCGCGCGCCGCACCGCGATCGGCGTCAGCTCGCGGTCGTCGGCGACCACCCGCGGGTGGCCGATCAACATCACCAGCGCCGCGCGCACCTGCGGCGGGAGCGGCGTCCCGTACGACTCGAGCGCCGCACCGGCGCTGCGGTCGACCGGCGCGACGTCGTAGCGCCCGCTGCGCAGCTCGTTGGCGGGGATCGCGCTGCCGCGCGACAGCCCGCGCGCCTGCGGCTTGCGGATCGTCGGGATCAGCTCGAGCTGGCCGTAGCGCTCGCGCAGCCGCCACCACACCTCGCCGGGCTGCGCCCCCGCGGCCGGCGCGTCGAGGTGCGCGAGGTGCGCGAGCACCAGCTGCCACGGCTCGCGCTCGATCACCGCCGCCAGCGCGCGGGCCGCCGCGTCGTCACCGCCCAGCGTCCGCAGCATCGCGTCGAACGCCGCGAGCACGTGCACGCAGCGCGGCAGCGCCGCCGGCGCCGGCCGGTGCGCGTCGCGCGTCTCCGCGTCGCCGTCGTCCGGATCGGGCACCGCCGCGAACCCGTCCTCGCGCAGCACCATCTGCCGCCCCGGCCGGCACGTGCACGACCCCTGCGCGGCGTCGCCCTGCCAGCGCACCACGACGCCGGCCACGCGCTCGGTCCACCGCACCATCGTCGCGTCGTTGCCGTCGAGCTCCAGCCGCGCCCCCGCGAGCGCCGCCGACCCCCGCGGCGGCACCGCCGCGCGGACCGCGGCTCGCGCCGCCAGCACGCGGCGCCACGCGAGCGCCCGCCCGGGCTCGGGCGTCGTGGCCAGGAGCCGCCCTTCCTCCTCGAGCCCCGCCCGCACCAGCGCCGCCTCGTCCTCGAGGGCCGCGCACGCCGCCCGGGCCACCGCGACCCGAGCCGCCGCCACCGCCGGCGGCTCGATCGTCGTCGTCGCCACCGCGACGTCGGCCACCGTCCGGCCACCGATGAACAGCCACCCCGGCGCCACCGCGATGCGATCGGCGAGCGTCGCGGCCGGCCGCGCCAGCGCGTGCGTCACCTGCCGCTCCGCCGCCCACGCCTCGAGCGCATCGCGCGACGCGAACCCCACCCGCTCGCCGGGCGCAGGCGCCGCCCGCGGCGCGCGGTCGAGCACCGCCAGCCCCAGCGCCACGACGTGCTTGCACACCAGCCCGCCGTCGTACGGGCACGTGCACGACGATCGCAGCGCGCCGCGCGCCAGCACGATCCGCGGCTCGTAGTCCGCGCCGCCCGTCACCCGGGCATGCGCCACGTCGGCCGCCACCATCAACTGTGTGACCGCCCCGCGCGCGTAGTAGTCGCGCCCGCGCTCGAACACGGTCGCCCCTGCGGTGCGCCGCAACCCCTCCACCGTCAACGCCTCATCAAGCCGCATGCGCGCACCCTAGTGGATCTCTCTGATCGTGGCCAGCGGCCGCCGGCCGGGCCTTGCATCGACCGCGTCAGCGCCGCGTCACCGCGCCGTGATCTCGCTGCAGGTCACGGTGACCTCGCGCGTCGACGCGCCGACCGTCACGCTGCCCAGGCCACGGTCGTGGTCATCGACCAACCAGATCATGTCGCCGGGGCGCTTGCTGTAGCTGGTCACGGTGTTCGCCGACAGCGACGTGCGGGTGCCGCCGCCGTACTTCGGATCGGCCCCGAAGAACAGGCGAACGGTCTGGCCGCAGGTGCCGCGGAGCGTGACCGACACGGTCGCCGGCGCGGCGCTGGGCGCGGGGCGATCGTCGCTCGACCGGGGCGGCGGCGCCTGGGCGGCGCGGGCCGCCGCGTCCTGGTCGCGCTGGGCCTGCCGCGCCGCCGCGCGGTCCGCGGCCTGGGCCTCGCCCGCCGCGCGCGCCTGCAGGTAGTACGCGATGTCGGCCGCGCCGGCCCACGCGAGGCCGGCCTCGACGCGCTCGGCGCCGCTGTGCCGGAAGCACACGTCGAGCAGCGGGTAGCGCTCGTCGTCGCGCGCCACCGTCCGCATCCGCTTGCACAGGTCGGTGACCGACCGGGCGTCGCCCGCCTCGCCGTAGATCCCGAGCAGCGGCGCCACCGCCGGCAGCGTCGGCCGCGCCTCGACCGAGGCCTCGAGCGCCGCGCGCGCGGTCGCGCTATCGCCGGCGGCCAGGTACAGCTCGCCCTTGGCGGCGAGGGACGCCGGCGCGTCGGCGGGCGACTGCGCCGCGGCCGCGTCGAGGTAGCCGGCGGCCTCGGCGACCAGCGCCGCGCCGTCGGCCTTGCCACGCTCGACCGTGCCGGCGCCGTACAGCGTCTGCACCGTCACCGCGAACACGATCGCGTCCGGCGCCGCGTGCGACGCCTGGTACGCCGCGCGCGCCTCGATGACGCGCTGGTTGTACGCGTCGTCGACCCCGGCTGTCGGCGAGGCCGTGCGGGGGACGATGAAGCAACCGGAGAGGGAGGCCGCGAGGGCCACGAGCGACGCTGCGGAGGTGCGCTTCATGATGCGAGGGCAGGTAGCACGCACCCCGGCGCGCTTCGACGACGACCGCGGCCGGGCCGCCGCGCGGTAATCGCGCTGTCATTGCCGCCCGCAGCTCACGGTTGCGGCGCGGCCAGCGCGCGCTGCTGCTCGACCAGCCACGCCGCCCAGTCGCGGTCGTTGCGGTAGCGGCGCGCCTGGCTCTCGGCCGCCAGCGCGGCGCGCTCCGCGAGCGGCCGCGCCCGCCACCACGCCGGCGCGACCGCATCCTCGCGATGGATCAGATCAGTCGCCGCCGTGAACTTGGCCCAGGTGTCGGTGCGGATCAGCGGCGGCCTCGCCTCGTCACCCGAGTTGTCCCACAGCTCCTCGTTGAGGTAGACGTAGCCGCCGTCCTCGGTCCAGCGCGCCACCAGCGCCGCCGCCAGCGCCGCACGATCGACCGTCTCGGGCCGCTCGCCGCCGCGCTCGAGCAGCCGCAGCGCCAGCGCCACGGCGGTTTCGTCCACCGTCGGCGCCTGCAGCGCCAGCGCGAGCAGCCAGACCGTGCGGCCATCGGCCATGGCCAGGAACGCCTCCAGCTCGACGTGGCGCAAGAGTCCGGCGGCGAGCAGCCGCGCGATATCGGCGTCGGCGACCTCCCAGCTGGTCGCGATGTAGGTCATGCGTTCGATGACCGCGGCCGTCTGTGGGGTCATCCGCGTCAGATCGGTGCTGCGCACCGCGATGCCAGCAGCGGCGATCGCTACGGCGGTGCTCTCGCCCCGGTACTTCCGATCACCCGCGCACCGTCGCGCCAACAGCTGCCGTGGCGGATCCAGCACATCGACGCGCCCTCGCCGCGCCAGCGCCGCGCTCAGCACGCACAGCGTGTCAAGGTGCGCCGCCTCCGCGGCCGCCGCGATCGCAGCTGGGGCTCGCACGAGCCACGTCGCCACGAACTCATCCGCCAGCGCCGGCGTGGGGTGGGCGTCGAGCACGGCTACGTCGCCTGCAATCGTCGCGTGCGGCAACGTCGGCCCCCGCGGCGCGCATGCCACCAGCGCGGTCGCCGCAGCCATCGCGATCGGGCGCGTGCTCATCGCGGCTCCACCGCGGATCGCGCGGATCGCCGTACGCGATCGAGGCGCGGACCAGGGATCGTGTCAGCCGTGACGGTCTCGCTCGCGAGTGGCTCCTTGATCTCGTCGGCGGGGTCCGGTGGCTGGTTGAACTGATCCGCCAGCTCCTGCCGGATCGCCTGCTCGTTTGCGTCCTGCACGCCGAACCCGCGGAAGCGCACCTCGCCACCGAAGTGGCCCATGCACAGCGTGTTCTCGCCCTGCCAGTACCCGCCCGGGTGCTTGTCCCGGTACCGCTTGTCGTTCGCGAAGTACACCCAGTCGCCGGTGAGCAGCTCGTCTACCGAGCCGACCGACACGACCTCGAGCAGGCCCTCGCGCACGAGCGCGTTGATACCACCGACGGTCTTGTCGGTCGACAGCACCAGCCCGGCCGGGTGATGGCGATCGAACTGCTCGTCGCCGATCGCGTCGAGTTGCCCCTTGTAGACCGCCGCCGCGGTCATCGTGAAGCACTCGAGCCGCCACGGCTCGTCGCCCTCTTCGTAGATGCTCCGGATCGCGGCCGACGCCTTCACGCCGGGCTTCACGCGCCAGCTGAACCGTCCCGCGAGCTTCTGCCAGAACCGCGGATCGAGCTGCGGCTGCGCGTCCTCGTCGGGGTACTGACACGACGCCGGCTGGTCGAGGTTCGCCACCGTACGGTCGCGCATCACGAGCGTGCGCTCGAGCTCGATCACCGACGCGAACTCGAACGTCCGGTCCTGCATGCCCATCTGGCGCAGCGTCAGGCGCATGTTCACGTTCGGCTGCTGGCGGCGCGCGCGTTCGCGCTGGTCCGGCGGGGCCGCATCGACGACGGGGTACTTGGCCTTGAGGCGCTCGAGGAACAGGTCGATGTCCTGCGCGTCCCAGGGGTGGCCGCCGACGATGATCTTGCGTCGCACCGGCCCCGCGGGTTGCTGCGTGTGGGCCAGTTCGTGGGCGATCAGCCGGTCGCCGTCGGGTGTCCCCGGCCGGAACTCCCCCGGCGCGAACGCGATCTCGGCGCCGACGCTGTGCGCCTGCGCGCCGAGCCTCGCGCTGTCACCGCCGTCGCCGTCGCGCACGCGGACGTGACCGAGCGACACGCCCATCGCCGCCTCGAAGCGGTGGCGATGCTGCGCGAACGTTCCGCCCGCCTCCGGCGCCGGCGGCAGGCGCCCGACGATCGCCTCGGCGTGGCGGTCGGCGTCGGCCTCCTCCGCGGCGGTCTCGACCGGTGGCTCCGCGCCGCTCGCCGTCTCGAGGTGCAGCGAGAACGCCGCGTCGAAGTCGATCGGCGGCTGCACGCCCGCGGGCGGCGTGGGCTTGGGCGCTGGCGCGGCCGGGCGCGGGCTACCGGCGTAGCGCGTCGCCGCGGTCGACCCCGCGCCGGCGCGGGACGGCTTCGCGGGGCCCGCGGCGGTGGTCGTCTGGGCATCGCTACCGTGCTGGCGGGGCATCGTGCGCTGGCTATCGACCGCTCGCGCCCGCGGTTGCGCGCTTCCGCGGAAACGCGCGCGGTGACGCAGGTCACGCCCGCGCCCGCTCGCCGATCGGCTACCGAACGAGCCGCGCCGTTCGCCGAGGCGCACGGGCTCGGCGCCTACGACGGGATGGACGTGGGGGCGATCGACGCGCCCTGACGCGCGCGGCTGCTCAACGCTCGGCGACCTCAGTCGTCCGCGCCGACCAGCGTCGCGTCGAACGCGATCGCCGGCCACACCGACTGCCGCAGCGCGGGCAGGTGGCGCTGGACGCGGCCGAGCTCGGCGGGGTCGGTGACGTTGCGGCGGCGGTGCCAGGCGAGCATGCCAGCCTCGAACTGCGCGGCGAGCTCGTCCCAGCTGCGGTAGCGGCGCTGGAGGCCGGTGGCGATCTTCCTGGCCTCGGTCCAGCAGGCGTCGTCGTCGAGGAAGGTGGCGGCGCGGCCGATGCGCAACAGATCGAGGGCGCGCACCTGGTCCCAGGCGGGGTTGCCGGTCTGGCCGTCCTTGAGCTCGGCGATGACCTTCCACAGGTGGCCGGGGCCGGTGGCGCCGTACCAGCTGGCGAGCGAGGCGGCGGCGCGGTCCTGGGCCCAGGTGCCGCAGTCCTCGCCGCCGGTCCACAGCGCGTAGGCGCCGTGCACCCAGCGCCGCAGCGCGGCGGCGCGGCGCTTGCCGCGCGCGATGGTGACGAAGCCGATGATGGCGCCGAGCAAGATGACGGCGACGGCGACGATCGGGACGAGGACCGCGGGGCGCAACAGCGACGAGGACTCCATGGGTGTCCAGGTAGAGTCGCGCCGCGCCCGATCGTGACGCGCGGCTAGTCGTCGTCGGCGCGCGGGTCGTCGAGGCCGACGGCGGCCAGCAGCTCCCAGGCGGCGAAGCCGGCGGCGTCGGCGTCGTCGAGCCAGCGGCGGGCGTCGGCGGCGGTGCCGGCGAGGTCGCCGCTCAGCACCATCACGCCGAGCATCGCGGCGGCCCGGCCGTTGCCGGCGGCGGCGGCGCGGCGGTAGTAGGCGGCGGCCTCGGCCATGTCGGGCGCGCCGTGATCGCCGCGGGCGTAGGCGGCGCCGAGGTTGTAGAGCGCGCGCCCGTGGCCGCCGTCGGCGGCGCGGCGCAGCCACGCCGCGGCCTGCGCGGCGTCGGCGTCGACGCCCAGGCCCTGCGCGTAGCAGAGCGACAGCTCGAACTGCGCGTCGAGGTCGCCGCGCTCGGCGGCGGCGTGGTGGGTGCGCGCGCTGGTCGCGACGTCGCCGAGCCAGTTCTCGACCAGGCCACGCTGGTACAGCTCGGCGGCGCTCGGATCGGTCAACGCGACCAGCAGCGCGTGGGCGCGCCGCTGGTTGTCGGCCGACGAGTGCCGGGCCATCCGCGCGAACTGCGTGACCGCCGCGCGGCGCCCGAGGCGCGCCGCCTGGGCGTAGCCGCGCAGCGCCGCCGCCAGCGCCGGCTCGTCGTCGACGATCTCGGCCACCTCGGTCGGCCACGGGCGGGCGTCGGCGTCGTCGGGATCGACCCCGCCGAACGCGCCTTGCGGCTTGAGCGCCGCGAGGTAGCTGTCGCCGAGCAGCGCCCAGGCGTCGGCGTCGCCGGCGGTCGCCGCGGCCCACAGCGCGGCGAGCATCTCGGCCTCCATCGCCGGCACGTCGGCGACCAGCCCGATCAGCGCGTCGCCGCGTACGAACCGCTGGTACAGCGCCGCGCCGCGCTCGAAGTCGTCGTCGCGCATGGGTCGCCGCTCAGCTGCGCATGTCGTCGAGGCCGTACTTCTGGACCAGCCGGATCAGGTTGCGCCGCGACACCTTGAGGTCGGCCGAGGCGCGGGTCTTGTTGCCGCGGTGGCGGCGGAGCGCGTCGACGATCATCCGCCGCTCGAGCGACTCGACCGCGGCCGGCAGCGAGCCGGGGTCGAGCGAGATCTCCTCGCGCGGCTCGGCGTGGTGGTGGCGGATGCGCGACGACAGCAGGTCGTCGTCGATGCGCACGTCGTCGCCCGACAGCACGACCAGGCGCTCGATCTCGTTCTCGAGCTCGCGGACGTTGCCCGGCCACGGGTAGCCCATCATCTTGCCCAGGCAGCCGGCCGACAGCTCCTTGTCGCGGCTGCCGTGGCGCTGCTTGCCGAGGAAGTACGCGGCCAGGATCGGGATGTCCTCGACCCGCTCGCGCAGCGGCGGCAGCGTCAGGTTGATGACGTGGATCCGGTAGTACAGGTCCTCGCGGAACTGCCCGGCCGCGACCATCGCCGCGAGGTCGCGGTTGGTGGCGGCGATGATGCGCACGTCGACCTTGCGGGTGTCGGTGTCGCCCACGCGGTTGAACGTGCCCTCCTGCAGCACCCGCAGCACCTTCACCTGCAAGGTCGGCGACATGTCGCCGATCTCGTCGAGGAAGAACGTGCCGGTGTCGGCGATCTCGAACAGCCCGGGCTTGTCGCTGACCGCGCCGGTGAACGCGCCGCGCTTGTGGCCGAACAGCTCGGAGTCGAGCAGGTTGTCGTTGAACGCGGAGCAGTTGGTGACGACGAACGGCCGGTCGACCCGCGGCGAGCCCTGGTGGATCGCGCGCGCGACCAGCTCCTTGCCGGTGCCGTTCTCGCCCTGGATCAGCACGGTCGACTCGGAGCGCGCGACCCGCGCCAGGGTCGCGTACAGCGACTGCATCGACGGCGCGCCGCCGATGATGCCGCCGAACGCGGTGGTGGGCGCGCTGTCCGCGGCGGCCGCGTTCTCGATCGGCACCGCCGCCGAGCCGGCGACCTCGCGCGCGGCCTCGACCAGGAGCTCGCCGAGCAGGCCGATCTCGCCCTCGGACAGGCTGCCCTCGGCGTAGCCGCCGACCAGGAGCGCGCCGACGATCGAGCGGCCGATGGTCACCGGCGCCGCGATCTCGCGCATCGACGGGTGGGGCGACAGCACCATCCACGGGTCGGCGCTGTCCCGGAGCTGCGTGCACACCGAGCCGAGACACCCGCGACCGTCGCAGGCGTCGTCGTGCTGGTGGTGCGGCAGCACCCCGCCACCGCTGGCGTCGACCCAGCCCAGGGCCAACCCGCGCCGGGAGGCGACCGCCTCCAGTTGGCGGACCAACCCGATATCATCGAGACGGTCCCATGCGACGGCTGTCGTTTTCACGGTCGCGAGTGTGACAACTCGGCGCAACGAGGGCAACCACAATCGGAGCTGTTTTGCCGTCAAGCTGTAACGGCGCCGATGCCGTCGTGCCTCGCATCGATCCTTATGGAATCGATGGAGAATCTACCCCTGCGACACCTCAGGACGGCAGGTCGAGCGCCCAGCGCAGGGCCGTGCGCGTGTCGGTCCAGGCCCGCTCGTCGACCTCGAGATAGGGCACCTCGACCGTCACGACCTCCAGGCCACGGTCCAGGCCGTACTTCGAGCCGAACGAGCCCGGGGTCGGGTAGCCGATATCACCCGCGGCGGGGTATCCCGCGAGCCGGGCCATCTCCTCGGCCAGCGCCTGGCCGCGCCCGTCCCAGTTCATCACCCGAAAGGTGGCATGCAGGGCGATCAGCCGCTCGGCGCCGCTGCGATCGATCAGCGACGCCAGGGCCTGGGTCTCGGGCTCGCTCTCGGGCGTCGCGCCCGGGAAGTAGCCGCCCTGGTAGGTCGCGACCCAGTTGGTCGCGGCGAAGTTGCGGTTGAGGTCGACGTCGCGCGCGTTGTTCTTGCTGCCGCCCAGCAGGCCGTCGACGTTGACCACCGGGATGATCCAGGTCTCGCGTCCGGGCGGTCGGTCGAGCAGCTCCTCGATCAGCCGCTCGGCCTGCAGCCGCGAGGCCGGCTCGTCGCCGTGGATCGCGCCGAACACGATGGCCGGCGGCCGCGGCTTGGCGTACCGCGGCGGCGAGAACACGATCGCCTCGATCGGGCGACCGCTGACCGTCGTGCCGATGACCTCGTCGCGAGCCATGCTCAGCTCCCCGCCCGACGCAGACGCAGCGGGTCCACGCGCGCGCTCAATGCTCGAGGTTCTTGCCGAGCACGGTGGCCAGGCCGTAGCCGATGAAGGCCAGCCACGCCGCGATCACCCAGCCGCCGAACAGCGCGCCGTTGAAGTCGCGCTTCACCACCTCGCCGATGTGGCCCATCACCAGCAGCGTGCCGTAGCTCAGCACCACGCCGGTGACGATGATCATCCACGCGATGATCTTGGCGCCGCCGGTCGACGGCGCGGGCAGCCAGCACAGCAGCGCCAGCGCGGCCAGCACCACCGGGTAGAGCTGCAGGAGCGCGATGACCTTGGCCTTGCCAGGCGCCTTGCCGATGCTGTCGATGATCATCTTGATCTTCGGGTCGGCGCCGCCCTCGGGCACCAGCAACGGCAAGAGGATGCACAGCGCGCCGACCGTGGCGAGGATGCGCGGCAGCATCTGCGACTTGTACTCGTGGCGCAGCAGCAGGCCGGGGACCAGCGTCAGGAAGCCGACGAACTCGACGATCTCCTGCCAGCGGATCTTCGGCGCGTTCTTGAGATCGTCGACGACGAAGTGCAGCGCGAGCGGCACCAGCCCGAGCACCGCGGCCAGGAGGCCGCGCGGCACGTTGGCCAGCGACACGATGCCGAACACCAGCGCGAGCACGCCGGCGGCGGCCAGGTACACCTGATCGAACTTGGCGATGGCGCCGCCGTCGCCCTTGAGCAGATCCCAGCGGAACACGGTCTTGCCGTGCAGCGTCAGCGGGGCGACGAACGAGACGATCAGCAGCGCGCCGAAGACGATCAGCACGAGGCGCAGGCCGTCGGCGTAGGGATCGCGCGGCGCGCCGGCGCGGGCAGCGGTGCGCGACGCGAGGTACGGGGGCGCCATCGGCTGGCCCATCGGCTGGCCCATCGGCTGGCCCATCGGCATCGGCGGCTGGTACGCCGGCTGACCCATCGGCGGCTGGTACGCCGGCGGCTGGTACGCCGGTGGCGGCATGCCAGCGCCAGGAAGCGGGCCGGGGCCGCCGAAGCCACCGCCGGGAGGCATGCCGGCGCCCGGCATCGGGCCGGGGCCACCGAAGCCGCCGGGGCCGGGGCCGCCGAAGCCGCCGGGGCCGGGGCCGGGGCCGGGGCCGCCGAAGCCGCCGGGTCCCGGGGCCGGGATCGTGGGCGCGGGCTGGGCGAACACCGTCGAGGCGCTGGCCGCGGACGGCGCGGGGCCGCCGTAGGCCGAGGGCGCGGGCATCGTGGCGGCGGGCGGGAAGGCCTGCGCGCCGGGGTTGGGGCCGCCGTAGGCCGAGGGCGCGGGCATCGTGGCGGCGGGCGGGAAGGCCTGCGCGCCGGGGCCCTGCGGCATCGACGGCGCGGGGGCCGCGAACATCGTCTTCGCGGCGGCGGCGCTGCTCGGCGCTCCCGGCGGCGGGCCGCCCATCGGTCCACCTATCGGCGGGCCCATCGGGCCGCCCATGCCGGGGCCGGGCAGCGGACCGGGCGACGCCAGGGTCTGCGCGACGCCGAGGTTGGCGGGGCCGGGCGACGCCAGGGTCTGCGCGACGCCGAGGTTGCCCGGCGGCGCCGCGGGCGGCGGCATCGCCACGCCCGGCGCCGGTTGCAGCCCCTTGGCCTGCATGTCCTTCATCACGTCGCCGGCCTGCCAACCCATCACGGTCTTGGCGTTGGCCGCGCCCGCGGGCGGCGGCGCCGCGGCGGGCTGCTTGGCGCCGCAGAACACGCAATGCATCGCGGCGTCAGGCAGGTCCTTCGCGCAGCTCGTACACTTCTTCACGGTGCTCTCCCGACGGGCCCGCGGGGTGCGGCCCGAGAAACTCTCGCTCATTACCGCCCGGCGGTCGACCCCTGTCAATCACGACCCGCGGCAAAGCCCGCTCACACGCCTACGCTCCCGCGAGCAGCGCCTTCATCGTGTCCGACGCGAGCTGCGGGTTCACGCGCCCGCCGCTGGCCTTCATCAGCTGCCCGACGAAGAAGCCGAGCAGGCTGTCCTTGCCGGCGCGGTACTGCTCGGCCTGGCGCGGGTTGGCGGCGACGATCGCCTCGGCCATCGCGCGCACCGCCGCCGGGTCGGTGATCTGGCGCAGCCCCTCGCGTTCGATGATCGCCCGCGCGCCGTCGCCGGTGGCCACCATCTTCGCGAACACGTCCTTGCCCAGCTTGCCGCTGATCGTCCCGTCGTCGATCGCGGCGGCCAGCTCGGCCAGCGCGGTCGCCGCGACCGGGCTGTCGGCGATCGGGCGCCCGCCCAGCTCGCGCAGCAGCTCGTTGACGATCCACGTGGCGATCGTGCGCGCGCTGCCCGGCGCGGCGGCGACCGCGGCGTCGAGGTAGTCGGCCAGCGCGGCGTCGCTGGTGAGCAGGTCGGCGTCGTCGAACGCCAGCCCCGCCGCCACCAGCCGCGCCAGCCGATCGGCCGGCAGCTCGGGCAGCGTCGCCTGCACCGCGGCCAGCAGCTCGGCGTCGACCACCAGCGGCGGTAGATCGGGATCGGGCAGGTAGCGGTAGTCGGCCACCTCCTCCTTGCCGCGCATCGACTGCGAGATTCCGGCGACGCCGTCCCACAACCGGGTCTCGCGCTCGACCTGGCCGCCGCCCTCGAGGACGCGGATCTGGCGCGCGATCTCGTGCTCGATCGCCGCCTTCACGAACCGGAACGAGTTGATGTTCTTCAGCTCGACGCGCGTGCCGAACGCGGCGGCGCCGACCTTGCGCACGCTGACGTTGGCGTCGCAGCGCAGGTGGCCCTTCTCGAGGTCGCCCTCGCACACGCCGAGCGCGCGCACCAGCCGGTGCAGCGCCTTCATGTACGCGAACGCCTGCTCGGCCGAGCGCAGCACCGGCTCGGTGACCACCTCGCACAGCGGCACGCCGGCGCGGTTCAGGTCGACCCGCGAGATCGGCCCGTCGTGGTTGAGCTTGCCGGCGTCCTCCTCGAGGTGGATCCGGGCCAGCGCGACGGTGTGGCGGGCGCCGGCGATCCACACGTCGATCGCGCCGTGTTCGCACAGCGGCTCGTCGTGCTGCGAGATCTGATAGCCCTTGGGCAGGTCGGGGTAGAAGTAGTGCTTGCGCGCGAACCGCGAGCGCGCGCGGATCTGCGAGCGGGTGGCCAGCCCGAGCTTGACCGCCGCCACCAGCGCGGCGCGGTTGAAGGTCGGCAGCGCGCCCGGCATGCCCAGCACGATCGGATCGGTCAGCGAGTTGACCGGCGCGCCGTACGCGACCGGCACCGGCGCGAACGCCTTGGTCGCGGTCGCGAGCTGGACGTGCACCTCGAGCCCGATCACCGGCTCTCAGGTCACGCGGCCCCCCGCGGCGGCCACGGCGCGCGCGGCGCCGGCCCGGTGGCGCGCTCGATCACCTGCCCGGCGGCGCACAGCGTGGCCTCGTCGAGCGGGCGGCCCATCAGCTGGACCCCGAGCGGCAGCCCGGCGGCGGTCGCGCCGCACGGCACCGCCAGGCCGGGCAGGCCGGCCAGGTTGCACGCCAGCGTGAACACGTCGGCGCGGTACATGTCGAGCGGGGTCGGCGTCGCGCCGGTCGGCCACGCCGGCGTCGGCGCCACCGGCGCCAGCACGCAGTCGACCTCGGCGAACGCGCGATCGAAGTCGCGGCGCACCAGCGCGCGCACCTGCTGGGCCTGCCGGTAGTACGCGTCGTACGAGCCGGCGCGCAGCACGTAGGTGCCGATCATGATGCGGCGGATCACCTCGGCGCCGAAGCCCTCGCCGCGGGTGCGCGCGTACAGCGCGTCGAGATCGGCCGGGTCCTTGGCCCGCGCGCCGAAGCGGATGCCGTCGTAGCGGGCCAGGTTCGACGCGGCCTCGGCCGGCGCGATCACGTAGTACGCCGGCAGCGCGTAGCGGGTGTGCGGCAGCGAGACGTCGACGATCGTCGCGCCGGCGTCGGCGAGGATCGCCCGGGCCCGGGCCACCGCCGCGGCGACGTCGGGGTCGAGATCGTCGGGCAGGTACTCGCGCGGCAGCCCGACCCGCAGGCCGCGCACGCCGCGGTCGAGCGCGGCGGTGAGCGCCGGCGCCGGCGCGTCGATCGACGTCGCGTCGCGCGGATCGAGGCCGGCGATCACCTCGAGCGCCAGCGCGGCGTCGGCGACGGTCGCGGCCAGCGGGCCGATCTGATCGAGCGACGACGCGTAGGCGATCGCGCCCCACCGCGACACCCGGCCGTAGGTCGGCTTGAGCCCGACCACGCCGCAGAACGCGGCCGGCTGGCGGATCGAGCCGCCGGTGTCGGTGCCGAGCGTCAGCGCGGCCGAGCGCACCGCCATCGCCGCGGCGCTGCCGCTGGAGCTGCCGCCGGGCACGCGCGCCAGGTCCCACGGGTTGGCGGTGGCGCGCCACGCCGACTGCTCGCCGGTCGAGCCCATCGCGAACTCGTCGCAGCCGAGCTTGCCCAGCACCACCGCGCCGGCGGCGCGCAGCCGCGCGACCGCGGTGGCGTCGTACGGCGGCCGCCAGCCGGCCAGGATCTTCGACGCGGCGGTCGTGACCAGGTCGCGGGTGACGATCACGTCCTTGACGCCGACCGGCACGCCGGCCAGCGGGCCCAGCGCCTCGCCGCGGGCCCGGGCGGCGTCGACCGCATCGGCCGCGGCGCGCGCCCCGTCGACGTCGACCGCGAGGTACGCGCCGATCGCGCCGTCGGTGGCGGCGATGCGGTCGAGGAACGCGTCGGTGATCGCGCGCGCCGAGCGGCGGCCGGCGCGGACGTCGGCCGCGAGCGTCGTGGCGGTGAGCGCGGTGACGTCGTCCACGGCGCTACTCGCGGATCACCGCTGGCACGACGAAGCCGCCGTCGGCGACCACCGCCGCGCCGCCGGTCGCCACCTCGACCGGCAGGGTCGGGCCGGGCACGTCGTCGCGCAGCCGCAGCGTCATCGCCACCGCGTGGGTCATCGGCTCGACGCCCGCGGTGTCGACCTCGCCCAGCATCGCCACGTGTTCGAGGATCGCGCCCAGCTCGCCGCGCAGCCGCTCGCGGGTCGCGTCGTCGATCGCCAGCCGCGCCAGGTGCGCCAGCTCGTCGACCTCGGCGCGCGACAGGAGCTTCACGCAGCAGGCAGGGGCTGCGGCGACAGCTCGCTGCGGCCGCCCATGCGCGCGGCCAGCTCGGCGCCGGTGCGCAGGTGATCGTCGGCGACCTTGGCGGCGCGCTCGGCGTCCTTGGCGCCCACCGCGTCGAGCAGCGCCCGGTGGTGCGCGCGCACGGCCTCGGGCGACGCGGTCAGGTTCGCGAGCAGCGGCATGTACGAGCGCACGCCCTCGCGGACCGTGTTGATCAGCAGGCCCATGACGGTGTTGCCCGCGACCTGGGTCAGCGCGACGTAGAACTCGAAGTCGACCTCGAACAGCTCGGTCGGCGTCGCCGCGGCGTCGGCCTTGTCGGCGAGGGCCTTGAGCCGGACCAGCCCGTCGGGGCTGGCGCGGTACGCCGCCAGCCGCGCGATCTCGCGGCCGAAGATGCGCCGCAGCTCGAGCATGTCGCGGATGAGCTCGGGGTGGTTGCGCCCGGCGAGCGGCAGCAGGTGCTGCACCAGCTCGATTCCGCCGGTCTCCATGAAGTTGGTGACTCGCGTGCCGTCGCCCTGCCGGATGCGCACCAGCCCGAGGTGCTCGAGCTTCTTCAGCGCCTCGCGCAGCGACGCCCGGTTGACGCCGAGCCGCTTGGACAGGTCGCGCTCCGGGGGCAGCTTTGAGCCTGGAGGGTACTGCCCGGTGAGGATCAGCGAGCGCAGTTGCTCGACGATCTCCTCGGCAACGCGTTGCTTTTCAACCGGCTTCAGGATCGACACGGGCAGAGGTTAACTCGTCCGACCCCCGCTGTGAAAGGCCCTCGGCCGGCGGATTGGGACGCTTGTGACCGCCGCCAACACCGTGATAGCTCTCGGGTCGTGGCGCTGCCAGGCAAGTCCAACGACGACGCGATCCGGGCCGCGGTGGTGATCGCCGGCCGCGCTCCCTACGCGATGTACACCGCCACCGCGGTGTCGCCGCTGTCGGCCCGGCTGCGCGGGCCGCTGCTGTTGGAGATCGGCGAGGCGTTCACCGTGCGGATGAGCCGCGCGGCGGTGGCGGTCGAGGTCCCGACCAAGGTGGTCGAGGTGGTGCGCAACGGTCACGGCGACTCGGAGATGTTGATCGCGTTCACCGAGGCCGACCGCGCCAAGCTGGCGCCGCTGCTCGCGTAGCGCGCCGCTACTTCTTCGGGCGGCTGAACAGGCCCGGGCGCGACGACGACTGCTGCTTCAGCGACTCGGCGGCG
>Ga0073899_10001088_pt1 | contig 25002 bp, 22 predicted proteins | sample KloWWTmetaKNB5Ph_FD_88975 | JGI IMG/M metagenome (GOLD analysis project Ga0073899, IMG submission 88975) | Active sludge microbial communities from Klosterneuburg, Austria, studying microevolution and ecology of nitrifiers - Klosterneuburg... | ecosystem: Engineered > WWTP > Aerobic digester >... | reverse complement strand
ATACACCAGTGTATCGCGATACAGTGGTGTATCGAAATGGTGGCTGGTCGGGCTGGCGAAGGAGTGATGGCGATGACCGAGGTGGTCAGCAACCGTCGACAGCAGACCCGCGAGCGGCTGATGGTGGCCGCGATCGAGGTCTTCGCCGAGCGTGGCATCGCAGTGGCCAGCGTCGAGGAGATCTGCGAGCGGGCCGGGTTCACCAGGGGCGCGTTCTACTCCAACTTCGACACGAAGGAGGAGCTCTGCCTCGCCGTGCTTCGGCACCGGGGCGACGCTGTCATCACGGCCGCCCGGCAGGCGATCGACACCGTCCCCGAGACCCCGGTCGCCCCCGGCACCCTGGAGGGGATGATCAGCGAGGCGATCGGGGTGTTCGGTGCGGCCCACCCGATGGACGCCCAGTGGATGCTCGTCCGCTACGAACTGCGGCTGCACGCCCTGCGCAACCCCGAGGTCGGCCGGGCACTGGCCCGGGTCGAGCGGGAGATCGACGACCTCGTCGAGGCTGCGATGGCCGTCGCCATCCGTCGCCAGGGCGCCCGGACGGTGGTGCCGCTGCGGCAACTGCTGACGCTGCTGGACACCTACGCCGAGCGGGTGACGCTGGCGGCGTTGCTGACCGGCGGGACCCACGACCCCGGCCGTTGGACGGACGGCGTGGCCGCGTTGCTGCGGGCGCTGATCGTCCCGCCGGAAGACGAACAGCGCCAGACCGTCTGAGGCGGCACCGTTAGGCTTGGCGCATGACCCCTGTCACTGTCGAAAGCTCCAACCTCGCCAACTCCAAGCTCGCCGTCGTGGGCGCCGGGTCGGTGGGCACCTCGATCGCCTACGCCTCGCTGATCCGGGGCTCGGCCCGTCAGATCGCACTGTTCGACATCGATGCCAAGAAGGTGGAGGCGGAGGTCCACGACCTCTCCCACGGCACCCAGTTCACCCCGACCGCCGTCGTCACGGGCGGCGCCGACATCGAGGTCGTCAAGGACGCCTCCGTCATCATCATCACCGCCGGCGCCCGGCAGAAGCCCGGCCAGACCAGGCTGGACCTGGCCGGGGTGAACGCCGGCATCATGAAGCAGCTCGTCCCGCAACTGCTGGAGCAGGCACCCAACGCGGTCCTGGTGCTCGTCACCAACCCGTGCGACGTGCTGACCGTCGTGGCGCAGAAGGTGAGCGGGCTCCCGGTCGGCCGGGTGCTCTCCACCGGCACGCTGCTCGACACCTCCCGGCTGCGCTGGGCGATCGCGCAGCGGGCCGGGGTGGCGCTCTCCAACGTCCACGCCGCGATGTTCGGCGAGCACGGTGACACCGAGTTCCCGATCTGGTCCTCGGCGACGATCGCGCAGATCCCGATCCGCCAGTGGACGGACGCGACCGGCGAGAGGGTGTTCAGCGAGGAGGCCCTCGCCTCGATCGCGTACGACACCGTCCACGCCGCGTACTCGATCATCGAGGGCAAGGGCGCGACCAACTACGCGATCGGCCTCGCCGGGGCCCGCCTGGTGGAGGCGATCCTGGGCGACCAGCGCAAGATCTGGCCGCTCTCGTCGGTGCTCACCGACTACCGCGGCGTCTCGGGGGTGGCCCTCTCGGTGCCCAGCCTCGTCGGCCCGGCGGGCATCCAGCGGGTGTTCGAGTTCCCGATGGACGCGCACGAGATCAGCCTGCTGAACTCCTCCGCCGCGGCGATCCGGGCGACCCTGGACGCGGTCGGCTTCTGAGCCGGGCGGCTACGGGGAGGCCGGCAGGGCCTCCGCCAGGCTGACCAGGGTGTAGCCGCGGTCCCGGAGCTCGTCGATCAACGCGGGCAGCATGTCGGCGTCGAAGGTGGTGTGGTCGTCGGGGTTCGCCCCGACGTGCATCAGCACGATCGCCCCGGGCCGCAGCGCCTTGAGCACCCGCTGCCGGACCGCAGCCGCGCTGCCCCCGTCCTCGGTGCCCTTCCAGCCGAGGCTGTCCACCGTCCACCGGAAGGGCACGTAGCACTCGTCGTTCACGAGGGCGATCCGGTGGGCGTCCACCGCCCCGAACGGGAACCGGAAGTACGGACGCGGGTCGACCCCGGTGACGCCGCGGATCGCCGTCGCGCCGGCGCGGACCTGTTTCCGCACCGCGGCGTCGCCCAGTGTGGTGAGGTCGGGGTGGCTCATCGTGTGGTTGCCGATCGGGTACCGTCCGGCGATGCGCCCTGCCGATTCGGGGAACGCGCGGGCGAAGTCGCCGGTGAGGAAGAAGGTGGCCGCGGCGTCCTTCTCGGCGAGGGTGGCCAGGATCGGCGCCACCCCGGTGTCGTCGGCGCCGGCGTCGAAGGTGAGCGCGACCACCCGTCCCGCGCCGGGAAGCACGGTCAGGTCCTGCCCCAGCAGCGCGGTGGGCAGCGCGCAGTCCGGGGTCGGCGTGGACGGGGTGGTGGCAGGGCTGGTGACCGGGTGGGTGGTCACAGGCTGGGTGGTCACAGGCCGGGTCGTGGCCGGGCTGGTGGGGTTCGGGCTGGTCGTGGCCGGGGAACTCGTCGGCCGGGCGGTGGTCGGGTGCCCCGTCGGACGTGTCGTGGTCGGCGCCACCGTCACGGTCGGCAGCGATGACGGACTCGGCACCAGCGAGCCCGGCCCGCCCGTGGCACAGCCGGCGCCCAGGACGAGCGTCGCGGTCAGACCGAGGAGCAACGGGCTCCACCTCGTGCCCACGCCTCCAGTGTGCTCCTTTCCGCCCCGGATGCACCCGTCGGGGAGGCACCCGTCAGGTTCCCCGACCCCGTCGGCCCCACAGCAGCCATCGATAGTCAAGGAAGCCATCGAACGTTCGGCGGCTTCCTTGACTCTCGGTGGCGGATGCGTGGGAGTCGGGGGGTGGGGACGGACGGGGCCGCTCGGCCATGGTCCGGCCGGGCGTCAGCTCGCCCAGCGGCCGGTGAAGAACAGCCAGCCCCAGAGCGCCTGCACCGCCACCGCCGCCACGACGACGAACCCCACGAGCACCGGACGCGCCGGCCCGGCCCGTCCGCGGCCCTCGGCCACCCGTCCGAGCAGCACCCAGAGCGGGAACCAGAGCAGCACCGCCCGGTTCACGCTCATGAACCACCACGACGTCGAGAAGGCGAGCACCTGCAGCCCGACCCAGCCGGCCTCGCCCCACCGCCGACGGGCCAGTGACACCACCGTCACGACCGCGCCGACGGCCATCGAGACCACCTCGGCCCGGAACAGCCAGGCCCACTCGGGGAACTCGGGCGACGCGCCGGGCGCGCCGGCGTCGAGGGTGTGCCGGAGCGACTCCCACGGCCAGGTGAACCCGCGGGCCCAGTTGTCGGCCTGGACGTCGAACCAGGCCGTCCAGCTGCCGAAGCCGACCTTCAGCCAGGCAAGGTAGCCGGCCACGACCAGCGCCGGCAGCACCAGCCAACCGAGCCGCCGCAGCCGGGCCGTCCATGGCCCGCCCTGGCTGAGCGCGAGGACGGCGAGCGCGGCGACCAGGAACACCCCCGAGACCCGCAGCCCGGCGGCCACCGCCGCGAGCGCGGCCGCCGCGGCCCAGTGTCGGGAGCGGGCCCGTTCCCACGCCCAGAACGCAGCGGCGCAGAACAGTCCCTCGGTGTACGGGACGGTCGTGAACACGGCGGTGGGGGCCAGCAGCCAGGCGATCGCCGCCGCCGGGCCTGCCAGCCGATACAGCGCCGCGGCGGCGAGCGCGCTGCCGGCGAGCGCCAGAGCCGTTCCGCCCAGCAGCGGCGGCAGGCCGAGCGCGGCGAGCCCCCGCAGCAGCAACGGCCAGCCCGGGAAGAAGGCGATGTCCTGAGGGTTGGCGTAGCCGTCGGAGGCGATCGCGAGGAAGTGCTGGACATCCCAATTGCCCAGCACGTCGGTGAGCGTCCGCCCATGGCCGAGCATCACCCAGCCGGCCACCAGCGCCAGCACGAGCCGGGTGCCGAGCCAGACCTGCACCACCAGCCGCGCCCCGCGCCAGTCGTCCCCGGCCGGCGGGGCGGGCTCAGGCGTCGAGCGGGACGGAACCACGCAGCCGCCTCAGCCAGGGCGCGTCGAGGGCCTGGTCGAACACGCCGCCGTCGGGGTCGTCCAGCCCGCCGAGGCGCACGACGTCCCGCTCCGGACGCAGGATGTCGCGCACCACCCAGGCGCAGAGCCACAGCTGCACCCCCACCCGGAACCAGATCGCGAACCGGTAGAGCCCGTCGTGGGGGGTGTAGAGCTCACCGTCCAGGTGCGCCCAGATCGCGACGTAGTAGAACAGTTCGGCGATGCTGAACAACGTCCAGTCGAGCCAGCGCGGACGGGCCAGCACGAGCAGCGGCAGCAGCCAGAGCACGTACTGCGGCGAGTACACCTTGTTCAGCACGACGAAGAGGACCACGATCAGGAAGACCCCTTGGGCGAACCGCGGCCGCCGCGGCGCGAGCAGCAGCAGCGCGCAGATCGCCAGGGTTCCCAGCACCATGAGCCCCGCCACCCAGGTCGACACCGACCGCACCTCGATGCCGGCGAGGTGCAACGCGTACCAGATCGAGCCGAGGTCACCGGCGCGGTCGACGTTGAACGTCCAGAAGTTCAGCCAGCCCTGCGGCGTGGCCAGGTACACCGGCAGGTTGACGGCCAGCCAGGCGCCCACGGTCGCGCCGAGGGTGACGAAGAACTCCCGCCAGCGGGAGGTGCGCAGGCACAGCACGGCCAGCGGCACCAGCAGCAGGACGGGGTAGAGCTTGGCGGCGATGCCCAGCCCGAGCCACACCCCGGCCCAGCCCGGACGGCGCCGCGCCCAGGCCAGCACGCCGAGGGAGGTGAGCAGGACGACCAGGGCGTCCCAGTTGATCAGCCCGGTGGTCATGATCGCCGGGGAGGCCGCGATCATGAGGGCGTCCCAGGGCCGGGAGAGCTTGAGGTGCGTCCACACCAGCAGCACGAACATCGCGAACAGCAGCACGGCGTTGACGCCGAAGAAGATCCCCGCCGAGGTCGCCATCTGCTCGCTGCTCAGGCCGGGGGCGGTCTGCCCGCCGAACAGGTTCGTGAGCCGGCGGGTGAGGTCCATCGTCGCGCCGGTGAGGACGGGGTACTCGACGTCGCTCTGCAGGAACGGGATCAGCCCCTCGTTCAGCCCGCGGGCGTAGAACAGCGCGGAGATGTCGGAGTAGCACATCGCCAGGTAGTCGGTGCTGCCCTCCACGACGCAGGGCCACTGGCGCACCATGAGCACCAGCCAGGAGACGGTGACGGCGAGCATGGCCCACGGGCCGGCGTTGCGCCAGCTGCCGGGCAACGCACTGGGCCCGGGACGGCCGTGGACCCCGCCGGCCACGGCAGTTGATGACACGACAGCGATCCTACGGCTCTTCCGCGTCTTCGCCGGTGGGCTTCGGCGTCGGCTTGGGTTTCGTCGTGGTCGGTTCCGGCTCGGGCTCGGGCGGCTCAGTGGTCGCCGTCTCGGTCGGGGACGGCGACGGCTCGGACGAGGTCTCGGTCGGGGTGGGGGTGCCGCTGGCGCTCACGGTCGGCGTCGCGGTGTGGGTACGGGTCGGCCGCGGGGTGGGGGTCCGTGTCGAGGTTCGGTCGGTCGGCGGGGAGAACTCGACGCGCTCCTTGCCGTCCATCGCCTTCTGCATGTACTCCAGCCAGGTCATGGCGGGGTAGCTGCTGCCGTAGAACGAGTTGCCGAGGTCGTGCTGGCCGTCGTCGCCGGCCACGTACATCACGGCCGTGGTGATCTGGCGGGTGTAGCCGACGAACCAGGCCGCGACCGTCTTGATCGCCGCCCCGGAGCTGTAGTAGCGGGTGCCGGTCTTGCCCGCCACCGGGTAGCCGAGCGCGGCGGCACGACTGCCCGTACCGTCCTCGGCGACCTTGGTGAGCGCGTAGGAGACGTCGATCGCCACCTCGGCCTCGATGGCCTGCTCGGGGCGTGCCTCGGCCTGGTACGCGGTCTTCCCGTTGGCGTCCACGACCTCGGCGACCACGTGCGGGGTGACGCGCAGCCCCTCGTTGGCGAAGGTCGAGTAGCCGGCGGCCTGCCGCAGCGGGCTGATCTCGGACGCACCCAGCGGGATGCGGTTGGACATGTCGAAGTAGCCGTCGTCGGGCACCCCGGCGTCCACCGCCGCCTGTCGGGCCGCGGAGGGCCCGTCCGGGAGTTGCTGGACGAGGTCGACGTAGGCGGTGTTGATCGAACTCGTGGTGGCCTTGAGCAGGTTCACCGTGCCGTAGTTGCTGCCACCGGCGTTGTGGACCGGGGAGGAGTCGCCGTCGGGGGTGAAGGTGTTCCCGTTGAGGCGGTCCTCCAGCGTCCAGCCGTCGCGGAGCGCGGCGGCCAGCGCGTAAGGCTTGAACGTCGAGCCGGTCGGGCGGGCGGTGGTGGCCCAGTTGCGCTGGTTCTCGACGTAGTCGGAACCGCCGTAGAGGGCGAGCACCCCGCCGGTCGCGTTGTCGAGGGAGACGATCGCCGGGTGGAGGTTGCGGGCCTTGATGCCGGCGCTCGCGGCGGCCTGCTTGCCGATCTTCTGCGCCGCCGCGACCGCGGCGTCCTGGGCGTCGGCGTCGAAGGTGGTGACCACCTTGAGCCCGCCGCCGGCGATCTGCTCGTCGGTGAAGCCGAGCGTGCGCAGCTCGTCCTGCACCATGCTCAGCAGGAAGCCCTTCGGGCCGCCGAGCTGGGAATCCCGCGCGATCTTGGGGAACTTCGGCAGCTTGCCGTAGATCGCCGCGCGCTGGCTCTCGGTGATCTTGCCCATCTCGACCATCCCGTTGAGCGTGTACTGGTAGCGCTCGAGCAGGTCGGCGGCCTGCTGGTCACCGTTGCGCGGATCGAGGTTGGAGGGCGAGTTGACGATCGCGGCCAGGGCCACCGACTGCGCCAGGTCGAGCTTCTTCGACGCGATCCCGAAGTAGGCCTGGCTGGCGGCCTCCATGCCGTACGCGCCCCGTCCGAAGTAGACGGTGTTGAGGTAGCGCTGCAGGATCTCCTCCTTCGACAGCGCCTGCCCGATCTTCGCCGCCAGGATCACCTCTTTCACCTTGCGGGAGAGGGTCTTCTCCTGGGTGAGGTACATCACCTTGATGTACTGCTGGGTGATGGTCGAGCCGCCCCCGGCCGAATCGGAGTTCGTCAGCACGCCCACGCCGGCGCGCGCCAGCGCCATCATGTCGAAGCCCGGGTCGGTCCAGAACGACCGGTTCTCGGCCGCCACGATCGCGTCCCGCACGTAGGGGTTCATCTCGTCGAACTCCAGCGAGATCCGGTTCTGCACCTGGAAGGAGCCGAGCTGGGTCTTCCCGTTCTTGTAGTAGACGAAGGTCGTGGTGGTGAGGAAGTCGGCGTTGGGATCGGGGATCTTGACGCTGTTCCACAGCACCGCGAACCCGATGCCACCCACCAGTCCGAGCGTGAGCAGCAGGATGGAAAGGCCGATCAGCATCTTCTGCCACCAGGGGCGGCGGCGCTTCTTCGTGCCGGCGGGGGCCTTCGCGCGCTGCGGCTCAGCCATGGAGATCCTCGACGGTGGGCTGGCTGGACGTGGCCCGCGGACCTCGCCGTACCCCCGTCGGACGGGGACGCCACAGCCTCGCAGAGACCACTTCACGCCTGGACCACATGGCAGCCAGCCTAGTTGGTCGTCCCCAGGGCGTCCCGACCCGGGGGCAACTCCCCGGCGGGCGGACGTGCTCGCCGGGGAGGCGAGCGGGTCGGCAGCCATGCCACAATGTCCCCCGCGGGGGCATTAGCTCAGTTGGTAGAGCACCTGCTTTGCAAGCAGGGGGTCAGGGGTTCGAGTCCCCTATGCTCCACCGCCGGGCCGACCCCCCGGATGTTGGCGGGGTTCAGTCCAGCTCCTGGGCGAGCCCGACCGGGATCCCTCCCGGCCCACGGACGTAGCAGAGCCGGTACGCTCACCGGCGCCTCCTGCCTTGTCGCGGGACCCACCGGCCCGTCCTATGCTCCAGAGCAGGGACGCAGAAGGAGGACCCATGGAGCTGCCCGAGGACTACGTGGACCTGCTGGCCGACGAGCTCGCGCCCTTCGGCCTCGGCTTCGCGGCCGTCCAGGAGAATCCGGAGGAGACCGCGGTGCTCTTCGAGGCCGAGCCGCAGTCGTTCGTGCGCAGCTTCGGCGCGGTCGACGTCGAGGACTCCTACGGCGAGCAGTGGCCGCCCGCTTCCCTGGAGCTGCGGGTGCAGGTCGGCCCGCGCGGCGACGTCGTCGAGGTCAGCTTCGAGATCTGGGACCTCCTCGCCGACGCGGCGGGCTCCGATCCCGAACTGGCAGCCCGACTCGGCAGTCTGGCCGATCCCGCCGACCAGGCGGCCGCGGTGGGCGAGGCGCTGCGCGCCGTCCTCGAACCGCCGGGCGAGCCGGTGGACGAGAGCTGGTAGCGGGCGCTCAGCGCAGGGGGTCGGTGCCCTCGGCCCACACCGTCGCCACCGGTTGGTTGGCGAGTTCCCACCGACGCCACAACGCGTAACCGGCGCCGGCGGCCGCCACGACCAGGATCAGCAGTTTCCTCACGTCCGCCAGCTTAGGTGCACTCGGTGCGGACGCTGCCGCCGGTATCGCCGGGCAAGGGGGCGGGTGAACGGGCCGGGAGCCCTTCCCGGGTCCTTCAGCGCTTGGGGGAGACGGCCGGCGTCGACTGGGCGATCGGACGGCCGAAGCCGGCGACCTCGTCGGCGGCGAGCGCGGCACGCAAGGCGGCGAGCTGGGTCGGGTCGGCCCGGCGGGCGTCCGCACCCGGCAGAGCCGAGGTCGGCAGGGTGACCGCCGTCACCTCGTCGGCGCGCACCTTCGACTCCACCAGCACGCTCTCCAGCTCACCGGGACGGACGGCGGAATCGATCACCACGCAGTGCTCGATCGCGTGCAGCACCCGGTCGAACTGCATCGGGTTCAGCATCGCCTGGCCCATGCCGAGTCTCGTGACGGTCTCGGTGGCCACCCCCGAGATCCGCTCGACCCGGGCGGTCGCGTCCGGGGCCGCCGACACCCAGCCCTCCACGCCGCCCATGTCGGTGCTGCCGCGGGCCGCCGAAGCGGGCAGGCCGAGGCCGCCGAGAGCCTCCACGACCGCGTCGAAGCTGTCGAGGCCGACCCGGGCCAGGTGGTCGATCCGAACGTCGAGCAGCTGCTCGACCTGGCGTCCGGCGAGCAGCGGGTCCTCGGCGTAGATCCGGCGCAGCGGCACCGCGTCGGCGTCGTCCGCGCCCGCGGCGAGGTCGGCCGACAGCCCGATCACGCCGAGCTGGTCCCGTCCGGCGGAAAGGTGCACCAACTGCACCGAGAGCAGCTTCTGGTCCGAGTCCGTGACCCAGACGAGGAAATCGAGCGGGCTGACGCCATTGACCACCGGTTTGCCCGGGCGTCCGGGGTAGTCCAGCGGCGGCTGGCCGGTCGCCATCGCCTCGACCGCCGAGTTCAGCCGGTTGAGGTAGACCGACACCGCGGTCACCGAGCCCAGCGCCAGCACCAGCACCCCCACCAGGACGGTGATGGAGAGCGCATGGCCCTTGCGAGACCCGGCTTCGGCTCGGTCCATGCCACCCCTTCCCTGACGTCGCCCCCAGCGTAGGAGGCGGGGGCAACGGCCGGGCGCCCATCCGGTGCGACCTTCCCGCCCGTGTACGGGTGGGAACGTCGCAGGGGAAGGGCCGCCGGGACGTCCTAGGCTGGGGCCGATGGACTACCGGACCCTGCTGTTCCCGCCGGGCGCGTCCCGGCAGGACTGGGCGCTCGACGTGGCGCTGGCGACCTCGCTCGCCCTGCTCACCGTGCCGCCGTACTGGGGTTCGGAGAGCCAGTCGACGCTGGTGGTGGCGAGTTCGTTGCTGCTCGTCGCCCCGCTCGTCGTGCGGCGGCACGCGCCGCTGATCGCCACGGCGGTGTCGATGGTCGGCGCGCTGCTGCAACTGTTCGCCTCCGCGCTGCCGCTGCCCTCGCTCGTCGCGATCCCGATCATGGCCTACTCGGTGGCCCGCTGGGTGCCGGGGGGCCCCGCCCGCAGCGTGGTGGTGGCCGGGTCGATCGGCGCGGTGCTGGGTCCGATGCGCTGGGCGATCAGCGACCTGCAGCACGTGAGCCTGCGCGAGGGCGTCTGGTTCGTGCTCGCCTGGTTCGTGTGCATGGGCCTGGTCGTCACCCCGTACGCGATCGGACGGCGGGTGCGGGAGGAGACCGAGGCGCACGAGAGCCTGGTCGCCAGCGCCGAGGAGCGCTACCACTCGCTGCTGAGCGAGCGCGAGCAGCTCGCCCGGCTCGCCGAATCGCGGGCACGTACCCAGATCGCCCGGGAGTTGCACGACATCGTGGCCCACTCGCTCTCGGTGATGATCGTGCAGGCCGAGGGCGGGCGGGCAGTGGCTGCGAAGAAGCCGGAGGCCGCCACGCAGGCGCTCACCACCATCGCCGAGACCGGCAGGGAGGCGCTCGGCGAGATGCGCCGTATCCTCGGCGTGCTGCGTTCGGAGCCCGCCGACGCCGACTTCTCGCCCGCACCCCGGCTCGAGGACATCCCGGATCTCGTGCAGCGCACCAGCGAGAGCTTCCGGCTGGTGGTCAACGGCACCCCGCCCCGGGTCAGCGCCGCCCTGGAACTCACCGTCTACCGAGTCGTGCAGGAGGCGCTCACGAACGTGCTCAAGCACGCCGGAGCGGAGGCCCGCGCCACGGTCACCCTCACGTACTCGGCCCGGGAGATCATCATCGACGTGGTCGACAACGGCCCGGGCCAGGTCGAGGGTGGCCAGCCGGGCCACGGCCTGCAGGGCATGAACGAGCGCGTCGCCGCGATGGGCGGACGGATGCTCGCGCGTTCCCGTCCCTCGGGCGGGTTCCAGGTGACGGTGATGCTGCCGCTGGGCACCAAGGCGAGCCTGCCGAGCGACTGAAAGGCGGCACAATGGCGGCCATGACCTCCCCGATCCGCGTCTTCCTCGCCGATGACCAGGAACTCGTCCGCAGCGGCTTCCGGATGCTGATCGAGGCCGAGGACGACCTGGTGGTGGTCGGGGAGGCGCCCAACGGCGCTGAGACCCTCGCCGCCCTGGCCCGCCTCGCCGCCGACGTCGTGCTGATGGACATCCGGATGCCGGTGATGGACGGGGTCGAGGCCACCCGGCGGATCGTGGCCAGCGGCCTGGCGACGAAGGTGCTGGTGCTGACGACCTTCGACCTCGACGAGTACGTGTTCAGCGCGCTGAAGGCCGGCACCAGCGGGTTCCTGCTCAAGGACGCCCGGCCGGCCGAACTGCTGAGCGCGATCCGGACGGTCGCCGCCGGCGAGGCCGTCATGGCCCCTTCGGCGACGCGGCGACTGCTCGACCACGTCGTGCCCACCCTGCCGACCGGCCCGGCCGGCGCCGACCCCCGGCTGGTCCTGCTCACCGATCGCGAGCGCGAGGTGCTGCTGGAGATCGCCACGGGCGCCACCAACGCCGAGATCGCCGCGACGCTCTACATGGCCGAGGGAACGGTCAAGACCCACATCACCCGGCTGCTCTCCAAGCTGGAGGTCCGCGACCGCGTCGGGCTGGTGCTGTTCGCCTACGAGACCGGCCTGGTTCGCCGCTGACCGACCCCCGCCTGCGCGCTGCCCTCCCACCCCGGCCCCTCCCACCCCGGCCTCCCGCTCACAAACGCCACCGAAAGTCAGAGACGCCATCGAACGTTCGATGGCATCTCGGACTTTCGATGGCTTCTGCGGAGGAAGGGGGTGGGAGGAAGGGGAGGCCGCAGGTGACTCCGGCCCCGCGGCTGTGCAAGGCTGCCCCGATCGGAGAGTGGAGGACGGAATGCGGCTGTTGTTCCTCGGTGCCGGCGCGATCGGCACCTACGTCGGGGGGTCGCTCGCGGCCGCCGGCCACAGCGTCAGCTTCAGCGAGCAGCCCGAGGCTGCCGCCGTCATCGCCGAACGAGGGCTGCGGCTGACCCGGGACGGTCACACCGCCACGGTCAGCAACGTCGCGGTCTTCGACTCCGCAGCGGACGCCCTCGCCGCCGGTCCGTACGACGTGGCGGTGTTCGCGCTGAAGTCGTTCGACACCGGCGCGGCGCTGGACGGGCTGCTGGCCACCGGCGCCGACCTGCCGCCCGTGCTGTCCCTGCAGAACGGTGTCGACAACGAGCCGGCGATCGCGGCCCGACTGGGCGCCGGCCGGGTGATCACCGGGACGGTCACCACCGCCGTCGGCAAGCCCGGCATCGGCGAGGTCGTCGAGGAGAAGCGTCGCGGCATCGGCATCGCCCTGGACCACCCGCTCGCCCCGGCCCTGGTGAAAGCGCTCAACGACGCCGGACTGAACGGGGTCGGCTACTCCGAGGCGGGCTCGATGAAGTGGTCGAAGCTGCTCACCAACCTCACCGGCAACGCGACCTCGGCGATCCTCGACCTGCCGGTGGCCGACCTGTTCGCCGACAACCGGCTCTACCGGGTCGAGATCGCGGTGCTGAGGGAGTGCCTGGCCGTGATGGCCGCGCTCGGCCTGCGTCCGGTCGACCTGCCGGGCACGCCCGTCCGGGCGCTGGCCCTGGCCGCGCGCCGACTGCCGCGCTTCATCGCCCAACCCGCGCTCACCCGCGCCCTCGGCGGCGGCCGCGGCGAGAAGATGCCGTCCTTCCACATCGACCTGCACTCGGGACGGGGACGGACGGAGGTCCGCTACCTCAACGGGGCGGTCGTGCGCTTCGGGGCCGAGCACGGCGTGCCGACCCCGGTGAACGCGGTGCTGACCGACACCCTGGAGGCCCTCAGCACCGGGACGCTGGACGTGGCGAGCTTCCGACACTCCCCCGAGAAGCTGTTGGCGCTGCTGGGGTGAGCCCGGCTCAGTTCCCGTACACCAGAGAGAGGAAGCCGTCGGCGCCCGACACCGGCCAGGTCTCGCCGTCGACGCTGAGTTCCGCGCGGCGACCGTCGAAGGTGCAGGCCAGGAGGGTGTCCCCGTCGTCCCACATCGCCCGGTCGGTGGAGGTGCAGCCCAGGCCGGCGCCGGCGCTGCGCAGGGACGTGACGGACGGGTGGTGCCACTCGACCCGGTAGCCGTCGCCGGAGTCGCACCCGACCACCTCCTCGGAGAAGCCCAGCTCGGGAATCCCCGCGCTGAGCCGGCTCATCGACCGGTGCAGTTCGTCGAGCGCCTGCGCGCTGCACGGGTTCTCCCGCTCGGTCGCCAGCCAGGTCGTGCCGACCACGACGCCGCTGACCGCGAGGGCCGCGATCGGGATCAGTGCCACGGGCCACACCCGTGAATTCCGTGGACGCATCAATTCCTCTCCGCCTTCGCAGCCACGGTACCCGGGCGCCCGGGGGCATCGGATCCGGCGTCACGGCAGCCGCTGGCCCCGCAGCATTGGGGCGGCGTACGCCGAGCCGACCACCTGGCCGTCCAGCCAGCTGGTGAGGCGGTCGGCCTCCGCTGCCAGCGCCGCGCGAGCCTGCCGTCCGGGATCGCCCCGGAGCACCACCTCGACCCGGCCGTCCTCGCGCTGGGCCCAACAGCCGACGATCCACCCCTGCCACCAGGCCGTCGTGCCGCCGTTGCCGGCGGTGTCGAACAGGAAGGGCGCGTCGTCGGGGTGGAGGTAGTGCCCGCGCCGCTTCCAGCCCATCGTGGTCGGGTCGAGGGTGGGCAGCAGCGCGGCCCAGGGCGTGACCTCGGGCACCGGTTCGACGTCGTCGGGCAGCAGCCAGCCCTGCTCCCGGTCGTCCAGCGTGACGCCGACGGCTGCCACCTCGGCGAGGGCGGCCCGGACTGCCGACCGGGTCGCGCCGAGCCACCAGACGAGGTCCGCCTCGGTGCCGGGCCCGAAGGTCCACAACCAGCGACGGACCAGCGCGGCGTAGCCCTCCGGCTCCGGGAGCGCGGCCGGCACCTCGCGGAGCCAGGCCGCGGCGGCCGTCCACAACGGGCGGGAGATCCGCCAGTGCCCGGCGTTGGGCCCACGGACGAGCTGGCCGCGAGCGCCCAGCAGGGTCAGCACCCGCGGCCCGACCGCACCCTCCTGGGCCCAGCGGCCCGAGCCGAAGACGATCCGCGACTGCAGCAGCGGCACCTCCGCTCGCAGGTCGGACGCCGACAGCGCGTCACCTCCCGACAGCCGGGCCAACACCTCCGCGGCGGCCACCTCGACCCACGCCTCGCCGTCGGACGCGAGCCCGGCCTTGGCGACGTCGCCGGCGAGCCGCCGGAACTCGGCCCCGGCGACCCGGGCCGACGCGCTGCCCCACAGGGCGGGCAGCAGGTCGCGGTCGGTGACGAACAGGGTCCGGCGCATGGCGAGCTGCTTCACGAGCTCGCGGCTGTCATAGAGCGACGACTCGAACCCGGTGACCGTCGGGTCGGTGGTCCGGGCCCACAGCGACAGGTGGACGCTCGCCGCCTCGGTGGCGTGCAGGACCGTCATCGCCCGGGTCGCGGAGGTGGCGTCGGGGTGCCGGTGGTCAGGGTGCAGGCCGTGCCGGACGGCCAGCCGGGAGCGCCGCTCGGCGTCAGTGACGTGCCTCATGGGCGTCCTCGATCCCTGAGCTCGTCGCGAAACCGGGGGCTCGACCACCCGAGGCTTCGACACGCTCAGCCATCGTCCCCACCTCAGCCGTCGTTCCCGCCTCACCCATCGCCCCTCCGCCAGGTCGAGCCGAGGAGGACGAACGGGGTGTCGTGGCCCACCCTCGCCAGGGCCTCGTCGGCGGGGAGGCCGGCGGCGAGCCAGGCGTGGTAGCCGGCCATCAGCTCGGCCGTGCGCTCGTCCGACACCGGTCCGACGGCGGCGACCACCGACCCGACGCCCAGGGCGAGCAGAGTGCTGGCGAGTCCCAGCGGCTCGTCCCCGGGACGGACGGCTGCCGCCCCCACCTCGCACGCCGACAGCACCACGTGCCGGGCCTGCACCTGGCCGGCCGGCAGCTCGTGGGCGAACAGCTCCCCGTCGGCGAGCCGGAGCGAGGAGAACAGCGGGCTCGCGGCGCGGTGAACCCCGTGCGCCGCCACATGGACGAGGTCCGCCTCGGCCAGGGCGGCCTTCAGGTCCGCACCCACGGCCGGGCTGCCCGACCCCGGCACGCCCCAGGCCCGCGCGACCGCGGAGGCCTCTCCCGCGGCGTGCTCCAATCCGGGTCCGGTGAGGATGCGCACCTCGGGTGCCGCCTCGGCTGCTCCCGCCACCGACCCGCCCGCCCACCCGGTCACCGAGCGCGCGACGGTCACCCCGACCCCGGCCAGGGAGGGAAGCATTCCCCACGGCACCGCGGCGACCGGGTGGCAGCCGATCACCACCAGCCCCGCCCCCCGGAACCGCCACGGCCGCAGCAGGGCGTCGTCGAGCCAGGCGAGTTCGGCCCCGAGCGAGGCGGTGATCGCCGCCCGCAGCGGTGGGGCCGCCAGGGAGGCCAGCCCACGCAGGTCGGCCTCCACCCGGCGGGAGACCTCGAGGCACTCCGCCAACCCGGTCAGCCGTACGACCCGGCGGCGGCCGGCGGTGACCCCGACGCCCCAGACCCCGCCGTCGTGGACGAAGAGCCACAGCAGGTCCCGGTCGGCGGCCACCAGCGCAGCGAGGCCGCCGGCGAGCTCCGGACGTGCCTCGGCCGCCGTCCCGTCCTGCCGCTGGGCCAGGCCGAGCGCGATGAGCTCGCGGCGCAGGCCCTCGACCTCGGCCCGCTGCGCCGGAGTGGTCACCCCGGGAGCTTCGTCCTGCAGGCTCCGCGACAGCACGCGCAGCTGCTGGGTGAGGTCGGCCTGCCGGACGTCGGCGGGCGGCCGGAGGGTGGGCAGCCCCGGTCCCGTCCAGCGCTCGAGCGCGGCCAGCGCGGCCGTCGGCCCGCGCTCGAGCGCCCAGGCGAGGTCGAGCCCGGCGAGCCGCAGTGCCAGCACCTTGCGCGCGGCCCGCGAATCCAGCGTCGCACTGGTGGCCTGACTGGCCCGCAGCGCTGCCGCGGCGGCCGCCAGCACCCGGCGCGGCGAGCGCCCGGCGGCCTGCTCCACCAGGGCGACCGCGTAGTCGTGGCGCAGCCGCACCACCAGCCCGAAGGACGCCTGCGGGTAGCGGCCCAGCACCTCTCCGGCGAGCTCCACCCGTCCGAGCCGGACGGCGGCCTCGGCGGCCACGCAGCAGCTCCGCGCTCGGAGTTCGGCGTCGCCCAGCGCGGTGGCCTCAGTCTCGACGGCCAGCGCGCCCGAGAGGACCTCCGCCAGCCGCCGGCCCCGGCTGAGGTCGCAGTCGAGCACCGTGAGCTCCGCCCGCTGCACCAGCGCCGGGGCGCCCTGACGGCGATACCGGGCCCGGGCCGCGCGGGCCGCCGCGGCGGCCTCGTCGAACTCGCCGGCCAGGCGCAGCACCCGGGCCCGATCGAGGTCGACCTCGGCGCGCAGCAACTGGTCCAGCCGCGGACGGCAGGCGGCCCGCGCCCGGTCGAGCGCCTCGATCGCCTCGTCCAGCAGGCCGGCCTCGTGCAGCACCCGGCCCTGGTCGAACAGCGACGGGCCCCGGAACACGTCCGCGGGCAGGTCCTCGGCCGCCGACATCGCCGCCAGCGCCCCGGGCAGGTCGCCGCTCAGGTACAACGCGAAACCACGGTTGTGCTCGGCCATGAAGGCGAGCGAGCCGAGCAGCGGAGTGCTGCCGTCGTCAGCCTGCCTGGCGACGGCTGCCGCCGCCTCGAAGTCGGACGCCGCGGCGGCGGGTCGTCCCAGTTCGACGTGCACCATGCCCCGGTTCAGCAGCGTGGACGCCCGCTCGGCCGGGGTGAACCAGTGGGGCTGCTCCAACACCACCGCCAGGTCGGCCTCGGCCCGGGCCAGGTCGCCACCCCGACCGAGCAGGAAGCCGCGCTGGCAACGGCAGCGGGCCGCGAGTTCCGCGTCGTCGCCGGCGATCCGGCGGGCGTCCTCCAGCCGGGCCAGGGCCGCCGGGAGCCCGACGGTGGCCAGGTCGCAGACCGCGAGCGTGAGCAGGCAGGCGACCCGCACCACGTCGACCTCGCGGACGGCAGGCTCCGGCAGCGGCGGCAGCAACTGCAACGCGGCCCGCAGCGACCGGGCGGCCTGCTGCGGCCGGCCGGCGGTGTTGTGGGCGAACCCGCGCAGCCGCAACTGCCGGGCCCGCTCCAGCGTCGTCGCCGCGACGGTGGTCATCTGCCTCAGATCTCGATGGCCGGTGTGATCACCGGACGATACCCCTCCCGTCTGACAACGAAGTGCGCGCGGCCCCGGGGCAGCTCGTCGAACGAGAACCGGCCGCCCGCACCGGGCACGACGCTGCGCGTGACGCCCTGGGCGACCACGTCCACCTCGGCGTCGGGAGCGGTGACCCAGCCGTCCACCCGGACGTGCCGCGCGGAGGCGACGGTGGTGATCATCAGGCTCAGGTCTCCGCTGGTGAAGGTGACCGAGTCGGTCTCCTCACCGCGCACGCCGAGCAGTTCGCCCCGGGTCAGCTCGGCGATCTCGGCCTCCAGTTCGGCCACGGCCAGGCTGAAGCCGATGGACGTCACCAGGTCGTCCGGGACGGGGTCCAGCGCGTCCCACAGGGCGGCAACCTCGTCCAGGATCCTCAGGTCGAGGGCGTCGATGGGTTCGTCGTGCATCTCACACCTCCCAGTGGGGGTCGGCGACCAGCGCTGCCCGCAGTTTGGCCAGGCAGCGGCCGCGGGTGGGGCCGATGCTGCCGATCGGCATGCCGAGGCTCGCCGCGACCCCCGCGTAGTCGGGGACGGGCGCGAACGCGATCACGCGCAGCAGCGTGCGGCAGCGCTCGGGCAGGTCGGCGACGTGGTGCCACAGCAGCCGCTGCCGCTGGGTCAGGATCGCCTGCTGCTCGGGGGTCGCCTCGTCGGCGACCTCCGGAACACCCGACTCGGGCGCGCTCTCCCGTCCGCTCAGCCGCAGCAACCGCCACGTCTCCCGCTTGACCGTCACCACGAGCCAGGACACCACCGCCCGCTCCTCGACGATGGTGTCGGCGGAGTCGACGAAGCGCAGCCACGCGGTCTGGATCGCGTCCTCGGCGAGCTCCTTCGACGCGCGCTGGGCGCGCGCGGTGTGCCACAGCAGCGGGGTGAGGAGCCGGACGAGCTCGTCGAGCCGCTCCCGCTCACCGGCCCGGTAGGCGTGGAAGGCCGCGGCGGCGCGCACGCCCAGTGGCAGCGCGGCGTTCATGGTCGGTGCACCCCCGGGTGGCCGACGACCGCCTCGATCGCCCGCCACCCGCGGTCGAGCAGCGCGGGCAGGGTGGTGTCGGTGGGGTCGTGGTCGGCGAGGTGCCGGGCGAGCTGGCCCGCGAGCACGGGGGCGGCGAACGACGTCCCGCTCCAGACCCCGAAGCCGCCGGAGTAGTCGTCGCCGTCGATGGTGGCCCGCGGCCGGTCGTCGGGGTCGCCCCGGCGCGCGAGGACGGATGGCTGCGCGCCCGCGTCCTCGGAGCAGGGCAGGGTGGAGACGATCGCCGCACCCTGGCGGTAGGTCGTCACCCAGGCACCGGCGTTCGAGAACAGCGACACCGTGGCCGCGTTGGGGTTGAGGGAGCCGACGCTGACCAGCGGCAGCGCGTCGTGCGCGAGCCCGGTGACCTGCCCGGCGAACCCCGCGGGCAGCATCGGACGATCGCCGGCGTCGTTGCCGGCGCCGGCGACCACAAGGACGCCGGCCCGTCCGAGATCGGTGAGGACGGTAGCCAGCGCGAGGTCGGTCGGGGTGTCGGAGTCGTCCTCGTGGTAGTAGCCCAGCGAGAGGGTGAGCACGTCGGTGACCTTCTCTCCCGCGCCGCCGGCGAGGGCGAGCACCTGCCGGGCGAGCAGTCCGGTGAGGCAGTCGAGCAGGACGTCCTCGGCCACCACGCCGTCGCTGCCGAGCACCGGGTAGGAGGCGATCCGGGCGGCGGGGGCGGTCTGCCGGATGATGCCGGCGATGAAGGTGCCGTGCCCGGCGAGCCGGTCGAGGTCGCCGGTGAGCGGATGGCTGACCCCGTCGCCGTCGTCGGGGTTGGGGCTGCCGTGCACGGTCACCGCCGGCGCGGTGAACCACGGGTGCTTGCCGACCCCGCTGTCGGGGGACGCGACGACCGGGGGCCGCTTCAGGCGCCGGACCGCCAGGGCCGGGTCGGCCGCGACGACCGCGACCGGGCTGCGTCCACCGCGTCCGGGGACGCCGAACTCGGACGGGGAGGTGGAGATCCCGTTCCAGTAGCCACCGATCCCGTTCCAGTAGCCACCGATGCCGTTCCAGTACCCGCCGATCCCGTTCCAGTACCCGCCGATCCCGTTCCAGTAGCCGCCGACGCCGGCCAGCGTGGTCGGGGCGAGGACGTGGTCGAGCTGGTAGGCGCCGGCCAGGTCAGGGGCCGCCTGCCGGATGTGCTGCAGGGCCGTCCACGCGTCCGGAGGTGAGGCGGGTCCCCGTCCAACCAGCACCAGCACGGCCACGGCCACCGGGGCGGATCGAAGCTCGAGGCCGAGTTGCTTCGCCGCGCGGGCCGCCGCGGCGAACCGCTCCCGGGAGCGCGACGGTTCGACGCGGAGTTCCCAGCCCAGGGCCGCGAGCGCCTCGACGACCCGCGGGTCGGGGTGGTCGGCCGCCGCCGCGGACACCAGCAGCCGGTCACCGAGGTAGGCGGTGGGCAGCGGGACGGGCGCCTCGGAGGCGAGGGTGGCGGTGGCTGGGTCGAGGATTCGGATCATGGGGGCCTCCCGGGTTGGTGCGTCAGCCTAGTGAGGCTCGACCTCGCTTGGACAGAGGCGGGAGTGCCCATCGGTGATACAGCACCGGGCGGTGACTCTCGCGCTGCCGATTCCCACCCTTCTCCCGGTTCCCGCCCCCGCACTCCCGGATGGCCCAGGAACCACCGATCAGCCGGTCGAAGCCTCCCACCAACGCACCCTCGGGCCTTGGCCGGGCCTGCCCCGTCCGACGGCGAGTCTTCGACAGGCTCGGGGATCGTTGAGGAGCCCCGGCACCGTGTTGGCGCTGCGTGGGCTTGTGCCAGACTGACGCGGCACGCGGGCGTCCGTCCGCTCGGGAGGGGACGTCGATGAAGGCCGGATCGATCGCGCGGGCCGTCGGCCAGGTCGGCCTTGGCGCGCTGCTGCTCGCCGCGGGCGCCGGCCACCTCCGGCAACCCACCCGGGAGGGCTTCCAGAAGGCGGTGCCGGACTGGCTGCCGCTCGACAAGGACGCGGTCGTGGTGGCCTCGGGCGTCGCCGAGCTCGGGCTCGGAGTCGCCCTGCTCACCACCTGGGCCCAGCCTGCCCGCGCCCGGGTCGGGGTAGCCGCGGCGGGCTTCCTGGTGGCGGTCTTTCCCGGCAACGTGTGGATGTACACCGCGCGGAAGAGCGTCCCCGGTATGGACACCGACGCGCGCCGATTGGCCCGCCTCCCGCTGCAGGTGCCGCTGGTGTGGGGTGCCGTGGCGGTCACCGATGCGTGCCGGACGCTGCGGGACGCCCGGCAGCGCTGAGTCTCGACGCCTGGCAGGCACCGGCCACACCCGGGCCGTGTGGGTGAGGACGGGCCCGCGGGGGGATGTATCAGGGGTGCCGGTCGCCGCTCTCACCGACGATGATCCGGATCGGGCGGGGTCGCTCAGGCCCCGGACGGATCGCACGCAGTGCCCGGTTGGGCACCTGGTTGGGGGGCCAGGTGCCGAGCCCGGACCAGCGTTCGACGCGGCGGGGGGCGCGTCGGACGTTGGTCCATTTCTGCGCCGGGCGGGCACTGCTGCGCTAACCGCCGGACGCTGACGCTTTGCTGGAGCGCTACCCGCCGTCCGGGCCGGTGACGGTCCAGCGAAGCGGCCGGACTCAGCTTCCGCAGGTGAGCAGGCGCTGCAGCGATTCGGCGGCGGAGACCGCGCAGGTGCGGTGGCTCCAGGAGTCGGCGCCGAAGTTGTCCCAGTGGGTCGACTCCCAGATCCCGATCCGGTCGCTGCCCGCAGTGCCGAGCACGAAGTACACGATCGGGTCGCCCTCGACCGTCGGGACGGTGAACGCGAACTGCACGTCCTCGGTGCCCAGCCGCGCCGTGAAGCAGTCGAGGACCTCGGCCGACAACTCCCCCTGCTGGCCCAACAGCTCCTCACCGCAGGAATACCGGTCCCCCTGGTCGGCGACCTCGTCAGGGGCGTCGGCGAGCCAGCGGGTCTGGTCGATGACAGTCGGCGGACCGGTGTTCGGCGTCACCTCCGGAGTGCCCGCCGGCTCCGACGGCGCTGGTTCCGACGTCGCTGGTTCCGACGTCCCCGGATCCGACGAGCCTGGAACCGACGGGGCCGGACCGGAGGTGACCGGCCCGGGGGTGCCGGACCCGGTCGCCCACCCCGGCTGTTCGTCGGGTTCGACGAGCAGACCCAGCCGGGCGAGCTCCTTGCCGTCCGCATCTCGCAGCACCAGCTCCTCCCAGCCCTCGGCGCCGAGGGTGCGGTAGCCCTGGCGGGTCCGGTCGAAGGCGAGGCCGAGGTCCTCGGGCACCGTGTAGGGGACCGAGAACTGGCATTCCCCGACGGGCTGGGTGCCGCCGATCGTCATCGTCTGGTCCGCCAGCGTGACGGGACGGTCGAAGCTGGAGCAGCCGTCGAACCCGGTCACCCGGCCCTCGGCGCTGAACTGCACCAGGGGCCGCGCGCCTTGGCCGTTCTCGCGTGGCTTCTCGCCCAGCAGGGTGATGAAGGACCAGACCCCGAGGTCGAGCTGCCGGAACCCGGTCACCGAAGTCTCCCCGGCGGTGAACTCGGCCAGAACGCCGCCGTCGGCGTCGAGCAGGCTGAGCCGGTTCGCCTCCCGAGCCGCTCCGGCGGTCCGTCTCAGCGCCTCGCCGAACGAGGGGCCGGGGTAGTCGCCCTCGCAGGCGATCAGCGTCTCGTCCCAGTCGCCGAAGCGTAGTTGGGAACCAGCGGTCGTGTAGGGCCCGTTCAGCCCGTTGCACCCGTCGCCGCCGTTGAAGGTCCCGTCGAAGCCGAACCCGAGCCCCGCCACCGTCCGCCCAGCGTTCGGAGGGTAGGTTCGCCCGGCCAGGCTGACCAGTTCCCACGTGGTGCCCTCCAGGCCGAGCGCCGCCGACGCGCTCGGGGTGGGCCGCGCGGCGGGCACCGCGGTGACCGTCGGGTTCCGGTTGTTCAGCAGCACCGCGCCGACCGCCACCCCGGCGACCAGCACCACCGCCGCGGCGGCGGCCAGCCAGCGCACGCCCGTCCCACGGCGTCGCCCGGCGCGGGCGACCAGCTCGGCCGCGTCCAGACCCGGCCCGACCGGGGCCTGCCCGGCGGCGCGTTCCAGCGCGTCCGTGAAGGCCTTCTCGACCTCAGGCATCGTCTCGTCCTTCCGACAGGCGCGACCGCAGGGTCGCCATCGCGCGATGGACGTGGGAGCGCGCGGTCGACTCCGGGCAGCCGAGCGCCTCGCCGATCTCGGCGAAGCTGAGCTGCTGGTAGAACCGCAGCACGACCGCCGCCCGCTGGGTGGGCGGCAGCTCGCCGCACAGCCGCCACGCCTCGTCGGCCGCGGCGATCTCCTCCGCCGGGTCGGACACGGCCGGGGCGGCCGGGAGCAGCCCCGGATCCGCCACCGGGTGCGGACGGCGGCGCCGCCGCGCCGAGAGGCACGCGTTCACGACGCTGCGGTTCACGTACGGGTCGAGGCGGTCACCGTCGGGCAGCCCGGCCCAGCGCGGGTAGAGCTTCACGAGCGCGTCCTGGACGGCGTCGCGGGCGTCCTCGCCGTTGCGGGTGACTAGCCAGGCGAGCCGCAGCAGGGCGTCCGAGCGGCGCACGACGTACTCCTCGAACGCAACCACGCCGCTCGCCTCCAGCGCCAGCACCGATGTAGGTCCCACACCCTAACGACTCCGGGCGGGGCGGCTTCGTTGCAGGGCCTCCGGGCCCGCCCCGATTCCCCCGAAAACGGCCACGGCTCGATACCCCCTCGGGTACGGTTTGAAGCACCTGGCAGCGACTGGAGTCTCACGATGAAACGACTGGTCATTCTCGGTGGCGGAACCGCCGGCACGATGGTGGCGAACAAGCTGCGTGCCGCGCTCGGACGCCACGAGCTCCACATCACGGTGGTCGACCGCGACGACGCCCACCACTACCAGCCCGGGTACCTCTTCATGCCGTTCGGCATCTACAACACCACCGACATCGTGCGCTCCCGGCACCGCTTCCTCGCCGACGGCATCGACCTTGTGCTCACCGAGATCGACCGCGTCGACCCGTCCTTCCGGGTGGTGCACCTCGCCGACGGACGCAGCCTCAGCTATGACCACCTCGTGATCGCCACCGGCGTCAGCCCCCGTCCCGACGCGACCCCGGGCATGCAGGGGCCGCTGTGGGGCGACAAGATCCACGAGTTCTACAGCCTGCCCGGCGCCCAGGCGCTCACCGAGGCCATGCGCCGGTTCCGGGGCGGACGGCTGGTGGTGCACATCACCGAGATGCCGATCAAGTGCCCGGTCGCGCCGATGGAGTTCACGTTCCTGGCCGACGACTGGCTGCGCAAGCACGACATCCGGGAGCGTACCGAGCTCACCTACGTGACCCCGCTCGACGGCGCGTTCACCAAGCCGGTCGCCTCCCGGGAGCTGGCGACCGCGCTGGTCGACCGGCAGATCGCGCTGGAGACCGACTTCGCGGTGGAGCACATCGACAACGACACAGCCGAGCTGGTCTCCTTCGACGGCCGCCGGATCGGGTTCGACCTGCTGGTGACCGTGCCGCTGAACATGGGCGCCGACTTCGTCGCGCGGTCGGGGCTGGGCGACGAGCTCAACCTCGTGCCCTGCGACCAGCACACCATGGTGAGCCTGGCCCACCCCGAGATCCACGTGCTGGGCGACGCCGGCACCCTGCAGACCTCCAAGGCCGGTTCGGTCGCCCACTTCGCGGTGGACGTCTTCACGCACAATTTCGTCGCGGAGTTCAACGGACGGCCGGCGACCCACGGCTTCGACGGCCACGCGAACTGCTTCATCGAGTCCGGCGGCCGCAAGGGCATGCTGCTGGACTTCAACTACGCGACCGAGCCGTTCACGGGGAACTTCCCGCTGCCGGTGGTGGGGCCGTTCAAGCTCCTCAAGGAAACCCACCTCAACCATCTCGGCAAGCTCGCGTTCCGCTGGATCTACTGGAACCTGCTGCTGCCGGGCCGCCCGATCCCGATGATCCCGACCACGATGAGCCTGGCCGGCAAGCGGGTCGAGACCGACGTCACTCCGGCCGGCACCGGGTTGCCGCAGGCCGCGGCTCCCTCCAGCCCGGCGCCCGGGCCGAAGCCGTCCACCCCGAAGGCGGCGCCCACGAAGCCGTCCACGCCGCGGGTGGAGGCGAAGCAGCCGGCGACCCGGCCGGCGGCCGCCCCGGCGACCCCGGCCCGTCCGGTCGCGGCGGGGGTCGGCGCCGGTGGCTACACCGACCGCCCCGGGGTCGATTCGACCGCCGACCCCGGCACCGTGCTGCCCGCCCCGATCATCCCGAAGTTCTGAGAAGAGGACGAGACATGCCCACCACGATGATCTCCGGACGTCCCATCGACGTGAACGACGAGGGCTTCCTGGTCGCCTACGACCAGTGGGACTCCAAGCTCGGCGCCGAACTGGGCCGGCTGATCGGCATCGAACTGACCGACGCGCACTGGGGCCCGATCCGGTTCCTGCGGATGGACTACCCCGCCCGCGGCGAGACCGCGACGCTGCGCCGGGTGAGCACCGTCGGGGGGTTCGCGATCAAGGACCTGTTCGCCCTGTTCCCGGGCAAGCCCGCCAAGAAGATGGCCTACATCGCCGGCCTGCCCAAGCCCAAGGGCTGCGTCTGAGCCCGTCCGACCACCACGAGGAGCACACCGATGACCGATTCCCCGATCGTCCCCGATTTCGGCGGGCCGGACTGCCCACCGCCTGCCACCGCCCAGCGGAAGCTGGTGATCATCTGCTCCAAGGGGAACCTCGACATGGCCTACCCCGGGCTGATCCTCGGCGCGGCCGCGCTCGGCGAGGGCATCGAGACCCACCTGTTCTTCACCTTCTGGGGCTT
>Ga0073899_10001087_pt1 | contig 25004 bp, 19 predicted proteins | sample KloWWTmetaKNB5Ph_FD_88975 | JGI IMG/M metagenome (GOLD analysis project Ga0073899, IMG submission 88975) | Active sludge microbial communities from Klosterneuburg, Austria, studying microevolution and ecology of nitrifiers - Klosterneuburg... | ecosystem: Engineered > WWTP > Aerobic digester >... | reverse complement strand
GGTTCTCGAGGTAGGTCTTCTGCCAGTCCTCGACGACCTTGGCGCCCTTGTCGATGGCCTTGCGCTCCTTGAGCAGCTCGGCGTAGTCCTTGGCCGCGCGCTTCTTGGCCAGCTTGGCGACGCGCTCGATGAAGTCGCTGGCGGCCTTGCCCGACTTGATCATCTTGTCTTCGGTGATGTAGTCGGCCCAGTCGTCGAAGCCGAGCAGCATCGCCTTCTCGCCGCGCAGGCTGAGCACGTCGCCCAGGATCCGCTCGTTGCTGGCGTCGCCGCGCGACCGGAACTTGACGTACAGCTCCTGCTTGAGCCCGTCGTCCTCCGCGTAGGTCATGAACGGCAGGTAGTCGGGGTAGTCGGTCGTGATCTTGATCTTGCCGTCGGCGCCCGGCTTGTGCGCGGCGATGAAGTCGTCGGGCAGGCCCTTGAGCCGGTCGGCCGAGTCGACCTCGATCGCGCGGACGTCGCCGGCGATGTTCTTCGAGAAGTCCTGGCCCAGCTTGGTCAGCTCCTCGTCGATGGCCTTGAGCCGGGTGCGGGTGGCCTCGTCCTTGTCGACGCCGGCGCGGCGGAAGTCGCGCAGCGTCAGCGTCGCGAAGCGCGCGGTGTTCGCGTCGAGGCCGTCGAGCTTGACCGCGGCGATCGCGTCGTAGAGCTGGCGGTTGAGCATCAGGTCGGTCGCGAACGCCGAGGCCTCCTGCTCGCAGGTCCGGGCCGCGGCCTGGACGTCGACGTCGGGGTGGACCTCGGAGTACAGGCCGGCCTTGGCGCTGGCGTTGGCGAGCTCGGTGTACAGGGCGTTGAGCGGCGCCAGGGTGTTGTCGACGGTGCGATCGCCGGTGGCGGCGAGGACGTCGGGCAACAGCTGCTTGGCGGTCGCGAGGCCAGCGCGGCACTCGATCAGGAACACCTCGGCGGCGGTCTTGGGCTTGGCGACCGGCGGGGCGACGACGTCGGGCTTCACGGGCTTCTCCGGGGGCTTGGCTTTGGAACCACACGCCGTGGTGGCGACCACGGCGCAGAGCGCGAGGCGACGGGCGAGCATCGCGGCGTCTTAGCACGCGTGGGAACCGAGATCACGGCTTGACGCCGGTGACGTCGACGGCAAAGCTGCCGCGGTGGACGCCCCGACCCTGCCGCTGACGCCGACCTCGCCGACCTGGTTGGCGGTCGCGCTGGCCGACCTCGACACCGTGCACCAGGACCACCTGCACTGCGAGCGCAAGGCGGCGCAGTCGGCGCTGTCCTTGGTGCGCAGCTACCCCGATCGCCTCGACCTGGTGCTCGCCGTGTCGCGGCTGGCCCACGAGGAGACCGCCCACGTCGTGCAGGTGACGCAGCTCCTGGGCCGGCGCGGCGTGGCGCCGACGATGGACTTCGGCGACGAGTACGCGGCGCAGCTGTACGCCAACGTGCGGCGCGGCGAGCCGGCGCGGTTGCTCGATCGGCTGCTGGTGTTCGCGCTGATCGAGGCGCGGTCGGCCGAGCGGCTGGCGCTGCTGGCCGACGCGATCCCCGACGAGGCCACCGCGACGCTGTACCGCGGGCTGGCCACCGCCGAGGATCGCCACCGCGACACCTTCCTCGAGCTGGCCGCCGCTGCGGCGCCCGCCGAGTGGCGCGCGCGGCTGGACGTGCTGGCCCGCGCCGAGGCCGACGTGGTGGCGCGGCTGCCGGTGCGCGCCCGGATCCACTGATCTCCAGGGGACGTCGATTCGGCTTGCGTCCGAGGTCCGCCCTGGCATAGTTAGTGTCATGGAGACACCATTTGAGCTGAGCGCGCGGTGCGACCACCACGGCGTGGCCCCCGGGCGCGGACTGCGTGGATCGCCATCAACATCGACCCGCGCGGCGCGGCGCTCGAGCGGGCGCGGGCGCCGCTGGCGCTGGCGCTGGTCGTCGACACCTCGGGGTCGATGCAGGGCGATCCGCTGGCCCACGCGCGGGCCGCGTGCGAGGTGGTGGTGGGGCTGCTCGGCGCGCAGGACCAGCTGGCGATCGTGACGTTCGGCACCCACGCGGCGCTGCTGCACGGGCTGACGCCGGTCGACGCGGCCGGCCGCGCGACGGTCGGCCGTGCGCTCGCGACGCTGGCGACCGACGGCAACACCAACCTGCACGGCGGGCTGCAGGTCGCGGCCGGCGTGCTGGCGACCGCGCCGGCCGGGCTGCGTCGCGCCATCGTGCTGCTGTCCGACGGCCAGCCCAACGTCGGGCTGGCAACCGCGCCGGCGCTGGCCGAGTACGTGGCGACGCTGCGGCCGATCGGCGTCTCGACGCTGGGCTTCGGGCTGCACCACGACGAGCGGGTGCTGGCGGCGATCGCCGACGCCGGCTCCGGGCGCTACGCCTACGTCCCCGATCCGCTGCTGGCGCGGGTCGACCTGGCGCGGGCGGCGCTGGCCCACGGCGGCATCGTCGCCGACAGCCTCGAGCTCAGCGTCGAGCCGGCCCCGGGCGTCGAGTTGCTGCGGGTGGTGCCCGCGGCGCCGATGCGGGTCGGCCGCGGCGGCGTGACGATGGCGATCGGCGACGTCTTCGTCGACGAGGGGCGGCTGTACGCGCTCGAGCTGGCGCTCGACCTGGCGCCGGGGCACCGCGGGGAGCTGGCGCGGGTGACGGTGCGCGGCCGCGCCGCGGATGGCACCGCGCACGCGGCGCACGCGACGGTGACGGTCGACGTGCGGGCCGGCGCGCCGACGATCGACCCGGCGGCGGTCCGCGACGTGTGGATCGTGCAGGCCGAGGCGGCGCGGCGCGAGGCGCGGGCGCTGGTCGATCGCGGCGCGGCCCCGGGCGCGGCGGCGCTGCTCCGGCAGTTCGTGGCGGCGCTCGACGCCCAGCCGTGGTTCGTCGTCAACGACGGCTCGCCGCTGGCCGACCTGCGCGAGCAGCTAATCGACGACGCCACCAACCACGCGCGCGCGGCCGACGACCTCGAGGCGACCCACCAGCGCAAGGCGTCGCGGGCGGCGCGCCACGGCAAGCAGCAGGGGACCCGGGTCGCCAGCACCAGCGACCGGCCCGACGTGCCGGGGTGGCTGATCGGCGTCGCCGGGCCGCTCGCCGGGCGACGCTTCGACCTCGACAGCGACACGCTGATCGGGCGGAGCCAGTCGTGCGCGATCGCGGTGCCGCTGGCGTCGCTCAGTGGCGCCCACGCGCGCATCGTGGCGATCGGCCCGCGGTTCGTGATCAGCGACCTCGGCTCGACCCACGGCACGACGGTGAACGGCGCGCGGATCACGTCGCGCGAGCTGTGCAGCGGCGACGAGATCGCGCTGGGCGGGCTGGTGCTGCGCTTCGAGCAGTGACGGCTACTGCGGCCGCGGCACGGTGAAGTCGACGCCCCAGACCCACACCGCGAAGACGAAGTCCTCGTCGCCGAGGTTGACGAAGTCGTGCGCGCTGCCCGGCTCGGCGACGCCCTCGTCGCCGGGGCCGACCCGGCCGTGCAGCGTGTCGTCGGCGCGGCCCTGCAGCACGAGGCTGTGCTCGCGGCCGGCGTGGCGGTGCCAGGCGAAGCGCGCGCCGGGGGCCAGCTTGACGAAGCCGGTGTCGGCGCCGGCCAGCGTCGGCCCGCCGGGGAAGTGGATCAGCCAGCACCCGGGCTCGGGGCCGGCCTCCCACGCGGCCGGCTGATCGACCAGGCCCAGCAGCTCGCGCGCGCGATCGGCGGCGACGTCGAACAGCTCGGTGAACCGCCGCACGAACCGCTCGAAGCGCGGCTCGGTCGACGCCAGCAGCCGGGCGCGCACCGACGGCGACGGCGCGACGGCGGGCAGCGCCGCGGCCAGCTCGCTGGCCGCCCGCTCGTAGGTCGTCAGCGCCGCCATCAGCGACGGATCCACGGCGAGCGCGCGCTCGACCTCGCGCGCCTCGTCGTCGTCGAGGGCGCCCAGCGCGTACAGCGGGAGCAGGTCTTGGATGGACACGGTAGCGGCGAGTGTGGCGTGGACCCAGAGATAGCCTCGCTGGCGCTCGGCTAGGTCCGGACGGCCCCGAGAGTATGGCGCAGTTTGGTCAGGCCGGCGGCCAGGCGCGACTTGACGGTGCCGATCGGCACGTCGAGCCGGGTCGCGATCTCCGAGCACGACAGGCCCTCGAAGTAGGCCAGCTCGAGCACGGCGCGCTGATCGTCGGACACCTCGGCCAGGGCGCGGCGGACCCGGGCCTGGTCGGGGGTGGCGCTGGGGTCGTCATCGCCGACCACCCGCCCGATGATCTCGTCGTCGCCGCTGCGCCGGGACACCCGGGCCGACTTGACCACGTCGAGCGCGCGGGACCGCATGCGGATCACCAGCCAGGTACGAACCCGACCACGCTTCAGATCGTAGTCCTTGGCGGCGCGCCAGACCTCGAGGAAGACGTCGTGGAGCAGGTCCTCGGCCTCGCCGCGGTGCTTGAGGATCCGCAGGCCGAGCGCCAGCATCGTGGCGGCGTGGCGGTCGTACAGCGCGGCCAGCGCGGCGCGATCGCCGGCGGCCATCGCCTGGATCAGCGCGATGTCGGCGGCGTCGTCGGTGGTGGCGTCGGGCCGCGTCGCCCCCGCGGTCATGGAATCGACGCTAGCACGATCCACGTGCATGGGTGAGGTTGCGCCGGTCGGTCGCTCCTTGTAAGTCAGCGTGATGGCCGCGGCTGACCTGCGCGACGCGATCCGCGAAGCCGCCTCCTCCCGGGCGTGGTCGCAGGGCGTGACCCTCGCGCGCGAAGATCGCGTGTCGGGCAAGAGCGCCAGCAAGGGCGAGCAGGTGGTCGAGGTGCGGGTGCCGACCCGGCCGACCCCGTACACCGTCGTGCTGTACCTCGACGACGAGGAGTGGGACTGCGACTGCGGCACCCGCGAGGCCGCGTGCTCGCACGCCTGCGCCGCGGCGATCGTCACCGCCGAGGCCGCGGCCAAGGGCGCGCCGCTGCCGGTGTCGAAGGTGGCCGGCGCGGCGATCGGCTACCGGCTCGGGCCCGACCCGGCCGGCCTGGCGGTGGCGCGGGTCGCGATCGAGAACGGGCGCGAGACGCCGATCACCACGTCGGTGCAGTCGAGCGCGGCCGGCCGCGGGCCCAAGCTGGCGATCACCGAGGCCGACCTGCTGATCGATCAGCTGCTGGGCACCCGGCCCGACGCGCCGATCGGCGCCGACCGGGTCGACCGCCTGCTGCAGGTGCTGGCCGACGCGGCGGACGTGCGCTTCGCCGGGCAGCCGGTCAAGACCAGCGGCGAGCCGGTGACGCCGCGGGCGATCCTGTCCGACGCCGGCGACGGCGTGGTGGTGCGGCTCGAGGCGCCCAGCGGCGCGCGGGCGGTGTCGCTGGGCGTCGCGGTGGTCGGCGACACGCTGCACCCGATCGGCGCGATCGACCTGGGCGGCGCGCGGTTCGAGCACCTGCCGGCCGAGCAGCGGTTCCGCGGGCGCGAGCTGGGCGCGGTGGCGACGACGATGGTGCCAGCGCTGGCGGCGCGCATCCCGATCGAGATCCGCACCCGGCGGCTGCCGTCGGTGGCGCGCGGCATGACGCCGCGGGTGTTGCTCGACGTCGTGCAGCGCGGCGAGTCGCTGGCGGTGATGGCGATCGTCGTCTACGGCGATCCGCCGGTGGCGCGGGTCGACGGCGATCGGCTGGTGCACCTGGGCGGCGACGTGCCGGTGCGCGACCTCGACGGCGAGCAGCGGCTGCGCCACCGGCTGCGCAGCGAGCTCGACCTGTTGCCGGGACGGCGCATCGAGGCCAGCGGCCGCGACGCGTTCGAGCTGTCGGCCAAGATCGCCCGCTGGCTGCGCGCCGACGCCGCGGCCGCCGACGCCGCGCGCGCGGTGCCGCTGGCGTTCGACGTCGACGTCAGCCGCGGCCTGGCGGTGAGCGTGACCGGCGAGGGCCGCGCGGTCGACGCGCTGGCGGCGCTGCGCGCGTGGCAGGCCGGCGCCGACCTGGTGGCGCTCGAGGGCGGCGGGTGGGGCGCGCTGCCGATGCAGTGGCTGGCCCGCCACGGCGCGATCCTGGGCGACCTGCTGGCGGCGCGCGAGCCCGACGGCGGGCTGCCGGCGTTCGCGCTGCCCGACGCGGCGCGCCTGGCCGACGACCTCGGCGTGCCGGCGCCGATGGACCTGACCCGGCTGCGCGCGCTGGCCGACGACTTCGACGGCATCCAGGAGGCGCCGCTGCCGCCGGGGCTGACCGCCGAGCTGCGCCACTACCAGCGGCGCGGCGTCGACTGGCTGGCGTTCTGCCGCGACGCCGGGCTGGGCTGCGTGCTCGCCGACGACATGGGCCTCGGCAAGACGGTGCAGGCGCTGGCCGCGGTGCGCGGCCGGACGCTGGTGGTGAGCCCGACGTCGGTCGCGCCCAACTGGCTGGCCGAGGCGGCGCGGTTCCGCCCGGATCTGAAGGTGGCGCTGTACCACGGCGGCCGGCGCAAGCTGGTCGACGACGCCGACCTGACCATCACCACCTACCCGATCGTGCGCAACGACATCGACGCGCTGGCGACGATCGCCTGGGACACGGTGATCCTCGACGAGGCCCAGGCCATCAAGAACCCCGACAGCCAGATCGCGCGCGCCGCGTACCGGCTCAAGGGCGCGTGGCGGGTGTCGCTGTCCGGCACGCCGATCGAGAACCGGCTCGACGAGCTGTGGAGCCAGCTGCACTTCACCAACCCCGGCCTGCTCGGCGCCCGGGTCGACTTCCGCGATCGCTGGGCCACCGCGATCGAGGCCGGCGACGCCGAGACCGCGGCGCGGCTGCGCACCCGGGTGCGGCCGTTCGTGATGCGCCGGCTCAAGAAGGAGGTCGCGCCCGAGCTGCCGCCGCGCACCGAGAGCGTGCTGTGGGTCGAGCTCGACGACGACGAGCGCACCACCTACGACGCGATCCGCGCCGCGACTCAGGCCGACGTGCTGGAGCTGCTCGAGCACGGCGGCGGCGTGATGGCCGCGCTCGAGGCGCTCTTGCGGCTGCGCCAGGCGGCGTGCCACCGCGGCCTGTTGCCCGGGCAGCGCGCCGACGGCTCGACCAAGCTGACGACGCTGGTCGAGGCGGTGGCCGCGGCGGTCGCGGCCGGCGGCAAGGCGCTGGTGTTCTCGCAGTGGACGTCGCTGCTCGATCGGGTCGAGCCGGCGCTGACCGCCGAGGGCCTGGCGTTCACCCGGCTCGACGGCTCGACCCGCGATCGCGCCGAGGTGGTGGCGACGTTCCAGGACGCCGGCGGCCCGCCGGTGATGCTGCTGTCGCTCAAGGCCGGCGGCACCGGCCTCAACTTGACCGCGGCCGATCACGTCTTCCTGCTCGATCCGTGGTGGAACCCGGCGGTCGAGGATCAGGCCGCCGACCGCGCCCACCGCATCGGCCAGGACAAGCCGGTCATGATCTACCGGCTGGTCGCGCGCGACACCGTCGAGGAGCGCGTGCTGGCGCTGCAGGACAAGAAGCGCGCGATCGCCGCGGCCGCGCTCGACGGCGGCGCCGCGCTGGCGATCACCCGCGACGACCTGCTCGACCTGCTGCGATGACGGCGGTCACGCCGGGAGATCGTCGTACAGTCGCGCCAGCTCGAGCACGGCGCCGGCGGCGAGCGCGAGGGTACCGGTGGTGACGTCGGCGTACTCCCACGCGCCCGAGGGCAGCCGCCGATAGTGTTCGATGCGTGGCTCCGACTGGCTGACCAGGACGTACTCCTGCAGCGACGGGATGAGCTGATACTGCTGCCACTTGCCGCCCCGGTCATAAGCCTCGGTCGCAGGCGATAGCACCTCGACGATCAGCGTGGGGTTGGTCAACGTCGAGCCGTCGGGATCGGCCGGGTCACCGGCGATCGGGCCGCAGACCAACGACACGTCGGGATACGTCGCCTTGCCGGTCGCGAGCACGCGGACCCGCTGGTCCGACTGGAACGCGACGCACCCCGGGCGGCGCGCGGCGTCGAGGGCCGCGCCGATGCGCAGCGCCAGGGCGTTGTGACGCCGCGAGCCACCGGCCATCGCGACGATCTCGCCGTCGTCGAACTCGTGCTTGAGCTCGCTGTCGCGCTCGTACGCGAGGTACTCGGCGTACGAATAGCGAGGGCGGAGGCGCGCCGGCGCGGTCATCCCGACGATCATGACGGAGCGCGTCGGGCACGGCAAGGACCACGTCGCCGTGCGCCGCGATAGGCTGGCTGGGTGAGGCCACGGTGACCGACCGCGAGCGCCCGACCGCGCGGCTGTACCCGCGCATCCCGCACCTGCCGGGCTCGCGGCTGGGGCCGAGCGAGCGCCACGCCGGCGCGGCGGTGGTGGCGCGGATGACGGTGGCGGCCGGCGACGGCGATCGGGTGATCGTCACCGAGAAGCTTGACGGCTCGTGCGTCGCGCTGGTCGGCGTGGCCGACGGCGTCGAGGCCCGCGGCCGCGACGGCGGGTTGTGCGCGGCGTCGCGCAACGACGGCCGGCGGGCGTGCGCGGCGTGGGTCGCGGCGCGGGCGGCGAGGCTGGCGGCGGGCGGCGCGGTGCCGGTCGGCGAGCGGCTGGTGTGCGAGTGGCTGGCGCTGGCCCACGGCACCCGCTACGCGCTGCCCCACGGGCCGCTGGTGGCGATCGACGGCTGCGACGCCGCGGGCGCGCGCTGGCCTTGGGCGCGGGTGCAGGCGGTGGCCGCCGCGCTCGGGCTGCCGACGCCGCGCGCGCTGCACGCCGGCGGCGCGCTGCCGATCGCCGCCGCGCTCGCGGCGCTGGGTGACCACGGCCACCACGGCGCGCTCGATCGCGCCGAGGGCGTGATGTACCGGCTCGAGCACGGCCCGCGGGTCATCGCGCTGGCCAAGCTGGTGCGGCTCGACAAGCGAGACGGCGTCTTGCTCGCCGATCACAGCGGCGGCGACCACGTCTGGAACGCGTGGCATGATGCCGGCGCGCCATGACGACGCGGGTGTGCTTCGCGACGCCCAACCAGGGCTACCAGGACGATCTGCGGCGGCTGCTGGCCGACGTCGAGGTCGTGCTGTCGCGGTTCGGCCCGGCGGTGCCGGCCGGGCTCGACCTCGAGGCCACGGCGACGTGGCGCGCGCGGGCCGCGTTCGCCGCGCTGGGCGAGCGGTGCTTCGTCGAGAACACCGAGCTGGCGATCGAGGGCGAGCCGCCGCTGCGGGGCGCGGCGGTGAAGGCGTTGCGCGAGGCGATCGGCGACGCCGGGGTGTGCGCGCGGTTCGGCGGGCGGGGCGCGGTGGCGCGGGTGATCGTCGCGCTGGCCGAGGGGCCCGACGACGTGCGGCTGTTCGCCGGCGCGCTCGAGGGCGCGATCGCGCGCGCGCCGGGCGCGGTGGCCGGGCGCGGCTGGGACCAGGTGTTCGTGCCCGACGGCTACGCGCGCACGCTGGCCGAGCTGGGCGACGCCACCTACCTGATCAACATGCGCCACGGGCCATACCTCGACCTGGCCGATCACCTGCGCGGTCGCCGCTACGGCGGCGCGTTCGAGGCCCACGTCACCGTGCGCTGCGCCGCCGCCGACGAGGCGGCGTTCGCGGCGCTGTGCGATCGCCTGGGCGCCAAGCACATCGCGATCGAGCTGCCGACCGGCGACGTCGCGCAACAGCCGATGACCGCGACCGTGCACCGCGGCGAGCTGCGCGAGGTGCAGGAGCAGGTGCACGCGCTGGCCCGGGCCATCGTCGCCGCGGGCTTCGAGGTGGTGCGCACCAAGATCGAGGCGCTGCCGCGCAACCGCGACCTGCCGATGACGGACGCCGAGGCCGCCGCCGAGCCCGGCCGCTACTTCGAGTACCACCTGAAGCTGGTCATCCCGCCCGACGTCGAGCTCGCGGTGATCGCCGCGGCGGCCGCCGCCCACGACGCGCGGCTGTCGCGCAACGCCCGGCGCCAGCGCGCCGACGGCAGCCACGAGCGCTACCTGACGCTGCGGCTGCCCGGGCTGGGCAAGCCCGCCGCCGACGCGCGGTTCGCCGCGCTCGAGGCCGCCGTCGAGGCGCTGCCGGTCGCGATCACCCGCCGCGTCCGCGAGTACACCGTCTATGACTCGAACCTGGCCCTCGATCGCGGCTGGCGCTGACCCGCGGGCCGCCGCGCTGGCCGCCTGGCTGCGGCGCGCCGCGACCGCCGGCGATCCGGCGTGGATCGTCCGCGGCAGCCTGGTCACCGCGGCGCTCTGCCCGGGCGCGCGGTCGCCGGCGGACGTCGACTACCTCGCGCCCGGGCGCGGCGCCGACTTCGACGACGCGGCGGTAGCGGCGCGGCTGTACACGATCGCCGCGGCGCCCGACGCCCAGGTCCCGATCACGATCGATCGCACCGAGGTGATCTGGGCCGAGTCGGACGCGCCGGGTCTGCGCGCCCACGCGATCGCGCAGGTCGCCGGGGCCGAGGTGCGGTTCGGCGTCGACGTCGCGGTCGGCGATCCGATGTGCGTGGCGCCGCGGGCGATCGCGGTGGCCGACGTCGGCGCCGTGCCGGCGTGCGCGCCCGAGATGCTGTTCGGCTGGAAGGTCCACGGGCTGTGCGAGTTCGGCCGCGGCCGCTGGCGGGCCAAGGACCTGTTCGATCTCGACCTGCTGTGGCGCCACGCGGCGCTCGACGTCGCGGCGACCCGCGCCGCGATCGCGCTGGCGTTCGGGTCGCGCGGCCTGCCGCTGACCGCGCTCGACGACTTCCGCGACCGCGCCGCGTGGGGGCAGTCGACCGGCGGCCGGCGCAAGTGGCGGGGCCTGGCGCGTCAGCACTCGGCCGTCGACGACTTCGGCGCCACCCGCGATCGGGTCCGCGGCGCGCTGACGCACCTGCTGGGGGCCTCGACTCTTGCAGAGGTCGGTCGATGACGATCGCATGTCGCGTTCCGTCGCCACCGCGCCGCCCCCGGGGTGGGCGCATCGGTTCCTGGCCTGGTTGCGCGTCGGGCGCGCCGAGCCCGCGCGCGCGGCCCGGTCGAGCGCCGCGCGGGCGACGACGGGCGGCGCCCCGCCGGCCCCGGCCGCCAGCGGCCATCCGCTCGACGAGCTGATCGGCGATCTGCTGGTGCCGCGCGAGGCCGACGCCACGGCGGCGGGGCCCGACGACGACGCGGCCGCCGAGGCCGGCGCGGTCGAGCCGCTGCTGGCCGCCGCGCTGCGCGTGAGCGACAGCTCGTCGAGCGTGTTCAAGCCGACGGTGGCGCGCCTCGCCGAGTTGCTCGAGCTCGGCGACCTCGACTTCAACCAGGCGGTGCGGCTGGTGACGCGCGAGCCCGCGGTGGTCGCGACCGTGCTCGCGGCCGCGAACTCGCCGCTGTTCCGCCGCGGCGCGGCGATGACCGACATCCGCGCCGCGATCAGCGCGCTGGGGCTGGTCGACGTCCGGCGCCTCGCGATCGCGGTGGCGACGCGGGCGCTGTACGAGCCGGACGCGGCCGCCGCGTCGCACGCCGAGCGCGTCCGGTGTCAGCGCGACCTGCACCGCACGATGACGACCGCGTTCGCGACCGCCGAGCGCTGCCTGCGCCGCGGCCTGCCGCACCAGGACGAGGCCTACGTGGCGGCGATGTTCCTCGACGTCGGGCGGCCGCTGGTGCGCGGCGTGATCGGCCAGCTCGAGCGCAGCGGCCGGTGCGCGATGCTGTCGCCGGCGGCGGTCGAGCGGCTGTGCGATCGCCACCACGCCGAGGTCGGCGCGCGGATGCTGGTCGCCTGGGGGCTGCCGGCGCGGGTCTCGGCGCTGTGCCAGCACCACCACGCGCCGTCGCTGCCGCCCGAGCTCGACGCGCCCGAGCTGCACGAGGCGCGGCTGGCCAGCGGCCTGGTCCACCTGCGGATCGGCGCGCCGGCCACGCCGGCCCTGCGCGACGCCGTCGCCGCCCTCGGGCTCGGCCTCTACGAGCTGCGCGCGCTGGCCGCCGGCCTCGACGATCTCGCCACCCGCGCGAGCCTGATCCTCGGCATCCCCGGCGAGCCGGCGGCGTGGCCGGCCGGCCCGGCGGCGGGGCGCCCCGCGCCCGGGTGAGCGGTCAGGGCTTGACCGGGCTGACCTTGATCACCCGCGGCTTGGACAGCAGGCTTTTGGCGGCGCTGACGTTGGTCGGCAGGCCCGACGGGGTGAGCGACAGCTCGTACTTGTGGCTGTTGACGGTGACCTTGGAGTTGGCCAGGTAGACCATCACCCGCGTGGTGGGCAGGTGCTGCAGCTGCAGCGTCCAGGTGGCGTCGTTGGTCGAGAACGTCTTGTGCACCTCGGGCTGCGCCTCGTTGCCCGACAGGTCGAGGACGCACACCGTGACCGTGTAGGGCGCGTCGGCGTTGCCGCCGGTGCCGCGGAAGCGAAGGGTGGCGCTCTGGCCCGGCATCTGGCTGGTGACGAACGTGCGCTCGGCGTTGAGCGCGCCGTCGTAGATGCGCTCGGTCCAGGTCGACGGGTCGGTCTGGGTGCCCCAGCCCAGCCCGCGCGGGCCGATCTTCATGCTGCCGGCGTCGACGTTGTACTCGCCGACCAGCTTCTCGGTCTCGGCGAGGAACTTGGTGTAGTCGTCGACGCACTTCTGCGCCTCTTCGGCCGTCGTCGAGAGCAGCTGGCAGACCGGCGCCTGCAAGATCGGCGACAGCTTCTTGAAGGCCGCGGTGAGCTTGCCCCACTCCGACTGGCACGGGTTGGCCGCGGCGCGCTGGTGGGCGGCAGCGACGAGAGCGAGGGCGGCGACGGCAGAGGCGGCGAGCTTGGTCATCGAAGTTCTCCTGGTTGAATCGACGAGACCGGCTTCAGCACGACGCGTACCAGCGCGCGCCGGGGTGGATCCGCGCCCTTACGAAGCGCTCGCAGGCCAGCGCGGCGCGGCGAGCCGTTCGCGCACGCCGCATCGGCGCGCTGGTACACTGCTTGCTGAACATCGGGGGATGTTCGACCCGGATCTGCTCGACACGATGCCGACCGACGCCACGCCGACGCCTGAGCCATCGCCACCGACCCGCACGCACCACGAGGCCGCGTCGGCGGAGCTCGGCGCGGGCTACCTGTTGTGCATCGAGGACGGCAGCTCGCACACCGTGCCGCTGCCCGGCGACGGCGAGCTGACGCTCGGGCGCGATCCCGAGTGCACGATCCGGCTGGCCGACGCCCAGGTCTCGCGGCGCCACGCGGTCATCACCGCGGTGGCCGATGGCGTGCGGGTGACCGACCTCGACAGCCGCCACGGCACGTTCGTCAACGGCGAGCGGGTGGCGCGGCCGCGCCGGCTGCTGTCGGGCGACGTGATCACGCTGGGCGGCGCGGTGCTGGTGGTCCACCGCAGCGCACGGGCGGTCGGCGTGCGCACGGTGGTCGACGCCGCCGAGCTGTCGACGCGGCTGGAGATCGAGCTCGATCGGACGCTGCGCTACGGCCGCACGGTCGCGGTGGCGGTGGTGCGCGGCGACGCGGACATCGATCGCGGTCGGCTGATCACCGCGCTGGCCGCCGAGCTGCGGCCGATCGACGCCGCCGCGCTGTTCGGCGATCGCGAGCTGGTGGCGGTGCTGCCCGAGCTGGGCGGCGGTGCGGCCGGCGAGGCGGCGGCACGGCTGCTGCAGATCGTCGGTGGTGGCCGCGGGGGCGTGGCCACCGCGCCTCACGACGGCTGCGACCTCGACACGCTCCTGGGCGCGGCTCGGGGCGCGGCGACGGCGGCGGCCGCCGGGGTGGTTGCGGCGGCCGAGTCCGACGTGCTGCGGGTCGAGCTGGGCGACAAGGTGGCGGTGGCCGCGGACCCGGCGATGCGCCGGCTCTACGAGCTGATCCGCCGCCTGGCCAGGAGCGATCTGCCGGTGCTGGTGCACGGCGAGACCGGCAGCGGCAAGGAGTTGGCAGCGGCGGCGATCCACCACGGCTCGGCCCGGGCCAAGGGGCCGCTGGTGTCGATCAACTGCGCGGCGCTGCCCGAGACGCTGGCCGAGGCCGAGCTGTTCGGCCACGAGCGCGGCGCGTTCACCGGCGCCGGCCAGCGCGCGGGGCTGCTCGAGTCGGCCTCGGGCGGCACGGTGTTCCTCGACGAGATCGCCGACCTGTCGCCGGCGATCCAGGCCAAGCTCCTGCGCGCGCTCGAGGCCGGCAAGATCACCCGGCTGGGCGACAACCGCGAGCGCGTGATCGACATCCGGCTGGTGGCCGCGACCCATCGCGACCTGACGCTCGAGGTGGCGGCCGGGCGGTTCCGCCAGGACCTGCTGTTCCGCCTGAACGCCGCCCGGGTGGTGGTGCCGCCGCTGCGCGATCGGCGGCGCGAGCTGATCCTGCTGGCCGAGCACCTGCTGACCGCGGCGTGCAAGCGGCTGGGGCGTGATCCGCTGCCGCTGTCGACCGATGTGGTGCGCGCGCTGTACGCGCACCGCTGGCCGGGCAACGTGCGCGAGCTCAAGAACGTGATGGACTACGCGGCGGCGGCGGCCATCGACGCCGACGTGATCGAGCCGTGGCACCTGCCCGACGAGCTATCGGCGCTGGCCGGCGAGCCAGTGGTCGACTCGCCGACCGACGACGCCGCGCCCGCCGCCGCGGCGCCGCCGACGCCGGCCGGGCGGTTCCGGCCGATCGACGACGAGGTCGCCGAGCTCGAGCGGACCCGGATGGTGCAGGCGCTGGTCGCGTGCGACGGCGTGCGCAACCGCGCGGCGGCGCTGATCCAGATGCCGCTCAGGACGTTCGTCACCAAGTTCAAGCGGTTCGCGATCCAGCCCAGCGAGTGGGAGAAGCCGCGGGCGCGTTGATCGACGACACCGCGCTCGGCGACTACCAGATCGTCCGCCCGCTCGGGCGCGGCGGCATGGGGCTGGTGTTCCTGGGCCACGACCCGGTGCTCGACCGGCCGGTCGCGATCAAGCTGATCGCCACCGCGGCGCCGTCGACGGCGGCCCGCGAGCGGTTCTTGATCGAGGCGCGGGCGATCGCGCGGCTGGCCCACCCGAACGTGGTCGCGGTGTACCGCGCCGGCGAGACCCGCGACGGTCGGCCGTTCCTGGTGCAGGAGCTGGTGCGCGGGCAGAGCCTGGATCGGCTGCTCCCGCCGCTGCCGCCGGCCGAGGTGCGGCGGATCGGCGTCGAGATCGCGCGCGGGCTGGCGGCGGCGCACCGCAAGGGCGTGCTGCACCGCGACCTCAAGCCGGCCAACGTGATGATCGCCGACGACGGCACGGTCAAGCTGCTCGACTTCGGGCTGGCCAAGCTGCGGCCGCTCGATCAGCGCGGCGTGGCGATCGCCGAGGCGCCGCCGCCGGCGACCGGCGACGCGACCCCGAGCACCCGCGACGGTCGGCGGCGCGCGCCCGACGTCGACGCGGTGGCGGTGACCGCCGACGCACCGCCGCCCGCGGCCGCGCCGCTGGCCGAGCCCGCGGGGGCGCCGCTCGCCGGGGCGGTCGACGCGCCGGCCGCCGAGGCGCCGGTGGCGCTGACCCAGACCGGCGCGGTGCTGGGCACGCCGCGCTACATGGCGCCCGAGCAGTGGCGCGGCGAGCCGGCCACCGAGCGCACCGACGTCTACGCGCTGGGCGCGGTGCTGTTCGAGCTGGCCAGCGGGCGGCCGGTGCACCCGACCCGCGATCTGGACGAGCTGCGCGTGGCGGTGGTCGACGGCGACGCGCCGCCGCTCGCGTCGGTGGCGCCGGGCGTCGATCCGGCGCTGGCGGCGGTCATCGATCGCGCGCTGGCCCGCGATGCCGCGGCGCGCCCCGCGAGCGCCGACGCGATGGCGCTGGCGCTGGCCACCGCGTCCGACGGAGCGACGCCCGCGCGCGTCGACAACCCGTACCGCGGGCTGGCGGCGTTCGGCGCCGAGGACCGCGCGCTGTTCTTTGGCCGCGGCGCCGACGTCGGCGCGATCGTCGATCGCCTGCGCAGCGAACAGGCGGTGATCGTCGTCGGCGACTCCGGCGTCGGCAAGTCGTCGCTGGTGCGGGCCGGCGTGCTGCCGGCGATCGCGGCCGGCGGCCTTGGCGGCGAGCGGGCGTGGGCCACCGCGACGATGCGGCCGGGCGCCGATCCGCTGGCGGCGGCAGCCGCGGTGCTCGACGGCGACGGCGGGTTCGAGGCGCGGCTGGCGGCCGCGACCGCCGGCGGCGGCGGCCTGGTGCTGTTCGTCGATCAGGCCGAGGAGCTGATCACGCAGTGCGATCGCGCGGTGGCCGCGCGCTTCGCCGACGCGCTGGTGTCGGCGCTGGCGCGCGACCCTGGCCTGCGGGTCATCGCGTCGGTGCGCGGCGACTTCGTGACCCGGCTGGCCGAGGTGCCGGGCCTGGCCGCGCTGGTGACCCGCGGCCTGCAGCTGGTCAGCCCGCTCGACGACGCCGGCCGCCGCGAGGCGATCGTGGGCCCGGCCCAGGTGGCCGGCGTCGAGTTCGAGGCGGCGGCGGTCGACGCGCTGTGCGCCGACAGCGCCGGGCGCGGCGGCCTGCCGCTCCTGCAGTTCGCGCTGACGCTCCTGTGGCAGCGCCGCGACGTGGCCGCCGCCCGCATCACCGCGGCCGACGTGGCCGCGATCGGCGGCGTCGCCGGCGCGCTGGCCCGCCACGCCGACGGCGTGATCGCCGCGCTCGATCCGCGTGGCCGCGAGCTGGCGCGGCGGATCCTCACCGGGCTGGTCACCGCCGACGGCACCACCGCGGTGCGCGACGCCGGCGAGCTGGCGTTGCGCGGCGCCGGCGCCGAGGCGACGCTGGCCGCGCTGATCGACGGCCGGCTGGTCGTCGCCCGCGACGGCCGCGGCGGCGCCAGCTACGCGCTCGCGCACGACGCGCTGATCGCGCACTGGAGCACGCTGGTCGGCTGGCTCGCCGACGACGTTGGGCTGCGTGCCCGCCGCCAGCGGCTGACCGTCGCCGCCGCCGAGTGGGAGCGCCTCGGCCGCGGCCGGGACGGCCTGCTGGTCGGACGCCCGCTCGCCGAGGCCGCCGAGCTCGACGACCTGCTGCCGCGCGAGGCCGCGCTGATCGCCGCGTCGCGGCGCGCGGTGCGGCGACGCCGGGCGCTGGGCGTGGCGCTGGCCGGTCTGGCGCTGGCGGCGATCGCCGCGGCCTGGTTCGGCACCCGCTGGGCCAACCAGCGCGCCCGCGATCGCGAGGTGGCGCGCCACGTCGCCCACGCCGAGGCGCTGGCCGCCGAGGGCGCCGGCGAGGTGACGCGCTTGCGCGCGCTACGGACGACGGCCTTCGCCGACTTCGACGTCGCGGTCGCGACCAACGACCCGGCGATCGAGCGCCGCGCCGAGGCGACCTGGGCCGAGGCACGGGCCGCGCGCGCGCACGCCGAGGCGCGCTATCGCGACGCGACCATCGCGCTCGAGCCGGCGCTGCTCCTCGACAGTCGCCCGGCCTTCCGCCGGCGCATGGCCGAGCTGTTGCTGGCCCTGGTCGAGCTGGCGACGCTTGATCACGACGCCGCGGCGGTCGCGGAGTTGACCGCGCGGATCGCGCCGTACGACCCGTCGCGGGTGCCGGTCGCGGCCGCCACGGGGACGCTGGTCGTCGAGGTGACGCCGGCGGCCCAGGTGACCGTCCGCTGCGCCGAGCCCGGCGCGCCGCATCGCCTCGGCCCGCCGCGGATGGTCGCCACCGGCGCGCGCCACGTGCTGGCCGTGCCGGCGACGCTGTGTACGGTGGGCGCGGTCGCGCCCGACCACGTGGCCGTCACCGAGGCGACCGTCGTGCCCGCCGAGCGATGGCACACGGTGCGCCTGACGTTGCCCCCGGCGAGCGCGCCGCCGCCCGACTTCGTGTTCGTGCCCGCGGGCTGGTTCCTGTACGGCGCCGCCGACCCCGAGTCGGTGCGCCAGTCGATCGCCGCGCCGCCGGAGCATCCGGTCTTCCAGCGCGCGTTCTGGATCGCCCGTCACGAGACGACGTTCGCGGCGTGGATCGAGTACCTCGACGCGCTGCCGCCCGGCGAGCGCGACGAGCGGCGGCCGATGGCCAGCGGTCCGACGACGATGTCGCTCCAGCTGGTCGACACGCCGACCGGCGCTTGGTCGCTCGAGCTCGCCGACGGCACGACCACGCGCCGCCACGCGCGCGGTGAGCCGGTCGTCTACCCGGGGCGCACCCTCCGCCGCGCGCAGGCGTGGGAGCGGTGGCCGGTCGTCGGCGTGCGGGTCGCCGACGCCCGCGCCTACGCGGCCTGGCTCGATCACACCGGCCGCGTGCCGGGCGCCCGCCTGTGCACCAACGCCGAGTGGGAGCGCGCGGCGCGCGGCGCCGACGATCGCCTGTACCCTCACGGCGACGAGCTGGCGCCCGACGACGCCAACTGGATCAAGACCTACGACGAGAAGGCCGGCGCGCTGGGCCTCGACGAGGTCGGCAGCCACCCGGCCAGCGACAGCCCGTTCGGGGTCGCCGACCTGGCCGGCAACGCCTGGGAGTTCGTCGACGCGCCGCCGGACCTCGCGCTGACGCGGGGCGGCGGCTGGTACTACGGAGCGCGGGCGGTCCGGGCCAGCAACCTGGTCGGCAGCGAGCCGCGCTTCCGCGACACCGCGACCGGCGTGCGCGTCTGCGCCGACCCGCGCTGAATCGGCGTGCGGCGGAGGGCGCGCTTGGACGGCGCGCCAGATCGGCGCGCGGTGGCCCGCGGCGGTGAAGACTCCGTAGGCTGGCCTACGGATGGCCGAATCCTGCTGACTGCGCCGTCGTGGCACGCTAGATGCTCATCCCGCAGGTATGAACCGAACCTTCCTCTGTGGAGTGTTGCTGTCGTCGCTGTCGCTGGTCGCGTGTGTCGAGGCGCCCGAGCTGGGTGACGCCGAGCAGGGGGCCGGGATCGGCAGCGGCGACCGTGGCAACGGCCGCCACCACCTGGGCGAGCTCGCGGACTTCCTCCCTGGCATGCCACCTGGCCGTGGCTACTCGACCGACCTGGTGGCGGTGACCGGCGAGACCTTCGACGTCATCGCCAACCCGGCGGCCCCTGGCGACGGGACCTGCCTGAAGGCCACGATCGGCGGTCAGGTGCGCACCTGCGCGGCGGCCGCGTTCATCGGCAAGGTGCTGCCAGGGGCCGGCAACAAGTGGCTGCGGATCGACGACGCCCGCGCGTACACCACCGCGTACGCTGGCCACACCGTCGCCGGCTACCGGCTCAGCTACGGGAGCTCGGCGACGGGACCGTGGACCTCGTACTGCGCCAACGGGCGGCTGGCCCACCCGCTCAAGGGTGAGCTCAACACCAACGGCGCGATCAACCTGTCCCGCGCGCGGCTGACCTTTGCCTGCACCGAGTACCGCGTGGACGCGGCCACCAACGCCGTGGTGTTCGACAACCCGATCGGCAGCGGCACGCTGGGCAAGGTCGCCGGCTGGGGCTACGAGGCAGGGACCGGGTACACCTTCGGCGCCAACCACACCTCGATCAGCGGCGCCGAGCTGCAGGCGCTGGCCAGCCGCGTGGCCCAGGCCGACTACTGCTACAGCGGCGGCAAGGGCACGCTCGACGGCTCGGTGCTCGGGCTGGGCGACTACGTCGACGGCAATGTCGTGCCCAACCCGACCGGCCCGATCCCCACGCCGTTCGTGCCCGGCATGGTGGTGTCGTCCAGCGAGGTCTGGGTCGAGGCCGTCTGGGCGCGCCCGAACCACAGCGAGCTCACCGATGGCAGCGCCAACGACGTCGGCGTCCCGGTCTGCCTCAGCAAGCTGCGGTGGTCGACGTTCCCGATCGGCGACCGCTGCGGCACCCGGCTGCGCGATCCGCGCATCAACCACGCCGACGGCATCAACGGCTCGTTCTGCGACGACTTCCCGTACGATCAGTTCTACAGCAGCGGCGCGGGCCTGATCGTCAGCAGCTCGAAGTTCAACGACCTCAGCCTCAACGCCTGGACCAACAGCAACGGCGACAGCTACACGACGACCATCGGCGTCGTCGGTCGGGGGCCGGCCTGGCACATCGCCCCGCAGGCCGGCTACAGCCCGACCCCGTCCAACACCGCGGCCATGCTCGGGACGATCATGACCGTGGCCGGCGCCCAGGTGATCCAGAACAACCCGGCGTATCCGGCCGCGGCGCTGCCGACGGTGACGCTGGTCTCGTGCGCGAAGCTCGCGAACCCCGGCGCCGGCGAGAAGATCACGACGACGTCGGCCGCGATCCCCAACGGCTACGGCAACTGCCAGACCGAGGGCCTGATCTGGTCGGCGGCGCCGCCGGCGGCGCTGCTGGCCGACCTCGGCGTGACCACCGCGCCGAAGCTGTTTCGCTATTACCGCTCGACCACGCCGCGCGACTACCTCACGACGACCGCGTCCACCGCACCGAACGGCTACGCGGGCGGGCTGCTGCTGGGCTACATCTTGCCGCCCCGCTCCTGAGGGCGGCGTGAGATCGGCGGCGGCGGCGGGCTGATACACTGCGGCGCAGATGCGCCGTGGCCTGATCGGGATCGCCCTCGCGTTGGTCGCCTGCAAGAGCGGGGGCGGCGAGGGGCGCGCGGGCGGTGGCGCGGCGAGCGGGGCGCGCGACGCGGGGGCGGCGATCGCCGCGGTGGACGCGGCGGGCGCGGCGGGCGCGGTGGGCGCGGTGGATGCGGGGGACGTGGCGCCGGTGACCGTCGACGCGGCGCCGCCGACCGTCGACGCGGGGGCGGGGCGGGCGGCGACGCCGACGCCGCCGGGCGTGGTGCGGCTGGTGCTGGTGCACGACGTGCCGCTCTTGCGCTCGGAGGAGAAGGCGCTGCAGCGGGTGACCTCGGCGCTGGCCCGCGGCAAGCTCAAGGGCACGGTGGTCGACGCCGGCGACGAGGAGGCGGCGCTGTACGCGGCGTGGACCGCGCGGCTGCCGCCCGAGCCGCTGCCGCCGCTGCCGGCGGCGTGGGCCGACGCGCCGCTGGTGATCGTCATGCGCGTCGACCCGCCGAGCGGCGTCGAGCCCAAGCGGCAGAGCAGCGGGCTCGGGCCGCCGGTGGTGTTTCGCCCGCCGTCGAACGACGCGGTCTTCGTCGCGGGCGGCAGCGCGACCGGCGACAGCTTCGACGGGCTGATCGCCGAGGGCGGCCTGCTGTCGATGCTCGCCACCTTCGCCCGGAGCGCCCCATGACTCGCGCCGCGCTGATCGCCACCGCGCTGATCGCCACCGCCGCCGGGCCGGCCCGCGCCGGCTGGCGACCGCTCGAGCTCATGCTGATCGACGCTGGCCAGGGCGGCGCCGCCGGCAAGCGCTGCGTCGATCGCGTCGCTGCGTACTTCAAGGCCCAAGGCGAGGACGTCGACCTGGTGCGCCGCGACCTGGCCGCGGTGCGCGGCAAGCTGCCGGCGACGCTGCCGGCCTCGGTGCTGGCGTGGACCGACGCCGAGACCGCGGCGCTGCGCACCCGCAAGGGCGACGATCCGCTCGACGCGATCGTCGTGATCGACTGCCGGCCCGACGCGCGCACGCTCGACGTCGTGATCGACCCCACGCCGGATGGCGTGGCCACGCTGCGGCTGCGCGCGGTGGCGCTCGACGCCCCGGTGCTCGAGTGGGTGGCGCGGCGGATCCAGGCGGCGGCGTACATCGGCTTCGAGCTGTAGCCCTGCATTTCTGCACCGGCGCCCGCCGGCCCGCGGTGTTACCTTCCGGGCGCCATGTACGTCTGCCCCGACTGCGGTCACAGCCAGGCTGCGCCCGGCGTCTGTCCGTCCGATCAAACGCCGCTGGCGGCGCGCGGCGACGATCCGCTGGTCGGCACGTCGGTCGGCGTCTACCGCATCGCCAAGCTGCTGGGTGTCGGCGGCATGGGCCGCGTCTACAAGGGCGTGCACCCGTCGATCGGCAGCCGGGTCGCGGTCAAGGTGCTGTCGCGCGAGTGCTCCGATCGCGCCGACCTGGTCGAGCGCTTCTTCTCCGAGGCGCGCGCGGTCAACCTGATCCGCCACGAGAGCATCGTCAACGTGCTCGACCTCGCGCAGCTCGCCGACGGTCGCCCGTACATCATCATGGAGTACCTCGACGGGGCGCCGCTGGCGGACCTGATCGAGAAGCGCGGGCCGCTGCCGCTGGGCGGCCTGGCGCGGCTGATCGGCGAGGCGCTCGACGCGCTGGGCGCCGCGCACGCCAAGGGCATCGTCCACCGCGACCTCAAGCCCGACAACATCTACGTCACGCCGGCCGGCCGGCCCAAGGTGCTCGACTTCGGCATCGCCAAGCTGCGCCCCGAGCTCGGCGGCTCGGCGACCCAGACCGGCTCGCTGCTCGGCACGCCGCACTACATGTCGCCCGAGCAGGCCCTGGGCAAGCCGGTCGATCTGCGCACCGACATCTACGCGATGGGCGTGATCCTGTTCGAGTGCGCCACCGGCCGCAAGCCGTTCTCGGGCGACTCGCTGTTCGATCTGCTGCGCAAGCACATCGACGAGGCGCCGCCGCCGCCGCACCTGCTGCGGCCCGACATGCCGCCGGCGATGGAGCAGGTGATCCTGCGCGCGCTGGCCAAGGATCCGACCCATCGGTTCCAGTCGGCCGCCGAGCTGGCGCAGGCGCTGATGCAGTCGACCGCGCAGCTCGGCCCCGACGCGTGGACCACGGTGTCGCCGGCGAGCCTGGCCCGGGTCAGCGCGCAGGGCGGGGCCGCGTACCCGACGCCGGCGAGCTGGCCGGGCGTCGGCACGCCGATGCCCGGCGGCGCGACCACCCCGAGCGGCCCGCCGATGATGCACGGTGGCACGCCGATGCCGCACTACGGCGGGTATCCGCCGCCGTCGCCGTCGATGGCCTCGGCGGCCGGGCAGGTGCTGCCGCAGCAGCAGGCCCCGCGCTCCAACAAGGGCCTGATGTTCGCGCTGGCCGGGCTGGCGCTGGTCGGCGGCGGCGTCGCGGCGGCGCTGGTGGTCGGCGGCGGCGACAGCGGCGCGCCCGCGGGTGGCTCGGCGGCCGGCAGCGGCGGCTCGGCGATGCCGCCGACGACGATGGCCGGCTCGGGCGTCGATCCGGGGCAGGGCAGCGGCGCGCCCGCCGGTGGCTCGGCGACCGGTGACGAGGACAAGGACGACGTCGAGGCGCGCCTCGACAAGATCGACGACGCGGCCAAGCAGCTCGAGAAGCTGGCCAACGACGACCTCGCGAAGCTGGCGGGCAAGGGCTCGGACGCGGTGCCGGGCAAGGGCTCGGACGCGGTCGCGGTGAAGCCGCCGACGCCGCCCACGCCGCCGACCCCGACGCCGCCGACCCCGACCCCGACGCCGCCGACCGGCGCCGGCGGCGGTGACCTCGACAAGCGGATCGCGGCCTACTCCAGCGGCGAGCCGGCCTGCGACGACTTCATCCGCGTGATGTACGCGGCGTCGAAGTGCGACAAGCTGGCGTCGTCGGCCGACTCGATGCGCACCGGCGCGGTCAGCATGATGGACGGCTACTCGCGGTTCGGCATGATGTCGGGCGACATGCGGGCCGCCGCCGTCGACGGCTGCGTGAAGAGCGCGACCCAGATGCGCGGCATGCTCAAGCAGTTCGCGTGCGCGTACCCGCCGGCGCCCAAGCTGGCCGGCGCCGGCAGCGGCGCGCCTCCGCCCGATCTCGATCCGCCGCTGCCGGTCGATCGCCCGCACAACATCCGCATCGCCGGCTTCAAGCCGTCGGCCTTCGACTTCATGGCGTGGCTGCCCAGCGCGCTGGCCGAGGCCAAGAAGATCCTCCCCGACGCGCAGCTCACGCGGATCGACGCCGAGGGCGTCGCGCCCGACGGCAAGGCCCACCTCGATCTGTCCGACGACTTCACCGTGCTCTACCGCTTCGTGTCGACCAGCGCCGCGACGCCGCCGGCCGACCACCCCAAGGGCATCAAGTGGGAGCCGCTGTGCATGGTGCAGATCATCGTCGAGGCCGACGAGGTCATGGTGATCCCGATGAAGGGCTTCGGCTGCGAGAAGCCGATCCCCAAGCCCAAGTGTTCGGCGCAGGAGGTGTGGGCGAAGGCGATCGCCAAGGGCGCGCCCGACTCCAACGCCTACGCGTCGCTGTGGTTCGGCTACGGCGGCGGCAAGTGGAGCTTCTCGATCCCCGACGACTTCTCGGACACGTTCGTCGACGGCTGCTGACGCTGTCCGCGGCGTGCGCAGTCGGTTGGCCGTACATCGGCCACCTCGGGGTGCCGCGCCGCGCAAGCGCTCGGAATCGAACGCGCGTGGGCCTGGCACGCCGCTCGCTTAGGGACCGGGTCGATGTCGTTCCGGCTGTTCCAAGCGATGGGTCGAGCGTTGTCATCGCGATCCGGGCGCGCCGCCGCCGCGGAGGCCAAGCCCGCACCGCCGCCGCGGGTGCTGCCCGTCACGTACGTCGACGCCCCGGCGCGTCCGGCGCGTGAAGTCACCGTCAGGTCGTCACGCCTGGCGCGGGGGACGGCCCCGATCCGGCAGACTGACTGATCGTCCGAGAACTGGCGCCGGTACCCGTTTTCCCCCTAGGATTGCGCACGCATGTCGCGGTCGATCCGGCTGATCCAGTCCATCGGGCTGGCCCTGTCGCGCCGCCGCCACGAGCCGGTGATCGGCGCGGCGGCGCCGACGACGGTCGCCCCCGACCACGACGCGGCTGATCCATGGGCCGAGCGCTCGGTGACGGTGCGCGCGGTGCGCCGGCTGGCGCGCGGCACGCGGCCGCCGACCCACGGCGAGTAGCCGCCGTCAGCGACGCAGATCCTCGACGTGGTCGAGGTCGCGATCGGCGGGCACCTCGATCGTCACCTCGCGCTCGACGCCGAGCTGCGGGTTGACGAAGCGCAGGCGGTGACGGCCGGGGCTGAGCTGCACGGTCGCGATGGTCTCGAGGCCGGCGGCGGCGCCGTCGACGTAGACGATCGCCCACGGGCGGGCGTTGATGCGCACGGTCCGGGTCGCGGGCGCGGCCGGGGCGTCGATCGCGCCGCCGCCGTCGATGCGCGGCGGGTGCGCCGGGACGCTGCGCCCGCCGTCGCCGCCGCGGGGCGGTGGGGCGTCGGGCGGTTGGGCGTCGGGCGTCGGGGCGTCGGGCGGCGGGGCGTCGGGCGGCGGGGCGTCCACCGGGCCGGCGTCGACCGCGCGCGCGGCGTCGAGCGGACCGGCGTCGATCGCCGGCGTGGTCGACGTC
>Ga0073899_10001086_pt1 | contig 25012 bp, 22 predicted proteins | sample KloWWTmetaKNB5Ph_FD_88975 | JGI IMG/M metagenome (GOLD analysis project Ga0073899, IMG submission 88975) | Active sludge microbial communities from Klosterneuburg, Austria, studying microevolution and ecology of nitrifiers - Klosterneuburg... | ecosystem: Engineered > WWTP > Aerobic digester >... | reverse complement strand
CAGCTCAAGCCCTAGACTTATCCACAGCCGACCCCTTCAAAGTCGGCTTCCACCCCTGGCTCACTATTCGGTCGGCGCGGTGGCTCAGATTTGGATCGGCGCCGACAAACCCTCCTTTGAATGCGCGCACCGCTGCCTAAATTGTGGGAACGCCACTGCACGGGCTGCCACATGAAGCGATTCATCGAAGGCGAAGATCGAAACTAGGTCACTGTCAGCAGAAGGGCTGCGATGTTCAATAGTTGGTTGAGCTTCCCGCACCGCGCGCCAAGTGACGACGCGGCGCATTGATTCGCCCGTCAACGCCGGCACGGAGCGCGCGGGGGCAAGCTAGCGGCTATGGTGCAGATAAATCGCTGAAATGATTGGCCCGCTGACTGACGCCCTCAGAGTGCGCGATGTGGGATCCTGTTTCAACGCAAGGAAGGCGTGGGGCAAGAAATTGGCCTCAGGCACTAGCTAGTGCGCCCGAGCAGGACGCAACCACGGCTGCGCAGGGATGGAACTCCACAAAGAGGTCGACGAGCTGCTTGCGGTTGAGCTTCCTGCGGAATACCGACAGCCCCTTGCGGTCCTGACCATGCAGGCAGACGAGTGCTTGCCCAGGTCGATGCCGACCAGCGTCACAGAGCCTACGGTGACATCCACCGCATACAAAAACACCCCGGCGACTAATGTCACCGGGGTGCTCGGGGCAAACACGAGACGGGGGTGCCCATCTCAATAAGGCCACCAGCTGGCGGCCTCTACTCTTCCGACCAACCGACTCAGAAGTCGTAGCCCAGAGTGACTCCGAACTGGCGCAGACGCGGCAGGAAGTCAGCAGCCGTGCGGCGGAACGTCGACGCATCGATGTAGCGGAAGGCATTCATCGGCGTGTTGTCGTCGGTGGCATTGCGCACGAACGCTGTCAGGCGCCAATCGGTGCCACGGATGCCGGCGCTCAGGTTGACACGCGTAAAGGCATCGGCCCAGATCATGTTCTGCAGGTCGGCATAGCGACGCGACTGGTAGCTCGCGTCCACACGTGTCGAGAAACGCAGGCCGGTGCCCGCCAGCGGCAGATCAATCGCCGCAGATGCGGCCGCCGAGTGCTTTGGCGTGCGGGGCAGAGTGAAGCCGGCGACGTTCATGTTGCCGCCGAAGATCTGACCATGGGTCACGTCCGTGCCGGTGATCGCCTTCGCATCCGTATAGGCGTAGTTGCCTGTCAGCACCAGCCACGGAGTGGCCTGGTAGACGAGCTCCAGCTCCAGGCCGCGCGTGCGTGCCTGGCCGACGTTGTTCACCACGGTGTTGATCTGCGTGGCACCCGTCGTCGGGCTGGTGTATGTGATCACATTGGAGAGCTGCAGGCCGTCGATGTCGTTCTGGAACAGCGCGGCATTCAGCAGGACCGTGCCGCCAAACAGCCGGCTCTTGCTGCCGACTTCGATGGACGTGATCTTCTCGCCGTCGTAGCTGAAATCCTTGGGATCCAGGCCGATGGTAGTGTTGAAACCGCCACTCTTGCTGCCCTTGGCCACCTGGCCATAGACCATGGTGTTGCTGTTGGGCTTGTAGTCCAGGATGAAGCGCGGTGCGAAATCCTTGAAGGTGCGCTTTCCGTTGACCGTGCCAGTGACATTGACGCGTTCGCTGCTGTAGCGCCCTTCCAGGGAGACGCGCGTCGCGTCGTTGATCTGGTACTGCAGCCGACCGAACGGGGCAACGTTCTCGATGGACGTCGACAGTTTGTCGGTCAACGGTGCAGCAACGCTGACCGAGCCCTTCACCACGGCGGACGTCTTGCCCTTGAAGTCTTCCGAATAGTAGAAGGCACCAACCATCCAGCTGAGATCTGCATCGGTCGGCGAGGTCAAGCGGATTTCCTGAGACTTGTAGTCCAGTTCATCGCGGTCGTAGGTCAGCCAGGACGATCCTAGTGCAATGGGTATGCCGTTGTACGACTGGTCATAGCCGGTGGCAGAACGCTGGCGCGTGACGGCCGACTGCGACGTCAGCGTATAGCCGTCGCCAAAGTGCCAGTTCAGTGTGAGCGCTCCGCGGTCAATGTCACGCTTCAGGCCATTGACGTCGCCGTAGTTGATGCCGGTCGCCGGGTCGGTGTAGTTGGACAGCGTGCTCGTCGCGCGGGCGAAGCTCGTGGCCGAGTAAGAAGCTGAGCCGCAGGGGTAGCCGTTGGCGATCGTCGACGCCGATGCGGCAACGCTGGCGCTGGGCAAGCCCGTCTTCGGATCAGTGCCCACCAGCTTCAACAGGTTGCCGTTGCAATACGTGCCGTTGGCTGCATTGGTCGAACCATCGGTCGACGTGACAACGCCGCCAGACTGCTTGGGAATCGGGCGGACAGCGATCGCAAACTGACCATCGCGGTCGCGCGCGGTGTCCAACGCCAAGTTGGCATCGAAGTTTTCAGACGGGCGCAGCGAGAACTGCACGCCCATGGAGTCCGACTGCTCTTTGCCGAGCTTGCTGCCGTCGAGGGAGTTCGTGTATTGGCCACCAAACTCGGAGTGCTTGACGCGGGCGCGCATCGACAGCAGGTTCTCCTTGATCGGCAAGTTCACCGCGCCGAACACCGAGCGCTCGCCGTCTCCGGCAATCGTAGCGTTGATCTTGCCGCCGAAGCGGTCACTGGGCTTGACCGTCACATAGTTGATCGCACCGGCATAGGTGGAGCGGCCATACAGCGCGGACTGCGGGCCCTTGATCACTTCGACACGCTGCGCATCGTCAAGCCCCAGGCTCAGCGCGCCGTCGCGCACGTAAACGCCGTCGATGAAGATGGAGACCGGCTGCGGCGCATCGTTGCGTGTCACCGAAATGCCGCGCACCACCGGGCGCTCGCCTGAACGACCAAAGTCAGGAGAGTAGCTCAGGCCAGGCGTCAGCAAGGAGAGATCGGCGATGGACTTGATGCTCCGATCTTCCAGATCCTTGCCAGTCATAGCGGTGATGGAGAGCGGCACGTCCTGCAGGCGCTCGCCAATGCGGCGTGCCGTCACGACGATACTCCCCAACTCGGTGATCTGCGGCGCAGCGGCCTTGCCCTCCTGGGTGCTGACACTCTGCTCGTTGACTGCGGCCTCCTCAGGCTTTGTCGTCTGGGCCAGCGCCGGGTATGCAGCAAGGATGGCACTGGTTAGCAATAGCGGCTTGAGATTCGACATGAAGAACTCCGTGTGTATTGGATTGGAGATGTAGCGCGGGCGTCTGCTTTAGACGGCCCGCCACTGAAGTCGGGAATCTCGGCAACGCGTTGTCACTCGCGTCATCGCTACCGAGATCTAGCTTTCCGAACAAAGGCTGCGTATCTGTGGACGAATGCAACCTCGAACCGATGCTCAGGCATCACATGCGAAGAAATATTTGTCCGTACAACTTTGTTAGCCGAATGCTATACAGATCACCTTGAATGTGCAATCGGGTTTTCGTTGCTAAACATCAACTGCGAACCCCTGAGGACATGCTCTCGGATGAACATTTTTTGTCCTGACAACAACTTGGCTGGCAGGTGCGCACTCAGCGCCGCGGCCGCCACTAGGGCAAGTCCCTAATCAAGGAGGCGGCTGCGGCCTGCGCCGCGCTGACGCAGGCCGCACGAGATCCACTTCGCGGGAACAGCTGAGCTCACCAGCAAGAAATGGTCGACGGCAAATGCGTCCCGCACGAGCCCAGATACCGTCGTGTCCGACGGCACGGCGAACCGGATGACACGTGAAAGTTCACCCGGTTCGCTTCGCGCAAGCGAGCTTCTGCAGGCCTGCAAGCCCAGCTATACCGAGCTTCAGCCCTTGGCCTGATTGAAGTTGCGGTAGCGGCCCAGCCCGAGCAAAGCAAGAGCACCAAGGAATAGCATCACCGCAGCCAGCAGCAGCACGGAGTCGTAGGACCCGGCCTTGTCGAAAGCCTTGCCAAACACTACGGGCGCCAGGCCTGCACCGAAGGCAAAGAACCCGTACTGGGCGCCGTAGATCGCGCCATAGCTCTTCATGCCGAAGTAGCGGGCAACGAGGAAAGCCATCAAGTCATATTCGATGCCAGCGGCGATGCCGACAAGCACGATGGCAAGGCGTGCGCTGCCCACACTCAAGCTGTCAGCGGCCAACAGATAGCATGCCAGCGCAGGCAGACTGATCATCACAAACGCAACGCCAGGTGCCCAGAGTCGGTCGATCAGCCAGCCCCCGGCAATGCGGCCCACAGTCACAGACAGGCCGATCAGAGAAACCAGGGCCACCACATCGGAGCGCCCAAATCCCGCTACCTTGAGGATGTTCTCCATATTCGGGATCAGTCCGCCCACCGCGAAGGAGATCAGGGTGAAGGAAAAGGCCAGCAGCCAGAAGCGGTAGTCGCGCAAGGATTCACGGAAGCTCATGCCCGGCGCAGCAGCGGCACGCTGCGCTTGCGCCTCTCGTCGCTGCACGGCGTTGCTTAGGTCGTCATCGGCATCACGGAACCACAACAGCGCCACAGGCAGGGCGATGAGCAGCGGCAGCGCCCCGATTGCAACGTAGGCCGTACGCCATCCGAAGTCAGCGATCAACCAAGCGGTCAGCGGCTTCACGAGGAAGCCGAAGATGCCCGTACCCAGCAACGACAAGCCCAATGCCAAGCCTTTGTGCAGGTCGAATCGGTTATTCACCGCTCGAGTCCAGGTGATGGGCAGGGTACCTGCACCGAACAGTGCCATAAGGCCCCAGTTCAAGTAGAAAAGCTCAATGGACCCTTGATTCATGGAGAAGGCCATAAAGCTCAGGCTGAACAGGACGATGGACACCAGGGCCACGCGGCGCACACCGAAGCGGTCGGCCAGCAGCCCGACCAGTGGGCTGGCAACGAGCACGCCCAAGGTCATGATGGGCAGGCCAACCAACATCGCACTGAACTCCCAACCGAACGCCTTGTTCAGTTCTGGCGCAAGCATGCCTATGGTGTAGAAGGGCACTGGCGACAGGCCCAGCCCGATGCCCAGCATGGCAGCCAGGACAACACCCCAGCCGCGACGAAATTCCTGGCGCCCAGACGTATCACGGGCAGATTCCAAACCGATGTTCATCTTTTTAGTCCCGGCCTTCGGTGGCCATTGAGGTTGTCTGCCCATTGCGCAGCAGAACCAAGGCCTTACCCAGGTTCTCTCCGCGCATCAGGCGCATGAAGGCGCCAGGGGCCATCGCAAGCCCCTCGGCGATATCTTCCAAGTAGTGCAGGCGCCCCTGCCGTATCAGGTGAATGAACTCCTGCTGCATCGTCGGGAAGTCCTGCACATGGTCGTAGACCACCAGACCATGCACAGAAGCCCTGGCGCGGATGATCGCCACGGGATCCAGGCTCGCCGTCTCTTCGCCGCAATGCTGCGCGGCCAGCCCGCAGAGCACGAGTCTCCCGCCTGGTGACAGGCGCCGTGCCAGTGCCTCAAGAATCCGGCCGCCGACATTGTCGAAGTAGATGTCGACGCCCTTCGGACAGAGGCGATCGAGCTCACTGCCTAGATCCTGGGTTCCTCGGTCGATGCAGGCGTCAAATCCAGCGACACGCTGCAGCCACTCGCATTTGCGCGCCCCACTGGCGATGCCGATCACGCGGCAGCCGGCGAGCCGGGCAAGCTGTCCCACGGTGGCCCCAACTGGCCCAGCAGCAGCAGACACGACCAGTGTCTGCCCGGGCCGTGCAACGCAAAGCCTATGAAACCCGGCCCAGGCTGACAGCCCGGGCATGCCGAGCACCCCCAGCGCCAGCGTCGGCGAGGGAAGACTGGCCAGCACGGTCCGCGCCAAGGCAAGCTCCGCCAAGCCCAGCTTTGCGTGGCTGCGCCATCCACAAGGGGCCACAAGGACTTGTCCTTGCGCGTACTCTGGATGCTTCGATGCCAGCACCTTGACCAGGCCCTCTGCCGGCACCACGTCTCCCGGACGCACCGCCGCAGTCAGGTGCCTGCCCGCCATCGCGATGCGTTGATAGGGGTCCAGCGACACGGCCAGCACCTCGACCAGTACCTCGCCATCGCTAGGCGCAGGCAGTACGACCTGGCGCAGCGCGAAGTCCGCCGCCTGCGGCTGACCGACAGGCGTCTTCAAGAGTTGTATCTGTTCCGCCAACATCTCAGGAATCAGGCGCAGGGCGCATGGTAAATATGACCGTACAACTAAACTTCTAGCAAAGCATGATTGGCGCCGTTCCCGAGGACACTCCCTTGCGACGCCATTCTAGGAATCAATCCAGCCGCGTCAGGAGCGGTCGTGCGGTGTACGGACTACCCTGCACCCAGCAAGCGGGTGTTGTCCGCACCAAGTGCGGCGCAGCCGCGCCCAGCCATGCGCTGCCCGTCCAGCTTGATGGGATTAGCAAGGACGCGGAAATCAGCGGCCGCCGGATGCGCAAGATCCTGGATCATCCCGACGCGCGCTGCATAGGGACTGTCCAAGGCCTCCTTGAGCGTCAGCACCGGCGCGATTGGCAACTTGCCAGCCAGCGCCTCCATCCAGTCCTGGCTGCTGCGCTTGGCGAACTCTGCATCGAGCAACGCGATCAGCTCGACCTTGTTCTGCCGGCGCTGGGCGGCATCCGCAAAGCGCAGCTCGCGCAGCTCTGGCAGTCCAATCTCGGCGAGCAGCGCCTGCCAGAACTTGTCCGTCATGCACATCACGAATACATGGCCGTCGGCGCTCGGGAAAATCTGGCAGGGCACGGTTGCCGGATGCGCGGAGCGTGCCTGGCGCGTGGTCACGTGTCCACCATTCAGATACCAGGTCGCCGGGTAGGTGAGCTGGAACAGTGCGGTGTCGAAGAGGCTGACATCGACGTCGCGACCCCGTCCGGTACGCAGCGCACCGATGATGCCTGCCAGCAGGCCGGTCGCCAGCGTCACACCCGTCATGTAATCGACCATGGAAAGGCCCATGCGCGTCGGCGGGCCGTTGGGCTCTCCAGTCAGGTCCATGAAGCCAGCCTCGGCTTGCATCAGATAATCGTAGCCAGGCCAGGCAGCGCGCTCGTTGTCGCGTCCGTAGGCAGACAGATGCGCGCAGACGATCGAGGGCTTGATCGCAGCGAGGGCCTCATACGTCAGCCCCAGCTTGGCGGGCTGGTCGCCGCGAAGATTGTTCAGGACTGCGTCGGCGCTAGCCACCAGTCGCTCGAAGTCTGCGCGCCCGGATTGGCTCTTCAGATCCAGCACAACGCTCGCCTTGTTGCGATTGAAGGTCTGGAAGAACTGACTGTCCTGCTCGCCGAGGAAGTGCGGGCCGGTCGCCCGCGACACGTCACCGCCTCCAGGGCTTTCGATCTTGACGACCTCGGCACCAAGATCGGCAAGGTGCATGGACGCGAAGGGGCCGGCACCGTACTGCTCGACGGCAAGGATGCGCAGGCCCGCCAAGGGCAAGGGCTTGGCGCTCATATCGGATGGCGAGCGATCAGCTGCTTGGCAATGATGGTGCGCAGCAGCTCGTTCGTGCCCTCGCCAATGCACATCAGCATGGCATCACGGTAGTAGCGCTCGATCTCGTACTCGGTCGAGTAGCTGTAGCCGCCGAAGATGCGCATTGCCTCGTTGGCGCAGAAGACACCCGCCTCGGAGCCCGCAAGCTTGGCCATGGCGGCCTCGAGATCGCAGCGCTCGCCGCGGTCGAACTTGCCGGCAGCCTGTTCGATCAGCAGCTTCGCAGCCTCGACCTGCGTGGCCATGTCAGCGAGCTTGAGCTGGATCGCTTGGTGCTCGGCGATGGGTTTGCCAAAGCTCTGGCGCTCCTGGGCGTAGCGCAGGGCCAACTCCAACGAACCGACAGCGATGCCGCAGCCGCGCGCCGCCACGTTGATGCGCCCGAGTTCCAGGCCGCCGGCAACTTGGGCGAAGCCCTTGCCTTCAACGCCACCGATCAGTCGGTCGGCGCTGACGCGATAGTTCTCGAACACCAGTTCGCAGGTGTCGATCGCCTTGTAGCCGAGCTTCTTCATCTTGTTGGCGACGATGAAGCCTTCGCCCTTTTCCGCGATCAGCAGGCTGATGCCCTTGTGGCGCGGATTGGCAGCAGGGTCGGTCTTGACCATCAGCATGATGCCGTGGCCGTTCCCGCTGTTGGTGATCCAGGTCTTGGCGCCGTTGACCACATAGTGGTCGCCATCCTTGGTCGCCACCGTGCGGATGGCCTGCAGGTCGCTGCCGGCATTGGGCTCGGTCAGGCCGATGCCGCCGCGGAACTCGCCCGTCGCCATGCGCGGCAGGAACTCGGCCTTCTGCGCCTCGGTGCCGAAGCGCTCGATCGCCGACGCCATGATCAGATGCGAGTTGAAGATGCCCGAGGGGGCCATCCAGGCAGAGGCCACCTTGGTGACGATCTTTGCGTAGGTGCGGGCCGACAAGCCCAGGCCACCGTACTCCTGGCCGATGGTCGCGCCGAACAGGCCCAGCTCCTTCATCTGCTCGACCAGCTCGTGCGGGTACTCGTCCGCCTGGTCGAACTTGCGGGCGATGGGGCGGACTTCCTTCTCGACCCAGTTCTCGATGCTGTCGAGGACGGCGCGTTCGTCCTCTTCGCTCCAGCTCTGCTTGACCGGGGCGTTCATCAGTAGCCCACCTTGTCTTCGACGCTGTGGCCCTGGCGGGCAATGAGCATGGTGCGGGTGAAGTGGCAGACGATCTTGCCGTGCTGATTGAAGCCGGTCGTCTTCACGGTCACGATGCCGGCACCGGGGCGGCTGGCGGACTCGCGCTTCTCCAGAACCTCGGACTCGGCGGTCAGCGTGTCACCGGCGAACAGCGGATGGGTCATCTTGATGTCACCCCAGCCCAGGTTGGCGATCGCCTTCTGCGATACGTCGGTCACGCTCATGCCCACCATCAGCGCGACGGTGAAGGGCGAGCAGACGATGCACTTGCCGAACTCCGAAGCTTTCGCATACTCGGCATCGAAGTGCATCGGATGCGTGTTCATCGTCAGCAGAGTGAACCAGGTGTTGTCCGTCTCTGTGACGGTGCGGCCCGGGCGGTGCTCGTAGATGTCGCCGACCTTGAAGTCCTCGTAGTGGCGGCCGAAGGTTTCGCGATAGCGGCTTTCGCCTACCGTCTTGACGTTTTGAACCATTTCTTTTTCTCCAAATACAGTTTTTCCTGAAGCTGACCGACAGGTCCGCTATTCCCCGGCTCGACGCAGCGCGCGCTGCGCGGCCATTAACACCGGGCGATCGATCAGCCGCCCGTCCAGCAGCGCGGCGGCCGTGCCGTCAGCACAGGCCTGCACCACGCGACGGGCACGCAGGATGACCGCCTCAGCCGGCATCAACCCGGCATGCACAGGTTCGACCTGCGAGGGGTGGATCAGTGCCTTGGCACAGAAGCCAAGGGCGGCCACCCGCTCTGTCTCTGCACGTGCACCAGCAGCGTCAGTGACGTCCAGCCAGGGCACGTCGATCGCACCGACGCCGTTGCGCGCTGCCGCTGCGACGAGGGCCTGGCGCGCCGCCAGCAAGGGCTCCCAGGCAAAGTCGCAGCCCAGCTCGGCGGCCAAATCGGCCCCGCCCAACATCAGCGCCTGCACCTGCGGCATGGCGCCGATCTCCGCCGCGTGGCTGAGTCCCCGCGGGCTCTCGATCAGCGCAATCAGCGGCATGCCAGGCAGCTGGTTTGCCAGCAACTCGAGCTCGTGAGCGCACTCCGCCTTGGCCAGCATGACAAAGGCTGGGCTGCTCTCCTGAGCGTCCTGCAATGCGGCGATATCGCGCAGGCTGTCCGGACTGCTCAGGCGATTGACGCGCACGCCGAATGCGTGGCCGACAGGCTGGGCCTTTAAGAAAGCCTTCACTTCAGATCGCGCCTTGGCGCGCAGCGCCGGAGCGACCGCATCCTCAAGGTCGAGGCAGACGAGATCGGCACCGGCAGCACCCGCTTTGGCAAAGCGCTCAGGCCTGTCGCCAGGCACAAAGAGCAAGGACCGGGCTTTGGCGACGGTGCTCATCGGGACTGCGGCGGCTGGACGGCCGCGGCGAAGTGCTCGGCGATGTCCCGCCGCGTCGTTACCCAGACGTCGCTGGCCTGCCGTACATGCTCAAGGAACGCTTGGAGGGCCCAGATGCGCCCGGGCCGACCGATGATGCGCAGGTGCAAGCCCAGTGACATCATGCGCGGCTGCTCTGCCGTCTGCGCTTCCGCGTGCAGGACGTCGAAGGTATCGCAGGCGTACTTCAGCCACATCTCAGGCGTGTAGGCCGGCGAGACCCACATCTTCATGTCATTGGAGTCCAGTGCGTAGGGAACGATGACCATGGGCTGGTCCGACCCCTGCACGGAATCCCAGAAGGGCGTGTCGGCGCTGTAGTCGTCCATGTGATACAGGTAGCCCTCTTCCTGCAGCAGGCGACGCGTGTGCTCGGTGTGCAGATAGCGCGACAGCCAGCCGACGGGGCGGGTGCCCATGCTCACCTCGATGCTGTCGGCCGCACGGCGGATGAAGTCGCGCTCCTCGTCTTCCTTCAGACGGAACTGGTGGATCCATCGATAGCCGTGGGAGCAGGCCTCGTCGCCGCGCTCACGGATGATCTGCCCCAGTTCAGGCGCCACTTCCAGAGATCGCGCTGCCGCCGTCCAGGTCGCCCGGATGTCGTTCGCGTCGAGCAGGCTGACGATGCGACGCGCACCCTCCTTGATGCCATAGCGATAGTTCGACTCGTTGCCATGCATGCGAATCGGCTTCTTCATCACGACGCCGAGTTCGTCCACCGGCTCCGGAAAGGGATCGCCAGCCGCAACGCTGTACTCGGATCCCTCCTCGACATTCACGACGACCGAGAGGGCCAGCTTGGCCCCATCGGGCCACTTCCATTGGGGTGTGCTCATAACTTGATCAGTGGTATTCCTCGCCACCGGAGACATTCATCGCCTCACCGGTGATGTATTGCGCCTGCGCGGAGCACAGGAAGGCACAGGCATTGGCGATGTCGCTGGGCAGCCCCGTGCGCCGCAGGGGGATGCGGGCCGCCATCTCGGCCAGGTACTGCTCGACACTCTTGCCCTGCGCTTTGGCGAAATGCTCGTTCTGCCAGGCGCCCAGTGCAGTGGTGACATGGTTGGGGCAGACCGCATTGACGGTGATGCCATGCGCGGCAAGCTCGATCGCCGCGACACGTGTCAGCCCAACCAAGCCATGCTTGGAAGCACAGTAGGCCGCCGCCTGCGGGAAGGCCGACTTGGCCGCCTGGCTCGCGATGTTGACGATGCGGCCACCGCGGCCCTGGGCGATCATGCGCCGAGCAACCGCCTGCGTGGCAGCGAAGACACCGCGCAAATTGACACCCAGCACCGTGTCCCACTCGGACAGGCTCATATCGACGATGGGCTTCATCAGATAGCCCACGCCGGCGTTGTTGACGAGGATGTCGATGCCGCCGAAATGCCGCTCGGCCTCAGCCGCAAGCGCCTCTACCGCAGCGCCATCCAGCATATTGCAGGGCACGGCAATGGCCGAACCGCCGCGCGCCTGGATGCTGGCCACGACCGCCTCCATCTCTGCGGTGGCACCGATGGCGCCCTCCGGGAGATTCGGGCCGGCGGCGCCGCCAATGTCCGCGATGACGATGCGAGCCCCCTCTTCCGCCAGCCTTGCCGCGATTGCTGCGCCCAGCCCACCAGCACGGCCAGAGCCCGTCACGATGGCCACCTTGTCCGCAAGTTCAGGATATTGACTCATGGCAACTCAGATCGACTCGGTCACGATGAACAGCGGCGCGTCGGCAAAGGCCTGGAACTGCCTGGAGACGTCCTGCATCGCCGGCGTGGAGATGTCCTCGCCCAGCTTGGCCATGTCGCGCACACGCAGCACCTCGACGTACTGATACGGCGACTCGCCGCCCCCCAGCACGCCCACTGCGCGCAGCACCTCGAACTTGTCCACGGACGGCAGACCTCCTGCTGTCGGGATGTCGACTTCCTTGGCCCAGCGCTCGTAGGCATCGCGCTGGTCAGCACTCTTGAGATTGAACAGAACGATCAGCGTGGTCATGCGATAGCCTTTCATTCGTTTAATGTTGTCCGGACAACTATAACAACGAAAGATCGCTTGTCAATCCATGTCTAAGGAAGGTCTGCATAAACCCCGGGCAACTGCGCTACCGCAGCAGCTGAACGCCTGGGACGATGCAGCGCATGAAGCAAGCGAGTCTGGGCCTGGGCCAATCGAACAAGCCGACGCGACGGCGCGTGTTTCTGCTGGAGATGGAGCGCGTCGTGCCATGGTCTGAGCTGGTGGCTTTGATCGCCCCGCACTGCCCCGAAGGTCGCCGAGGCCGGCCGCCCTTTAACGTCGAGACCCTGCTGCGCATTCACTTCATGCAGCAGTGGTTCAAGCTCAGCGATCCGGCCATGGAAGAGGCGCTGCACGACATGGCCCTGTTTCGCGACTTCGCCGGCCTGGGTGGCTGGATGGATCGGCTGCCGGACGAGAGCACCATCCTGCGGTTCCGCCACCTGTTGGAGAGGAAGAAGCTCGCCCCGCAGATCCTCGCCACCGTCAACGAGTTGCTGCAGCGCAAGGGCCTGCTGCTGCGCGCCGGCACCGTGGTGGACGCCACCTTGATCGCGGCGCCCAGTTCCACCAAGAACAAGAGCGGCGGGCGCGACCCCGAGATGCATCAGAGCAAGAAAGGCGAGCAGTGGTACTTCGGCATGAAGGCACACATTGGTGTGGATGCCGAGTCAGGCCTGGTGCACACCGTGCGCGGCACGGCGGGCAACGTGGCCGACGTGGTCGAGGCTATCAGCCTGCTGCACGGGCAAGAGACACAGGCGCTGGGCGATGCGGGCTACCAGGGCGCGGACAAGAGGCCCGATGCCAACCCGAAGGTGCGCTGGCACGTGGCCATGCGACCGGGCAAGAGGAAGCTGCTGGACAAAACGCAGTTGCTGGACCGGATGAAAGAGCAGTACGAGCGCACCAAGGCCAGCATCCGAGCCAAGGTGGAGCATCCGTTTCGGGTGCTCAAGCAGCAGTTCGGGCATGTGAAGGTGCGCTACCGGGGGCTGGCCAAGAACACGGCGCAGTTGCACACGCTGTTCGCGCTGTCCAACCTGTGGATGGCGCGCGGCAAACTCGCCGGAGCGCAGGCATGAGTGCGCCTGCGAAGCGCGATACGGACGCGAAGGGCGCTCAGAGCGCCGCCAAGGATGGCCGAAAACCGTCCGATTGCGCGACAGCGGATCAGAAACTCTCACCTCGCTGGACTGAGCACGCAAGCCGATGACTTGTGCAGACCTTCCCTAACAGTGACATCCGTGGATCATCGACACGCAAAATATGTACGTACAAGTGTTGCAAACAAAAAGTTGTCCGGATATTCTTTTGTCGGCAGAAATCTGCTCGAACGAACTTCTGACAACCACCAAGGACAGGACTCATGAGCACTCCGACCGCTCCGCAGCCAAGCTGGCGCCAGCTCGGCGAGCATGCCGTTTCCCCCAGGGCCACTCACGACGAGGTGGCCCGCTTCGATTTCTTGATGCGCTTGAACCTGCACCTTTCGCAGGCCGTGTTGCCAGGGGTGAAGCAGGCCTACGAGACGCGGGTGAAGCCCGCCTTCGAGGCCGTGCACGGTCGCGAGCCGGCGGATCGCCATGAGGTCCGCCGCGCCATGCAGAAAGATCTGCATTACCAACTGTGGAGCGCGCTGCGGCGCAACACCATGGAGCAGCGCCAGCAGGCCGGCCGCAGCGTGGTCTACCGACAGCTCGGCGAGCTGCGCGCCAAAGCGGATAGCCTCAACGAAGGTGCCGAGACGCTCCAGCTGGACGCCTCGATCACCTCGCCGCGCTACGCAACGGCTGTGGACATTCACTGCATGCCGGGCAACTACCACACCGAGGAAGTGGCGCGCGACATCGGCGCCGGAGCCAACTACGATGCCGGCCTCTTTGTCACGACGGCAGGAGCCCTAGGCAGCTATTCCGACGGTGGCGGACAGGCGCTGGTCGAGTGGCTCAAGAAGACTTATCCGGATTTCAAGCCTCGCCGAATCCTGGACATCGGCTGCACCATCGGCCACAACGCGGTGCCGCTGGCCCAGGCCTTCCCGGATGCCCAGGTCGTTGCGATCGACACCGCTGCGCCTGTGCTGCGCTATGGCCACGCGCGTGCGCGTTCGCTGGGCGTGAACAACATCGAGTTCCGCCAGGCCGCCGGAGAAGCCGTACCAGCGGCAGACGGCGAATTCGACCTGGTCACCACGGCGATGTTCTGGCACGAAACAAGCAGCCGCGCGATGCCCAAGATCATGAAGGAAGTCCATCGCGTGCTCGCGCCCGGTGGCATGACCCTGCACCTGGAGCAGCCGCAGTACGCCGGCATGGCGCCCTTCGAAGCCTTCATGCGCGACTGGGACGCCTACAACAACAACGAGCCGTTCTGGACGGCCATGCACGAGTTCGACCTGGATGCGCTGATGGTGCAGAGCGGCTTCCCCGTCGGTGCCTACTTCGAGACCAGCATGCAAGCCAAGGTTGACCGCCGCCTGTTCCCTGCGCCAACCGGCAGCGAGGCAGGCTCGCAGGAGGACTACGGACGTACCCCGCGATGGACGGCCTTTGGGGCCCGCAAACCAGAGGAGCTGAGCCAATGAGCACGAACCCAAACGAGAACCGCCTGCCCGAGCCAGGCGACATTGATCCCCTGGTGCTGGCCAACCGCCGCGCCAAGGGCAAGCGCCCGAGCTTCCTGGACGATCCGGCCGTCGAACGTGTGCTTTCCATCGCCATGGCCGTGGCCGCCGAGCTGTCGGTCGCCCGCGAGCGCATGGACACCTTGGAGCGGCTGCTCGTGAGCAAGGGCATCTTCAAGCCCGATGAGGTGGAGAGCTACATGCCAGACGCCGAAGCGCAGGCGCAACGCAATCAGTGGGGCCGGGAATACATCTCCCGTGTGCTGCGCATGCTTGAGCAGGACGTGCAGGCCATGAGCGGCCCGCAGGACCCTGCCCTGGAGCAGGTCATCGATGAACTGCGCGACATGCGCGCCTAAGCCGCAGGAACTGCAAGCATGGAACTTTCGAACAAGACGGCCCGGGAGATCTGGGCCGAGATCAAGGCCAACCCCAAGCGCGCGCGTTTCGGGTACGGCCGCAAGGCGGCGCTGGTGAACATCGACTTCCAGTGTGCGTACACGCGACTCGACGAGTTCAAGACCGCCTATGAGACCGACCCGCGCCAGATCGAATATGTCAACGCACTTGCCAGGCGCTTCCGCGCGCTGAAATGGCCGGTGGTCTGGACGCATGTCGCCTATGCCGAATCGGGCGAGGACGCTGGCGTCTGGGGCACGCGCACTGACACGCCCGACTCCCTGCAGAACATCAAGCACGGCTCACGCCGTGCGCAGCTAGACATACGCTGCGAGATCGACCGCAGCCACGATCTCATTTACTGCAAGCGCATGCCCTCGCCCTTCTTCGAGACGCCGCTGCAGTCCCTGCTGGTCTGGCACCAGGTGGACACAGTCATCATCACCGGCGGCTCCACCTCGGGCTGCGTTCGTGCCGCCGCGGTGGACTCGCTCTCACGCGGTTACCGCACCATCGTCCCCGAGCAGTGCGTCGCCGACAAGCATGAGAGCTACCACTTCGCCAATCTCACCGACATGATGCTCAAGTACGCCGACATCGTCGACGTGAGCGAGTCCCTGGGCTGGCTGGACCAGCAGGCAGCTTGCGCATGAGCAACGCTGTCACGCCCAAGGCCGACACCGGCCATTACGACTACTGGGCCTACCGCAATCGCCCAAAGATCCGTTGGCCCAATGGTGCGCGCCTGGCCTTCTGGGTGGCACCCAATATCGAGTTCTACGAGCTAAACCCGCCAGCCAACCCGGCGCGCGCAGCCTGGCCGCATCCGGCACCGGCCGTGCCCGGCTACTCGATCCGCGACTACGGCAACCGCGTCGGCCATATGCGCCAGATGAAGTTGCTGGACAAGTACGGGATCCGCGGCTCGATCTCGCTGTCCACGGCGCTGTGCACCCACCATCCCGAGATCATCGAGATGTGCCGCGAGCGCGACTGGGAATTCTTCAGCCACGGCATCTACAACACGCGCTACACCTACGGCATGTCCGAGGCGCAGGAGCGCGCGATGATCCGCGAATCGATGGAGATCATCGAGAAGCACACGGGCCGCGCCCCGGCCGGCTACCTCGCACCGGCGCTCTCCCACAGCGAACGCACACTGGACCTGTTCGCCGAGCTGGGAGGAACCTACACCTGCGATCTCTTCCACGACGACCAGCCCACGCCGCTGCGCGTGGCCGGCGGCCAGCGATTCGTGTCGGTGCCGTACTCGCTGGAGCTCAACGACACCATCGCCTACGTGGTCAACAAGATCGAGCCGCGCCGCTACGGCCAGATGATCAAGGACTGCTTCGACCGGCTCTATACCGAAGGCGCCGAGTCCGGCACGGTGATGTGCATCCCCACGCACAACTACCAGGTCAGCTGCCCGCATCGGCTCAAGGCCTTCGAGGAGGTGCTGGCCTACATCACTGACCACAGCGATGTCTGGGTCACCACCGGCCGCGAGATCGCCGAGCACTATCTGGCCCATCACCACGACGAAGCCGTGGCTGATATCGCCACCAAGAACGGAGGCCGCTGATGGCACTCGACCAGGCCAATCTCGACTATCCGATGCGCCGCTACGGCATGGACCATGATCGCTACGACTGGAACATGCTGACCGATCAGCCGCCCGTGCAGTGGCCCGGCGGCAAGCCGTTGGCCGTGTGGGTCAACGTGAGCCTGCAGCACTTCCCGATGAATCCGTCGGCCAAGATCAAGCTGCCGGGCTCAATGACCATGCCGCACCCGGACCTGCGCCACTACACGCTGCGCGACTACGGCAACCGCGTCGGCCTGTACCGCTTCCTCGATGCCTTCGACCGCTACGGCATCTGTCCCAGCTTCTCGATCAACGCCGAACTGGTGCAGCGCTACCCGGCTCTGATGGATGCGGTGCGCGCACGCGGCGACGAAGTGCTGGGTCATTCCTGGAGCATGGATACGCCACACCACGGCGGCCTGGACATTGAGGTGGAGCGCGCCACCGTGCAGCGCTCGCTGGCCTCGCTACGCGAGGCCAGCGGCCAGGCTGTGCGCGGCTGGCTCAGCCCGGGCAAGTTGCAGAGCGCGAACACGCCCGAGCTGCTGAAAGCCGAAGGCATCGAGTACTTCGCTGACTGGGTCAACGACGAGCTGCCCTACCGCTTCCACACCGCACTAGGCGATGTGTGGAACCTGCCTCTGGCCACCGAAATCGAGGACCGCTTCGTCGTGATGGACAACCTGCACAGCGAGGCCTCGTGGGCCGAGCAGGTGGTCGACGCCTTCGAGCTTCTGCTCGCCGAGGCGCGCGAGGCCGGGGCCGGGCGACTGCTGACGCTGTCACTGCATCCCTGGGTGATGGGCCAGCCCCATCGCATCCATCATCTTGAGGCGGTGCTGGCGCACATCGCCGCCAGCCGTGAGGTCTGGCAGGCCGCGCCGGGCCAGATCCTCGACGCCTTCACAGCCCAGCAGGTGACCGCATGACGATCAGTCAGCCGAGCGAACGCGATGTGCTGATCAGCGAAGTGGGCCCGCGCGATGGGTTGCAGAGCATCAGCGCCATCATGCCCACCGAGGCCAAGAAGGCCTGGATCAGCGCCGCTGCAGCGGCCGGCGTGCCCGAGATCGAGGTCGGCTCCTTCGTCCCGGCGCACATCCTGCCGCAGCTGGCTGATACGGCCGAGATCGTTGCGCATGCGCGCACGATTCCCGGCTTGAACGTCGCCGTTCTGGTGCCCAACTTCAAGGGCGCGCAGGCGGCTATCGCTGCCGGTGCGCACAAGATCACCATTCCGCTGTCGGTTAGCGAAACACACAGCCTGCGCAATGTGCGGCGCAGCCACGCGCAGATGCTCGACGAAGTGCGCCAGATCAGCGCACTGATCCGGAGCCTGCCGGCCGAGCAGCGCCCGCACTTCGAGGGCGGCCTCTCCACCGCCTTCGGCTGCACGCTGGAAGGCGTGGTGCCCGAGCAGCGCGTCGTCGAGCTGGCCGTCGCCCTGATGGAGGCGGGCTGCGACGAGGTGGGCCTGTCCGACACGACCGGCTACGGCAACCCCGCGCAGGTCCGCAGCCTCACCAAGGCCGTGTGGGCCGCAGTAGGCCGCGACAAGCTGACCGGCATCCACCTGCACAACACCCGCGGCCAGGGCCTGGCCAACGCGCTGGCGGCGCTGGACGTGGGCCTGACCACGCTGGACGCCTCGCTGGCCGGCCTGGGCGGCTGCCCCTTCGCGCCCGGCGCCAGCGGCAACATCGTGACCGAGGACCTGGTCTTCATGCTCGAAGCCATGGGCCTGCGCACCGGCATTGACATCGACGCCCTGTTCGCCACCCGCGAGCTGCTGGCCCAAGCCCTGCCGGGTGAGCCCCTGTACGGCCTGACGCCGCTGTCCGGCCTGCCCAAGGGCTTCGTGCCAGCCACCCAGAAATAAGACAAAACAGACATGAACAGTACACAGCAAGACCTGCCCCTCGCCGGCCTGAAGGTGATCGAGTTCACCCATATGGTGATGGGGCCCAGCATCGGCGTGATCCTTGCGGACATGGGCGCAGACGTCATCAAAGTCGAGCCCGTGCAGGGCGACAACACGCGCCGCCTGAGCGGCTCGGGCTCAGGTTACTTCGCGATGTACAACCGCAACAAGAAGAGCCTGGCGATCGACACCAAGTCAGCCAAGGGCCGCGAGATCGTGCAGCAGTTGCTGGGCGACGCGGACATCGTGATCGAGAATTTCCGCGCCGGCTCGATGGACGAGTTGGGGTTCGGCTACGACGCGCTGTCCAAGACCAATCCGCGCCTGATCTACTGCTCGGGCAAGGGCTTCCTGAGGGGCCCCTACGAGAGCCGCACCGCACTCGATGAAGTGGCACAGATGATGGGCGGCCTGGCCTATATGACCGGCCTGCCGGACAAGCCCATGCGCGCCGGTGCCTCAGTGATCGACGTCACCGGGGCGATGTTTGGCGTGATCGGCATCCTGGGCGCGCTGGAGCAGCGCCACCGCACTGGGCGCGGCCAGCGCATCACCACCTCTCTGTACGAGACCACCGCCTTCCTGGTGGGCCAGCACATGGCGCAGTTCGCCACCACCGGCAAGGCTGCGCCGCCGATGTCCATCCGACAGTCGGCCTGGGCCGTCTACGACGTCTTCGAGGCCAGCGACGGCGAGCGCGTCTTCGCTGCCGTGGTGAGCGACACGCAGTGGCGCAAGTTCTGCGAGTCCTTCGGTTTCGCCGAGTTCCTGGCCGACGAGAGCCTGGCCAAGAACACCGAGCGCGTGCGCCAGCGCGAGCGCACGCTGCCGGTCATCCGCGAGCGCTTCAAGCAGTTCGACAAGGCCGGCCTGATGGCCAAGCTCGAGGAGACCGGCCTGCCGTTTGCGCCGATCGCCAAGCCTGAGGAGCTGTTCGAGGATCCGCACCTTAACGCCGCCGGCGGTCTGGTTCCGGTAACCCTCCCCGACGGCCGCCCCACCAAGCTGCCGGCCCTGCCCATCGAGATGGACGGGCGGCGCTTCGGCCTGCGCCATGACCTGCCGCAGATCGGCGCCGACGGCCGCGCCACGCTGCTGGCCTGCGGCCTGAGCGAGGCCGAAATCGACGCGCTGGTCGCGCAAGGCGTGCTCGCGGCATGAGCGGGCTGTCCCTGTTCGAGAAGCTCTGGCGCCAGCATCTGGTGGCCGAGCTGGGCGAGGGAGCCAGCCTGGTCCATATCGACCGCGTCTTCCTGCACGAGCGCACCGGCGGTGTCGCACTGCAGGCACTGGACGAGGCGGGGCACGCAGTGCGCCACCCCAAGCTGGCCTTTGCCACGCTGGACCATATCGTCGACACCTTCCCCGGCCGCAACGAGCGCAGCCGCGAAGGCAAGGGCAGCCTGATGCCCGGCGGCGAAGCCTTCATCAGCACCACGCGCGAGCAGACGGCGCGCAAGGGCATCCAGCTCTTCGACCTGGGCGATGCGCGCCAGGGCATCGTCCACGTGGTTTCTCCCGAGCAGGGCATCGTGCTGCCCGGCACCACCGTGGTCTGCCCCGACAGCCACACCTGCACGCAGGGCGCACTCGGCGCGCTGGCATGGGGCATAGGCTCGTCCGAGGCCGAGCATGCGCTGGCCACGCAGACGCTGCGGGTCGTCAAGCCCAAGTCGATGCGGGTCTGGTTCGACGGCCAGCTGCCACCGGGCGTGACGGCCAAGGACATGATCCTCGCGCTGATCGCGCGCGACAGCGCCTCGGGTGCGCGCGGCGCGGTGGTGGAATTCGACGGCGAGGCCGTGCGCGCCTTGAGCGTCGAGGCGCGCATGACACTGTGCAATATGGCGGTGGAGTTCTCGGCCTTCACCGGCCTGATCGCGCCGGACCAGGCCACTCTGGACTATCTGCAGGGCCGGCCCTACGCCCCCAAGGGCGAGGCCTGGGTGCAGGCCTGCAAAGCATGGCGCGAGCTGCGCAGCGACGACGATGCCGTCTTCGATATCGAGACCCGGCTGGACGTGAGCGCACTTCGCCCCATGCTGACCTGGGGCACCAGCCCGCAGCACGCGGTGGGCGTGGGCGAGTGCGTGCCGGATCCGACCGCGTTGGCCGATGCAGCCACCCGCCAGGCCATGGAGAAGGCGCTGGCCTATATGGACCTGCAGCCCGGCCAGATGCTGGCGGGCCTGCCCATCGATGCAGCCTTCATCGGCTCCTGCACCAACAGCCGCCTGTCCGATCTGCGCGCGGCAGCGGCCCTGCTCAAGGGCCGCAAGGTGGCGGCCGGCGTCAAGGCCATCTGCGTGCCGGGCTCCAGCCAGGTCAAGCTCGCGGCCGAGGCCGAGGGCCTGCACCAGGTCTTCCTCGACGCGGGCTTCGAATGGCGCGAGGCGGGCTGCTCGATGTGCTTCTTCGCTGGAGGCGAGAGCTTCGGCCAACGCCAGCGGGTGATCAGCACCACCAACCGCAACTTCGAGAGCCGTCAGGGCCCGCAGACGCGTACCCATCTGGCCAGCCCGGTCACGGTGGCCGCCTCGGCGATTGCCGGCTGCATCGCCGACCCCCGCGAGGTGCGTTGAGATGGAAAAGTTTAAGACCCATACCGGTGTCGCTGCCGCGCTGCTGCGCAGCAATGTGGACACCGACGCGATCATCCCCTCACGCGAAATGAAGACGGTTTCCAAGACCGGCCTCTCGGCAGGCCTGTTCGCCGGCTGGCGCTATCTGGATGCAGCCGCGCGCACGCCCAACCCCGAGTTCATCCTGAACCGGCCCGAGCAGCGCGGCAGCACCATCCTGCTGTCGGGGCTGAACTTCGGCTGCGGCTCCTCGCGCGAGCATGCCGTCTGGGCGCTGCAAGAGTACGGCATACGCGCCATCGTGGCGCCCAGCTTCGGTGCCATCTTCGCCGGCAACTGTGTGCGAAACGGCATCCTGCCGGTGGTGCTGCCCGAAGCGCAGATTACCGAACTGGCCGAATCCGTCGCCGCCGCTCCGCAGCGGCGCCAGCTCACCATCGATTTGGAGGAATGTCAGCTCACCGATGCCTCCGGCAGCTGCTACGCATTTTCCCTGCCGCAAAGCCAGCGCGAGATGCTGCTCAAGGGTCTGGACCCGATCGCCCTAACGCTCAAAGCCTGCGCCCTGATCGATGCCTTCCAGGCGCGCGACCGGATTGCTCGCCCCTGGATCTATCTGGACTGAACACATGCTCAATCGCCCCCACCTCGAGTTTGTCCAGGCTCAGATGCTGCCTTGGCGCCGAATTCCGCCTGGCGCGGCCCGACCCGATGCCGAGTACAAGTACCTCAGCCGCGACAGGGACACCGGCGCTTGCACCTGCCTTATCCGCTACGCGCCGGGCTGGTCGAGACTGGCCGACGAGTACCTGAGCGCCGACGAGGAGTTCTATGTGCTCGACGGTGAGATCGAGATCAACGGCATTTGCTTTGGCAGTGACAGCTACGGCCATGTACCGCGAGGGCTGCTGCGCCGGTCGATGTCGGCGCTGAAGGGTGCCGTGGTCCTGACCTTCTTCGATAGCGAGCCTCGCTTCGGAAGCTCCGTGGCTACCGGGGACCGGGTACTGGAGCGCCACGACGTGCTGCACATGCCCTGGGACATGCGCCTCAACGACAGCAAGCTCGCCCACCTGGGCATCTCACGCAAGGACCTGCGTGCCGACCCCGTCACCGGCGAGCGCAGCTTCCTGTCCATGATGCTGCCGCACTCCGAGCCGCCCGGCATGCGGGGTCCGCGAGAATCGCATCCTGTCGTCGAGGAATGCTTCATCATCTCGGGCTCTCTCGTTGGACCGCACGGCGAGATGCATGCCGGCGCCTATTTTTGGCGCCCACCTGGCATCCCGCATGGCCCCTTCGGCACGCGCTGGGGTTGCGTCGCGCTGATCCGGTTCATTGGTGGCAGGCATGTCAACGTCTGGACTGCAGACGAAGCACCGTTTAGTTTTCACCAACCCTACGACCCGGTGTTGCCGGCAGAGCTCTCGCATTTACGCGGTCAAGCCTGGCTTCCAGGCAGCAGCTACTGAGCGTCGCGGCCCGTAGCAATCAGCTGGCTTCGATCTCCTTCAGGCGGCGCCAAAGGGTTGTACGGCTGATGCCCAGGGACTGGGCTGCCAGCTGGCGATTACCACCTGCAGCCTGTATCGCCGCGACAATGCGTTCCTCATCGATTCCTTCCGCCGACTCTTCAAACGTCTCGTCCTGCAGCTCTGCCAGTTCAGGCGTTTCCTGCAAAAAGGCGCTGAAGTCCACCTCTGCCGGGTCGCGAACGCCTAGCAGGAATACGGCGAAGCGCTCCATCAAGTTGTCCATCTCGCGGATGTTGCCAGGCCATTGGTAGCGGCTAAGCAAGGGCAGAAGGGGTGCCAATACGGAGTCCACAGACTGCGCACTGCCCACCGCCCGCAACTTGCCCTCCAGGAGTTGCCGCGCCAGAGCCGGAATGTCCTCTGAGCGGTCCCGCAGTGGAGGCAGCACCAAACGAAGGATGTTGAGGCGATAGTACAAATCTGCTCGGAACAGGTTCTGAGCGATGCGCTCTGGCAAACACCGATGAGTGGCAGCAATGATTCGAACATCGATGGAGATTGGGGCATTGCTCCCCAATCGAAGAACCTCACGCTCCTGCAACACTCGCAGAAGTCGAGTCTGAAGAGACAACGGCATGTCGCCGATCTCGTCCAAAAACAAAGTGCCCGTATGGGCTGCCTCAAGCAGCCCTGCCTTGCCGCCCTTGCGCGAGCCGGTGAAGGAGCCTTCGTCGTAACCGAACAGCTCGCTCTCCAACAAGGACTCTGGAAACGCTGCGCAATTCAGCGCGACAAAGGGCCCATGTTGGCGAGCACTGGCATTGTGAATAGCCTGCGCGAACAGCTCCTTGCCAGTGCCCGTCTCACCCTCGATCAGAACCGTCGAAGAGGTGCGCGCGCACCTCTGAGCAATTGCTCGTGCCCGCTCCAGCGCCGCACTTGTTCCGGTGATCAGGTCAAATGAATAGCGAGCCGTGACGCTCTTCGTGCGCCGTTGCGAGCGAATGGTGGTGTCTGCCCGATGAATGGCACCCGCATCGCGAAGCGTGAGCAGAGCACCAGTAAGGCCCCCGCCGTCCTGGATCACACTGCGCGTCATCAGAAACGTGCCGCGGCTCAGCTGGATGACTCGTTCCTCTTCGTCTTCGTGCCCCGTCAGCACGGCTGAGAGCGACAGCTCGGTGGAGACGTCTGACAGTCGCCGCCCGATTGGATTGCCCCTCTCAATGCCAAGAATGCGAAGCATCGGCGGATTGATCGCAGTAATGCGATTCCGCGAATCCACAGTCAAAATCGCTTCCTGCAAGCGAGCAAAAGCGGTGTTGAGATGGTCGAACCGTCTCGCCTCACGAATAGCTCGCTCGGCGATCGATACCGCGTCTCGAAGTGCATGCTCGACCGAGGTGATTCCGTGAATGAGCATGCCTTGCAGCCCATAGCCTTCGGCCAGAGCGACCACCATGCTGGAGCCCACAACGACCGTAAATCCTGCCTGCGCAAGCGAAGAAAGCTGCTCGCGTGCCGCAGTCATATCGAGATAGGTGCGCCGTGTCAGCTTGACGCTGAGTATCGGTTCCAACCAGTCAAGCTCAGGCACGACAGCTGGATGAGCCAGCAGGGCCACATGGTTGGAAACATAGCTGGCCTGCTTGATCGCACGAAACAGGTCGACGCCCTGCAGCTCAATGCTGACGACTGGCTTGTCGATCTGAGTTCTCAGCTCTTCTGCAACGGAGGCAGGGCTGACGATCACGTCGAAGTTGGTACTTCCGTACAACTCGTGGGCATGAAGTACCGCATCGTCCAGGCTGTATTCGTCGACGATGACGTCAGCCCGATCCTGCAGCTTGACTTCCGCAAGACGAACCAAGTGCGTTAAGGAGCGATAGGTCAGCACGCAAACGCGTGGGCGGCGTATGTCTGAGAAGCCCATAAGTAGGTGCGTAGAAGGGGGATCTGGCCCAGCAGAATGGAGTGCCCCGGCGGGGCGTCCTCAAGCGAAGCTCTCCATTTTCAGGCAAGTGGATCTGCAATCGCCTCTGAATGGCTTTGCCCCATCGGAAGGCTAGCCTCGTGTGATGCAACCAGCTGCCAGAGCGACCCAAAGGCCGCCCCCGGCCCGAAGACGACGCAGCGATGCAATCGGGCGCGTCAACAATCAACCATCTACACAGCTCCGGCCGATCAGAGCCTGAACCGGGCCATGCTTTCCAAAAGCTCGCCCGCTTGGCGTTCCTGGCTGGACGCGGCGGCGGCCATCTGCTCTACCAGGGCAGCATGTCGGCGCCGATCCAAATCTGAGCCACCGCGCCGACCGAATAGTGAGCCAGGGGTGGAAGCCGACTTTGAAGGGGTCGGCTGTGGATAAGTCTAGGGCTTGAGCTGGTTCGTTGACCTCCTT
>Ga0073899_10001084_pt1 | contig 25073 bp, 17 predicted proteins | sample KloWWTmetaKNB5Ph_FD_88975 | JGI IMG/M metagenome (GOLD analysis project Ga0073899, IMG submission 88975) | Active sludge microbial communities from Klosterneuburg, Austria, studying microevolution and ecology of nitrifiers - Klosterneuburg... | ecosystem: Engineered > WWTP > Aerobic digester >... | reverse complement strand
TGGTGGCGACGCCGTCGGCGAAGGCGCGCAGCTGACGGACCGCGGCCTTGAGCCGCGCGTCGCGGGATGGCGTCGAGTACACCTCCCAGTCGCCCTCGGTGCCGTAGATGTTGTCGGGCAGCGCGTCGGGGTGCGGGCGCGTCGGGAGGCCGGCCGCCACCGCGGCCTCGACCGCGGCGACCCGATCGCCGATGTCGCCGCAGATCGCCTCGAGCTGCTCGCGGAACTCGACGAACGGATCGACTGCGACGCCGGTCTGCGCGAGCGCGGTGCGGACCCACGCGTGGTAGCCGCCGCCGTCGGGCCCGCCCGGGTCGTCGCGGCGCGCGTACTGGCCGACGCCGTCGAAGTCCGACAGCTCGGCGTTGGTCGCGCGCGTGACCTCGGCGCCGACCAGCCGCAGCGGCCGGAACGCCTTGAAGCCGCCGCCGAGCCGCGCGGTGCCGATCGCGAACGCGGCGCTGAACCGCTTCCAGGTGAGGCTGCCGTCGGGGTGGCCGTCGATCAGGTAGACCGCGCCGTCGGGGCGCACCCGCGCGACCACCAGCACGTGGCCGTTGGGATCGTAGTAGATCGCCCCCGGGCGGACCACGCCGGGCGCGACGCGGAGCGGGTAGAAGTCGCTGCCCTCGACGCCCGGCGCCATCCGGTACATGCCCGAGTGCACCTGGCCGACCACGCCGCGCAGCAGCGCCCGCGGGGTCGGGTAGTCGCGCCAGGTGCGGTAGCTGGTGGGCGCGATGCCGACGGCGTAGCGGGGATCGCGGCCTTCGCCGCGGGTGCCGGCGACGAAGCCGAACGGCAGGCGGCGCTTGAACGAGAAGTACGCGCGCAGCACGTACGGCAGGTCGGCGCAGTCGAGGTGGAGGTCGAGCGTGGCGTCGACCGCCGGCTCGTAGGTGAGGTTGGCCGTGGGATCGCGCAGGCACGCGGCGAGGCGGTGGCAGCGCCGGGCCTCGACCGCGTCACCGAGGCGCGCGACGAACTCGGCGTACTCGGCCTCGAGGCGCGCGTCCCACTGGTTGACCGCCGGCCACGCGGCGTCGGTGGGGCGATCCAGCGGCGAGTCGCGCAGCGCGCCGGCGGCGAAGGTCGCGACCACCACCAGCGCCAGCCCGCGCGAACGCGGCGAGGGGCGAGCGCGGAGCGCCGGCATGACCACCGGTGACGCAAGCCCGAGGCCAGCGACGGCGCCGCCCCCGCGGCCTGCGCGCGCGCTGCTTGCGCCCGGGGCGCGCGGCGCCGCACGCTTTGCGGCCGACGTCAGGCGTCGACCGCGCCGGCGTGGATGAAGTGCTGGACCCGCGGGTCGGGGCTGGCCAGCACCTCCGCGGGCGTGCCGGTCGCGATGATCCGCCCCTCGTGGATCATCGCGATGGCGTGGGCGATGCGGAAGGTCGAGGCCATGTCGTGGCTGATCACCAGCGTGGTGATCCCGAGCTGCTGCTGGATCTGCTGGATCAGCTCGTCGATCTCGCGCGTGAGCACCGGGTCCTGGCCGGTGGTGGGCTCGTCGTAGATCACGACGTCGGGCTTGGCCACGACGGCGCGGGCCAGCGCGACCCGCTTGCGCTCGCCGAGCGAGAGCTCGCCCGGCAGGCGCCGCCGCAGCGCGCCCAGGTGCAGGCGCTCGCACAGCTCATCGACCCGGGCGCGCCGCGCGCGGGGGCCGAGGTCGCCGTGCTCCACCAGCGGGAACGCGATGTTGTCCGCGACCGACAACCAGTCGAGCAGCGCCGCGTGCTGGAACACCAGCCCCAGCCGGCGCCGCATCCGCGCCAGCGCCACGTCGTCCATCGCGGCGACGTCCTCGCCGAACACCCGGACCTGGCCCCGGTCGGGCCGGAGCAGGCCGAACACGTGCTTGACGATCACCGACTTGCCGGAGCCGCTGGCCCCGATCAGCACGGTGATGCGGTGTGGGCAGATCGCCAGATCGACGCCGCGCAGCACGGGGTTGGCGCCGAACCGCTTGTGGACGTCGGCCAGCGTGATCACCGCGGGGCCGCTCGCCGGGGTCGGCCCGGGCGCGGCGACGGCGTCGCCCGCGGTCAGCCGCGACGTGCGCGCGCCGTCGAGGAACGCCACCACCGCCGGGAGCTGGCAGCGCAGCAGCTCGGCGTAGGTGCCGTAGAACCCGAGCTTGCCGTCGGCGAGGAACCCGACGCGGTCGGCCAGGCGGCGGGTGCTGGCCAGGTCGTGGCTGATGACCACCGCGGTCGTCTGGTAGCGGGTCCGGGCCAGCGCGATCATCGCGTCGACCTGCTCGACCATCAGCGGATCGAGGCCGGTGGTCGGCTCGTCGAGCAACACCACCTCGGGGTCGGCGACCAGCGCGCGCGCCAGCCCGACCCGCTTCTTCATGCCGCCCGACAGCGCCGCCGGCAGCAGGTGCTCGCTGCCGGCCAGCCCCAGCACGTCGAGGAGGCCGTCGGCCAGCGCGGTCACGTCGCGCCGCGGCAGCCCGGTGTGCTGCGCCAGCGCGAAGCCGACGTTGGCGTCGACCGTCAGCGCGTCGAACAGCGCGTAGTTCTGGAACAGCATGCCCATCCGCTTGCGCAGCGCCAGCAGCTCGACCGGCGAGGTCGTCGCCAGGTCGCGGCCGAACGCCCGCACCTGCCCGCGATCGGGCCGCACCAGCCCCATCATCAGCTTGAGCAGCGTGGTCTTGCCCGAGCCGCTGCGCCCGAGGATGACGGTGACCTCGCCGGGCACGATCCGCAGGTCGAGCCCGCGGAACACCGGGCGGTCGCCGAGGCTCAGCCACACGTCGCGCAGCTCGATGACCGGCCGCGCGGGGTCGAGCGGCCACCGCGTGACCCCCGGCAGGAGACGGTTCGGGCGCGGCGCGGGGTCCATCGGTGGCACCGTTCAGGGGGTGGGCTAGCCGCGCGCGCGCCCGCGCAGCGACGCGGTGGCCAGGTTCCACATCACGGTGGCGGCGCTCATGTCGGTCGCGCACAGCCGCGCGACCTCGTGCAGCTCGCCGCGGTGCGCGGGCGGCGAGCGGGCGGCCAGCTGGCGGGCGATGGTCGCCAGCGTGCCCTCGAACCCCTCGGCGCCGGCCCAGTCGCCGCCGCGGAGGAGCTCGGGGAGCGTGCACGTCGAGAGGTCGGACGGGTTGCGCGTGGCCATGGCGTCTCCGATCGCTGGCATCCCGTCGGTCCGACGTAGCAAGCGCCACACCGGCCACGATCGCGTCGTGCGGTGGCTGGCGCGGCGATGCGCGCACCCCTTGCGCGGGCACGCCGGCGCGCGTGCGGCGGTTGCGGGCGATCTCGCCGGGCTACCGCGGCAGCAGCGCGGGCAGCGCCGGCTGGATCCGCGCGCGCTCGGCGACGCAGCGATCGATCGCCTCGAGGGCGGGCGTCAGCTCGAGGGCGACGCGCGGATCGGCGACGGCGCGCGCGGCGAAGAACGCCGCGACCTCGGCGCGCGCGGCGGACGTGCAGCGGGCAGCGGCCGCCGCGGCGATCGCGGGGCGGTCGAGCAGCGTCAGGCGCGCGGCGATCAGGTCGTAGCTGGCGGTCAGCGTCGCCCACGCGCCGGCGTCGTCGTCGGTGCCGAGCCCGTCGGTCACCAGCGGCAGCGCGGTCTGCGCGTCGATGCCGCCGGCGAGGAATAGCGCGAGGTTGGCGGCGCGATCGCGATCGGTGGTGCGCTGGGCCAGCGCCGCGACGAAGTCGGCGCGGGTGTCGCGGTCGGGCGCGGCCATCGCCGCCGCGACCACGCGATCGCGCAGCCGATCCGGGGCCGCGGCCATCGCGATCGCCAAGAGCCGCGCGCGATCGTCGCCGGGGTCGGCGCCGCCGCGCAGCCAGCGATCGACGGCGACCACCGCCGCGCGGCCCAGCGCGGGATCGTGGCCGTCGACGCCGACCAGCGTCACCAGCTGGTCGCGGGCGGCGATGGTGGCGTCGTCGTCGCCGGCGCGGGTGCGCAGCCCCAGCCGCCGCGCCGCGGCGCCGAACCGCGCGCGCACGAAGCGCTGCCACCGGGGCCGGTCGGTGGCGCCGACGTGGTCGCCCAGCGCCTCGGCCAGCGCCGCCGCGGCGAGCGCGTCGTGGGGCTCGCGGGTGGCGAGCAGCGCGTCGATCCACGGCGGCAGCGCGGCCGGCGCGACCTCGCCGGTCCGGACCTGCGCGGCGAGATCGGCGGCGCGGGCGAAGCGGTCGCGCACGTCGAGCCGCGCCAGCTGGGTCCGCAGCGCGCGATCGAGGTCGTCGGGGTACGCGACCCGCAGGTAGCCGGCGCCGCCGGGGTTGCCGATCAGCCACGCCGGGCACCGCGGCAGCGGCAGCCGGAGCGGCGCGGCGGCCAGCCAGCCGCAGCGCTCCTCGGCCCCGCCCTGGGTGTCCGGGAATCGGACGCACAGCGGCAGGGTCCACGGCGGCGGGCCGCGGTCGCTGGCCAGCGTCGCGGTGACCTCGGCGCCGGCGCCGTCGCAGCGCAGCGCCAGCCGCACCGTCGGCACGCCGGGGTGATCGAGGAAGCTGGCGAACGCTGGCGCGACCTCGGGCTCGGCGACCGCGGCCAGCGCGGCGACGAAGTCGGCGGCCGAGGCGTTGCCGCCGGCGTGGGCCGTCAGGTACGCGCGGACCCCGGCGCGGAACCGATCGGGGCCGAGCTGGCGCTCGAACATCGCCACCAGCGCGCCGCCCTTCTCGTAGGCGATCGCGTCGAAGCTGTCGTCGACGTCGAGCCCGCCGGCGATCGGCCGCCGCAGCGGGCGCGCCGACGGCAGCTGATCGGCGGCCATCGCCCGCTCGATCGCCGCGCGGTCGGTGGTGACGCGATCGTCGCCGGGATCGAGGGCGTGGACCGCGGCCGCGGCCATCCAGGTGGCGAACGACTCGTTGAGCCACAGGTCGTCCCACCAGCGCGGCGTCACCAGATCGCCGAACCACTGGTGGGCCAGCTCGTGGGCCACCACCGCGCGCAGCTCGCGCCGCCCGGCGTCGGACGGCCGCGCCGGGTCGGCCAGCAGGAGCGACGACGCGAACAGGATCAGCCCGGGGTTCTCCATCGCGCCGAAGAACTGCGGCACCGCCACCAGATCGAGCTTGGCCAGCGGCAGCGGCCGATCGAAGTAGGCCTCGAGCCACGCCACCAGCGCCGGGGTCGCGGCGGCGGCCGCCGCGGCCTGGGCCGACAGCCCGATCGGTGTGAGCACCCGCGCCGGCACCGCGCCGCGCCCGACCGGGCCGATCGCCACCTGCTCGAACCGGCCGACCGCGACCGCGAGCAGGTAGCTGGCCATCGGCGGCGTCGGCGCGAACTCGACGATCTGTTCGCCGCCGCGCGCCGCGCGGGCGCGCTCGGGGGCGTTGGCGAAGACGTCGAGCCCGGCCGGTGCGCGCACGGTCAGCTGCCACGGCACCTTGAAGCCGGGCTCGTCGAAGCACGGCACGACCCGCCGCGCGAAGACGCCCTCCATCTGCGAGTAGACGTAGCGCTCGCTGCCCTGGCGCTGCCGGAACAGGCCCATGGGATCGTCGTCGACGATGCCGCCGCGGTAGCGCACCACCAGCGTCGCGCCGTCGGGGATGGCCGCGGCGTGGGCCAGGCCGATCCGCTGGTGGGCGCCGTCGGCGATCACCGTCAGCGGCGCGCGGGCGGCGCCGATCCGCAGCTCGGCGGCGTCGATCGTCAGCGCGTCGGCGTGCAGCCACACCACCGGCGTCGGCGTCGTCACGGCCAGGGCGATCGCGACCTCGCCGTCGAACGTCGGCCGCGCCGGATCGATCGTCAGCGTGAGCTGGTAGCCGCGCGGGCCGACGCCGGGCGGCGAGCGCAGATCGGCGGGCGGCGTGGGCGGGGCCGGGCCGTCGACGCCGGCGTCGACCGGGGCCGGCGCGGGGGGCGGTCGTGGGGGCGCGGCCCGAGGCGGCGTGCACGCCAGCGCCAGCGTGGTCAGCGCGATCGCCCAGGCTGCCCGGCGCATCGGTCGAGCTTGCCGCGGCGGCGCGGCGCGCGCCAGCTAGGCCGGCGTGACGATCGCCAGCACCTGCTCGGCGGCGACCTGGTCGCCCAGCGCGACCGCGATCGACGCCACCGTGCCCGCCACCGCGGTCTTGACCGGCTGCTCCATCTTCATCGCCTCGAGCACCACCAGCGTCGTGCCGGCCGCGACCACGTCGCCGACCGCCGCGCCCAGCTTGATCACCTTGCCCGGCATCGGCGCGATCAAGCTGCCCGGCTCGACCTCGGTCGCGCGATCGGGCAGCCGCGGCAGCCGGGCGACGTCGGTCGCCCAGCCGGCGCCGGCGACGTGCCAGCCGGCGTGGGTCGCGACCACGGTCGCGCGGTGCGCGAGGTCGCCGTCGCGCCAGGCGATCGTGCTCGCGTCGCTGCTCAGCACCACCACCTCGCGGGCGGCGCCGTCGAGCGTCAGCGTGAAGCGCCCGCCGCCGCGGTGGCGGTAGCCGGCGGTCACGGTGCGATCGTCGACGTGCCAGGCGTCCTGCTGATCGGCGAACCAGACGTTGCGCCAGCCCGGCTCGACGTGGGGCAGCGGGCCGGTGCCGCGGGCCCGCTCGTGCAGCCACAAGGTCGCCGCGGTCACCGCGCGCGCGGCGATCGCGGGATCGCGCACCGCCAGCGCGGCCTGGTGCCTCTCGAGGAAGTGGGTGTCGAGCTCGCCGGCCAGGAACTCGGGCAGCCGCAGGATCGCCGCCAGGTGCGCGCGGTTGGTCGTGACCCCGGCGATCACCGCGTGCTCGAGCGCCCACGCCAGCAGGCCGGCGGCCTCGGTGCGGGTCGGCGCGTGCGCGATCACCTTGGCCAGCATCGGATCGTAGTGGATGCCGATCTCGCCGCCGGACTCGACGCCGGCGTCGACCCGCAGGCCGGGGGCGGTGGGCAGCTCCCAGCGCGCCAGCGTGCCGATCGTCGGCAGGTAGCCGTGGGCCGGGTCCTCGGCGTAGAGCCGGACCTCGATCGCGTGGCCCTGCTGCGGCGGCGCGCGGTCGTAGCCGAGGTGCTCGCCGCGGGCGATCCGGATCTGCTCGCGCACCAGGTCGAGGCCGGTGGTGGCCTCGGTGACCGGGTGCTCGACCTGCAGGCGGGTGTTGACCTCGAGGAAGTAGTAGCTGCCGTCGGGCGCGACGATGAACTCGACGGTGCCGGCGCTGGTGTAGCCGACCGCGCGGCCGACCGCGACGCCGGCGGCGCCCATCGCGGCGCGCTGCTCGGGTGACAGCGCCGGCGACGGCGCCTCCTCGATGACCTTCTGGTGGCGGCGCTGGATCGAGCACTCGCGCTCCCACAGGTGCACCAGGTTGCCGTGGTGATCGCCGAGGATCTGGATCTCGACGTGGCGCGGCCGATCGACGTAGCGCTCGAGGATCAGCGTGTCGTCGCCGAACGCGCTGGCGGCCTCGCGCTGCGCGCTGTCGAGGGCGGCGTCGACCTCGTCGGCCGAGCGCACGACGCGCATGCCCTTGCCGCCGCCGCCGGCCGACGCCTTGACCAGCAGCGGGAAGCCGATCGCCAGGGCCTGGGCGCGCAGCGTCGCCCGCGCCTGATCGTCGCCGTTGTAGCCGGGCACCACCGGCACGCCGGCGGCGATGGCGCGCTCCTTGGCGGCCTTCTTCGAGCCGAGCAGCGAGATCACCATCGCCGACGGGCCGATGAACGTCAGGCCGGCGGAGGTCACCGCCTCGGCGAAGCCGGCGTTCTCCGACAGGAAGCCGTAGCCGGGGTGGATGGCGTCGGCGCCGCTGGCCCGGGCCGCGGCGATGATGCGATCGATCGCCAGGTAGCTGTCGCGCGCCGGCGGCGGGCCCAGCCCGACGGCGACGTCGGCCAGCCGGACGTGGGGCGCGTGGGCGTCGGCGTCGGAGAACACCGCGACCGTGCCCAGGCCCATGTGGCGGCAGGTGCGCAGCACGCGCGCGGCGATCTCGCCGCGGTTGGCGACCAGCACGCGGTGGATCGGCCGGGACACCGGGTGGATCGGGCGGGAGATCGAGTGGGGGTGGCTCATCGTCGAGGCTTTCGCATCAGTGGCGGAAGACGCCCCACGACGTCGTGCCGTGGACCGGGGCGGTGTAGCTGGCCGAGAGCGCGATCGCGACGACGGTGCGGGTGTCGCGCGGGTCGATGATGCCGTCGTCCCACAGCCGGGCGGTGGCGAAGTACGGATCCGACTCGCTGTCGATCTGCTTCTCGATCATCGCCTTCATGAAGCCGAGCTTCTGCTCGTCGACCGCCTCGCCGCGCTTGGCGGCGGCGTCGCGCTGGATGATGTCGAGCACGCCGGCCAGCTGCTTGCCGCCCATCACCGCGATGCGGTGCGACGGCCAGGTGAACAGGAAGCGCGGCGCGTAGGCGCGCCCGCTCATCGCGTAGTTGCCCGCGCCGAAGCTGGCGCCGGTCATGATCGTGATCGCCGGGACCTTCGAGTTCGACACCGCGTTGATGAGCTTGGCGCCGTGCTTGATGATCCCCTCCTGCTCGTACTTCTTGCCGACCATGAAGCCGGTGATGTTCTGCAGGAACAGGAGCGGGACGTCGATCTGGTTGCACAGCTCGATGAACTGCGCGCCCTTCTGCGACGACTCCGAGAACAGGATGCCGTTGTTGGCGAGGATGCCGACCGGGTAGCCGTGGACGTGGGCCCAGCCGCACACCAAGGTCGAGCCGAACAGCGGCTTGAACTCGCTGAAGCGCGAGCCGTCGACGATGCGCGCGATCACCTCGCGGGCGTCGTACGGGGTCTTGGCGTCGTCGGGGACGATCCCGAGCAGCTCGTCCGCGTCGTAGCGCGGCGGCTCGACCGGGCGCGGCCGCGGCGCCGCCGCCTTCTTCCAGTCGAGGTGGGCGACGATCTCGCGGCCCAGCCGGATCGCGTCGTACTCGTCGGCGGCCAGGTAGTCCGACACGCCCGAGATCCGGGCGTGCATCTCGGCGCCGCCCAGCTCCTCGTGGCCCGACTCCTCGCCGGTGGCCATCTTCACCAGCGGCGGGCCGGCCAGGTACACCTGCGCCTGCTCCTTGACCATGACGACGTAGTCGCTCATGCCCGGGATGTAGGCGCCGCCGGCGGTCGAGCTGCCGAACACCAGGCAGATGGTCGGGATGCGCGCCTCGCTGCGGCGGGTGAGGTCGCGGAAGCCGCGGCCGCCGGGCACGAAGATCTTGGACTGGTTGGGCAGGTCGGCGCCGGCGCTCTCGATCAGCGAGATCGACGGCAGCCGGTTCTGGTCGGCGACCTCGGACAGCCGCCCGGACTTCCAGACGCTGACCTCGCTCATCGCGCCGCCCTTGACCGTCGCCTCGCTGGCGGTGATCAGGCACTCGACGCCGCTGACCACGCCGACGCCGCCGACGACGCTGGCGCCCGGCGCGTGGCCCGGGACGTCCTTGCCGGCCAGCGCGCACAGCTCGAGGAAGTGCGAGTCGCGGTCGAGCAAGAGCTCGATGCGCTGGCGCGGCAACAGCTTGCCGGCGGCGACGTGGCGGCTGTTGTACTTGTCGCCGCCGCCCACCGTGGCCGTCTGCAGCGCGGCCGCCAGCTTGGCGACCGCGGCCGTGCCGGCCTGGTGGTAGCGGCGGTACTCGTCGCTCTTGCGATCGACGTGCGAGCGCAGGATCGGATACGGCTGCTCGGACATGGGCAGCCCACTCTACCAGCAAGCCGCCGCGGCTCCCGGCCGCGGGCCGGCTTACATCGGGTTACGGTCGACGACGCGGGCCGGCGGCAGCGCGTCGGGGTCGAGCGTGCGGAACGCCCACGCGGTCTGGTGGCAGCAGCGCGCCACCGCGATCGTCGCGATCACGTTGGCGGTCGCGACCAGCAGCGTGAGCATCACGAACTCGCCGACGTCGTGGACGTTGCGGAGCGCGTAGCGCTGGAGGAACAGCGCGGCCAGCGTGCCGCCCACCAGCCACAGCGCGGCGGCGCCGGGCATCGAGGCGGCCACCGCGGGGCGGCGCGCGCGGACGGAGGCGATCGCCGACAGCAACAGCAGCAGGCCGGCCAGCCCGACCAGCGGGATCAGGTTGGGCAGCGCGGACGCCACGGCCTCGAAGCGATCGCGCTCCCACGAGTCCATGTCGCCGCGCGACCAGCGATCGCGCGCGACCCGGTAGGCGGCCACCGCCTGGCACGCGGTCGCGGTCATCGACCACAGCGTCAGCGCGCCGGCGCCGACCAGCCGCAGCCGCGGCCCCGCGCCGTCGCGGGCCGCCGTGAACAGCCCCGACACCTGCGCGATCGCGGTGGCCAGGAGCGCCACCGGGCCGACGGTGACCAGCAGCTTGCCCAGCCCGGGCGACTTGGCGCCGATCGCCATCATCGTGAAGGTCGCGACGCCGATCGCGAGCACCACCCGCGCCACCAGCGCGGTGCCGATGCGCTCGAGGCCGGTGACCAGGCGCACCGGCTCGGCGGGCACGGGGGCGGCGTCCCGGCCGATCAGGTAGACCGCGGCGGCGAACGCCGCGACGTAGCTCCATTGATAGACGATCGCGAGCACGGCGGTGGCCCAGACGTGGCCGTGCTCGAACGTCGTCCACTCGGCGACGGTGCGGAACGGGTGGGTGATCGCGGTGGTGACGACCAGCGCCGCCGCGACCGCGACGCCGACCGGCCCGCGGCGCGCGAGCACCGCGGCCATGCACCCGGCGGAGGCGAGCCACAGCAGCGCCGACACCCGCCCGCTCCACAGGAAGTAGTCGCGGAGCCACTTGCCGTCGGGGCGGTCGACGTAAGTGGCGTAGATGGCCATCAGCGGGCGCGCCATCGCCATCGCCGCGACCGCGGTCGCGAGGACCAGCAGCGTCTGCGCGCTGCCGCGCAGCCGGCTGCTCAGCTCGCCCAGGCCGAGCGCGATCGACAGCGTCACGGTCAGCCACAGCGCGAGCGAGCCCAGGCCGAGCGCGTTAACCCGCCGCGGGCCGCGTCGACGTCGCGCGCCGACATCAGGTGGGCCTGGTACAGCGCCGCGGCGGTGTCGCCGACCAGCGCGATGGCGAGGCCGGCGACGATCGCCGGCGGGATCGCGGCGCGTAGCCGGTCGATCATCAGTAGCCCTCGGTCTTGGAGATGATCTCGTTCATGATCTCGCGGGTGCCGCCGCCGATCGGGTACAGCCGGGCGTCGCGGTACAGCCGCTCGACGGTGGTCTCGCGCATGTAGCCGGCGCCGCCGAAGATCTGCACCGCGGCGTCGCACACCGCCACCACCATGTCGGTCGCGGCGTTCTTGGCCATCGCGCACAAGCCGGGGGCGAACTCGCCGCGGATGACCCGGGCCGCGGCCTCGCCGGTGAGCGCGCGCGCCGCCGCGAGCTGCGTCGCCATGTCGGCCAGCTTGTGGCGGATGACCTGGAAGCCGGCGATCGGCTTGCCGAACGCGATCCGCTCCTTGGCGTAGCGGCGGGCCTCGCGGTACGCCAGCTCGGCGATCGCGACGCACTGGCCGGCGAGCATCAGCCGCTCGTTGGCGAAGTTGGCGGTGATCATCGGGAACGCGCCGTGCTCGGGGCCGATCCGGTTGGCCACCGGCACCCGGCAGCCGTCGAACGCCAGCTCGGCGGTGTCCGACGCCCACCAGCCGGTCTTCTTGAGCTTCTTCGACACGTGGAAGCCGGGCGCGCCGCGCTCGATCACCAGGAACGAGATGCCGCCGTGGCCGGGGCCGCCGGTGCGCACCGCCGCCAGCACCCAGTCGGCGCGCACGCCCGAGGTGATGAAGGTCTTGCTGCCGGTGACGACGTAGTCATCGCCGTCGCGCACCGCGCGGGTGGCGAGCCCGGCGACGTCGGAGCCGCCGCCGGGTTCGGTGATCGCCAGCGCGCACACCTGCGCGCCGGCCAGCACCGGCGCGACGAACCGCTGCTGCTGCGCCGGCGTGCCGAACTTGACGATCGGCGGCGCGGCGATGCCGTGGCTGCCGAGGCCGACCACCGCGCCCACCGAGGTGCCGGCGACGACCAGCTCCTCGGAGACCGCCAGCACGTGGCCGAGATCGCCGCCGCTGCCGCCGACCGCCTCGGGGTAGCCGACGCCCATCAGCCCGGCGGCGGCGAGGTCGCCGTAGAGCGTCCGCGGGAACTCCTCGGCCTCGTCCCAGCGGTGGGCGTGGGGCGCGAGCTCGGCCAGCGCGAACCGCCGCGCCTGGGTCCGCAGCGCCGCGTGCTCATCGGTCTCGAACAGGTAGGCCATCGCGGCCCGATGGTACCGCGCCGCGAACGCGATGCTACGGCCCGTCGGCGTCGCCGTCGTGGCTGCGCGATGGGCGCCGCGGCGCCGTCGCCCACCCTGCGCGGCCGCGGGGGGGGGGGCCCGGCCTCGGCCGCCCGGTGCGTGCTATCTATCGGCCCGTGAAGTTCGAGCGCGAGCGTGCTGACGCGGCGCCCCCGCCGCTGGCAGAGGCCGCCCCAGGCCAGCGAGCGCCCGACGACCTCGAACGTCGTCTCGATGAGTTCGTCCGCACCAGCCGGGCCGCGTGGCCGACGCTGACGCTCGACGAGGCGCCGTTCCGGCAGGCGGTGCTCGCGCACCTCGACGCGGCACCCGCGCGAACCGCTGAGGCGATCGCTGCGCTACACGGCCCCGACCTGTACCTCGCCACCGCCTGCGCCCGTGGCGACTCCGCGGCGATCGCGGCGTTCGAGCGCCACCTGGCCCCGGTGATCGGCGCGGTGGTGGCTCGCTTCGCGCGCAGCGCCGAGCAGCGCGACGAGCTGCGCCAGTTGCTCCGCGAGCACCTGTTCGTCGGCCGCGCCCGGCCGGCCCGGATCGCCGACTACGCCGGCCGCGGGTTCCTCGAGAACTGGCTGCGGGTCACGGCGGTGCGCGCCTTCCTCAACGCCCGTCGTGGCGACGCTGCGGTGCCGACCGCGGTCGACGCCGACACCCTGGCCGCGTTGCCCGATCGCACCGCGGACCTCGAGCTTGGCTTCCTCAAGGCCCACTACCGCGCCGCCTTTCGCAGCGCCTTCGCCGCCGCGGTGGCCTCGCTGGGCGCAGGCGAGCGGCTCGTGCTCCGGCTGGCGATGGTCCGGGCCATGTCCGTGGACCAGGTCGGCGCGGTGCTCGGGGTCCACCGTGCGACCGCGGCGCGCCGGATCGGCCGGGCCCGCGACGCCCTGCTGCGCCGGACCCGCGACGTGCTGGCGGCGGCGCTGGCGATCGACGACGAGGAGCTCACCAGCATCATCCGCCTGGTCGACAGCCAGCTCGACGCCAGCATCTCGCGCCTGCTCGGTGGGAGCGAGTCCGATGGCTGAGGCGTCTCACCCAGCAGCGGAGGTCTGCCCCGACGATCGGGCGCTGACCGCGCTGATCGAGGGTGAGCTCAGCGACGACGCGCGCGGCGCGATCGAGACCCACCTCGATGGTTGCCGCACCTGCCGCGCGTGCCTGGCCGAGGTCGGCGCGCTGCTGGCGCCCGCGGATCAAGCCCCCGCGGTGCGCCGCCTGGGCCGGTTCGAGATCATCGAAGAGGCCGGTCGCGGCGGCATGGGCGTGGTCTATCGCGGTTGGGATCCGTTGCTCGGTCGCGAGGTCGCGCTCAAGCGCATCCGACCCGATCGCGCGGACGACGAGGCGACGGGGGCCCGGCAGCGGATCCTCCACGAGGGGCGGGCGCTGGCCCGCCTGCTCCATCCCCACGTGGTGGTGGTCTTCGACGTCTTCCAGGAGGGCGACGAGATCGTTCTCGCCACCGAGTACGTCGCCGGCGCGACCGCCACCGAGTGGATCGCGCGCGGCGCGCCGTCGTGGCGCGAGCGGGTCACCTTGTACCTGCAGGCCGGCCTAGGCCTGGCGGCGATGCACGCCCAGGGGCTCACCCACCGCGACGTCAAGCCGGGAAACATCCTGGTCGGTCCCGACGGCAGGGCCCGGCTGGGCGACTTCGGGCTCGCCGTGAGCATCGGAAGTCCTGGCGCGAGCGGCGGCACGCCGGCCTACATGGCACCCGAGCAACGCTCGGGCGGCCTCGCTAGCGCCGCCGCCGATCAGTACGCGCTCTGCGTCTCGTTGGCCGAGGCGCTGCTCGGCGAGCGGCCGGCGCCCGATAGCAGCGCCCGCACGCTCGAGGCCGCCGCGGCGGCGCGCTGGCCCTGGCGGGCCGCGCCGCCGCGCGCGTTGTGGCAGGCGCTGGCGCGCGGCCTCGCCGTCGATCCGGATCGACGCTTTCCGACGATTGACGTGCTGCTCGCGATCCTTGCCGCGGCGGGGGCGCCGCGGCGGCGGCGCTGGCCTTGGGTCGTGGCGCCGGCCGTGGCCGGGGCGCTCGCGCTGGCGACGATCGGCGTCTGGCGCTCGACCCGCAGCGACGGCGTCCTGGTCGCTGCGGCGGGCACGCCACCGGCGCGCGAACCGCTCCCCGCGACGCGTGCGGATGGCCACACCGTGGCGGATGGCACCGCAGCGCCCCGCGCCACCACCGCCGACGCCGCGACCGCCGACGGCACCGCCGCCGCGGTCGCCGATCGTCAGGCACCGGCGGTCGATGCGCCCGCGCGGTCGGCGACCTGGGCGAACGAGCAGCGCGACGCCAGCCGGGGCCACGCCGAGGATGTGGGCTCCGCCAACGCGCCGCCACCCGTCGTAGACCCGACGGCGCCGGCGATGGAGGCCTGGCGCCTGCGCGCGGGGGGCGGACAGGCCCTGGTCGATCGCGACGGCCCGCGCTGCCTCGACCTCCTCGATCGCGCAGACGCCATCGATCCTGCCGGGGCCGACGCGATGACGCAGACGCGCGCCAGCTGCGAACTGACGAGCGGACGCTGCCGGGACGGCGAGGCCCGGCTGCGCGCGTTCGTCGTCCGCGCGTTGCCCGGCCTCGATCCCGACAGCTACGCGCGACGGCTCTCGCTGATGTACTGCCCTCCCTCGACCGGCTCGGCGGTGGAGCGCCTCGAGCGCCTGGAGCTGCAGGCCCGGATGACGCCGCACAGCCGCCCGCGCTGCGGCGAAGTGCAACGCTGGGTGGCGTCGGTCGACGGCGCGCTCGCCGGCGACGCCGACGCCGCGATGGCCCGGCGCCTCGGCGGGATCTGGTTGGGCGCCGCCGCGTGCTGGGCCGGCGCGGGGCGCTGCGACCAGGCCTTGAGCGCGGTCACCACCGCGACCCAGCGCTTCCACACGGCGGCGCCAGATCGCCCGCTCCCCGACGCGACGACGACCCTCGCCAGCCTCGACGGCCGTTGCGCGCAACCGTAGCCGGCACGAAATCGCACCGGCAGCCGCGACATGCGCCCGACCCCCGTGTCCGGACCCGCATGCGTATTCCTGTCCACGCCGCTCGTCTACCCATCGCGTTGCTCCTCGCCGTCCTGGCGTCCTGCTTTCCTCCCAAGCGTGCACGGCCTCCGCTCGATCCCTCTCAGGTGAGTCCGGGCGCCGGCTTCTCGTGCACGCAACAGGTCGGCGGGACCGAGTCGTTCTGTCACCGCAGCGAAGCCGAGTGCGTCGCGTTCCGGCACGATCTCACCCGCACCCAGGGGGCTGCGACCACCGAGTGCCTCCACCATGACGAGGCGTACTGCTTTGTGCTCGAGGCTGTGCAGAGCGCCGCGGGGACGCCGATCCCGGCCGAGTCCCACTGCTACCTGACCGAGCCCGAGTGCGGCTACGGCAGCGACAACTACTACCGATCCAGCGTCGGCGACCGCGTGACCGGGTGCGGCCTCGTGCGCTGACGACCCGTCGACCACCGGCGACAGCGAGGGGCCCCGACACCATCGGCGCGCGACGGTCCCGCGCCACCTCGCGTCGCTACGGCTCGCAGGCGTCACCCGCCGTCGTGATCGCGCGATCGTAGTGCACCGCCGCTGGCGCGCTGAGGTTCCAGTGGTTCACCAGCACCGCGCCGAAGATCTCGACGGCGGCCGACGACGCCAGGTCGGCGGCGGGCGCGTACAGGTTGCCGGCGATCGTCGAGCCGCCCGACAGCGCCAGCGTGCCGGCGCTGGCGACGTAGACCCGCAGCGCGCGCGGGCGGGCCGGATCGCCCAGCGTGACCAGCCCCGGCAGGTTGAGCGCGCCGCCGACGAACAGGTCGAGCTCGGCGCCGGCCGCGACCTCGACGGTGAGATCGCCGTCGATCGTGACGTTGCCCGCGATGAACAGCGCCACCCGGCCCTCGGCGCGGATGCGCAGGCCCCCGCCGCCGATCTGCACCTCGCCGAGGTAGTAGCGGCCGCACGGCAAGGTCAGCGCCTGATCGCCGCTGGCGGCGGCGAGGTCGTCGGGCGCGAGGCCGATCGCCGCGTCGTGGTTGGCGGTGGCGTGCAGCGCGATCACCGCGGCGACGTCGAGCGCGCTGGCCGGGTCGCACGGGCACGGCGGCGGCACCGCGACCGGGCCGGTGGCGCGGGTGCCGGCGGTGATCGCGCCGGTGACGGTGCTGGCGGCGCTGGTGGTGAGCGTGCCGCGCACGTCGAGCGCGGCGACCGCGACGTCGCCGCCGACCCGCGCGCTGCCGCCGACGGTGATCGTCGACGAGCCGCGCCCCAGCGCGCCGGCCAGCGCCAGGTCGCCCGCGACGTCGGCGCGCGGCCCGGCGGCCAGGCTGGTGGCGGTGACGTTGCCGCCGACGGTCAGCGCCGCGTTGGTGTCGACGCCGCGGTTCGACGCCAGGTCGCCGCCGGCGCCGCCCGGGGCCCACGGGCCGGTGCGCGAGTCGAAGCCGTCGAGCGTGACCGCGGCGGCCAGCCCGAGATCGCCGCACGCGCACACCGCGGCGCGGAACACCGCCTCGGCGACGTCGCCGGTGCAGGTGTCGTCGACCAGCACCGGCGGGCCGCTGCCCAGGCAGTAGGCGTCGCGATCGTCGCCGTCGCCGGTGGCCACGGTGTCGTGGGCGACGCAGCCGGTGGCGCCGCCGCCGCTGGCGAGCAGCAGCGCCAGCGCCAGCGCCGAGGCTCGGGCGATCATGGCGCCGACGATAGCGCGGCCAGGCGGCGCTGCGCGGCGGGCGCCAGCGCCGAGCCGGGGTGCGCGTCGAGGAACGCGGCGAGCGCGGCGGCCTCGCCGGCCCGATCGCCGAGCGCGCGGGTGGCCTCGGCGACGCCCCAGCGCGCCTCCTCGCCGAGCTCGCCGCCGGGGCGGGCGGCCAGCGCGCGGCGGTAGGTCGCCAGCGCGCCGCGGGCGTCGCCGAGGTGCTCGAGGTGCAGCGTCGCCGACGCGAGCTGCGCGACCACCGCCGCGTCGGTGCCGGCGAAGCGCGCGGCCACCCGGCGGTACAGCGCGTCGGCGTCGCGCCACGCGCGATCCTTGCGCGCCTGGTTGGCGCGGGCGAGCAGATCGGCGGCGGGCGCGTCGTCGGTGGCGGCTGGCCGCGGGCGGGTGGGCGTCGGTGTCGGCGTCGCGACATCGACCGGCGCGACGTCGAGCGGCGCGACGTCGACCGGCGTCACCGCGGGCGGAGGCGTCGGCGCGGGCGGAGGCGTCGGCGCGGGCGGCGCTGCCTGCGACGCCGGCGTGCTGGACATGAGCCGGGTGGTGATCACCGCGGCGCCGGCGCCGACCACCGCCGCGGCGATCAGCGCGGCCGCCAAGAGCGGCACCCAGCGCTTGCGCGGCGCTGGCGCGCTGGCGGTCGTCGACGATGGCGCCTCCGACGACTCGAGCGTCGGCGTCGCCGCGGCGGCGAGGATGTCGGCGACCATGCGCGACGCGCGCGCGGTCGACAGCCGCCGGGCCGGGCCGGGCTCGTCATCGAGCTTGGGCATCACGCCGGCCAGCGCGTCGACGCCGGGCTCGCGCACCAGCGTCGCGTCATCAGTCTCGAAGCGGCGGCTCATGGGCGGCCTCCCACCGGCGGCGCGTCGTGCAGCGCGCGCAGCCGGGTCATGCCGAGGCGCAGGCGGCTGCGCGCGGTCTCGAAGGGGATCGCCAGCTCCTCGGCGATCTCGGGCACCGACAACCCGAGCACGTGGTGCAGCACCAGCACGTGGCGCTGATCGTCGGGCACGCCGTCGAGCAGGCGCACCGCTGCGCGGCGCTGCGCGTAGACGTCGGGCGGCCCGTCGGGGTGCGGGACGCTGGTGAGATCGGCGCCGTCGTCGACCTGCGCGCGGGCGCGGCGCGCCTTGCGCAAGCCGGCGAACGTGGCGCGCACCGCGACGCGATCGGCCCACGCGGTGAAGGTGCCCTCGCCGCGGTGGCTCGGCAGCCCGCGCACGATCGCCACCATCGCCTCCTGCGCCAGGTCGTCGGCGTCGCCGTCGCCGCGCACCAGGTAGCGGACCAGGTTGCGGATGCGCGGCAACAGCTCGGTCACCAGCGACTCGAGGGCCCGCCGATCGCCGGCCGCCGCGGCGGCGACGCGCGCGTCGACCGCGCTCATCGGCGACCCGGGGACGGAGGTGGCGCGCATCTCATGGGGGATCGAGGCGGGCCCGGGGGCGATCGGGTCAAGGCGGCCGCAACTTCGGTGCAACTTCGCGAGATCATGGCGTCACCGCGATCGACAGCGCGACCGTCGGCTCGACCGCCCACAGCCGGCCGACCTCGGCGGCGCCGGCCGGTCCGCGCACCTCGAACGCCGGCACCGTGGCCAGCGCGGTGGCGCCGACGTCGAGCGCGAGCCACGCCGCGCGCCCGAGCCGCCGATCGATCCGCACGGTCGGCGTGACGGTCGCGCTCCACGTCGCGCGATCGGCGGTGGCCATGAGCGCGCCGCTGGTCGCCGTGGTGGCGCGCCCGAACCGGGTCGCCGCGAGCGCGAGCCCGAGGTGCAGCCGCCACGCGGGGCGCGCGAGCAGCGCGCGCGCGCCGGCGAGGCCGAGCGCCTGCCGATCGACCGCGATGGTCGCGAGCGCCGAGGTGCGCGCGGTCGCCGGGAAGTGGGCGACGGTGGCGGCCAGCTGCCAGCGCCCGCGGCGCACGCCCAGCGCGGCGGCCAGGCCGTGGTGACCGGCGGCGGCGTCGCCGTCGAGCGCGGCGATCCACCCGACCTCGGCCAGCGGAGCGATGCGCGGCGCCGCGGGCGGCGTGGCGCGCGGCGGCGCCGGTGGTGGCGGCGGCGGGGTCGGGCTCGGCGGCGGCGGCTCGGCGACCACGCCGATCTCGCCGCCCGCGGCCAGGCCGCGCAGCGCGGTGCGCACGACCAGCGCCGCGGCCTCGAGCGCCGCCGAGCGATCCATCGCGCCGGCGCCGCCGTCGATGCGCCGCACCAGCACGCGGCCGGCGGCGGGATCGGCGACGTTGACGATCCAGCCGTCGCCGTCGGCGACGAACCACACGACCGCGTCGGCGTCGGTGGTGCGCGCGATCGCGCCGGCCGCCGCCAGCTGGCGCGCCAGATCGTGCGCCGCCGCGGGCGCCGGGCCGCGGGTCAGCGTCACCGATAGATCCGCCACCTGGCCTTCGACCCGCGCGATCACCGCGTCGTCGTCGCGCCCGGCCAGCACCACCACGCGCAGCGGCGCGGCCGCGGCGACGCCAGCGAGCGCGAGCGACAGCGCGAGGCAGGCGAGGGCGCGCGCGAGCACGCGCCTACTGTACTCGCGCCGCGCGCGATCGCGGCCGTCTGCAACGCGTGTCAGCGCGCCTACACCGCGACCGAGGGGGACAGCCCCACCCACGCAACCATGGAATCTCCGTCGACAAAATGCGATCGCGCGTGACCCGATCGCGCGCGGCGCGCCTCTGTCGTCGGTGGAGCCCCGCATGACCTCACCACCGCCTGCTGCACCGCCTCCTTCGCCGCCGCGTCGCACCGTGTCGCGACGCGGTTTCATGGCCGGCCTCGGCCTCACCGCGGTCGCCGCGCCGTTCGTGCGCATGCTGACCGACGTGCCCCGGGCGCGCGCCGCCGCCGGCGCGACCGCCAAGCGGCTGGTCGTCGTGTTCACGCCCAACGGGACGATCCCGGCGCGCTGGCGCCCGACCGGCAGCGGCGCGGCGTACAGCTTCCCGGCCGGCAGCATCCTCGAGCCGCTGGCGGCACAGCGCGAGCGGCTGATCGTGATCGACGGCCTGCAGTTCGTCGGCGCGACCAACCACGAGGGCGGCATGGCGGCGATGCTCACCGGCTCGGGCGACGCCGGCAGCGAGTCGCGCGGCATGTCGGTCGATCAATACGTGGCGGCGGCGATCGGCGGCGCGACCCGGCTGCGTTCGCTCGAGCTCGGCGTCGAGACCTCGGCGTGGGGCGGCAGCGTGCAGACCCGGATGAGCTACAGCGGCCCCGGCCAGTACGCCCCGCCCGACGACAGCCCGAAGAGCGTCTACGCGCGGCTCTACGGCGACGCCGCGCCGGGCGGCGCCGACGCCACGCTGGCCCGGCGGCAGAGCGTGCTCGACGCGCTCAAGGGCGACCTCGGCGACCTGCGCACCCGGTTCGGCGCCGAGGAGGCGCACAAGCTGGATCAACACCTGACGTCCTTGCGCGAGCTCGAGCGCGGGCTGGGCGGCGGCACCTGCAGCGGCGGCATGACCGTCCCCGACGTGCCGATCCACGACAACGCCAGCTTCCCGGTGATCGGCAAGGCGCAGATGGACCTGTTGGTGGCGTCGCTGGCGTGCGGCGCGACCAACGTCGCGTCGCTGCAGTGGGCCCACACCGTGTCGCCCCACGTGCTGACCTGGGCCGGCGTGTCCGACGCGCACCACGCGCTGTCGCACATGGACGACGGCAACGCCGCCGGCGTCGCGGCGTTCGTCGCCGCCGAGCGCTGGTTCGCGGCGCAGTTCGGCTACCTCGTCGACAAGCTCGCGGCGACCCCCGACCCCGCCGGCGGCACGCTGCTCGACTCGACGCTGGTGGTGTGGGCCAAGGAGATGGGCGACAGCCGCGCCCACGTCTGCACCGACGTGCCGTTCGTGCTGACTGGCGGCGGCGTGTTCACGCCCGGCCGCTACCTGCGCACCGGCGGCGCCAGCCACGCGCGGCTCTTGGTGTCGATCTGTCAGGCGATGGGCCTGTCCACCACCACGTTCGGCAACCCGCAGACCGGCACCGGTCCGCTGGCGGGGCTGTGAGGTCGACGATGCGCACGCTCTCCTTCCTCGCGCTGGCGACCGCGCTGGCCCTGACCGCCTGCGCCGACGACGGCGGCACGCCGTGCCCGCCCGACGTCACCGCCTTCGAGGCCGACCTGTGGCGGCCGGTGCTCGAGAACCGCTGCAACATCTGCCACAACGCGACCGGCCTGGCGCGGCGCTCGCGGTTCGTGCTGTCGGCGCCAGGCTCGGCCAGCGGCGCGATGGGTGACAACCTCGCCGCCGCCGAGCGCATGGCGCGCACGCTCGAGGACGGCCAGCCGCTGCTGCTGCGCCGGCCGCTGGGCGTCGATCACCCGGGCGGCGCGCTGGTGGTCGAGGGCTCGCCCGAGCACCAGGCGCTGGCGGCGTTCGTCGGCCAGGTGCGCGGCGATGCGGCGGCGTGCGCGGCGACGGCGCCGGTGTGCGCGCCGGGCGCGCCCGGGCCGCGGCTGCTGCGCCGGCTGTCGCGCACCGAGTACGACAACACGCTGGCCGCGCTGTTCGACGTCGACGCCGACTACGCGCCGGCGCTGGTGGCCGACGTGGTGATCGCTGGCTTCGACAACAACGCGCGCGCGCTCGAGGTGTCGCCGCTGCTCGCCGAGCAGCTGCGCCAGGCCGCCGAGGAGGTCGCGGCGATCGTCGCGGCGCGACCGGCGCTGGCGTGCAGCGGCGACGGCGCCGCGTGCGCCCGCGCGTGGCTGACCTCGACCGGCGCGCGGGTGGTGCGGCGGCCGCTGACCGACGCCGAGGTCACGCGGTGGCTGGCGGTCTACGCGGCCGGCCAGGCGGCGCCGCTCGAGGGCGCCGCGCCCCACGCCAGCGGCATGGCGCTGATGATCGGCGGCCTCCTGCAGTCGCCGGCGTTCCTGTACCGCAGCGAGATCGGCGAGGCCGCGCCCGACGGCACCTACCCGCTGACCTCGTACGAGATCGCCAGCGAGCTGTCGTACTTCCTGTGGGCGGCGCCGCCCGACGACGAGCTGTGGCAGGCCGCCGCGGCCGACCAGCTGCGCGACGCGGCGGTGATCGCCACCCACGCGCGGCGGATGCTGGCGTCGCCGCGGGCCCGCGCGTCGCTCGATCGGTTCGCCGGCCAGTGGCTCGACGTCGAGCGCCTGGCGACGGTGGCGAAGGATCCGATGACCTACCCCGAGCTGACGCCGGCGGTGCGCGCGGCGATGGCGGAGGAGCTGTACCAGCGGGTCGCCAGCGTGGTGCAGGGCGGCGGCACGCTGCCGGCGCTGCTCACCGGCACCACCACGTTCGTCGACGGCCCGCTCGCCCAGTTCTACGGCCTGCCGGCGCCGGGCACCGTCGACGGCCACGGCTTCGGCGCGGTCGACGCCGCCGGGCGCGGCGGGCTGCTCACCAGCGGCGCGGTGCTGGCGGTCCACGCCCGCGCCAACTCGTCGTCGCCGATCCACCGCGGCAAGCTGGTGCGCGAGCGCCTCTTGTGCCAGGCGCTGCCCCCGCCGCCGCCCGGCGTGAACGCGCAGCCGCCGGCGCTCGATCCGACGCTGACGACCCGCGAGCGCTACGCCGCGCACAGCCAGCTGATCACCTGCAGCGGCTGCCACGCGCTGATGGATCCGATCGGCTTCGGCTTCGAGAAGTTCGACGGCATCGGCCGGGCCCGCGCCACCGAGGGCGGGCGGCCCATCGACGACTCCGGCGAGGTCCGCGGCAGCGACGGCAGCGACGGCAGCTTCGTCGGCGTGCCCGGCCTCGAGGCGCACCTGGCCGCGCAGCCGGCGGTCGAGGCGTGCTTCTCGACCGAGTGGCTGCGCTGGGCCACCGGCCAGGACGACCACGCGCGGCTCGATTGCCTGAGCGCCGAGCTGGCTGGCGCGGTGGGCAGCGGCGACTACCGCATCGACGAGTTGATCGTCGCGATCACCCAGACCAACCACTTCCGCGTGCGCGCCGCCGCGGCGCCGCCGACGCCGCCGGGCTCGGGCTCGGGCTCGGGCTCGGGCTCGGGCTCGGGCTCGGGCTCGGGGTCGGGCTCGGGATCGGGGTCGGGGTCGGGGTCGGGCTCCGGCTCCGGCTCCGGCGACCCCGCCGACTCGCCCGGCGTCACCGCGACCGTCGAGCGCACCGACTCCTGGCCCACCGGCTACTGCGCCAAGCTGCTCGTGCGCAACGTCTCGATGGCGCCCGTCACCTGGCGCGTGACGGTCACCATCGACGGCACGATCAACAACTACTGGAATGCGCAGGTCACCACCAGCGGCGGCCGCGCGACCTTCACCGGCGCGCCGTACAACGCCACCGTGGCCCCGGGCGCGACCGCCGAGGCCGGTTTCTGCGCCGCGGTGTAGCGCAACACCGTCAGCCGGCGGCGTGCGCCTGCAGCCTGTAGCCCCGGATGTAATCGGCCTGTCATCGCCCCGGGGTGGTCGCCGCCCTAGCCTCCGACCATGCTCCGGCCTGGACGTCGTCGCGCGGGTGGGTTCGCCAGGCTCGCGTGCCTCGGCGCCCTGGCCGCCTGCGGTCCGGCGCCGACGGTGGTGCGGCTGACCATCGACGTCGACCCGGCGCTGGCCGTCGACGGGCTGACCCTGACCGCCGGCGCCGCCGCGCCCCAGGACCTCGCGTTCGCGTCCGAGCTGCGGATCCGCGTGCCCGACGACTGGGCCGGGGTCGTGACGACGTTCGCGCTCGATGGCAGCCACGGCGCCACCGTGGTCGCCGCCGGCGCGGTGACCGTCACGCCGCAGGCCGACGCCGAGGTCACCGCCCAGATCGCGCTGGTGCCGCTGTCGTGCGCGCCGATCTGCGCGCTGGGGGCGGCGCGGTGCGCGGGCGACGCGGTCGAGACCTGCGCGCGCGACGCCGAGGGCTGCCCGGCGTGGAGCGCGGCGGTCGCGTGCCCGGCCAGCGCGCCGATCTGCTCGAACGGCGCCTGCGGCACGACCTGCGCCGACGAGTGCACCGCCGGCGCCACGACGTGCGACGGCGCCGGCGGCCAGCGCACCTGCGCCAACGTCGACGCCGACGCGTGCGTCGAGTGGGGCCCGACGGAGGCCTGCGGCGCCGACGAGGTCTGCGCCGCCGAGGCCTGCGTCGCGAGCGCGCTGCTCACCGTCACCCGCGCCGGCGCCGGGCGCGGCACCGTGACCTCGGCGCCGGCGGGCATCGACTGCGGCGCCGCCTGCAGCGCGCGGTACGTGATCGGCGCGACCGTGCGACTGACCGCGACGCCGGCCGCCGCCGCGACCTTCGCCGGCTGGAGCGGCGGCGGCTGCAGCGGCACCGGCGCTTGCACCGTGACGCTCGCCGCCGCGATCGACGTCACCGCGACCTTCGACGGGTCCTGCGACGCCTGCGCGGTCGAGTCGTGGGACTCGAACTCGGGCGTCACCTACGTCGCGGTGGACGACACGCACGTCTACTGGACCAGCTTCGCGGGGCGCCGGGTGCTCCGGCGGGCCAAGGCGGGTGGCGCGACCGAGCAGGTCGCCACCGGCCAGATGCGCCCGTACGGCATCGCGCTCGACGCGACCCACGTCTACTGGACCAACACCGGCGGCGAGGTCATGCGGAAGGCGAAGGCGGGCGGCGCGGTCGAGACCTTCGCGACCGGTCAGGGCGACCCGTTCGGGGTCGCGGTCGACGCGACGCACGTGTACTGGGCCAACAGCGCCAGCGGCCTGGTCATGCGCCGCGCCAAGGCCGGCGGCGCGGTCGAGACCCTCGCGACGGGTCAGGGCACGCCCTGGGGCATCGCCGTCGACGAGAGCCACGTCTACTGGGCCAACAACGCCGGCCAGGTGAGGCGCGCGCCCAAGGCCGGCGGGGCGACCGAGCCCATCGCCTCGGCGCAGAGCAGCCCGACCGACGTCACGGTCGACGCGACGCACGTCTACTGGACCGGCGCCGCGGAGGTCATGCGCCGCGCCAAGGCCGGCGGTCCGGTCGAGGTCGTCGCCTCCGGCCAGGGCAACGCCAACGGGCTCACCGTCGACGCCACCCACGTCTACTGGACCGACGGCGCGCGCAACACCGTGATGCGCCGCGCGAAGGCGGGCGGTGCGCTCCAGACCCTGGCCAGCGACCAAGGCGGCGCGTTCGGCGTCGCGCTCGACGCGACCCACGTCTACTGGACCAACGACGGC
>Ga0073899_10001083_pt1 | contig 25084 bp, 16 predicted proteins | sample KloWWTmetaKNB5Ph_FD_88975 | JGI IMG/M metagenome (GOLD analysis project Ga0073899, IMG submission 88975) | Active sludge microbial communities from Klosterneuburg, Austria, studying microevolution and ecology of nitrifiers - Klosterneuburg... | ecosystem: Engineered > WWTP > Aerobic digester >... | reverse complement strand
CATTTCCTTCGGTTGCGCCTTGGTCGCAGGCAAGAACCGTGTGCCGAGGCCCGCAACCGGGAATATCGCCTTCTTGATCAACATTTGCTTACCTAGAATGGGGTCACCCAGGCCATTCTGGCACGTGGTGTCCTGGGCTTCGCTGGCACAAGAACACATCATCCGCCCATGGATCTGCTCGTCGTGGAACCCTTGGACCCCGAGGTCCTGGACTGGCTGTCCATGCGCCACGCCGTGGTCTACGCGCCGCATCTGGCACATGACCCGCGCGAGTTTCGCGCCGCGCTGGGGCGGGTGCGGGGCGTGGTGCTGCCGCCTTCGGTGGCGGTCGACCGCGCGGTGCTGCGGGCCGCCCCTTACCTGATGACGGTGGGCCGCCTTTCGGCCGGCGCCGAGAACCTTGACCTTGAGGCCTGCGCGCGCGCCGGCGTCGAGGTGGTGCGACCGGCCACCGCCAGTGCCAACGCCGAGGCCGAATTCGCCATCGGGGCGCTGCTGCAGATGCTGCGCCGCGTGCCGGTGATCAACGCCGAAGGCCTGGCCGTGGGGCGCGAGCTTGGCGGGTCGGTGATCGGCATCGTCGGCATGACACCGGCGGCGCGCCCGCTGGCCACGCTGCTGGACACCTTCGGCGCGCGTGTCATCGGCTACGACCCCGCCGTGCACGCCGGCGACGGCCTGTGGGACCGCTGGGGTGTCGAGCCGGTGCCGCTGCGCCAGCTGATGGAGCACAGCGACGGCGTGTGCGTGCTGTTGAGCTACTACTCGCGCTACCACGGCCTGCTGGGCAGCCGCTACCTGTCGGAATGCAAGCCCAACCAGGTGCTGGTCAGTCTGGCGCCGTCGGGATTGTTCGACGAACAGGCGCTGGCCCACGGGCTGGCCACGCGGCGCATGGCTGCGGCCTGGTTCGACAGCATGGAGCCCGGCACCCTGGACCCGGGCCGGCCGCTGCACAACATCGACGCGCTGCAGATCACGCCGCGCGTGGCCAGCACGACGCGCGAATCACGCATCCGCAGCGCCTGGGCGGTGGCCCAGCGCATGGACGAGATCCTGCAGGCGCGGGCGACCGAGGCCGACTTCACGTCGACGACACCAGGCGCGCTAGCTGGTCTCGAAGACGACCCAGCGTCTGCGTGAAATCGGCCAGCCGCAGCTGCTCTTGCTGCACCACGGCAGCCGGTGCGCGCGCGACGAAACCCTGATTGCCCAGCTTGGTCTGCGCCTTGGCGATCTCGCCTTCCAGTCGTGATATCTCCTTGCCCAGGCGCGCGCTTTCGGCGGCGACATCGATCTCGACATGCAGTGCCAGGCGCACATCACCCTGCATCGCCACCGGCGCAGCCTTGGTGGCGGTGGCGAATGCGGCCTCGTCGTCGATCACGCGCACCTCGGCCAGGCGGGCCAGGGCCTTGAGCAAGGGCGCAGCCTGCGCCATGAAGGCCGCGTCGCCATGGCTGATCAGCGGCACGCGCTCGCCGGGGTTCAAGCCCATCTCGCTGCGCAGCGCACGGCAGCTGCCGACCACCGCCTTGAGCCGCGTCATCCAGGCGTCGGCCGCCGCGTCGACACGTTCAGGCTGGGCCTGCGGATACGCCGCCGTGACGATGGTCTCGGTGCCGCCTTCGGCCCTGCGCCCGGCGGCCACGGCCACGGTCTGCCACAGCTCGGCGGTGATGAAGGGCGCCACCGGGTGCAGCAGGCGCAGCACGGTTTCCAGCACGCGCAGCAGGCTGCGCCGGGTGGCACGCTGCTCGCGGTCGCTGCCGGTCTGCAGCTGTACCTTGGCGATCTCGAGGTACCAGTCGCAGTATTCGTCCCAGACGAAGCTGTAGATCGCACCGGCCACGTTGTCCAGCCGGTACTCGGCAAAGCCGTGCGCCATCGCCGCCTCGACCCGCTGCAGTTCGCTGGCGATCCACCGGTCGGCCGGCGAGAAGCCGAGGTCGTCGTTCTCGCCCAGCCCGCAATCCTTGCCCTCGCAGTTCATCAGCACGAACTTGGCTGCGTTCCAGAGCTTGTTGCAGAAGTTGCGGTAGCCCTCGCAGCGCTTGGCATCGAAGTTGATGTTGCGGCCCAGGCTGGCGTAGCTGGCCATGGTCAGACGCAGTGCGTCGGCGCCGTAGCCTGGGATGCCATCGGGGAACTCTTTCTCGGTGTCCTTGCGCACGCGGGGTGCCGACTCGGGCTTGCGCAGCCCGGTGCTGCGCTTGACCAGCAGCTCGGGCAGTGCGATGCCGTCGATCAGGTCCACTGGGTCGAGCACGTTGCCTTCGCTCTTGCTCATCTTCTTGCCCTGCGCGTCGCGCACCAGGCCGTGGATGTAGACGTCGCGGAACGGCACCCGTCCGGTGAAGTGCGTCGTCATCATGATCATCCGGGCGACCCAGAAGAAGATGATGTCGAAGCCCGTGACCAGCACGCTGCTGGGCAGAAACAGGTCCAGCTCGCGCGTCTGGGCCGGCCAGCCCAGCGTGGAGAAGGGCACCAGGGCCGAGCTGTACCAGGTGTCCAGCACGTCCTCGTCGCGCGTCAGCGGGCCGCTGTAGCCGGCTTGCGTGGCACGTTGGCGTGCTTCGTCCTCGCTGCGGCCGACGAACAGCTCGCCGCCGCTGCCGTACCAGGCCGGGATCTGGTGGCCCCACCACAGCTGACGGCTGATGCACCAGTCCTGGATGTTGTTCATCCAGTGGTTGTAGGTGTTGACCCACTGTTCGGGCACGAAGCGCACCTGGCCGCTGGACACGGCGTCGATCGCCCGCTGCGCGATGCTGACGCCGCCGGCACCGGCCTTGTTCATCGCCACGAACCACTGGTCGGTCAGCATCGGCTCGATGACCTGCCCCGTGCGTGCGCAGCGCGGCACCATCAGCTTGTGCTTCTTCGTCTCGACCAGCAAGCCCAGCGCGTCGAGGTCGGCGACGACCTTCTTGCGCGCGACGAACCGGTCCAGCCCACGATAGGCCGCGGGCGCCAGTTCGTTGAGCGTGGCGTCGAGCGCCAGCACGCCGATCTTCGGCAGGCCATGGCGTTGACCGACGGCATAGTCGTTGGCGTCGTGCGCCGGCGTGACCTTGACCACGCCGGTGCCGAATTCGCGGTCGACGTAGGCGTCGGCGATGACCGGGATCTCGCGGTCGCACAGCGGCAGCTTCACGCGTCGGCCGATCAGTGATGCATAACGTTCATCATCAGGGTGCACCATCACTGCCGTGTCGCCGAGCATGGTTTCAGGGCGCGTGGTGGCCACCACCAGGCTGCCCGGGCCGCCGGCAGCCGACAGGCTGCCGTCGTCATCAACCAGCGGATAGCGGATGTGCCACAGGAAGCCGTCTTCCTCTTCGCTTTCGACCTCCAGGTCGGACACCGCCGACTTCAGCACCGGGTCCCAGCTGACCAGGCGCTTGCCGCGGTAGATCAGGCCCTCGTCGTACAGCCGGACGAAGGTTTCGGTGACGATGGTCGACAGCCGCTCGTCCATCGTGAAGTACTCGCGCGACCAGTCCACGCTGTCGCCCATGCGGCGCATCTGGCGCGTGATGGTGGCGCCCGAGCTGGTCTTCCAATCCCAAACCTGGGCGACAAAATTCTTGCGCCCCAGGTCGTGGCGCGACAGCCCGGCGTCCTGCAGCTGGCGCTCGACCACGATCTGCGTCGCAATGCCCGCATGGTCGGTGCCCGGCAGCCACAGCGTGTTGTGGCCCTGCATGCGGTGCCAGCGCGTCAGCGCGTCCATGATGGTCTGGTTGAACGCGTGCCCCATGTGCAGCGTGCCGGTCACATTGGGCGGCGGCAGCTGGATGCTGAACGACGGCCGCGACGGGTCGAGCGTGGGCGCGAACAGGCCGGGCTGGTCCCATATCGGCGCCCAGCGGGCTTCGATGGCGGCGGGGTCGAAGGACTTGGCGAGTTCAGGCGTGGTCATGGCGCAGGCACAATGAAATCTCGTCGACACGCAGGGATGGCGTCGGCGCAGGGCATCTCGGGGTGGACCGCGATTGTAGGTCGGGGCCCGACGTCGAATCTGCCCTTCTACGGCCCCAAGGAGCCCTCATGCCCCAGCTTCGAATGCCCGGCCAGCGGCGTCCCGCCGCGGCCTTGTTGGCCAGCCTGGCGCTGGTGGTGTCGCTGACAGCGGCGGGCCTGGGCGGCTGCGGCGGCGGTGACGTCAGCAGCAGCCCGTTGCCGCCGTTGCCCGGCCTGACCTGCAGCGGTGCCAAACAGCGGCTGTGGCTGGTCGACTACTTCGACGACTGGTACTTCTGGCGCCGCCAGGCGCCCGACCCCAGCCCGTTTCCCGACCGTTCGGTGGCCGAACTGTTCCAGGCCTCGCTGTACACCGGCAACGACCCGCAGTTCCCGCGCGATCGCTGGAGCCGCATGGAATCGAGCGCCGACTTCGACCGCTTCTTCACCGACGGCAAATCGCTGGGCTACGGTCTGTTCCTGGCCGGTCTGGAAATCCAGGGCCAGCCCGATCGGCCGCTGCGCGTGCGCTATGTCGAGCCGCGCAGCGATGCCGCGGCGCAAGGCGTGCAGCGCGGCGACCAGATCGTCTCGGCGGGTGGGCGCAGCGCCGCGCAGATGGTCGCCAGCGACGACTTCACGCCGTTCACACCCAGCGCCGAAGGACAGAACCTGAGTCTGGTGCTGCGGCAGGGCACGCAGGAGCGCACGCTGTCACTGCGTGCCACGGCCTTTGCCCTGACCCCGGTGACGCTGGGCCAGGTGCTGCAGACGCCGGCCGGCCGGCGCATGGGCTACCTGCACGTGAAGGACATGATCGACCAGGCCGAACCGCAGCTGGCGAAGGCCTTTGCCGACTTTCGCGCCGCCGGTGTGCAAGAGCTGGCCATCGACCTGCGCTACAACGGCGGCGGCCTGGTCAGCCTGGCGAACACGCTGGCGTCCTATGTGTCCGCGGCGCGCACGCACGATCGCACCTTTGCCAGCCTGCGCTTCAACGACCGCCGTGCCGGCAGCAACGACACGCGCTACCGCTTCGAAGACCCGGCATTGGCGCTGGGCCTGACGCGCGTGTACCTGCTGACCGGGCCGCGCACCTGCTCTGCCAGCGAACTGGTCATCAACGGCCTGCGCCCCTTCGTCGACGTGGTGGTGGTGGGCGACACCAGCTGCGGCAAGCCGGTCGGCTTCGTGCCGGTGAGCCGCTGCGACACCACCTTCAATGTCGTCAATTTCGAGGCGGTGAATGCCGACAACCAGGGGCGCTATTTCGGCGGCATCGAACCGCGCTGCGCGGTGGAGGAGAACTTGAGCCAGCCGCTGGGTGCGCCCGATGAGCCACTGCTGGCCGCGGCGCGCCAACATGCCGACAGCGGCAGCTGCCCCGCCACCAGCGGCGTGCTGACCGCCCGCCGTCGCGCCCTGCGTGCGGCCGACGGCCAGGCGGTTCGGGCGGGCGAGCCGCCGGAGCGCCAGGGCATGTGGACACGCTGACGATCGTGACCACAAATCCGTTGACCCACACCGGCTGTGCCCGAGGCTGATGAGCGACGCGTCGACCTGTATAGGGCGGCCATGAGCGACCCACTTCCAGCGCCCGCCCCGGCACGTGGCACGGCAACCGTGGCGGACAACGACGAGGCCTTGGCGCCCGAAACGTGCGCCCCGGCGACGCCGGCTGCGGACCCGGTGGCGGCCGAGTTGCCGGCCGACGTGGCACCCCTTGATGCGCAGGTCGAGAGTCCACCACCGTCGACAGCGGCACCTGCCGCAGCCGGCGCAAAGGCCACACGGTGGGTCGCGGTGCTGGTGCTCGTGCTGTTCGTGCTGCTGATCGCCTGGCAGGTGGCGTCCGACCGACTGGTGCCGTACACGGCACGTGGCGCTGTATCAGGTTACGTTGCCCAGCTGGCGCCGCGGGTGGCCGGCCAGGTGACCGAGGTGATGGTGCAGGACGGTGGCGTGGTGCAGGCTGGCGCGGCGCTGGCGCAGCTTGACCTCACGCCTTTCGATCTGGCCGTGCGCCAGGCCGAAGCCGGACTGTCGCGCGCGCTGCAGTCGAACCGCGTGGCGGCCACCGGCATCGTCGCCGCGCAGGCCGGCGGCACGGCGGCGCGTGCCCAGCGCGAGAACGTGCACGCCAACAGCGCACGCACGCTGGAACTGGTGGCGCGCGGGTTCTTGTCAACGGTGAAAGCCGACGACGCGCGGGCAGCGCAGCGCAGCGCCGACTCGCAGCTGCAGCAGGCCCAGGCCGAGCTGGACCGCGCGATGATCTCGTCCGGCGGCCGCGAAGCGTCGTCCAACCCCGAGATCCGAACGGCGCAGCTGCAGCTCGAGCAGGCGCAGCTCAACCGCCGCTTCGCCACTCTGACGGCGCCGACGCTGGGCGTGGTGACGAACCTGCGGCTGGCGGTCGGGCAGTACGTGGCGCCGGGCACGCCGGCGATGACCTTCATCGACGCGCGTGGCGCCTGGATCACCGCCGATCTGCGCGAGAACCAGCTCGACAACGTGCAGGCCGGTGACGAGGTCGGCATCGTCTTCGACGCCGTTCCGGGCACGGTGTTCAAGGGCCGTGTGCAAAGCATCGCCTGGGGCGTGGACGTCGGCCGTGCCAGTGCGGGGGGGCTGCTGCAGAACCTTCCGCAAGGTCAGTGGTTCGAGCCGGCGCGGCGCATCCCCGTGCATGTCGAACTCGACGGCGGGCTCGAACACTGGCCCCGTGCAGCGCGCATCGGCGGCAAGGCCGGCATCGTCGTCTTCGCCGCCGGGCACGGCAACCCGATGGCCTGGATCGCCAGCGGCCTGCTGCACGCGCGTGCCTGGCTGTCCTACCACTACTGAGGCACGGCAATGTACGTGGCGCCGCGCCCGCGCGTCGAGGACGATCCGCTGTTCGCCGTGCGCCTGGCCGCGGCCACCGCGCTGGCCTACGCTGTCGCGCTGTGGCTGCGACCTTCAATGCCAATGATCGCGCCGGCGCTCACAGCCGTAATCGCAGCCGGCATGCGCGGGCGCTTCGACGCGACCAAGGCCATCGGCGGGCCGGTCACGATGGCGCTGGCGATGTGGCTGATGGCCTTCGTGGTGGCCCTGCTGCGTCCGTTCCCGGCGGCGCTGGTGGTGGTGGTCGGCGTGATCTACACCCTGTCTTACACGATGATCCTGCGCAGCGGCAATCCGCTGGGCATGCTGATCCTGGTGGCCAGCGCGCTGATGTCGATCATGGGGCTCAACTCGGTGCCCGGCATGCAGTTCCTGCGCGATGCCTTCGTCGAAGGCGCCGCCGTGGCGCTGTGCGTGGTGCCGTTGCTGTACGCGCTGCTGCCGGCGGTCACGCGCGAACCGGTGCTGGAGGTCTACCCGGTCGGCAGTGGTGCCCGGTTCTTCCTGCGCGGCGCCATTCGAGGTGGCGTGCTGCTGACCTACTGGCTGTACACCGTGGTCGACGAATCGAACATGATGCTGGCGGTCGCCGCCATCTTCGTGATGGTCTTTCCGACCCGCGAACGGCGCTGGTCCGAGGCCCGCCAGCGCATCGTTGCCACACTGCTGGGTGGCGCCGTCGCACTGGCGGTCCTGGCCGCGGCCAGCGTCAGCGCGCACCTGCTGAACGTGCTGCTGCTGGTCTTTCTGGGCGCGCTGTTTCTCGCTGACCGCATGGTCACCGGCCGCCATCCGCCGATGGTCTATCAGTTCGCGCTGAGCGCGATGATCGCCATCGTCGGCGCGACGCTGAGTGCCAAGGCGCCGCTGGACACCGTGTTGCTGCGCATCGCGCTCACGATGGGCGGCGCGATCTCGGCCGCCTTGCTGACCGGTCTGCTCGAGGCCCTGATCGTCGACGCCGAAGCGATGCCTCGACCAGCCGCCTAGCGCCGGGCGACGATGGTGCTGCCGTCCGTCGCGCGCAGGATCAGCGCACCGGTGTTGTCGATGCGGTAGCTTTCGACGCGGGGCAACAGGCCCAGCAGCTTGCGCTCCTGGTTCATCAGCGCCTCAGGGCAGGCCATCATCGTGGTGCCCGCAGGTTGCAGGCTCAGTTGCGTGCCGGCAAGCCTGAAGCTGCCGATGATGCGGTTGCAGCTGGCGTTTCCGGCCAGCCGGCCGCCGGGCAGGAACTGCAGCGTGGCGGGGCTGTGGTCGACCACACCGGCGCCGGCGATGGATACGACCGTCCATTCCCGGCCTGTCAGCGGCGACTTGTCGCTGGCCATCAGGTGCTCGGCAACAGCCCGGTAGGCGGGCAGCGAGGTCGGGTCGCTGGCCGCATTGCCGGCCACCGGGTTCGACGCCAGGCGCACGATCACCATGTCGGCTGCCGGATCGATCCAGATCGTCTGCCCGTGCACGCCGCGCGCGGCAAACGCGCCGTGGGTGTCGTGGCTGACCCACCACATGGCGCGATACGACCAGCCCGGCAGCGTGCCGTAGCCAGCCTTGGCAAAGGCTGTGCGGTCGCCGCCGTGGCGAATGCTGGCGATGGCCGCACGGTGGCGTCGCCAAACGCGCTGTGCTTCAGCTCGGGGATCAGGCCGGCCACCAGGGCGATTTCGTTCAGTCTGCCCTCGGCCACCAGCATTTCACCCAGCAGGCAGGTCAGGCTCTTCGTGACCGACATCGCGCCGTGCAGGGTGTCGTCCCCCAGGCAACCGGCATGGCGTTCGTACACGATGCGGCCGTGATGCAGCACCAGGATGCCGTCGCTGTGGTTCGCGTCGAAAGCCTGCCGCCAGGTCATGCGGTCGCCACCGTTGCCGGGCTTGAAGCTCACGGCGTCCAGCGTGGGGTCGAGGTTGCGCGGCAGCGCAGTGGCTGCGCCCGTGCCCCTGCGCACGCTGACGGTCGGCATCAGCTCGCGAAAGTGGCAGGCCGTCCAGCGCAGTTTCGGGAATGCGAAATAGTCGGGGTCGGTGAAGCGGATCTGCTTGTCGGGCGCTGGCGGGAAGCCGCGCATCCAGCCCATCGTGCCCGGGTCCGACGCCCAGGCGAACCCGCTGACGCTGCACGGCATCAGCAGGTGTTCATCTGCGTTCCGGCCGCCCACGGTCCAAGTTGAAACCCGACGCCTGATCGCGTTCGAGACAGGCTTGTCGGGCGTACCGAATGCAGGGCCGAAACCAGAATCTTCACAACAGCCATTCGATCGGCAGCCATGAAAGCAACTTCACCATGGCGCGCTTCCAGATCGAGGCTTGTGGTTCGGTGTGGTGCAGTCGAGGCGGCGCCGACGGCGAAATCTGCTCTTGCCATTCGATGTCACCCTCGCCGTCCAGTCGCAGCGCGTAACTCTGCCCGGCAAGGTGGTGCTCGAAGGCATCGGCGATGTTCGCGGCCAGGGTCGGGCTCTCGATGACAAGACCCGATTCGGTATTCAGCGCCGCCGATCGGGGGTCGAGGTTGAACGAACCGACAAAGGCGCGGCGGCGATCGACCGCAAAGGTCTTGGCATGCAGGCTGGCGCCTGAACTTCCCGCCAGTCCACGATCAGAGCGCCGTGAGCGCGCGGCTTCACCTCGGTCGGGCTTGAGTTCGAACAACTTCACGCCGCCCTCGAGAAGCGCGCGCCGACGTTTGGCGTAGCCGGCATGAACTGCCGGCACATCGGTGGCGGCGAGCGAGTTGGTCAGCACGCTCACCGCCACGCCGCGCTTGCTCAGATCGGTCAGCGCGTCGGTGCCGCTGGCGGACGGCACAAAGTAGGGCGACACGAGCAGCAGTTCCTGGTCCGGCCGGCCCAAGACTTCGGCCAGTCGTTGTGGCAGCAGTGAATGTGCCTTTGCTGTTCCCAGGCCCTTGGCGGGATCGTCGCTGACCAGCCGCACGCCGGTCCACTCCAGGGCCAGTTCACCCGCGATCAGACGCCTGACAAAGGCAGATCGACCCAGTGCCGTGATGTAGGGCCGCGCCGCAGGGTCGCTGCGCAGCTGGGCTGCGGCGTGAGCCAGTCGATCGAGGGCTCGGGGATCGGCGGCAGGCAGTAGTGAAGCCACCGGGTAGGCCGAGGCGCTGGCCCAATAGCGATCGAAGTCGGCGGACACCTGCGGCACCACGGCCCCGACCGCGAGCACGTCCAGATCGACGAACGAAACCTCTTGCCCGGCGTCGAAATACTCGTCTCCGATGTTTCGACCACCGACAACGGTGACCTGGTTGTCGACGGTGAACGACTTGTTGTGCATGCGGCGATTGAGCCGGCCGAAGTCGGTCAGGTAGCCCAGCCAGCGCCAATCGCGTTGCAGGAAGGGGTTGAACAGCCGCACTTCGATGTTGGGGTGGCTGTCCAGGGCCGCCAGGATGGGGTCCAGTCCCTGGGTGCTGTTGTCGTCCAGCAGCAGGCGCACGCGAACGCCGCGATCGGCCGCTTGCCGCAGCGCCTCCAGCAAGAACTTGCCGGTGAGGTCGGCATGCCAGATGTAGTACTGCACATCCAGGCTGCGCTCGGCGGCCTCGGCCAGCAGCATGCGTGTGGCAAAGGCTTCGCGGCCTTCGGCCAGCGCCAGCACGCCGGTCAGACCGCCATGCCCCTGCGCCGCAAGTTCCGTGGCGCGCCCCAGCCGAGTTGCCGCGGTGTCGGCGAAGGCTCGGGATTCAACGCGGCCGTCCAGCGGCGGCAAGGCGCCGCAGCCGCACAGCACGGCCAAGACCATCAGAGCCAACGCGCCACGTGGCTTGGGCCATGGCGTACGAACGCAAGGCGGTGGACGGTGGGGCATCGGGGGGTGGCGACTGGAGGGGGCCCGGGGGTTGGCGGCCAGCGTACGAGGACAGCATAGCGACACCTTCGGAGGCCGGACCTTCGATCAGGTTCAAGAGAATGCTTTCGTCCAAGTGGAAGTTCATCGACGGGCCCACTTTTGGGGAGCGACAACCCCCATCGTCCTCGCCAGCATTGGGGTGATCTGCAGAGAAGTCTGAAACGCGCTACATTGACTTTAGCTAAATCGCAGGCGTCAATCCTCAGGTCACACTGAGTTCGGTAGAACGATTCAACTTGAGATCGGCGCTGTTCTTTCAGCCTTGCGACAGGAGGTCGCATGGACGAAATGGGTGCCCGGTCTCACCGAGCAGAAGTCACGTGGTCCCGAGGGCCGAATGGGCCGAATGGGCCGATTCTGCTGGCATGTGCCGCGGTTGCAGCGATCCTCGTGGTCGACCTGCGCGCACCTCTGGGCATCGGCGCGGCGTTCTTGTATGTGCCGGTCATCTGGGCGCTGACGCTGTCCTCGGTGAGCCGGCGCGGGGTTGTGATGCTGACGCTTGTCGCACTCGGGTTGTCGGTCATTGCGGCACTGTTCCCGGGCAAGGGCGGCGACATCCTTGCCGGCGCCGTCAATCGAGGGCTCGCGATGCTCGGTCTGGGCGTCATGGCGTTTGTCGGCCTCAGGCATCGAGAGGCGATCGAATCGCTGCGCCAGCACGAAGCCAATCTGCGCGACTTCATCGACAACGCGCCAATCGCCATTCATTGGGTCGATGCAGAAGGCACGATCCTGTACGCCAACCGCGAAGAGCTGCAAATGACCGGCTATGCGCAAGAGGAGTATCTCGGGCGCAAGTGCAAGGACTTTCACGTCGACCCCGAGGGTGCCGACTGTTTGCTTGACGACCTCACGCGAGACGGGACCGTGCGGGAACATGTCGCACAGTTGCGGTGCAAGGACGGAACGGTCAAGGACGTGCGAATCACGTCCAGCGTTAGGTTCGACAACGGTCGATTCGTTCATTCGCGCTGTTTCACGCGCGACACCACGCGCGAGCTTCTTTCCGAGCGGGCCCTGGCTCGGGCGAATCGCGTTTATGCCATGTTGTCGCAGACCAATCAGCTGGTCGTGCGCACTGAGGACCGACAGCGGCTGTTCGAGGGCGTCTGCCACATTGCCATCGACGTCGGAGGCTTCAGATTCGCCTGGATCGGCCTGCTGGGTACTGATCAACGCCTGCGCCGCGTAGCGCACGCAGGGGTCGACAGCGGCTATCTGTCAGAACTGGAGCGCGGACTGGACACAAGCGAACTCGGCGCGAGCAATCCCGCCGTTCGTGCACTGCGCGACGGCGTGCCAACGGTGAGCAACGACTTCCTTGCCGACGTGGGTTTGCCATCGTCTCGCTCCGCGGCGGGTCGGGCCGGGTTCGTGACTGCGGCGGCCCTGCCGATCAGATTGGGTGGCGAGATCATCGGCGTGCTGAAGCTGTATGCCCACGAGCCCGAGGCCTTCGGACCGCAGGAGCTGGACACACTGACCGAGATGGTCGGAGACATCTCGTTCGGCCTTGACAGCAGCGCACGCAACCGGGCACTGCGTGACAGTGAGCAGACGCTGAACGGCGTCCTCGACACGCTGCATGTCGGTGTTTGGCTGGTCGATGCGGCGGGCGAGATCGTCATGGTCAACCCGGCCGGAGGCCGGATCTGGGCTGCAGCCTCATCAACCGGCGTCGAGCAGTTCGGCAGGGTCAAGGCGTGGCGCGCCGACGGTGGCGCGCCAATCATGGCGCGCGAATGGGCGGGTGCGCAAGCCATCGAGAAAGGCGAGGCGAAGATCGACGAAGTGATCGAGATCGAGTGCTTCGACGGCACGCGCAAGACAGTGCTGAACTCGGCGGTGCCACTGCGCAGCGACGATGGCGCGATCCGTGGTGCGATCGTGGTCAACCACGACATCACCGAACGCCAACGTGCTGATGATGCGCTGCGCAAAAGCGAGCAACGTTTGCGCCGGGCCGTCGATTCGGCGCCTCTGCCGATCCTGATTCATGCGGAAGACGGCGAGATCGTCACCGTCAATCGCACCTGGACCAAGGTCACGGGATACACGCCGTCTGAACTGCCGACCATCGCAGCCTGGACGGAACTCGCCTACGGTGACCGCAAGGAAGTGGCCCGTGCTGAAATCAATCGCATCTTTGCGCTCGAGGGCGCGGCCGTCGAAGGCGAATCCGAGCTTCGCACGGCTTCGGGCGAGCACCGCGTCTGGAACTTCACTGCGGCGACCATTGGACGCATGGCCGACGGCCGCCGGCTGGCAGTGTCGATGGCGTTGGATGTGACCGAGGGCCGCAAGGCACAGCAGGCGCTTGCAGCATCGGAGTCGTTCATGCGGGCGACCCTCGATTCGCTGCCGGCCAGCATCGCCATCATCGATCAGGCCGGGACGATCGTCGCGGTCAATCGCGGGTGGCGCGAGTTTGCTGCCGAGAACGCGGGCACCTCTGCCGGCACCTGCGATGGCGCGAACTACCTCGACGTGTGTGACCGCGCGGTCGGTGACGGCGAGGCTGACGGTCGCGCGATGGCGGAAGGCATCCGCCAGTTGCTTGCCGGCAAAGGGGATGTCGTCGGTTTTGAGTATGCATGCCACTCACCGACTCAGCAGAGGTGGTTCGTGGGTCGCGTGAGCCGCATGGTCAGCGCTGGGCCGTCACGCGCCGTCGTCGTTCACTTTGACGTGACGAAACGCAGGCTTGCCCAAGACGCCGCGCGCAAGCTGTCGCAGCGCTTGAGCCACTTTCTGAAACTGAGCCCGCACATCAACTACGCGTTGAGGATCGACGGTGGGCGTTTCGTCACCGAATGGGTCAGTGACAACATCGTGCGGCTGCTTGGCTACACGGTCGATCAGGCGCTCCAACCAGAGTGGTGGAGCACGCATCTTCACCCCGACGACCGCCAGGCCGCGTTGCTGCTAGCCAAAAGTGCGCTGCGCGACGGCGATGCGCAATCCGAATACAGATTCGGCCGCGCTGACGGCTCATGGTTCTGGGTCAACGACCAGATGCGCATCGAGCGTGACACCGACGGTTCACCGCTGCGAATCATCGGTTCGTGGACCGACATCACCGAGCGCCACGCCGCGCAGCAAGCGCTGGAACAAAGTGAGTCTCGATTTCGATCTACCTTCGAACAGGCCGCGGTGGGCATCGCACACATCTCCACCGCCGGCCACTGGATCGACTTCAACGAGCGCATGTGCCAGGTCGTCGGCTACGCACGGCATGAATTGATGATGCGCACTTTCAAGGACATCACGCATCCCGACGACCTGGACCGCGATCTGGGCGTGATGAAACAGATGCTGGCCGGGAAGTTTGCCAACTACACCTTGCAGAAGCGATATGTCCACAAGGACGGACACATCGTCTGGATCTATCGAACCGTTTCCCTGGTGCGCAAGGCCGATGGTGATCCAGATTACTTCGTGTCGGTGGTCGAAGACATCAGCGAACTCAAGCGGGCCGAAGAACAACTTCACCGCCTTTCGCAGGCTGTCGAACAGAGCTCTGAATCCATCGTCATCACCGATGCAGACGGGTGCATCGAGTACGTGAACGAAGCTTTCACGCGCATAACCGGCTACGAGCGTGACGAAGTGATCGGGGCAAACCCGCGAGTGTTGCAGTCGGGCAAGACGCCGCCTGAGGTGTACGAGGCGATGTGGATGGAGCTGCGCGCCGGGCGCGCCTGGCGCGGCGAACTTCAAAACCGTCGAAAGGATGGCACCGAGTACCTGCAGGCGGCGGTGATCAATCCGATCCGTCAGGCTGATGGTCGGATCACGCACTTCGTCGCCGCCCAGGAGGACATCACGGAAAGGAAGCGCAACGAAGCCGAGCTCGAAGGCTATCGACAGCATCTTGAAGAGTTGGTTCGGCGTCGCACGGCGCAGTTGGAGCAGGCGCGGGCGCTGGCCGACGCGGCCAACCAGGCCAAGAGCGCATTTCTTGCCAACATGAGCCACGAGATCCGCACACCGATGAATGGCGTGCTCGGCATGATCGAAGTTCTTGAGCGCAGCCGGCTGACAGAGCAGCAAGCTGAAATGGTGCGCACGGCGCGTGACTCGGGCCGCACCCTGCTGGGAATCATCGACGACATCTTGGACTTTTCGAAGATCGAAGCCGGGCGGATGCAGATCGAGGTGGTGCCCATGTCGGTGGCCGAGGTGGCAGAAGGGGTGTGCGACTCGCTGGTTCCCGCCGCAGCGCGGCAGGATCTGAGCCTGAGCGTGTTTGTCGACCCGTCGATCCCCGAGCGGGTGTTTTCCGATCCCCTGCGGCTGCGGCAGATGTTGTTCAACTTGATCGGCAACGCGATCAAGTTCACCGGAGGAAAGGTCGAGCGGCGCGGTCGCGTCTGGCTGCGCGTCACGGTGGTACAGGCTGCGCCGCTTCGGCTGGCCTTTGCGGTGTCCGACAACGGCATCGGCATGACCGACGAAGCGGTTGCACGCTTGTTCACGCCGTTCTCGCAAGCTGAAGCCTCGACGACGCGGCGCTTCGGCGGCAGCGGGCTGGGGCTGACCATCTGCAGACGCCTGGCCGACCTGATGGACGGCGAGATCGCTGTCCGCAGCCGCACTGGCGAGGGATCGACCTTCACGCTGACGCTGCCGATGGACCCGCTCGCCGAGCAACCGGCTCAAGTGCTGCCCGAACTGTTGGGGATTCACTGTCTGCTGTCGGAGACTCCGGACCTGGACATCGACGGCCTGACCGCCTACCTGCAGGCTGCCGGTGCGCGCGTGCATCGAGTGTCCGACATGGACGCGGGTGAGCAGATCGCCAAGGGCATCGTCGGCCCGAAGGTGGCAATCCGCTACGTCGGCAAGCTGCACCCGTCGAGTACCGAAAGCTTCCGCGCCAGCAACGACATGCGCTACCTCTTCATCACGAACGGTCGGCGACGGCGGGCACGTATCGAGTCGCCGCAGATCGTGACACTCGATGGCGCTGCCCTGCGGCGGCAGGCGCTGCTGCGCGCCGTGGCCGTTGCTGCCGGGCGTGCTTCACCCGAGGTGGCGCCGGACATCGGTGGCGCCAGCGGGACTGCGGCGGTACGCGTGGTCGTGCCAACGGTGGCCCAGGCGCGTCGGCGCGGTGACTTGATCCTGGTCGCAGAAGATGATGCGATCAACCGCCTGGTGATCATCCGCCAGCTGGAGCTGCTGGGGCGCGCGGCCGAGGTTGCCTGCGACGGCGCCGAAGCGCTGCGCATGTGGCGCGAGGGCCGTTACGCCATGCTGCTGACCGATCTGCACATGCCCGAGTTGGACGGTTATGCGCTGACTGAAGCGATTCGCCGAGAAGAGGCGTCGAGATCCGGGCTTGCGCGTCGAATGCCCATCGTGGCGCTGACCGCCAACGCGTTGCGCGGCGAAGACGAGCGCGCCAAGGCGGTTGGCATGGAGGACTACGTGACGAAGCCGCTGCAGCTCGAGCGGCTGCGCAAGGTGCTCGATCGGTGGCTGCCACCCGTCGACCGCAACTCGACCGCCTGAACTGACAAGGGAAGGGTGGACATGGATGCATCGGTTCTCAGAAAGATCATCGGCGATGACGAAGCGTCGGTTCGCGAGTTTCTTGCGTTGTTCCGGCAAACCGCGCAACGGCAACGCGCCGAGATGCACGCGGCCTGTGCCAGGGGCGAAGGGCACCAGTCAGCGGCTGTCGCACACAAGCTGAAGTCGTCGGCCCGATCAATCGGCGCGCAGGCGCTGGCAGAGTTTTGTGTTGAAATCGAAAGTGCCGTCACGGCTGGAAACCTGGCATTGTTGCGGGAACACCTGGTGGCATTCGATGTCGAATGGCAACGGGAGAAGTTGGCCATCGATGCCTACCTGGGCGATGGCGATGGGGGCTGAACGCAAGGTGTACCCATGCGAGTTCTGGTAATTGACGATGACCCATTTGCGCGCTCACTGCTGGCCAGACAGCTGTCGGAGTTGGCAATCCAAGAGGTGGAGCTGGTCGACAGTGGCGAGGCGGCACTGTCGCGGCTGGCCCGAGGTATGCCCGCGTTCGACGCATTGATCGTCGACCTGAACATGCCCGGCATGGACGGCGTCCAGTTTCTTCGTCATTTGGCGCGGCAGCGTTTTCGTGGCGGCCTGGTGCTGGTCAGCGGCGAAGACGCCGACATCCTGCGGTCGGTGGCCAAACTGGCATCAGCCCGCCGGCTGCGAGTTGCCGGCACGTTGCACAAGCCCATTGCGCTGGAAAGCCTGGGCCAGGCACTTGGCGCTGTACCGACATTTGCCGAATCGACGGTGATGGGTGACATGCGCCGAACATACGACGAACAAGACTTGCGCAAAGCCATCGCCACGGGTCAGCTTGTGAATTTCTATCAACCACAGGTGCGGATGATCGATGGTGCGGTCGCAGGTGTGGAGGCGCTGGTGCGGTGGCAGCACCCGGATGACGGCCTGGTGTTTCCGTCCGATTTCATACCGCTGGTCGAGCAAAGCGGGCTCAGCGATGAGCTGGCGGGTGCCGTGCTGGCTGGGGCCTTGCGTGCCGCGCGGCAATGGCGTGGGGCCGGTCTGGAGCTGCGTGTTTCGGTCAATGTGGCGATGGACAACCTCTTTGCGCTCGACCTTCCTGAGAAGGTCGTGAACGCGGCGGCCGAGGCAGGCGTTCCGGCCGAATGCGTGGTCCTCGAGATCACAGAAAGCCAAGTGACACGCGACCTGGACAGGCTGCTTGACGTCGCCACCCGGTTGCGCCTGAAACGCGTGGGCCTGGCCATCGACGATTTTGGCACAGGGTATTCGTCACTGGCACAGCTGCGCGATGTACCTTTCGATGAACTGAAACTCGACCGAAGCTTCGTCCACGGTGCCAGCAGCAATCCACAGCTGCAGGCGATTCTGAGGGCCACGCTCGACATGGCACGTCAGCTGGGCCTGCGTACCGTGGCCGAAGGGGTAGAAGACCGCGAGGACTGGGACAACCTGCGCGACATGGCATGCGACTTTGCGCAGGGTTATCTGATCGCCCGGCCGATGCCGGCAGAGGCCATACTGAACTGGTCGTCCGACTGGCGCGCGAAAGGCCATCAGCGACTCGTCAAGCCGCAATGAAATCCCATCTGACGTCACCCATTCTGGTGGCCTCGGATGTGGCGGCCGACGCGAACCTGGTGCGCAAGCTGCTGGGCAGCGAATTCGAGCAGGTGCATGTCTCGACCAACGCCGACAGCTTCGTGCAGGATTTCGAGGCTCGCAAGCCTGAGGTGCTGGTGCTGGCCTTCAACACGCTGCAAAAGGCCGAGCAGTACTACCTGGGCCTCTACCGCTTGAGCAAGCTGGTGCATGTGACGCCGCATCACACGGTGATCCTGTGTGAAAAAGACGACCTGCGGCGCGTGTACGAACTGTGCAGGAAGAAGTACTTCGACGACTACGTGTTGTTCTGGCCGCTGACGCACGATGCGCCTCGACTGCCGATGGCGGTACACCATGGCCTGCGCCAACTTGCCACAAGCGCGGGTTCGACGCCGTCGGTTGCAGACTTTGCCGTGCAAGCCCGACGCATTGCCGAGCTTGAAGGCCGGTTGGCACAGTACGCTGCGCACGGTGCCAAGCACGTCGACGCGGCCAGCCGGTCGCTGCGCCAGGTTGGGGATGGCATCGGCGCCGCGCTGGACAGCTTCTCGCAGCGGGTGAGCGACGGCGAACTCGCCGCGATGATCGAATTGCGGGACCCGGGCGCTTTCCAGCAGGAGTTCGCCCGTCTGAAGAAGGAGAAGATCGACCCGCAACTGCAGTCGGCCGCCGAGGCTGTGAAACCGGTCGGGCAATGGGCCGGTGCGCTGCGCGATGACCTCGCGCCGCAGCTCGAATCGATACGTGCCTTGCGCCAACTCGCCGATCAGATTCGGCCGCTGGTGCTGATCGTCGATGACGACGAGTTTCAGCAACGGCTGCTGGCAAAGACGCTGCAGGGCCTGAAGCTCGACCCGATCTTTGCCGGGTCAGGCTCCGAGGCGATGGGCCTCTTGCGCAAACAGCGGCCGAACTTGGTGCTGATGGACATCGACCTGCCGGACATCGACGGCGTCGAGGTCACGCGATGGATCAAGTCGATCGACGAGTTCAAGCAAACTCCGGTGGTGATGATCACAGGCCACAGCGAGAAGCGCAAAGTCATCGACAGTCTGAAGGCTGGCGCCGCGGACTTCATCGTCAAGCCGATCGACCAGAGCACCTTCATGGCCAAGGTGCACAAGCTGCTGCCCGACAGACTCGGCGACTGAGACTGCCGGTTTCAGGCAGCGCGCTGGCCGCAGCAGCAGATGCAGCCTGAAACAAGCGATCGAGTCACTGCCCCGCCGCGCTACATGAGCAGGTGCTCGCCCGCGTTCTCGCCGCCCAGGATCACGTAGTTGACCTTCTTCAGGTCTGCCAGCGTGCGGCCGCCGGCGTAGCTGATCGAGCTCTGCAGGTCTTCGCGCATCTCGCGCAGCGTGTCGGTCAGTCGGCCCTTGATCGGCTCGAGGATGCGCTTGCCTTCGACATGCTTGTACTCGCCCTTGTTGAAGTCGCTGGCCGAGCCGTAGTATTCCTTGTAGCGTCGGCCGTCGACTTCGACCGTGGCGCCGGGCGATTCTTCATGGCCTGCAAACAGGCTGCCGATCATCACCATCGCAGCGCCGAAGCGCACGCTCTTGGCGATGTCGCCGTGGTGGCGGATACCGCCGTCGGCAACGATGGGCTTGCTGGCCACACGTGCGCACCACTTCAGCGCGCTGAGTTGCCAGCCACCGGTGCCGAAGCCGGTCTTCAGCTTGGTGATGCAGACCTTGCCCGGCCCCACGCCGACCTTGGTGGCGTCGGCGCCCCAGTTCTCGAGGTCGATCACGGCTTCGGGCGTGGCCACGTTGCCGGCGATCACGAAGGCGTCGGGCAGCCGCGTCTTGATGTGTTCGATGGCCTTGCGCACGCTCACCGCATGGCCGTGTGCGATGTCGATCGTGATGTAGTCGGCGCCCACGCCATCGGCCGCCAGACGGTCGATGGTCTCGAAGTCGTGCGCCTTGACGCCAGCGCTGATCGACACGATCAGCCCCTGCTCGCGCATGCGCCGCGCAAAGGCCAGGGTGTCGAGATCAAAACGGTGCATCACGTAGAAGTGACCGTTGCGCGCCAGATCGGTGGCGATCGGCTCGTCGATCACGGTCTTCATGTTTGATGGCACCACGGGCAGAACAAAGCGCCGGCCGCCGAACTCGATCGAGGGGTCGCATTCGGCGCGGCTTTCAACGCGGCACTGGCGCGGCAGCAGCAGGATGTTGTCGTAGTCGAAGATTTCCATGGTCAGGCTCCTGAAGGGATGAGGACGCTTGACCTGCCGCACCGGGCGATCCGGGCAGCCATCTGCAGCGATGGCGCGGAAGACCGGGCGCCAGAATGTGGGCCCGGTGTCAAATTCTACGCGGCGCGACTTCGGCCGGGCGTCGGGCCTGACGTTCGGCAGCTCAAGTGCAAGCGCTGTGAGTCGAAATCCGAGGTCAGACCCGAGAACGCCATCGCATCCGCCGTGTCCGCCACCTCCTCGTCAGCATCGGCCGACGGCAAGTTGTTGTCGTGGTGTCGACGCGCCCTGGGCAGAAGTCTGCCTCCGGCAGCGGCGCCGCCGCTGGCGCCCGCGGCGGCCAGGCCGCGGCGCAAGGATCCTTGGTTCAGGGCCCTGTTCGACCATTGTGACGAGGGTGTCATCGTGTGCAGCGACGACGGCCTGATCGTCGACTGCAACCCGCAGGCCACCAAGCTGCTGGGCGCCAGCGTGCAGGCACTGCGCGGGCAGGCCCTGGCCGGTTTCGTGCGCCAGCCCGCGGCTGCGGGTGCAAGCGCCGTCGTCGGCCTGGGCCTGTGCGACGGCCAGGCCCGCGTGCGCCGCGGCGCGGTCGAACGCGCGGTCGACCTGCACCTGCATGCGGTCGACGCGGCCGAAGACCGGCGCTGGATGCTGCATCTGCGCAACAAGCGCAGCCAGGGCCAGGCCGAAGAGAAGCTGAGCCACCTGACCAACTTCGACAGCCTGACTGGCCTGCCCAACCGCAGTCTGTTCCGCGACCGGCTGGGCCAGGCGATGGCGCGCGCCGAACGCTCGGGCCAGCCGCTGGCGCTGATGATCATCGATCTCGATCGCTTCAAGCTCGTCAACGACAGCCTGGGCCACGAGGTCGGTGACAGCGTTCTCAAGCATGTGTCCAGCACGCTGACGCAATGCCTGCGCAACGTCGATTCGGTCGTTCGGCTGGTCGATGCCTCGCCGCCCGTCACCTTGTCACACCTGGGCGGCGACGAGTTCACGGTGATCCTGGAGGCGATCGAATCGGCCGAGGACGCCGCGCTGGTCGCGCGCCGCATTCTCGAGGGCCTGCTGGTACCGTTCCGGGTGGGCAAGGAAGAGATCGTCGTCTCGGGCAGCATCGGCATCTCGATGTATCCCACCGACGAGGTCGATCTCGATGGCCTGGTGCGGCATGCCGGCCTGGCGATGTACCGGTCCAAGTCACTCGGTCGCGGCACCTACAGTTTCTTCAGCGACGATCTGAACGCGGCCGTGTCGGCGCGACTGCGGCTCAAAGGCGGCCTGCGTCACGCCATCGAGCGCAATGAGTTTCAGCTGTACTTTCAGCCGAAGGCGAATCTGTGCACCGGCGAGGTCACCGGGGTCGAGGCGCTGCTGCGCTGGGATTGCCCGGGCGAGGGCGTGGTGCCGCCCGACCGTTTCATCGGCGTGCTGGAAGACACCGGCATGATCCTGCCGGTGGGCGCCTGGGTGATCCGCACCGCCTGTGCGCAGCTGGGCGAGTGGGACCGCCAGGGACTGCCGCCGCTGCGCATGGCGGTCAACCTGTCGGCGCGCCAGTTCCGTCACCTGCACCTGGCGTCGATGATCGAGGACTCGCTGCGCGAACACGCGATCGATGCGCAGCGGCTCGAGATCGAGCTGACCGAGTCGCTGCTGATGGAAGACAACGAGGCCACGCGCAACATGCTCGAAAGCTTTGCGCGCATGGGTCTGAAGGTGGCGATCGATGACTTCGGCACCGGGCATTCGTCGCTCACCTACCTCAAGCGCTTCAGCATCGACACGCTGAAGATCGACCGCTCGTTCGTGTCGTCGCTGCCCAGCGACAGCGAGGACGTGGCCATCACCACCGCCGTCATCGCGCTGGGCCGCAGCATGCAGATGAAGGTGGTCGCCGAGGGCGTCGAAACCCAGGCCCAGGCCGACCTGCTGCGCAAGCTGGGCTGCGACGAGATGCAGGGCTACCTGCTGGCCCGCCCGATGCCGGCGGCCGACCTGGCGCAATGGCTGGTGCCACACCTGCGCACGCAAGCCAACCGCAGGCGCAGCTATGGCCGTGCGGGCATCGAGCGCCCGATGTCGCTGGAGAAGCTGCCAAGCTGAAGCGGCCGGCCGGGCGCGTCGGGCCGCGCTCCTAGAATGCCCGGATGATCGAATCGCCCGCGGCACCGTCCCGGTTGTTGCAAGGCCTGAATCCCGAACAACTGGCCGCCGTGAGCCTGCCCGCGCAATCGGTGCTGGTATTGGCCGGGGCGGGCTCGGGCAAGACGCGGGTGCTGACCACGCGCATCGCCTGGCTGCTGTCCACCGGCCAGGTGTCGCCGGGCGGCGTACTGGCGGTGACCTTCACCAACAAGGCCGCCAAGGAGATGCTCACCAGGCTGTCGGCAATGCTGCCGATTGCCGTGCGCGGCATGTGGATCGGCACCTTCCACGGCCTGTGCAACCGCTTCTTGCGCGCCCACTGGAAGCTGGCCGGCTTGCCGCAGGGCTTTCAGATCCTGGACAGCAGCGACCAGCTGTCGGCCGTCAAGCGCGTCATCAAAGGCATGAACCTGGACGAAGAGCGCTTCGTGCCCAAGCAGGTGACGTGGTTCATCGCCGGCGCCAAGGAAGAAGGCCAGCGCCCGGCTGAGGTCGAGGCGCGCGACGCCCACGGCCGCAAGCTGGTCGAGGTCTACCAGGCCTATGAGGCCCAGTGCCAGCGCGAGGGCGTGGTCGATTTTGCCGAGCTGATGCTGCGCACCTACGAGCTGCTGCGCGACAACGACCCGCTGCGCGAGCACTACCAGCGCCGTTTTCGCCATGTGCTGGTCGACGAGTTCCAGGACACCAACCGCCTGCAGTACGCGTGGCTGAAGATGTTTGCCCCGCCCTTGTCCGATCAAGGCGTGATGGCGGTCGGCGACGACGACCAGAGCATCTATGGCTTTCGCGGCGCGCGCGTGGGCAACATGGCCGACTTCGAGCGTGAGTACCGCGTGCAGCGCATCGTCAAGCTGGAGCAGAACTACCGCAGTTTCGGCCACATCCTGGATGCCGCCAACGAGCTGATCTCGCACAACAGCCAGCGCCTGGGCAAGAACCTGCGCACCGACGCCGGCGCCGGCGAGCCGCTGCGCGTGTTCGAGGCCACCAGCGACTTTGCCGAGGCGCAGTGGTTTCTGGAAGAGGCGCAGGCGCTGCACCGCAGCGGCATGGCGCGCCAGCAGATCGCGCTGCTGTACCGCAGCAACGCACAAAGCCGCGTCATCGAAAGCGCGCTCTTCAACGCCGGCATTCCCTACCGCGTGTACGGCGGGCTGCGCTTCTTCGAGCGTGCCGAGGTCAAGCACGCACTGGCCTACCTGCGCCTGCTGGAGAACCCCAACGACGACACCAGCTTTTTGCGCGTCGTGAACTTTCCGACACGAGGCATCGGTGCGCGCACGGTCGAGCAGCTGTCCGACGCCGCACGCGCCAGTGGCCGCAGCCTGATGCAGAGCGTGGGGGCAGTGGCCGGTGCGGCAGGCAGCAAACTGATCGCCTTCGCGCGGATGATCGACGGGCTGCGCGAGGCCACGGCCGGCCTGACGCTGCGCGAGATCATCGAGCAGATGCTGCACCGCAGCGGCCTGCTCGACTTCTACAAGACCGACAAGGAAGGCCAGGACCGCATCGAGAACCTGGAGGAGCTGGTCAACGCCGCCGAGAGCTTCGTCACGCAGGAAGGTTTCGGCAAGGACGCGGTGGCCTTGCCCGTCGATGAAAGTGGAGATGCCGCGGCGGCCGTGCCTGACGCCGAGACCGGCGAGATCATGTCGCCACTGGCGGCCTTCCTGACCCATGCCTCGCTGGAAGCGGGCGACAACCAGGCGCAGGCCGGTGCCGACGCCATCCAGCTGATGACGGTGCACGCGGCCAAGGGTCTCGAATTCGACGCCGTCTTCATCACCGGTGTCGAAGAGGGGCTGTTCCCGCACGAGCAGTCCTTGTCCGACGCCGACGGGCTGGAGGAAGAGCGCCGCCTGATGTACGTCGCCATCACGCGTGCCCGCCAGCGCCTGTACCTGAGCTTCAGCCAGACCCGAATGCTGCACGGCCAGACGCGCTACAACGTGAAGAGCCGCTTCTTGGACGAACTGCCTGAAGCGGCGCTGAAATGGCTGACGCCGCGCCAGCAGGGCTTTGGTTCGGGTTATGCGCGCAGCTACCAGCAGGCCTGGGACCGTGGCCGCGGGCTGTCGGGCATCGTGGGCGCGGGGCGCGTCGAACCGGTGGAACGCGCTGTGCCCTTGCCCGCGTCGATGGTGGCGCAGCGCAGCGAAGGTGGCCTGCGCGTGGGGCAGTCGGTGTTCCATGGCAAGTTCGGTGAAGGCGTGGTGCTGACGCTGGAAGGCAGCGGCAACGACGCGCGGGCGCAGGTCAACTTCGGCCGCCATGGCGCCAAGTGGCTGGCGCTGGCGATTGCCAAGCTGACGCCGATCGAATGACGCCGGTGCTGCCGGTCGGCTGCGGCCGTGCCGACCTGAGCTGATCGCGCGTTGCCGGACATGACCGCGCCTGCCCCGCCGCTGCGTCTGGCCATCGTCACCAACATGCCGACGCCCTACCGCGCGCCGGTGTTCGACCGGGTCGCAGCGACACCGGGCATCAGCCTGCAGGTGCTGTACGCAACCCGCGTCGAGCCCGACCGCCACTGGGATCTGCCGGCGCTGCAGCACGAACATGCCTTCCTTCGGGGGCCGACCCTCGAGCGCGGCGGCCGCTACATCCACTTCAACCCGGGCAGACCCGCCGGCGACTGATTGGACGCCCTGCTGTTCGTTGTTGGTGCGTGACGCACCATCGGCAGGCTTGATGCACTGGGATGAGGCTGGCTGCGATGCAGGGTCGGCCCGGCAAGCGCCGGTGGACCGCCCCATCCTGGGCGCAAGTCTTGCTTGAGTTTGTGCGCCACGGGCGCAGTGGGTGCGGTCGGGCCTGGGGGAGCAGTCTCATGGACCACGTCAAGCAAGGCACCGACACCCTG
>Ga0073899_10001082_pt1 | contig 25100 bp, 16 predicted proteins | sample KloWWTmetaKNB5Ph_FD_88975 | JGI IMG/M metagenome (GOLD analysis project Ga0073899, IMG submission 88975) | Active sludge microbial communities from Klosterneuburg, Austria, studying microevolution and ecology of nitrifiers - Klosterneuburg... | ecosystem: Engineered > WWTP > Aerobic digester >... | reverse complement strand
TCGCAGGCGCTGTACGAGTTCACATGGAATGAATACTGCGACTGGTTTCTCGAATTGGCGAAGCCGGCACTGAATGGCGATGATGCCAATGCCGCCAACTCGACCCGACACACGCTGCTGTATGTGCTCGAATCGGTGTTGCGTGCCTTGCATCCGTTGATTTCGTTCGTCACTGAAGAAATTTGGCAACATGTGTCGCCGAAGCTTGGCATTGCGACAGGCCAGTTCATCGCGACGCAGCGTTATCCGCAGGCGAGCGATATCGCCAGCGATCCGACGGCAACCGCCGAAGTGCAGTGGTTGAAGGATGTGCTGATGGGCGTGCGTCGCATCCGCGGCGAGATGAACATCGCGCCCGGCAAGGCGATCCCGATGTTGTTTACCGGTGGTGATGGCGATGACGCGCGCCGTGTTGCGAAATTCAGTACCCAGATCGCCTTCCTTGCGCGCGCCGAATCACCGCACTTCCTCGCCGCCGGTGAAGCTGAGCCGGCAGCGGCTGCAGCCATCGTCGGGACCTTGCGTGTGCTGATTCCTCTCGCTGGGTTGATCGATCTTGACGCCGAGAAGAAGCGCCTCGACCGTGAAATCACGCGCGTCGAAGGCGAGGTCAAGAAGTGCCAGAACAAGCTCGCCAGTGACACCTTCGTCGCCAATGCGCCGGCGGCTGTTGTCGAGCAAGAACGGGCCCGGCTTGCCGAGTGGAACCAGCAGATCGAGGGCCTGCGTTCGCAGCGTGCGAAACTCGGTTGAAGCTTGCCCGTGGCTACGGATCGATCAACTCGATCGCCATGACCAGTGCATCTTCGCGGCCGTTCTTGGCCGGGTAATAGCGCGGGCGGCGGCCGATCTCGTTGAAGCCGATGTCGTGGTACAGCGCGATCGCGGCCCGGTTGCTTGGGCGCACTTCCAGAAACACGCGTTCGCAGCGATGCCAGCGGGCGAGGTCGAGCAGTCGCTTGATCAGGCGTCGACCGTAGCCGTTGCCTTGTTCGCTGGGATCGATGCAGATGTTCAGCACGTGGCCTTCGTTGGCTGCTACTGAGAGCACGAAATAGCCGATGATCTCGGCATTGGTCGCGAGTACGAAGCAGCCGTATCCGGCGCGCAGGCAGTCCTTGAAGATGCCGATACTCCAAGGAAATTCGTAGGCGCGCGCTTCGACGCTGACCAGTTCGGCCAGGTCGGCTTCGGTCATGGCGCGAACTTGCGCAGCCAGGTCGTAGGCGGCCGCCATGTCAGTGAGGACGCAGCCCACGCCGTAGGCGCTTGATCGATTGCCACAGGGCACGCTTGGCGGTGATGCTGTGGCGCAATTCATGCAGCGGCAACGACTGAATCAGTTGCGTGCCCTCTGGCGCTTGGACTTGACCACCGAGTGCGATCGCCGTGCCGGTCCAGCGCGTCGGCAGGTCGTTGACATCGATGCGCTGATGCGGCGGTAACAGACGACAGATCGCGTCGAGCAGTCGCACACTGCGCGGGTCGGGTGCGCGCGGTGTTTCGACGAACACCAGAACTTGGGGTGCGCGCGCATCGAGGCCGAGTTCGTCAATCAGCGATGGGCGGCGAGCGGTAGTTTTCGTCTCGGCGATACGTGGCTCAGTCGCTGGCGTCGGTGCGGCCGATTTGCGTGACATCGGGACCCGAGTGGGCGTATCGTTTGGCGCTGCAGTTTCGGTTGCGACGGTGACAGGAACGCTGCAACGGCTTACGTAACGCTCAATGCCGATCAGTTCGAGCAATCGTGTGCGTTCGTGTTCGTCGAGACGCATCGCTGCATTCATGGCACAAATGCCACCGGCAGATCAGACCAGAACTCGGCGTGGCACTGATCGACGGCACGCGCAAATGCGCGCACGCTGGACTGGATGGAGTCGTTTTCCGCCGCCACTTCCGCAGCATAGGTGTGCAGCAACAGTGGCACTGATTGCGCATTCCGCTCGACCCGCAGTTCGATGCGCACGCGGGCAACCCAGCCCGAATCGGTTTGCACTCGTTCGAACTGCTCAATGTTGCCGCTAACACGCAACGCCGGCACGGCCGCCGGCAGTCGGTTGCTGACGAGGTCGGCGGCATCCCGTGCACGCAGGTCAGCGATCAGGCGGCGCTGTAGCAGAATGCTGGGTGCCTCATCCCACATTTGATAGTGATAAACCTTGATGCTGCCGTCCGGACTCAATGCGTAGAGAATCGATTGATCGTTGTAGACGCCATTCGCGCGAAACGGTTCGACCACGATCGGCAGCGGCGAACGCGGTGACGGTTCGGCCAGCGCAGTAATCGCTACCGGCGGCATGCGGAAGTACGACTGGTCTGGCACCGCCGGAGCGCTGCAGGCCGACAGCGCCACGACCAGCGCGATCACGAACAGGGTGCGCATCATTCTTCCTCGACCTTGACCTTGTCGGCCGGTGGCGTGAACAACAGTCGGTTCGGGTTTTTGCGAATCTCGCGTGTGAACTCATTGACGTTGCGGCTGGCGGAGTCGAGGTTCTGCGCAATGCCGTCGATGCGTTGCGCCAGTGAACCGGTGATTTGCGCGAGGTCGGCGATGGCGTCCTTCAGCGCCGGACGGTTTTCGCTGACCGCGGCACTGGCGTCGATCATCAAGGCGTCGAGCTTTTGTTGCGTTTGCCGCAATTCGGCCGATAGGTCGCGGGCGTTGTCGGCGGTGGCGGCGAGATCTTCCAGTGTGGTCGCGACGTGCGCGCGGTTGGTCGGGGAAAGTACGTCGTTCATCGCGACCGACGCCGTGTTCAGCCGCACCAGCAGCGCTTTCGCGTCGGCGACCAGTTGCGGTGTGGCGTTGGCAAGCTCGCCACCGATACGGTCAACGTTGTCCTGCAGTGATGTCACCAGCGGACGAATGCGCTCGCGACTCAGTGCGGTGACTTCACCGGCGAGTTCGTTCATTGCTGCGAACAGGTCACCGCCGCCTTGGGACTTCATCTCAGCGCCGGGCTTCAGCATCGTGGTCGATGCGCCCTCGCTGATCGCAATCGCGATGTCGGCAAGCAAACCAGTCGATGCGAGCTTCGCGATCGAGTCGTCGGGCATCGGCCAGTCGCCGCGGATCGCGAGGTCGACGCGGTAGTGCGTGCGCCCGCCCTTGCGCTCCGGCGTGATGCCGTTGACATGGCCGACGCGAAAGCCTTCGTAGAACACTGGTGCACCGAAGGCGAGACCGGTGACGTTGTCGTAGCGCGCGCTGTAAGCCGCTTCGCCGGTGCTGGTCCCGGTAATCCGCAGCAGCGTAAACAACAGCAACGCCAGGGCCGCGAGGACCACGGCTCCGACCACAGTGTAATTAACGGTATCGCGCTTCATCCGACCATTATGCCGGGTGTAGCGCCGTGTGACGAAGGTCACTGCGATCCGGTGACTTCCGGCACTCAGGCCATACGCCGCCGAACTGCGACGCTGTCCGGGTTGGATCAATGCCGGTTGGGTGGGTATTCCACTGACCCTCGCACGCGGGCAATTGGGGTGAAACTGCTACCCTAGACCCCTTTACTTTTTCGGGTTTACGACATGAACCTGGACATCGAGCGCACCCGTTTCAATATGGTCGAACAGCAAGTGCGGCCTTGGGATGTCGTCGATCCGCGGGTGCTCGACGTGCTCGGCAGCGTACGCCGCGAGGACTTTGTACCGGAAGCCAGTCGCGCGCTCGCGTTTGCCGACGTTGAGCTGCCGATCGGCCATGGCGAATTCATGATGAAGCCGGTCGTCGAAGGTCGTGTGCTCCAAGCGTTGGCGGTGTCGAGCAGCGACAGCGTGCTCGAGATCGGCACCGGTTCCGGCTTTTTGACCGCTTGTCTCGCCGCGTTGGCGCGAGATGTCACCTCGGTCGAGATCCACGCCGATTTGGCGGCGGCGGCTGAGCATAAGCTGGTTCGCGCGGGCGTCACGAATACGCGGGTTGAGGTCGGCGACGCCTTGAAAACGTTCGTACCGAGCCGCAACTTCGACGTCATCGCCGTCACCGGTGCGGTCTATCGCGAGCCCGAGGCGATGCGTCGTTGGCTGGCGGTCGGAGGTCGGTTGTTCTTGGTTCGCGGCGAATCGCCGGTGATGGAAGCGGTGCTGATCACGCGCGTCGGCGCGACCGCATTCCGTGAAGAAAGCCTGTTCGAGACTGATCTGCCCTATTTGATGCACGCCGCGCCACCCAAGCGCTTCGTGCTGTAAGCCCCCTTCGACAAGGATTGAGGAACACCCCATGGCCCAACGATTCATTCTCCGCCTGAGCGCACTGGCGCTGGCGATCTCCGGCTCGGCCTTCGGCGCCGACCTGATGGAAGTTTACGATAAGGCGCGAGCCGGCGACCCGCAGTTCGCCGCTGCCGAAGCTGGCCGGCTTGCCGCCGAGCAAGGCGTGCCACTGGCGCGGTCGCTGCTCTTGCCACAGTTGTCGGCGGGCTGGAACAAGAATCGTTCGGAATCCGAAGGCACCATCTTCTCGGAAGATTTGAATCGCGACGTCACCTTCAGCACCACCAGCCGCAACAGCAGCAAGTCGCTGCAATTGCAGCAATCGATCTACGATCACGGCAATTACATGAGTCTGCGTGCGGCCAAGGCTCAGGCGGCGCGTGGTGACGCCGATTACGACGCCGCGTCCGATGCCCTTTTGGTCCGTGTCGCCGAGGCGTATTTCGGTGTCCTCACGGCACAGACCAATCTCACCTCGGCTGATGCCGAAGAGAAAGCCGTCGGTCGCCAGTTGGAACAGGCCGAGCAGCGTTTCGAGGTCGGTCTGACGGCGATCACTGACGTGCACGAAGCCCGTGCTCGTTACGACGGCGCGCGTGCGGCGGTCATCCTGGCGCGCAATGCGCTGGATGATACGTTCGAGGGACTGATCGAGCTGACCGGCGCCGAGGTCGAATCGGTCAAGCCGCTGAAGGAAAATATCGAACTCGCACGCCCGCAGCCAGACAGTCTGGAGCAATGGGTGGAAACCGCGATCGGCAGCAATCCGACACTGGCCGCGTTGCAGCGTACCGTCGATGGGGCTAACTATTCAGCCAAGGCGGCGTGGTCGGATCATCTGCCTTCGCTGGGTTTGAGCGGCAGTTACTCGCAACAGGACTCCGGTGGTGATGTCGGCCCGTTTTCGGCCCGTGATCCGCAGAACAATTCGCTGTCTTTGAGTCTCAGTATTCCGCTGTTCTCCGGCGGCGCGACCAATGCCCGTTACAAGCAATCGCTGTACGACCGTGATGCCGCTCAAGATCGTCTGGAGCAGCAGCGTCGCGCCATCGTGCGCCAGACCCGCGGTGCGTTCCGTGGCGTCGCTGCCGGCATTAGCGAGGTCGAAGCACGGCAACAGGCGCTGGTATCGGCCAAGAGTGCGCTGGAAGCAACCGAGGCCGGATTCGAAGTCGGCACCCGTACCATTGTCGATGTGCTGCTCAGTCAGCAGCAGCAGTTCGCCGCCGAGCGCGAATACGCCCGCGCCCGTCACAGCTACATTCTGGCGAATTTGAAGTTGAAGCAGGCAGCCGGCACCATCGACGTCGCTGATCTCAAGTCGGTGAACGCGATGCTGCAGTAGTTCCTGCAGACAACTGGCTTTTTGCTGAAACGAAGCCGCCCCGATGGGCGGCTTCGTCGTTGTCAGCCTGCGGCAGCGAACGCAAGCACTTACAGCAGGGCTTCGATTTCCGGCACCAGCTTGAACAGATCACCGACCAGACCGAAGTCGGCGACTTCGAAGATCGGCGCTTCGCTGTCCTTGTTGATCGCGACGATGGTGCCAGCGTCCTTGATCCCGGTCAGATGCTGGATTGCGCCGGAAATGCCGATCGCGACGTACAACTCGGGCGCGATGATCTTGCCGGTCTGACCGACCTGCATGTCGCTCGGCACGTAGCCAGCATCGACTGCGGCGCGTGAAGCACCAACACCCGCGCCGAGCTTGTCGGCCAGCGCATAGATGACGCTGAAGGCCTCCGACGAACCGAGTGCGCGGCCGCCAGAAACAACGCGACTGGCGGTCTGCAGGTCCGGTCGGTCTTTGGCCCCGGCCTGCAATTCGACGAAGCGCGTATGCGTCGGCAGTTCGGCGTTGACTGAACTCGATTCGATCGGCGCGGTCGCATCACCGTTGCCGGTGGCCGCGAACGAAGCATTGCGCACGGTCGCGATCAGCTTGCGATCTGCAGCAGCTGCGACGGTCACGATGGCGTTGCCGGCGTAAATTGGCCGCTGGAATGTGTGCGCGTCGAGCACCTTCATGATGTCGCTGACTTGCGCCTCGCCAAGCAGGGCGGCGACGCGTGGCATCAGGTCTTTGCCGAAGGTCGTGCTCGGGCCGAGCACATGGCTGTAATTCGCGGCCAGCGCCACTACTTGCGGCGCCAGCACTGCGGCGAGCGCATTCGCGTTTGCGGCGTTGCCAACGGTCAGCACGCGGGTCACCCCATCGAGCTTCGCGGCAGCCGCTGCCACCGCTGCTGGATCTGCTGCGAATACCGCGATGTCGATGTCGCCACCGATCTGCTTGGCGGCGGTCAGACACTTTGCCGTGCTTGGATTCAGTTGGCCGTTGGCGTGTTCAGCGATGATCAGAATTTTGCTCATGGCGTGCTCCTTACAGCAGTCCCTTGGACTTCAATGCAGCGACCAGTTCGGCCGCATCCTTGACCATCACGCCCTTGCTGCGCTTGGCCGGCGAGGCATACTGCGTGGTCTTCAGATGATCGCCGGATTCGATACCGAGCGAGTCGAGCGTCAGCGATTCCAACGGCTTCGACTTGGCCTTCATGATGTCCGGCAGTTTGATGAAGCGTGGCTCGTTCAAGCGCAGATCGGTGGTGATCACTGCCGGCAGATCGACATCAATCACTTCGAGGCCGGCATCGACTTCACGCGTGACACGGACGGCGTTGCCATTGACTTCGACCTTGGATGCGGAGGTCGCCTGGGCCTTGCCCCACAATGCCGCCAGCATCTGGCCGGTCTGGCTGCAGTCATCGTCGATCGCCTGCTTGCCAAGGATGACTAGTCCGGGCTGTTCCTTTTCGACCAACTTGAGCAGTGCGCGGGCAGCGGTGAGCGGCTGGACCGGGGTGTCGGTGGTGATGTGGATGGCACGGTTCGCACCCATCGCCAAGCCGTTGCGCAGATGCGCTTGGGCATCGGCCGGCGCGATTGTCACGACGATCACTTCGGTGGCCACGCCTTTTACACGCAGGCGCAGCGCTTCTTCCAGCGCGATGTCGTCGAACGGGTTCGGCGACAGTTTGACGCCGTCGGTAACGACGCCGGAACCATCCGGCTTCACTTGGATACGCACGTTGTAATCGACGACGCGCTTGTAGGCGACCAGGATCTTCATTCGGGGTCCTCGAAATCGCCGGCCAGCGCCGGCAAAGGGCGCGCAGTTTAGCTGGAAGCATTGCGAAGACCTATTCGGCAACCTTCGTGCTAACAGTGTGAACCCGCTTCGGCGATACTGTGCACCCAGATTGTCGCCGGTGCCCCGCGAACCCGTGAAAACCCCCAAGGGCTTGCAACCGTTGCTCGACGACGGTGTCATTGACGAAGTATTGCGTCCGCTCAAGAGCGGCAAGGAAGCCTCGGTCTACGTCGTCCGTGCGGGTGATGCCATCCGCTGTGCCAAGGTTTACAAAGACATCGGTCAGCGCAGTTTTCAGGCGCGCGTGCTGTATCAGGAGGGGCGCGCGGTGCGCGGTTCGCGTCAGGCGCGAGCGATTGGCAAGGCCAGCAAGTTTGGCCGGCGCGAGGCCGAAGACGCCTGGAAACACACCGAAGTCGACCGCCTTTACCAGTTCGCAGCCGCCGGTATACACGTGCCGCAGCCACATGGCTATTTCAACGGTGTCTTGCTGATGGACCTGGTCACTGACGAGCACGGCGACAGCGCCCCGCGGCTCGGTGAGGTCGATCTGCCGCCCGAAGTCGCTCGCCTGTTCCACCATGAGCTGATCGGCGATGTCGTACGTATGCTCTGCCTCGGCTGGATCCACGGCGACTTGTCCGAGTACAACGTCTTGGTTGCAGAGGCCGGGCCGGTGCTGATTGATTTCCCGCAAGTGGTCAGCGCCAGCGGCAACAACAATGCCCGCAAGATGTTGTTGCGTGATGTGCACAACCTGCGTGACTGCCTCTCGCGCTTTGCCCCAGAACTCGCACAGACACACTACGGCGAAGAGATGTGGGCCTTGTACGAAAAAGGCGAGTTGAAGCCGGAGACGGCTTTGACTGGGCGATTCGTGTTCGACAAGCGTCGCGCCGACGTTCAATCGGTGATGCTGTCAATCGAGGATGCGCGTCAGGAAGCGGTCATTCGCGAACAGGGCAGGAAGGACGCCGATGAACACGACTAAACCGTGCGGTTAGCCGGGAAGGAAAGCGTCATCGGCTGGGAAATCCGCGCGTTGTGGCAATGCCGTCAACACCACCAGGTTCGGTGATTTCGGCAACGAGGCGTCGTTGGCGGCAGCGGCGGCACGTTGCGCAGCCTTGTGCGGAACACGCCAGAGTTGGTTCACGTCATAGAACGATGGCCCGCGTGTCCAGCGTGCATTCCCGGTCTTGGCCGCTTCCGAAATCATCTTCAGGTCGCGCCCGGAACCTTGGAACAGCGGTGTCCACAATCCAGCGCGGGCGTCCACTTCCAGACAGACGAAGTAATGCTGGGCGGTCACTGCATCGCGTGTATCCGCCGTGCATTCAGCGCCATGTTTCACCAATTCATCTGGATACATGTACAGCACCAAGCCTGGTGCGAAGACGTGCGCCATGTCATTACTTCCTTGAAGTGAGCGCGCTTAAACGGCGCGGTGGACGCGATCGGCGGATCGGCTGACGATTCAGCAGCGCCGGACGAATGGGATGTCCTTGGTGCCGTGCTCGAAATAATCTTCGCGCTCGGCCCGGCAATACGGCCCACCCATCGCGAAGCGACGGCAGGCACTGGGTCGGGATTCGTAGATGCCGCAGCACATGCGGCTGCGGTCCATGGCGACGCACCAGCCGTCTTCGCCGCGCGCCATCACGTCGTAGCCATCCTTGCTGTGTTCAATGAGATGCGGCGCGATGCGATCGTTCGGCATCAGTACTACGGTCAGGCGGCAACAAACCGCTTCGCAGTCGCTGCATGACACGCTGGGATCGACGCTTTCGGCGTAAGGGTCGGTTGGATAACCGTCGGCTTGAGTGGGATCGGACATGAGGTCGCCGGTAGAAACCACTGCGAACACGGGCGCAGTGGAAGAAACGAAGAGAACGACGCCCAAGGTCCAGCGCGTCGCAAGAGAGGTGGTGCAAGCCGCAATCTTACGCGAAGCAGCGCCAGGCCGCCGAATTCATCGCTGCAGGCGTCTGCGGGCAGCGTCGACGTAGCGCTCGGCCGATTGCGCGTGATACGGGAAAAATAGCGAAGGCTCGGTCAATTCCAGTTCCAGCACACAGGGTGAGCCGTCGGCGGCGCGCAGCAGGTCGACGCGCGCATACAGTGGCGCACCGCCGGGAATTGCGGCGACCACTCGCGTCGCCAAGGCGAGTTCGTCACTGCTCGGAGTGCGCGCGGTGATGTCCTCGGGGGCAAACAGATGTTCGGTCGGTCCCTCGTCCAGTCGCAGCAGTGGCCCCTTGCGAATAGCGTGGCTGAACGCACCATCGAAGAACATCAATGCGGTTTCGCCGGCACTATCGACTTGGTCGAGGTAGGGCTGCACCAGCACGCTGCGGCCATCAACGAGCAACACATCGACGTGGCGGATCGCGGTCTGAAGCTGGCGGCGACGATAGCGCTGCGCATCCTTCGATCCGGCGCCGACCGCTGGCTTCACCACGAACTCCTCGCTGGCGAGTTGCGCGACGATGCCTTGCAGTTCGGCAGCGCGATGGCGGCCGGGTTCAAGGAAATGACTGGGTACCGTTGCCAAGCCTTGCGCGGCGAGATCGGCGAGATAGTGCTTATCGGTGTTCCAGCGCACCAGTGCCGGTGGATTCAGCAGCAACGTCTGCGCCGCCACCCGTTCGCACCAAGCGAGAAATTCAGCCAAGCGCGGCACGTAGTCCCAGGTCGAGCGCAACAACACCAGATCGAAACTTGACCAGTCGACTGCGGGGTCATCCCAGCGCACGGCCGTCGCCTCGCCGTTAAACGCAGCGATCAATGGCGGCAGATCTTCGTCGAGCGTTTCGGCTTCAGTGGCGGTGACCAGCGCGATCTTGGGCATGACGACATCCAGCGACGGAAACGCACATGCTAAGTCATGCGGCGATGTCGGGAAACGACTGTCGATTTGCGGTTGCCGCGCGTGCCGCGACCCGCGATGATCCACACGACAGTCAGAGCAACGCATGAGCGGCGAACGACCAACAGATTCCGATCTGCCGACCCAACTTCAATCGACGCCGACGGCGGGCAGCGGCCCAATGCCGGACGGCACGCTCGTTGTCGCTCATGGCGCCGACGTCAAATCTGCATCGACGATGAAAGTTGAGTTGCGTGAGGGCTCGGGTGACTCACACTTGAGTTTGATCGGGAAGTGGATTGGGCCTTACAAGATTCAGGCTGAGCTCGGTGTCGGTGGCATGGGCGCGGTTTACCTGGCGGAGCAATTCGAGCCGGTACGGCGCCAAGTGGCGCTGAAGGTGATCAAGGCCGGCATGGACAGCGAGGACGTGCTCGCACGCTTCCAGTCCGAACGTGAACTGCTGGCGCGGATGAATCATCCGAACATCGCCCAAGTGCTCGACGTTGGTGCTACGCCGGAAGGGCGCCTGTACTTCGCGATGGAATACGTGCCGGGTGTGCCGGTGAACGAATTCTGCGACCGCCGCGGTATGGATATCGCGCATCGGCTGGAATTATTTCTGCAGGTGTGCGAAGGCGTGCAGCACGCACACCAGAAAGGTGTGATCCATCGCGACATCAAGCCGTCGAACTTGATGGTGGCCGACTACCACGGTCAGTTGCTGGTCAAGGTGATCGATTTCGGTATCGCCAAGAGTATGGATAGCCACGGTCGCGGCGACACCGGTTCGACCCGTGTCGGTGTGCCGATCGGTACGCCGGCGTACATGAGTCCGGAACAGGCCGCCGGCGATCTCGCGGCGATCGATACGCGCACCGATGTCTATTCGCTCGGTGTCGTCTTGTACCGCATGATCACGCACGATCTGCCGATCTCCAGCGACACCATATCGAAGGCAGTCGATGGTGATCTCGCGCGGGTGTTGCGTGAAGCGACGATCCGGCCGCCGAGTCGCAAAGTGTTGGAGATCGCCAAGGACACTAGAGTCAATCAGGCTGACTGGAAGCGTGCGATGGCCAGTGATGCGCCGTCGTTGTCGCGCACACTGGCAGGTGATCTCGACTGGATCACGCTGAAGGCGCTCGAACGTGAGCGCGACCAACGCTATGCATCGGTCTCGGAATTTGCCGCCGACGTGCGCCGCTATCTGCAGGGCGAAGCGGTGCTGGCTGGTCCGCCGAGCAAGTTGTATCGCGCTCGCAAATTCATCGCGCGCAACAAGCTCGCGGTCGGTGCGGCTGCGGCGGTGGTGTTGTCGCTGATTCTCGGCATCATCGGCACCAGTTACATGACCATCGAGGCGCAACGGCAGCGTGCGCGCGCCGAAGCGGCATTGACGGATGCGCAGCAACAACGTGACCGCGCTGAATCAGAAAGCGAACGCGCCATCGCCACGCGCAGTTTCCTTGAAGAAATGATCGCCGCACCGGACCCGTGGAAGTTGCAGGGTGGCACTCCGGAAACCCGCAATGTGCGTGTCGTCGAGGCCTTGCAAACGGCTGCGGCCAATCTCGAAAAAAGCCTCGCCGACAACCCTGCGTTGCGCGGCGAGATTGCGACCATGCTCGGGCGCACGCTGCGACGGTTGGGGCAGTTGGAGGCTTCAAGGAAGCAGTTGGATACCGCCGTCGTTGATCTCGAACGGGCCTATCCGGCACAGGCCGGGCCGCGAGTTCGAGCAGAGTTGGAACGCGCACTGATCATGAGCGAGCAGGGTGAGCACGGCGAGGCACGAAAAATATTCGACCGGCTATTGCCGAATATTTCAAGCGTTCCCGGATTGCCGGCGGAGACGGTGGACGAGGTGCGGCGAGCCGCCGCCAACTCGTTGGCCGCGCTCGGCGACGGTGAAGCTGCCGAGGTATTGGCGCGGGATAATCTGCTGCGGGCGATTGCCGGCGGCGGCGAATTCAGCGCAGCAGCAAGTGGTGCGAAAGCGGCACTGGCCGATGTTCTGGGAGAGCGCGGTTCCTGGGATGAAGCGGAACGGCTGACAACCGAGGCCTACAACACCGAACGACAGCGATTGGGCCAGGCGCATCCGTCGGTGCTGCAACTGCTGTCGAATGCCGCGACCTTGGCATTTCGACGCGGGGATTTCGCGCTCGCCGAGCAACGCTACCGGGAAGCCGCTCAAAATGCCGAGCAGGTGCTTGGACGAGATCATCCAGAGACCTTGCGTTGGTGGGCACATGTTGCCGTGGCGTTGGCCAACTCTGGCAAGAACTCGGAAGCCATCGCGTTGTTCGGCCCCTTGATCGAGAAGCGAACGGCCCTGCTCGGTGTTGACCATCCGGACGTTCTGACGATGCGCATGAACTACGGCGTGTCGCTGCGTGCCGTTGGCCGTACTGCCGATGCCGAACGGATTCTGGATGATGTTTACCAGCGCCGCCGCCGTGTGCTCGGCGAAATCCATCCGGAGACGCTGCGCGTCCTTGGTGTGCTCGGGGTGATGGCGATCGATGGCAAGAACTATGGGCGGGCAACGACGCTGCTGCGGCAGGCGTCTGAGTTGTATGAGCGGGCGAATGGCCCCAGCCATCCGGAGTCGATCGTCATCCGTAACAACTATCTCGCCGCACTCCGCGATTCGGGAAAAGCACAGGAAGCCGCCGAGGGCTATGCATCACTGCTGAAGATCGCCCAGACAACGCTTCCCGAAGGGCATGTGACGATCGGCGCGGTCCAAGGCAATTTTGGACTTGCGTTGCTGGAACTACGGCGATTCGACGAAGCCGAACCGCTGCTCATCGCCAGTTACCAGACGATCCGCAAGGTGCTTCCGGAAAAAGACGCACGCATCGACGTGTTGAAGCGCCGGCTGGAGCGCCTTTACCGCGAGTGGGGCAAGTTGGAGCGTTTGGCGCCAGCACTCCAACTCTGAGCAATCAGTGGTTGCAGGTGGGCGGGCCAGTATCCGGACTCGATTCAAGACCATCGCGGAACAGTCGGTCGTCGAAGCAAGCGGGTCCGCCGACAAACAAGATCGAATTGTTCGCCGGGCGATAGCTGCCGAACTGGTTTGCATCGAGCGTCAGACGCCACGTTGTCGGACTTCCCGGGAGACGCTGCGCGCGGCTGGAAAAGTCGCTCCAGCGCAGGCTGTTGTCATCACCTGGCGTAAGTGGGCCGAAGAAGCGGAAGCTCCAGCCATACTCAGTGTTGAAGGCGGCATGGTGAAAGGTGATATCGACGACGGCACGGCTGCAATCGAGCACCTCGAATCGTGCGAGATCACGCGGGTACTTGAAGTACTGCGTGCTGCTCGGGAGATAGTCGCGCCCGAACTGCGACGCCGACTGGGCTTGGACGTCAACGGCCTGCTGGCAGCCGCCGGTTTCGACGGGCGTCGACAAGGCGGTCTGGATGTCGCTGGTAAAGAAACCGCCCGCGCCACCCGGTCGACGAATGACGATGACGGTCGACCCGACGTCGCGTTGAACCGCATCGGACTGATTGTCACCATTGCCGTCGCCAGCGTTGGGCGCATTATTTTCGGTGCCATCAGGGATGCCGTCGCCGTCGGCGTCCGGAACTTGCGTCAGACTCCAAACGCCCGTGTTCGTGCCCGCATGAACGACGTTGAAGTTGAACGGATCGACCGCAATGGATAGCGCCGAGTCAGCGGGCAGGCCGACGCTGATCGACAACCAGGTCGCACCACCGTCCTGACTCTTGTACACCGCTCCGGGATTGGCCGGTGTGCCAGCGCCAGAGGCGTACAGCGTATTGCCGCTCAGGTCGGAGGCGTCAACAATCAGGGCGCGGATATCGGCCTTGCCCCGTAGCCCTTCGCCGGATTCGGACCAGGATGCGCCGCCATCGATCGTCTTGTAGATCGTCCCGGAATTCGACGTGTTCAAATCGACGTCCGTCACCCAAAGAATCTGGTCGTTGGTCGGATGCATCGCGAGCGCGAGCATGCTGTGGTGAATCGTGCTCGATGCGCCACTCAGCGGCAGGCCGGTATTGATCGGCGCCCAGGTCGCGCCGCCATCGGTCGTTTTATACATGCCGCTGACCGGGCTCTGCGGGCTCGTCCCCGTCGGTAGTGCCGCGACGTAGGTGCCTACGTAGGCGATATTCGAATTAGTCGGCGACAGCGCCACCGTCGTCGGCCGGATTAAGAAATACGACTCCGTTGTGGTTGGCCCGCTGCAGTAGTTCGGCGGGTCGGGATATGCGGGGCAGGTAGTAATCCGTGCGCTAACCGGGAAACCGCTGGTAGCGCCATCCAATGGGCTCCAGTTTGCACCGCCGTCGAGTGACTTTGCCAACTGAAAAGATTGCGTGGTCGCAGTCCTGCGTGTGCCGGGCACTGACACCAGATCGACGCTATTGATGCGTGCACCGTCTGACGCACTCCACAGCGTGCGCAGCGGGCCCGCGATGCATGGTCCCGAGACGGGCGGCGAGGTGCAGGAACGCGGATCAAGTGCGATTGCGCGCACCATACCAAGGTCGCTGTAGCTGGTAGCGCCGGATGGGGTCCGCGGTAGCCCGCCATCAATCACGCTCCAGTTCAGTCCACCATTCGTGCTTTTGAACAGTCCGGCATTGCGATAGCGGTCAATCGGATAGCCTGCGCGCGACGACAGTCCGGCGGCATAGAGCGTCGCCGCATTGATCGCTGGAAATGGCGGGGCGGCGCCGACACCTGCAGTTGTCGGGTCGAAAATCACGGCACGCAGGTTGCTCGCACGCAATCCGGTATTCAGCGGGCTCCAATTGGTTCCGGTATCAACCGAACGGTACAGCGCTGGTGAAGAATAGGAGGAATCTCCGAAGCCAGCGAAAATGTACTTCGACGCGCCGCCGGTACCGATCGTCAATGGATTCGGGTGCACCGCAAGCGCACGGATGTTGCTCGCACGAAGACCAATATGGCTGGTTGCCCAAGTCGCTCCGCCATCGATGCTGCGGAACAACCCGTCGCCGATCGTTGAAAGCCACATTGACGTTCCCGGTGCCGGGAATCCGGGGCTGAAGTTGAACATGAAAGGTTGCACGATCACGGGTCTGCCGGCGCCGTCGACATAGCTTGGATTCGATGTCAGCCCTGAGGTGATGGGTGTCGCCGTTGTGCCGCTGTCGTAGGACACCTGCGGCCCGTCCGACAACGATCCATCGGAGAAGAACACTGTCGCCGATTGAGTTGGATGAGCAAGAACTTGCCAGACGATCCGACTGGTTGCGGTCCAGGTGGCGCCTGAATCGATACTCTTGTGCAGCACATCGTCAATTGACGCATAGACGGTGCGATTCGGGGATGTGCCTGCACCGAAGCTGATATCCGTCGTATAGGTCGCATCGGGTCCAACCGGGGTCCAGACGTTGCCGCCGTCGATACTGCGAAAGAGCTTCGGACCAACAGTGCTTTCGTCACATTCGACGCCGACAATCCAGTGGTTCGGCGAGCCGGCTTCGACGGCAATACCGAAGAAGCCCGAGTTCGGTAGCCCCGTTCCGGGAGCCGAGAAAGAGACGCCGCCATCGGTCGTTCGGAGCAGAAGCGGGGAAGCTGTCGCTGCACAGCTTCCAAGCGAAACCGTCATCAAGAAGCTGCCGCTGCTGCCGGGTTCGTCGACCGCGTACGAGGGGTACTGACCGCTCGGAAGGACAAAGCCTGTTGGAACCCACGATTGCCCGTAGTCGGTGCTCTTGTACAGACGATTGCCAAAATCGAACACGTACAGGTGCCCTGGCGCTTCGGCATCGACGACCAACGGTGAGTTGGTCACGTCGACCAGACCGTCATTCGACGCGCTCCAAGTGATGCCGCCGTCCTCGGACCGGAAGAAGCCCCCCCGAGTCGTTGCGTACATCGTCGTCACGACATTGGGGTCGAAGCGAACTTCGTAGACGATACCGCCATCGGGGCCATTGCTGCTCCAGACGCCGTTACCTGCCGACGCTGTTGCGGCCATGGTCATCATGAAAACAGCGATCCATGCCGTGGGAATCGATCGAGTCATGGCGGTCACCATTTGCTTTGCATGTGAGGAGTACAGGGTACGCGCATTCGCGGCTGCTACGGTGTGGTCGTCATTGTGCGCAGCTCAACATGACTGTCGGCGCACTTTCGAGACTATCGGCGAATAGTCGATCATCGATGCAGGTCGGCGCACCGACGAAACGGATGGCATCGCTCTCCGGACGATAGCTCCCCGGTGCGCCGGCAACCAGCGCTGTGCGCCAGGTCGACGGCCCGACGCGCTGAACACCGGGCAGATCGTGCCAGCCGATACTGTCCTGCGCGCCAGCTTCCGCCGGTCCGAAATATCGGAAACGCCAGCCTGGCGCCGAAAAATCCTGACCATGGTAAGTGATGTCGACGAGCACGGTGGCGCAGTTGGCGATGTCGAACTGACAGGCAGGATACGGGTGAAGCAGGGTCTGGCCAGTGGCGAGATCGAGATCGATGGCGAGCTCCGTCGCAGAGATTGCGGTGACATCAACGGCCTGAGTGCACGCCGAAGGTGCCGGGCCGGTTCCCGAGACAATGGCGCTGGTGATCGCGGTTCCTCCGGTGGGGCTGCGAATCACGATGACCGACGTCCCGACATCCCGCTGCGCCGAATCCATCTGCCCATCGCCATTGCCATCGCCAAGGCCCGGGATGCCGCCGGGCACGTCCGGCGCCATGTCCTCGTCGTCGTCGGGAATGCCGTCGCCGTCCTGATCGGGCGAGCGGGTGATGCTGTGTACGCCGGTGTCGGTGCCGGCATGCAGTTGGTTCGGGTTGTTCGGATCGACGGCAACGGTGTAGGCCGATTCGGCCGGCAGACCGACGCTGATCGAGAGCCATTGGATCGATTGCGTGCCAGGGTTCCAGACGCCGCGATAGATCGCACCCGGATTCGCGCCATTGCCGCCCGCCGCCGCGTACAGAATGTCCGGGTTCTGCGGATCAAACGCGAGGTCGTGCAATTCCAGACTGGCGGCGATGCCGTTGTCGAAGGTGGACCAGGTATCACCGCCGTCGCTGCTGCGCAGAATGGTCGAGCTACCAGTTGAATACAGGTCGCGCAGCGCCAGCCACAAGACGTTGCCATCACGCGGGTCGATCAGCAGATCGACGACATCGCGCGAGGCATTTGGATACACGGTAGCGTTCACCTTGGGCGGCAGGCCGGCCACGCGCGTCCAGTTCGCGCCGCCGTCGATACTGCGAAATAGTCCGCTTTCGCGCGTCGTGTCGAGCAGGATGCCATCGCTGAAATTGAGGTCGTAGAACTCGGCTTCGGTGCCGACGTAGAGCCGCTGCGGATTCACCGGGTCGACGGCGACCACGGTGGCCGTCACCCGCTGCAGCAGTTCGTTGACGCGAAAGTTACTGCGTGGGAATCCCGGATTGACGCTCAGGTCGGCCCAGTTCGTGCCGCGATCATCACTGCGCAAGACGCGGTGGGTTTCGTCGGCGACGTTTTGATCGTTGGGCGCGCGGCCGTGCCCGACCGCGTAGACGCGTTGCAAGGGTCCGTTCGACGGCGTGCACGGCGGCGACGTACAGGAGTTTGGATCAAGCGCCAGCGCGCGCACCGCACCGAGATAGCTGTTCGAGATCGGCAAGGCGCCATCAAGCGTTAGCCAGTTCGCGCCACCGTCGTCGCTGCGGTACAGACCGAAATTCAAATAGCCCGTGTTGCCGCTGGCTGCGGCGTGGCCGCCAGCAAAGATCGTGGTGGTGGCGAGCGTGGCCACTGTGGTCGGGTCGATGACCAGGGCGGCGATGTCCGCAGCGCGCAGGGTATTGTTCGCCGCGCTCCAGGTGGTTCCGCCGTCGGTCGATGTATGCAGGGCCGGGGAGGACACGGCAAAGCTGGTTTGTCCGGCCCACAGTTTCTGGCTCACGCCGGCGTTGACGATCGCGGGATGAATGGCGAGTGCGTGGATCACGGCGGCGGCAGGTGCGGCGACCACGGGCGTCCAGTGGGTTCCGCCTGCATCCAGGGTGTAGAGGCCCGAGCCGGTGGTGGATGCGAATAGTGTCGGTGTGGCACCGCCGCGCCAAACCAGATGGCGAGCGCCGGCCGGCACGGATTCGCCCGCAGCGGTGTAGGAAGGATTCGGCGTCAGGCCGTCGAACACGGCGGTCGGCGTGTATAGCGAACCGTTGACATCAATGCGATACACACCCTCGCTGCTGGCGATCCAGGCGCGGTCGGCAACGGTGGCATCAGCGGTCACCGAGATCCCGGCGATACCGACCGGATTCCAGGAGGCACCGGCATCGTTGCTGTGGAACACGTCGTAGCTGCCGACCACCACCCAGATATCGCCATCGATGCCGAAGGACAGCCGATCAACGCTGCCGATCGCCGAGAGCGTCATCGCGGTAAAGGTCAGGCCACTATCGTTACTGACATACAGTGGCTGGTTACCGACGCCGCCGGTCACCAGTCCAACCAATACGCGCGACGGGTTGGCCGGATCAAACAGCATCGAGGTCACCGCGATGTCGTCGGGAAGGCCGTCGCCAATGTGCGTGTAGCTCAAACCGCAGGTGTTGCTGCGATACAACATTGCGCCGTTGCCGCTGCCGCTGGTGGCGGTGCCGAGCAGCAAGGCGCAGGGTTGGCCGGCACCGGGGACATCGACCATTGCGGTCGGGTGAATATCGCTGACAACGACGCCGCTGCCCATCCGCTCCGCGGCACCAACGCCAGTCGGGGAACCGGGCAGGATCGCCCAAGTCGTGCCGCTGTCGTCGCTGCGATAGATGCGGCCCCAGGAATCGAAGGTGTACAGCCGGGTCGGTTGCTCGGCGTCGAGCATCAACGGCAAGGCGTAGACGGTGTCGGCGACGATGCCGGAATCGGCTGCGGTCCAAGTCATGCCACCATCGATCGAGCGGAACACGCCGCCGGGGGTGGTGGCATAGGCCTTGTTGGGCGTGGTCGGGTCGAACACGATTTCCTGCGCGTGTCCGCCGAGCGGTCCGCTGGTGGTCCATTCGGCGTCGCCGGCGTGAACCAGTGCGCTCAGCAGCAGTGCACCCATTCCAGCAAGTCGAATCGTTCGCATCGGCCGAACTCCCAAGCGGACATTGATCTTAGCGCGCCGTCCGCAGGATGTTGTGATACGCCATTTCACATTTGTTTCTGGGTGAGTTAGTCGATATCTGGCGCGGTGCTTGCTTCCACTGGTCTAGAGTGCAGTTTGTGATGGACCGCACGTTACGCAATACTGCCCGTCAGCCGTTTTTTCTTGCAGGGACGTCCATGTTCGCGATTTCGAATCCGCACTTCTATCCGGTCGACCGGCGCCCTTCGGGAGTTCTTATGCAGCACACACACCGTCATCCACGCCGCCTGTGGTCGATCCTGCTGACCTTCGTCGCGCTGCTCGGCGCCGGCGGCATGGCGCAGGCGCAGGTGGTGTACACCTATGATGCGGCACCCGTGATCAGCATTCCGGAAGATGGCGGCCAAGCCAATTGCCGCGCTCCGTCGGGTTTGACTCGTTCAGTCGACATCCCCTTCACTGTGACCGACACATTCACGGTCGGCGACGTCGCTTTGGGCGTCGACATTAGCCACAATCGTCGTGGTCAGATTCAGATACAGATTGATCCGCCGGGGGCGACCGGATTCACCACCGTACTCCCGACCAGCACCGACACGGACGACAACTATCGCATCATGTTGTCGAGTAATACCGAGGGCTTGGCCGACGACGGTGACGATGACGTTGCCGGTGCGGCGGTACGTTACCGCCGATTGGTGACCAGGTCGGGAACCGGATTGACGGGCGGAGCGGCGAATGGGACATGGACCGTTCGTGTCTGCGACTTAGATAATCAGGGTAATCTGGGAACGCTGAACAGCGTGCGCTTGGTATTGCGCAACAATGCCGGCACGGCCGCTGCGTCTTGTGGCACGAAATCGACCTATAACTGGGGCACGAACGGCAACGAGAACGCGTTTTCCAGCGCAACAATCAAAGGCATCACATTTTCCGAAGCGTCGAACAGTAACAATCCGATCGACGACAGCGTAAACGGGCTGAGAAGCTTTACGACCCGTACAGAGGAGCGTGGGGCGGACGATGATGGCCACTACGCATTCTGGTTTGATCTCACTGGTGACCCCGAGCCGACGGGTGTCGAATGGACCGTTTTCAATTTCGCTGTTCCGGTGCACGGGCTTTCCTTTAGTACGCTCGACATTGACCTTTCAAATTTTGAAGACTACGTCCGCGTCGAGGGTTTCGCGGATACCGGCCTAACCACGCAAGTGCCGCGACAGGCCGTCAATCAGAACGCCCAGCTCAGCTATGCCGGTGACTGGATCGAGGCAGATTCTTTGGCTGACGAACCTACAACCGACGGCAACACGCTATGGACCTTCACGCAGCCGGTTAGTGCGTTGCGCGTGACTTATGCCGCTGGTGATCAACCGGATGATGACCCGTCAAATCAGGCCATCGGCATCGGCGACATGAGCTATTGCGCCTTCGATTTTGGCGACGCACCAGACAGCTACAACACCGACTACGCCGGAACCCTCGGGCCGCACCACATCATGGGGGCGCGTTCGGTCTACATGGGCACCATCCCCGATGGTGAGACCGATGCCGTGCCGGGCGGGTTGGCCGATAGTGACGGCGCAGATGAGAACGGTTCGCTGACCTTGCCGACCAAGGTCGGTGCGCATTTCGAATGCGCTCGAGACGATGTCGCTGGGAACTATGTAACCGCCGTCGGCGAGTTCTGCGTCACCGTCAATGTGACCAACGCTTCGGGCAGCGGCGCACAATTGGTCGGCTGGCTCGATGCCAATGGCAACGGCAACTTCAACGACGCCAACGAGCGCAGCATCCCGCGCCTGGGTGGATACACATCGGGGAACTCCGGCGACGCCACCTTCACCACCGCCAACGTGCCCACCGGAACCAGCAGTCGGAGGCGCGTGCTGGTCTGGTCGGGCTTGACGGGTACCGTCACCATGGCCGAAACCTACCTGCGCCTGCGCATCACTACTGATGCGTCGTTCATGTCGGACGCCTCACCGCAGCCGAATGGCCTGGCCAGCGACGGCGAAGTGGAAGATCACCGGTTGCCCCCAAATACCCTGCCGGTGACCTTGGCGTCGGTCCAATCGACGGTGACCTCGGGCGGCTTGGACCTGCGCTTCAGCACCGCCTCGGAAACCGACAATGTCGGCTTCACCATCGAAGAAAAGACCGGCGAACGCTGGCAGGTGCTGCACGATCTGGTCGCCAGTGCGGCGTCCAACTCGGCCGAACCCCAGGCCTACAGCGTTCGACTGTCGACGCTGCCCGCCAGTGGCGCGTTCTACATCGTCGACCACGACGCTCGTGGCCGTCGCCAGGAACACGGGCCGTTTGCCGTCGGTGCCCGCGTCGGACAGGACCTGAGCGCCGACCGCTTCAACTGGTCGGCCACCGCGCGTGCGGTGGAACAGGCGCGCACGATGGGCACGGTCAGCAATGCCGGCAAATTGTGGGTCAGCGAACCCGGGTTCCACCGCGTGACCGCCGCACAACTGGCGACGGCCGGCGTGCAACTGGTCGGCGTGCCAGTCGAGCAGATCGCGGTGACGTTCCGTGGCCAAGGGGTGCCGCGCCGCGTCATGCCGGATACCGGAACGTTTGCTGCCGGTTCCTACATCGATTTCCCGGCCTCGGCAGCGACTTCGCTGTACACCCGCGAATTCCCCTACATCGTCCGTGGCGATGGCGTCGGCGTGATCGTCATCGATCGCAACGAGCGTGCCGCCAATGCCGAGGAAAGTGCCTGGTACTGGGCCGAGTCGACGTTTGCGCCGGATCTGATCTACAACCATTCCTCGCCGACCGCCGATCCGTGGTTTGCGGTCTCGCTGCTGGGTCGTCCGGGCTTGCCCGTCAGCCATGCGCAGGCGCTGGGCGTCACCGCCGTGGCCGCTGATAGCGGTGAGTTTTCCGAGTTGTCGGTCGATCTGGCCGGCGTCACCAACTGGGACGGCGGCGAAGCCGATCATCATGTCCAGCTTCAGGTCAACGGTCAGACGGTGGCGGACGAGCGCTTCGATGGCGCGGTCGCGAACCGGTTCCTGGCGCGTATGCCGCTGTTTGCCGACGGCAATCTCGATGTCAGCGTGGTCGTGCCCGGCGATACCGGTTTCGCCTTCGACCTGAATCACCTCGATGCCATGCGCTTGCGTTACCCGCGCCAGGCGCACGCTGATGGCGAACGTCTGTGGATCGACGCATTGCAAAGCAGCACAGCGTTCTTCAGCGAAGGCGCCGGCGATGGATTCAGCGATGCCCATCTGGTTTCAGGCTTCGAAGGGCCAGACCAGGTAATCGGCTTCCGCGTCGACGGTCTGGCGGACGGCGAAGTCTTCGCCTATGTCGGGCGCGGTGACGATTGGGATTGGTTGCCACAGGTCGCCAGTGCCAGCGACGGTTCCGCTTTGGTGCCGTCGGACACCGGTTCGTCGTATTGGGTGTCGAACACCTCGGGCCTGCATGTGCCGCGAGTCGAGTCGCTGGCGGACGCCGCCGCGCTGATTTCCGGTCAGGCCGACTATTTGATCATCAGCCCGCCGGTGTTCCTCGATGAACTGCAATCACTCGTCAATTTGCAGCAGTCGCGTGGCTTGACGACGCGCGTCGTCAACTTGCAGACGATCTACGACCAGTACAACCATTCCGTGCCGGAAGCGGTGGCGATCCAACGCTATCTCGATGCCGCGGTGCCGGCGCTGGGCGTGCATTACGTGTTGCTGGTCGGTGGTGATACCTACGACTACAAGAATTTCCTGGGAACAGGTTCGATTTCGTTGCTGCCGACGCAGTACACGAAGGTCGGCGACATCATCACCTTCGCTCCGGTCGATGCACTGTATGCCGATGCCGATCGCGACGGCGCGCCGGAATTTGCGCTCGGTCGCTTGCCGGTGCGCTCGCTTGCGGAATTGCAGGCGTCGCTGGCCAAGCTGGCGGCGGTCAATGGCCCGGTCACGAACCGCAAGCTGATGATGGTCGCGCAATTGGCGGATGACGAGGCCGACTACGACAGCATCAGTGATGCGTTTGCCGCGCAGTTGACGGATCCCTGGACGACCACGCGTGCCTATGCCGACGTCATCGGCGTGCCGGCGACGCGCTCGTCGTTGCTGGGTGCGCTCAATTCGGACTACAACCTGTTGACCTTCGTCGGCCATTCGGCTTCGGTGCAATGGAGTTTCGATCCGATCCTGACCTCGGCCGACATCGCCAACACCACCGGATCGCCTGTCGATCTGGTCGTGCAGTGGGGCTGCTGGAACAGCTATTTCGTGTCGCCATCGGCCAATACCCTGGCGCACAAGTTCCTGAATACGGCCAGCCATGGCGCCAGTGCCGTGATCGGCGTGACCAGCCTCACCGAAGTGAGTTCGCATGAAGCGCTGGGTGCGTATCTCTATCCAGAACTGGTCGCCGGGACCCGCATCGGCGATGCCTTCCGGCTCGCGAAAATGCAATTGGCTGCGGCCGAAGGCAGCACTTACCTCGACATCCTTCTGACCGCGACCTTGCTCGGTGATCCGGCCCAGCCGGTTCGCTGATCGCGTTTGAAAACAAGCGGGCCGCGTCTGCGTGACGCGGCCCGTTTTGTTTGCGGAAGGGCGTGATTGCGTGCGCGGATCAGAGGTTTTGGTAGTTCGGCCCCGAGCCACCTTCCGGCGTCACCCAGTTGATGATCTGGTACGGGTCCTTGATGTCGCAGGTTTTGCAATGCACGCAGTTGGCGGCGTTGATCTGCAGCCGCTGGCCAGCGGCGTCCTCGACCATTTCGTAGACACCGACCGGACAGAACTTCGTGCACGGGTTGCCGAATTCTTCGGCGCATCGAGTGATGCAGATCTGCGGATCGCTGATCTGCAAATGCACCGGCTGGTCCTCGTCGTACTCGGTCGCGGCGAAGTAGACCGAGGCCAGGCGGTCGCGCGGCGGCAGTGACCGTTCGACCCACTGCCGATCAATCGTGCCGACCTCGTTCAAACGTTGCATTTGCGCATGATCGGCATGGTTGCGCAGCGTCCACGGCGAATAACCCGCCGTCACCGTTTCCCAACCGGCGTTGATCATGCCCAGCCACAGACCAGCGTGGAAACCCGGTTTGATGTTGCGGACCTTTTTGAGTTCGCTGACGATCGGCGAGGCGCGCAGTGCTGTGTCGAAGCCGGCGACGCTGTTGGTCCGTGCGATGTGTTCGGCGGCGAGAATGCCACCGCGCATGGCTTGATGGGTGCCCTTGATTTTCGGCAAGTTGAGCGTGCCGGCGTTGTCACCGATCAGGATGGCGCCTGGCATCTCGACTTGCGGTAGCGACTGGTAACCACCCGCCGCAATGGCGCGTGCGCCGCCCGACAGGATGGTGCCGCCTTCCAGCATCGGTTTGATCAGCGGATGGTGCTTGAGTTGCTGGAACAACTCGAACGGCATCAGCTTCGGGTCCTGGTAGTCGAGACCACAGACATAGCCGACGGCGATACGATCTTGGTCGAGGTGATAGATGAAACTGCCGCCATAAGTGGCGTTGTCTGCCGGCCAGCCAACGGTGTGGATGACGCGCCCCGGTGTTGCCCGGCCCGCCGGCACTTGCCACAGTTCCTTCATGCCGACCGAATAGGTTTGCGGGTCGCTGTATTGGTCGAGCGCGTAGCGTTTGATCAACTGCTTGCCGAGATGGCCGCGCGCGCCTTCGGCGAGCACGGTGATCGCGGCATGGATATCGACGCCCTGGGCGTAGCTCGGCTTGTGCGATCCATCCTTGGCCACACCCATGTCGCCGATGCGCAC
>Ga0073899_10001080_pt1 | contig 25117 bp, 15 predicted proteins | sample KloWWTmetaKNB5Ph_FD_88975 | JGI IMG/M metagenome (GOLD analysis project Ga0073899, IMG submission 88975) | Active sludge microbial communities from Klosterneuburg, Austria, studying microevolution and ecology of nitrifiers - Klosterneuburg... | ecosystem: Engineered > WWTP > Aerobic digester >... | reverse complement strand
CGCACCATGGTCAGCGTGACGCTGACCGGGCTCGGCGCCTGGCGCCAGTGCGCGCCGCGGTCGTCGCTGAGCGCAATCACGCCGCGTTCGCCAACGGCCACGATGCGTTCGCCGGCCTGCGCCGCAGCCAGCAGCACGGCACGGCCGGGCTCGCGCACGGCCAGAGCCGGGCGCTGCAGCGCCTCGGTCACCGGCGCGGCATGGCAGGCCAGGCACGCGGCCAGGCCGAACAGGATGACGAAGGGTCGCGGCATCACGGCCTCAGCGCACGCCTTGCGCGGCCAGCCCGTCGCCGGTGAAGGTCTCGGTCGGCCAGCGCTTGCTGGGGCGGTGGTGGAAGGACTTGTCGTTGAGCACGTTGGCCACGTAGGCCTGGCCCGACAGCAGGTCGTAGAAGCCGAAGGTCTGCTGCACCGTGCCGGGGAAGTCGGGCATCACGTAGTTGAAGACCCACAGCGTCTTCCAGAGCTGGCCGTTGGCGTCCCAGCGGTCGCCAAGAACGGCCAGCCAGGTGTCCTCGTCCAGGTAGTAGGTGCTCTTCGGCGCCTGGTGGCGCTGGCCGGCGGCCAGGCTGGCCTCGACCACCCACACGCGGTGCAGCTCCCAGCGCACGTGGTCGGGGTTGAGGTGCTGGCCCTTGATGATCTCGGCGTCGCGGGCCTGCAGGAAGCGGTTCTGGTTGTAGGGCACGAGCAGTTCCTTCTTGCCCACCAGCTTCCAGTCGAAGCGGTCGGTGCGGCCCGAGAAGACGCTCAGTTCGTCGAAGGACATCAGCCCGGCCGTGGCCGGCGTCGGCGTGTCGCAGCAGGCGTTCGGCAGCTTGCGCACGCGGCGTTGGCCGGTCAGGTAGACATAGGACTGCGACTTCTCCTCGTCGACATGCTGGCGGCCGACGATCATCTCGCCGGCCCGGATGGGCGGCCCGACGTTCAGCAGGTTGACCTCCCAGTGCACGCCCTCGAAGCTGTCGACCGAGCCGTCGTCGAAGTAGTACGGCATGCGCTGGCGGATGCGGCCGTCGGTGGTGAGCACCACCTGGCCGTTGGCGGTGATCTGGTACTGGTTGAAGTCGGCCTCCCAGGCAGAGCCGCGCCAGGACAGCTTGTGGTTCCAGATCGCCTCGAGACCGCTCTTCGGGATAGGGAACGGAGTGCCGCCATAGGCGCCGACCAGCTTGTGGCCGTCGAGCTTGGCGCGCAGCGCATTCTTCGCCGTGTTGTCGTACACCCACTGCGGCGCCACGGCGGTGCGGCGCGTCGGGTAGACGTCGAGCCGGAAGCTATCCGGGTATTTCTTCAACAGTGCCTTGACGCCGTCGCTGAGCTTGCCGGCGTGCTGGTCCACGTTCTTCGCCGTCACCGAATACAGCGGCTTGTCGTCCTTGAACGGGTCGCCGCGACGTCCACCCGGCTTGTCGCCGGGGATCGGCGTGCTGTAGCCGCCGGTCCAGGCGGGGATGCTGCCGTCCTTGTTGCCGGCCTTCTCGGCGCCGAAGGGCGTGAGCTCGGTCTTCAGCTTGGCGGCCTCTTCGGGCGTGACGGCGGCGTGTGCCGAAGCCATGCCGAGCAGCGCGGCCAGCAAGGCCGCGGCGGTGCGATGGAGTCTGGGATGCATGCTTCTTGTCTCCTGGATCAGAAGGTGGTGCGCAGCGACAGCGTCAGGGTGTCGCGGTCCTTGAGCGCCTGCTTGAACTGCGCGTTGCTGGCGTTGTCCAGCGTCGGCCCCTCGTCGCCGAGGTAGGTCACGTAGTTCAGGGTGGCGACCCAGCGGCCGAGGTACAGCGCCGACAGGCCGACGTTGACGTCGCCGCCCTTGTCGACGCCGAAGGCCGGCCCCACCGCCGACGACTTGCCCCAGGCGTAGCCCAGCCCGACGCTGGGCGTGAGGTCCAGCCCCGGCAGCGCCTGGCGGTAGCTGGGCGCATAGACCATGCGCAACGCCGTTGCCGATTTGTCGGCGTTCGGGTTGAGCATCTTTTCGTTGGCCGTGACCTTGACGCGGGTATTCCAGGCGATCTCGCCGATGAAGCTGGCCTCGCGCGAGAGGAAGCTCGGCCCCAGGCTGGCCAGCCACGAGAACTGCGCATGCGCCGTCTCGCCGACCGCGTAGCCCGGGTTGTCGTTGTTGTCGTAGGTCACGCCGACCCCGATGGCCGGAATGATGGCCTGGCCGGAACTGGCCAGCGGTGTGTCCCAGCGGTACGAAACTTCGCCAGCCAGGCTCCACTCGTCGATACTCTTCGCGAAGCTGGCGCCGAACGCGGTGATGCCCTCGTGGTAGACCCAGCGGTAACTGTCGGCCTTCAATGCCGGCGGAAAGCCCGACAAGGTCGTCCAGTTGTTGCTGGGTCCGGTGGCGTGGTAGCGGATGGCGTAGAAGCCGATGTCGGTTTCGATGGCGGCCACGTTCCAGCGCAGTTGCACGCCGCCCTGCCCCGTGTCCTTGGCTTCCAGATCGGGCTGGCGCAGGAAGGTGCCGGTCGGGCCGGCATTGATGCGCTCGGCGCCCGGGCCCAAGGCGTCGCTGCTCGACAGGTAGGCGCCAGACGGCATCAGCCGGGTCTTCTCCCACTCGTAGCCGATGTAGGCGCCCAGCGTCACCGCGTCGCTGAGCTGCAGCGTGCCCGAGAGCTTGCCGATCGGGCGCGCCACCTCCTTGAATTGCGCATTGGGCACCGACAACAGCTTGACCAGGTCCAGCGGCGCCTGGCCGCCGGCGATGCCGTTGCTGCCGAAGAACAGGCTCTCGCCCCACAGCAGCGTGTGCCGGCCGAGGCGCGCCGACAGCACCTGGCCGCCGAGGTCGAAACGGCCGTAGACGAAGGCGTCCAGAACTTCGGCGTCGCGGCCCATGACCTGGCGCGTGTCGTCGGGAAACTCCGACGCCGGGCTGTGATTCGAGGTCAGCGTGGTGTTGCTGGTGGGGCGGTTGTAGACCACGTCGTACCAGGCCGCGGCGCTGAGGCGGGCGCCCAGGTTGCGCCACGACAGGTCGGCTTCGCTGAACAGGTCGAAGCGGCTGGAGACCAGGCCCTTGTCGAAATTGTTGTTGCCGTCGTCCTGGTTGATATTGTTCGGCCCGACCACGCCCGTGGGGCCGAACTTCGTCTGCGACAGGCCTGGCGAGCGGTCATCGAGGCGGAAGCCGGCGCTGTACTTGACCGTGTTGTCCCAGCGCAGCGTCAGCTCGGGATTGCCGGTATCGATCTCGAAGGCCTGGGCGCTGCAGGCCGCCATCGCGGCCAGCGCCAGGACGGCCGGACGGGGACCGCGTGGGATGCTCGGGTTGTGTTTCATGGGTCTCCTCTCGTGGTGATCGGTGGGTGCGCTTGGCAGGGGTCGTCAGGCCGGCCGCGCCACCAGCTGGGCGAGTTGCGCCGCCAAGGCCGGCAGATCGGTTGCGGCCTCGGGACGCAGATCCCACCTGGCCGCCTGGGTGGCGACGGCATGGACCTGCCGCGCACGCTCGCCGCGGCGTGCCATGAAGGCCTGCAGCAACTCGTCGCGCGAAAGCTGCAGGCGAAGCAGGTCGCCCAGGACGACGGCGTCCTCGACGGCTTGCGCTGCGGCTTGTCCGAAATGCGGCGGCAGCACATGCGCGCTGTGGCCGATGCGCAAAACACCTTGCTCGTGCCAGGGCCCTTCGAGCAGGCCGCTGCGCACCGGGCGCACCAGCGCCTGCGTGCCGTCCTTCCACAGCGCACCCAGCGACTGCAGCAGCCGGCCCTGGCCGGCCAGGGTCGCTCGCATCGCCGCCGCCGTGGACGAAGCGCCCAGGGGTTGCAGTACCGCGATGCCGGCACGGCGCGCATCCACCGGCACCACCATGGCCTTGGTCGAACCGGTGCCCAGCAGCCACAGGGTTCGCTCCAGCATCGGCGGGCGCGGCAGCAGCGCATGGCACCACTGCTGCGGCAGTTCATCGAGCGCCATCGGGCGCGCGGGCCACGAAGCCAGCGCCGGCAGCCGGGAGCCGCTGGCCACCAGCGCCAGGTCGACGCCGTGTCGTTGGCCGTCGGCGGTGACGATGGCTTCGCCCGCGGCCACATCCGTCACCGCGCAGCCCACGTGCAGCCGCGCGCCGTGCGCCACGGCGGCATCACGCAGCAGGCCGAGCAGGTCGCCGTAGACCATGCCCAGGCAGGCGGGAAACGGCGCACCGGAAAGTCGCGGTGTGGCGATCTCGTGCAGCAGGCGGCCGTCGCCGTCGAGCACAGCCAGGCCGTGGTACGGGAAGCCGCGGCGCACGCAGGCTTCGCCGACGCCGAGTGCCGCCAGGTCGCGCAGCAGGTTGGGCACGACGTCGATATGCGCCTGCGGCGCGAACGGCACCGGCACGGCTTCGAACACGTCGACGCGCAGGCCTGCGGCGGCCGCCGCCAAGGCCGCCGCCAGGCCCGCCAGACCGGCGCCGACCACGCCCACATGCCCGATGGCGGCCATCGCCATCACGCCTGCAAAGCCGGTGCGGGAAAGGCAGGCATGAGTTCGCCTGCCGCCTGGCCAAACGCCATTCGTCGTCTCCTGTCGTCGCTTGGGCACCCCGCCTTGGGGTGGCTTCGAGGGGCCTGGCTGACCCAGGGGCACCTCGCGGGGAATCGGGTTAGCGAGAGATTACGGAGATCGACGCCTCATGAAAAATGGCTTGTTTCCATTCGACGAATCGACCGCGTGAATGGTTTTCGGGTTAACCCGGAATAGGACAAGACCGACATGCGCTTCAACCGACTCGACCTCAACCTTCTGGTGGCGCTGGATGCCTTGCTCACCGAACGCAGCATCACGAAGGCGTCGGAGCGACTGAACCTGAGCCAGTCGGCCACCAGCAATGCGCTGGCACGGCTGCGCGAATATTTCGACGACGAGTTGCTGGTGCAGGTCGGGCGGCGCATGGAACCGACACCGCGCGCGGAAGGGCTACGGGATGCAGTGCGCGACGTGCTCGTGCGCGTGGACGCCACGATCGCGATCCAGCCCGAGTTCGACCCCTCCAAGTCCGACCGCATCTTCCGCATCTTCGTTTCCGACTACACGCAGATGGTGTTCGCCCCGCACCTGCTGGCGCTGGCCCACGAGGAGCGCTGCGCGGCCCGCTTCGAATTCCTGCCGCAGGTGAGCCACCCGGAGCGCAGCCTGGAGCGCGGCGAGGCCGACCTGCTCATCATTCCGCGCGGCTTTCTCTCGCCGGAGCACCCCGAGGAGACGCTGTACAGCGAGGAATTCGTCTGCGTGGTGTGGCGCCACGGCAGCCTGGCGCAGGGCGAGCTGAGCTTCGAACGCTACCTGGCGGCCGGACATGTGGTGATGCAGCCGCAGGGCGGTGGCGGCGGCGACTCGTTCGAGGCCTGGTTCGTCAAGCGCTATGGCGTGACGCGCCGCGTGGCGGTGACGAGCTACGGCTTCTCGGCGCTGCCGGCAATGGTGGTCGGCACGGAATTCATCGCCACCGTGCATGCGCGGCTGGCCCATGCGCTGCAGCCGGCGTTGCCGATCGAACTGCGCCAGCCGCCGCTGCCCATCACGGCCATGGAGCAGGGCCTGCAATGGCACAAGTACCGCACGCAGGACCCGGGGCTGGTGTGGCTGCGCGGGCTGTTGCGGCGGGCGGTGGCTCGCATGGACGCCACGCCGGCCTGACGGCAGCCCGGTAGGGCCGGGTTGGCGACATTGACGGTATCGATCGACTGGTTTCGCGACCCCATGACGGTAGTCGCGATCCAAGTGATCGGTATCACGACTTCTGCCGCCGTCCCCTCGCAAAAAAAGTGGCGCGCGTCAGTGGTAGTCGTCTTCGAGCTGGTGGCGCACGGCGAGAACGGCGACGTTGGTCTCGTCCTCGATCTCGAACAACGCGACATAGCCCGATCGACCGAATGGAATGATCAGTTCCCGCAGGAACGGGCTCTGCCCGGCCTTTCGGCACGTGAACGGCGACGTCTTCAGCGTCGCGATGCCGGACCGCAAGGCCGCGATGGCTTGGTTCGGCAAGGTGAGGTCGCCGCCGTCGCGGCAAAGCTCACGCTCCAGCAGGAAGTCGAAGAGCCGATCCAGGCCCGCCTCCGCGTCCCGGGTCAGCCGAACCTTGAACGTCACTTGCCCTTCTTCGCCAGGCGCGTGCGCGCGGCGTCGAGCTTGCGTTGCAGGCCATCGATAACCACGTCGGCATCGACGTAGTCACCCGTGCGCCGAGCCTCGTCGCGCGAGCGTAGTCCGCGCGCGAGGAACTCGGCTTGCACGCGGCGGCGTTCGACACTGGAACGCACTGAGGCCTCGACGAATTGGGAGAGCGTCTCGCCGTCGGCCAGCACTGCCTCCACCTCGGCGCGGAAGTCGGGCTCAACGCGGATTGACGGGATGGTGGTCGTCTTCATCGTTCCAGTGTATCGCAAGTGCGCCACATCACGCAGGAGCCTGCGGTATCGAGTCACGGGAGGCGGCGGAGTTCCCGCCACACGAACTCGTGCACCTGGTCCCGGGCCAGCCTTCTGAATCGGCTTCGTCACAAGCGAACGTCAGCGACCAAGAAGGGCTGGCATCGAACGCCTTGAGCCATTGTCCCGCCGCACTTCTTTGCCCGATTTCTTTACCGTCACACCGCCGCATGAGCGTTGCGGCTGAAAGTCTCCCTCGAGATCCATCGACTTGCACCGCTCTCGGCGAACGGTCCGGCAGTGTCAGATCGCCCTGCAGCCAAGAACGGCACGCGGCCGCTCTGCCCCAATGCACAGCATTGACTCTTCTGCGGAACAGGCGAGCACCCTGTCTCAAGCGGCCGCCAGGATCCGAAACTCGGTCGCCTTGACGACCGGCCGGATATGGGTCTTCTCGCGTTTCAGATCCACCAGCCCGTAGCGCGACATCGTCTTCAAGGTGCGCGACAGATTGCCCGGTTGCCGACCCGTGGCCTTGGCCAGCACCGCGATGGAATCGGGGTTGCTCTCGCGGATCACCTTGAGCAGCGCGCGGTTCTGATCGCTCAGCACTTCGGCCACTGACTTCATCGAGGTGAACCAGATCTTGGGCTCGCCCGGCTTGGGCTTGTACTGGCCTTTGGCGATGGCAATCACCCTTGCCCGGATTTGCTCCTGGGGCATCACGCCGATGACGATGGTCTTCATTGCTGAGCTTCCTTGATCACGCGATCCACTTCTGCGAAGAAGTCTTCCAACAACCGATGCGCCGACTCGAACGCGTAGGGCACGCCTTTGTCGCTCGAAGTCCGGTGACGGTGGTCGTAGGGCAGGCGCTGCCCGGCGAACTTGAACTTCTTCGGCGGTTTCACCGCATGTGCGTTGTCGTAGCCCAGGACTCGGGCGCCGTACTTGTCGTGCAGCGTCAGGCTGTACCTGATGCCGTGGTGAACATGCTCCGACGCCGGGATCCGCCGCGCCTCGATCTTGATCCAGTAGCCGCCCTCTTGCTCCAGGATGCTGCCGTCCAGATCAAGGAGCGTGTCGAGGCCAGCGTCGGGACCGTTCATCGATTGTGGACTATATCATCTGCTGATAACCAATGCGAACCCCCGTTCCGCTTCCCAAACTGAATGTCGGCAGTGGGCCGTACAGCCGCCCGCCACCGACTGCCGCTGACAGGCCGTCCGCATCCCATCGGCGGCATCGGCCCAGTCAAGCTCAGCGCCACCAAGTCGTCTCCCGCACGGCGCTGCGCTGGCGCACCGGTTCAAGAGATTTCGGATATCAGCGCAACGGACACGTAGCTGCGCATCGCTCAGGCAGCTGACAGGCGGCTCAGCAGCGGCTGCCCTCCGTTGCTGCCGGTCTCCGAACTCACGCTCACCGACATCAAGCGGTCGAAGGTTCCGCTCGTTGCGATCAGCCGACCAGAGCGACGTGTGGTCATCGGGCGCAATGACCGGCGCAGGATCGATTGCGACCTTATATTCTCTGGCCTGCTCAAGCGGTGCCTGCGCGCCGCCCACGCCCCGAGCCCACTGTGCGAGACACCTGAGATGAGAGCTGCCACGACCGGCCTGCTGGCCCTGTCCGCCACCTTCGCCGGCTGCGCCGCGCTCGGCCCCGCGCCGATCTCGCCCACGCCGTCCATCCTTGTCGACCTCGATCCGGCGAGCGTCGATCGCACGGTGATCGTCGAGAGCATCACCGCCGACCGCAATGGCCTGCTCTACCTGCCCGACCGCGTCAGCGGCAACATTCTGCGCATCGACCCAAAGTCGCCCAAGCCGGTGGTGGTGGCGCGCATCGAGCCGCGCCAGGTCAACGGCCAGACGGTGGCGGCCAACGGCGGCAGCCTGGCCTTCAACGCCCAGGGTGACCTGCTGATCGCCGCCAGCGCCTTCAACGAGGTGGTGAGCGTGCGCGCCGCAGACCTGGACCCCGCCAAGCCTGGCGTCGCCAGCACCTTTGCCACCGGCACCCAAGGCGCCAACGGGCTGGCCATCGACCGCTCCGGCACCGTGTACGTGTCCGGTGGCGCCAATGGCACCGTGTACCGCGTGCCCGCCGCCGGCGGCGCGGCGCAGCCGGCGGCGCAGATCGAGCGCTTCACGCGCACGCTGCCCGACGGCCGTACGCAGCAGGCCATCGTCGCCAACGGGCTGGCCTTCGACGCGAGCGGCGCGCTGCTCGTAGCCGACACGGCGCGCGGCGCACTGTGGAAGGTGGCGCTGGGCGCCGACGGCACGGGGGCCAAGCCGGTGCTCGTGGCGCAAAACGCCTTGCTCGAGGGCGCCGACGGCCTCGCCGTCGACCGCCGCGGCGACGTCTGGGTGGCCGTCAACGAGCTGAACGCCATCGTCAAGGTGACGCCGGCCGGCCAGGTGCAGCAGGTCGCGCGCAATGACGTCGCTGGTCCGCTGGAGTTCCCGTCGGGGCTGGTCTTCGTCGGCGACGCCGCCTACGTCTCGAACTTCGATACGCCGCGTCGCCACAACTTGGACGCCGGCGCGAACACCGCTCGCGGCGGCATCGGGGCGTCGGTCGCCCGCATCGGCCGCTGACCGACACGGGCCGGCTTCGGCCCCTCGAGCCCACGACATAGGCTCACGGGCCACGGGCCACGGGCTCACGGGCCTGCCGGGTCTGCTGAGCCAGCAATGCGCCTGGGAACAGACACCAACGGGCGGCACATCATCACGCAACGGCCCGCCCCCTGGCCTGGCTACGGAGGATCGGAGGGCGTTTGAAATCCCTACGCGCGAGTGCCAGCCCGAGGTCGGTTTGAGCCGGTCGCCATCGTCAGGAGCAGACGACCGCCGGCTACGGGGCGGCAATCGCGGCGAGAAGGACCGCTGACGATCGGTGTAGTAATCGTGTCTCTTGGCCACCTTCGCGTGGCTGGTTTCGGACGTGGCCGCCGTTCACCTGGCTAGTAGGACCGGCTGCAGTCAGTCTTGACCGGTCTTCCAAGCGTCAGCCTACAGCTCCGCCGCGACTGATGTCGCTGGCCTCTCCCGAATGTCAACGCCCTCGGCATTCCGGCTCTTGAATTGCCTGGAGCGGACCCCCGTCCCCTTACTGCACGCTCCGTGCGAAGGCGTCTCGATCTTTGTCGGCGATGCTGCCGGTACCCTTGGTCGTCGACGCGGCGCGGATCAACCGCCAATGCTGAGACGCCATCGTGTCGTGCCAGATGATCGGCGTCCACAAGCCGCTGTCGCTGTTCGGGCGCTTGTCGAAACCCCGCAGTCATGCCGATCACGAAGTGCTCCGACACCTTTCTGCGGGAATTCGTATCTAAAACCAAGGACCCGCCGCGCGTCCCAGGACTCGTCGCCAACCAGACTCGAGGACACGATCAACGTGATATTGAACACATCCTGAGACGCTTCGCCCGCGCGGCACCGCTTTCACATCTCGCGGCTTTCGATCTGCACAATTTGACGAGGCTGGTGTCAGCCCCGACGGGTCGTCTCGCCCCCTCACTCCCACTCAATCATCAACGAGCCTTCTAAGCTGTTGATTTGTAATGCACCGGAGGTTGATCCGCAGAAATTTACCGTCATTTTTACCGTCAAAGTGCGGAGCACCAGCATTGGCGCGGGTTTGCAGGCGATTCGGTCTAAAGTGACCTTTCGAGATCTATCGACATCTATCGACTCGCGCGACCATCGCGGACACCGTCGGCGCGCGTCGGTGTCGGTCAGGGCGGCGCCCAAGAAGCGCTGGCATCGAACATCTTAAGTTATTGTCCGGACTCACTTTTTCGCCGATATTTTTACCGTCACGATGCCACACAGCGGTGCAGTTGGAAGTCGCCATCGAGATCGATCGACTCGCACAGCTCTCGGCAAATATTCTGGCAGAGCGCTTCACCCACGAACAGTGTTGACCGCTCACTTCGAAATTGGCCGACAGTGCGTTCGATCGCGTGGATCCCAGACAGCCTCCGTCTCGATCACCTCAATGAAGCGCTTTGCACTGAACCCGTCCGGATACAGAGTCCAGGCAGATGGGCTCGTATCGGCCTGAGGCGACTGGTCTGCTACATAGTCCCCGGCGAGCAAACCATTGGGGTCGTTCAAGAGGCGACGATCATCGCGAAGCGCGATCAACAGTTCTTCGACTGAGACCTTCAGAAAGCCGGCGAAGCGCTGGTGGTCGCACTCGATGGATGTGTCGGCGATCCAACCATGGTGGCGAGTTGGGACACGATCCTCGGTCAAGTCGAGCAACGCGCGAAGCTCGGGATCCGAGGCGATTGCCAGCGACACCGCTTCGACCTTGCGGCGCAGCTGATCGCCTGCCTTGCGAAGCGTGGTGGTGGCGTGCAGCCACGCGTCACGCTGAGATCGTCGCATGAACGTCGACTTCACCTCGATGACGAACAGATGCTGGCCAAGGGTGGCGATCAGGTCCACCTCGCCAGGGTCGTCCACGTCGCGCGGCGGCTTCCAGTTGAGCAGCGTCTTGAATCCGCGCGTCTCCATAAGCCGAGCCAGACCGGCTTCGATCTGTCGCGCCTCGCCCCGAGCCTGCCCGCGCCGAGCGCCGAGCCGCCTCAGGTTGTTGATCGCCGCCGCGCTGTTGTTCTGCAGGCCGACGATCCATGGCAACTGAACCAACGTAGCCCCGAACTTGAGAACCGGTCGCTCGAACAGATGGGGCTGAAGACCTGGCTCGTTGCGCTGGAGGCGTTCCGCCATCGCGACCATGTCGTAGGTCCAGAAGTCCAGGATCGCGGATGCCATTCTGGGGTTGCCTTTGGGCTCGGATGCCGTGACGGTCCACCCAGTGATGTTGGCCACCTTCGAGTTTCGATCCGACCAGGTGAGCGGCAGCCGGTTCTGAAACCCCTCGCGCAGGCCGTCCATGGTCAGACGCTGCAGCGCTGCGACCCAGTCCCCCGATGCATCAAGGCGCTCCGCAAAGGCAGCCAGGAAGTCCTGCTGGAAGAAAACCGACATCAAATTGAGCGACAGCAGCGCTCGGAAGAGATCGACGGCGTCTCCGGACTCGGAAGTCACCTCGTCGGCGACACCGTACGCCTCACGCAAGCGAAGCTGCGCTTGCCGAGCCCGCAACCAGGCCAAACGATTGGCGTCCGCATTCTCCGGTCGGCCGATCGCCCACTTGGCCGGATCGGAGGCGACCTGCTCGACGTATGTGTCCATTGCGCGGTGGAACCAGTAGCCATGCAGTCGCTCAAGTTTCCGTCCATCGTTCTGCCACGCAGCCCGTGCGGCCGGATCCACCTCGACGATCTCGAGCCGATCGCCCCGCCGCTCGAATCGAATGCCGTCGTCGTAGCAGAACGCATCCGCCGACCTGGCGGTGAACTCGTTCAACTCGATCTGCGCGTCCATCAGCGCGTGAAGAGCGCGAAGATTCCTAACGGCCTCGTTGGAGCTCGCCGTATCGGATTCGAACAGGATCGGGCGAAGATGCCGTGCGACCGACCTCCCAATGGCGTCTTCAGTCAGCTTTAGAGACGAGATGCTGGCGCCCGCGAGCTTCCACGCGAGCAGATCGCTGAGCGCATCCCAGGCGAGCTCGAGATCAACCCTCGAAGGCGGTGCAAGCGCCCTTACCTTGAAGTCCCTTGGAACCAGAACGTCGAAGGCGTAGAGGCTCGCGTAGATCAAGAGGTCGGAGACCGACAGCTCCGCCAGCCGCGCCTTCTGCGCCTCCACGGCCGCGACCCGATCGCGATGCGCCAGCGCAAACAGGTCGAGCACGCGGCACAGCTCGGCCACGGCCTCGGTTTCAGACGCGGCGTGATCCAGTTCAGCTCGTCGCGGGGAGTGCGATTTCAGAACGAGCGCGGAGCACCTGGCCGCGCGAGTCAGCGCGTCAGGCGCATCGCGCGCCACGCGTGTCACCAATCCCTCAGCAGCGACAGGCTCCTGACCGAGGTATCGCACCAGGGCGAGCGACATCGCCTCGGTGTTCCACGCATCGGGCGGGCAGTCCTTTACGACGTCGCTGGACCAGAAGAGGCTGTCGCGCTCCTTCTTCGAGAGCTTCTTCTTGCCGACCGGCAGCGGCTTTCCGTCGAGGTAGGCAGTCGCGACTCGCTCGATGGCGCTCCCCTGCGAAACACCGTCGCCGATCAAGCGAACGAACAGGCCGTCGTAGTAGTTCGTCGCGCGCTGAAGCATGGTTGGCCGTGCGGTCAAGGTGTCGACCTGACGGATCGAGCGGAGGCGAGCGACCGTGCGGCAGAACCGATCAGCGCGACGTCGTCCTGCAATCCGAGATCGACGTACTGATCCATGATGGCGTCGTACGGATCGCGAAGATAGGTTAGCGTAGTAATCGGCCTGCTGCCGCAAATCGTCCGAAAGTCGCCCGGAAGAATGCACTACAACTCAATCACTTAGCGCGAGCGACTTGAGAGGACGCGAATCGCCGTGACGAGCTTGCCATGGTCCTCGTACGGCGACTCGATGTGCCGCCGCACCATCGCCTTGAACCGATCCAGATCACCTCTCACCGGAAGCAGTTCCGCCACACGCTCGGCTTCGATCTGCTCGACATCTCGCAAGAGCCGCTGCAGCTTGTCAGGGGACGCCGCTATCTCCTGCGCCTCAAGCGCTGCCCTGACCTGCGCATGCTCCTCGCCCAAGGGCGAGAGGTTGATCATGTAGCGGGTCAGCGCGGCGTGGCTCACCTCCCGACCGGCTTCATCGCGAACGGTGCGCTGAATTCGCTCCAGTAGGTCTTGCTGACGCGGTTGGCCGAACACCAATCGGTACAGAGCGAGTCGTTCCTTGAGCTCTTCGTAGCGGTTCGCATCCTGGCTGTCGGTGTAGAAGAACAGGTGTCGGCGGATCCTCTCGACCTGGCCGCCTCTCGGCTCGAAGACCCAGTGAGGGTAGAGCCTGTGCTTGTAGCGTTGAATATCGGGCGCCTCCCCCACCACCGCGAAAACGTGCTCCCAGAGGCTGGGGCTGCTTCGCGAGCCCGCATGGGCGAGTCGCTCGAGCGGCCATTCCCTTGCGATCGCCCGACGAATCGCCAACCCGTCGCGCCGGTTGATGCGGCCCTCCCTCTGCTCGAGGTCGACGGGATTCGACGGCAGGTTCCAATGGACGATGTCGCGGCAGAAGAGGTGGAAGTCCAGCCCCTCTTGCCCGACCGACGTGGTCGACAGCACAAAGGGCCAGAACGGCGAGTTGAAGGCTTCGCGCACTGCCGTCTTGCGGCTCGGCCCCGATTGCTCAAGGGGCGCTCCTTGGTCGGCCTTCACATCCTCGCCAAAGGCTAGCGCGAAGTGCGACCGGCGGACCAGCTGCTCCGCACGTATGCGCCCCGTATCGGTCGTCAGGTTGATGTTGGGGCTCCCAGTGCCGACGCCCAGCACGCGAGCCAGGTGTTCCGCCATTTCGGCCGGGCCGTTCCGCTGCAGAACGTTCTTTACGAGGTACAGATACTCGTCCGCGACCGCCTGGAAGTGCGCCCGCTCGCAGTACTCGATCGCGGCACGCACATAGCCGCGACCCGCGGGCACCGAGCGCTCGACGATCGCTCGGACGGTGCGCCTGTTGAAATAGCTCCGGAGCTCTCCAAAGCAAAGGTCTACGAGCCTCTCGTGGACCTCGCCGCAGCTGTCGGGATATGTCGTCCAGAAGGCGCGCAGGATGGAGACGGCCGGCGAAAAGGCAGCGATGCGCGCCAGATGCGTGAGCCGCTCCTCGGAGATGCGCAGAGATCCCCCCTCCTCCATCCAGTCGACGAATGTATCGACGTGCTCGGCAAATCGCTCGGTGATGTCGTCCCCGTTGTAGGCGGCGCTCCCCTCCAGAGCTTTTCGGATCGGCGAACCCGAGTGCCTGTCCAGACGGGCGACAACTTGCCATATCGGCGAACGGCTCGTGGCTGCGACCTGGACGCCAGCCTCCTCGAGCGCCCTCTTCAGAGCCTTCCGCGTGCGTCTGAGCAGTTCCTTGGCCGTGAGGGCGTCGCTCGCCAAGGCCGAGGGCTCAACTAGCCGAGCGAGCGCCGGCGATGGCAGGCAAACGTCGAAGATGTGGAACGAACCCTTCTCCGTGAAGCGCAGTGGCGGCCGGTCGTCGCCCTCCCACAGGCGACCGCGCGGAGCGATTCGTTGTTCGGCCTCGTGACTTGTCAGCAGAGCGATGGCTTTCGGCACGAAGCGCCAGCCGGAGAAGACGAGCATCTTCTTCGGATCGGCATCCCGGAAGAAATCGTCGCGGTAGTAGTTGTAGGTCGGCCGCGTCCACAAGAACCGCCAACGCTCATCGGGACCGCCGAACATCGCCTGGAACAGCTCTCGGAACCGCAAGTTCCGACGCGGCAACGCGCCTAGTTTCGACGCCTGCTCGATGACGCCCGCTGGAACTACGGCCTTCTTGCGCTTGGCTGCCGCCATTGGAGCGTACTGCGCGTCCATGAATGTGAAAGGCGCGGGACACGACTTCCAATACTCCGTGATGTGCTGGGAGGTGTCGACCTTGTCCAGGAGGAACCTCCGCAGCCGGATGTAGTCGACGACTTCTTCCTTCTGAGGCACGGCGAACGCATTCCCCGTTGGCCGCACTTCCTGTACGCCCTTCGTCGGGTCGTGAAGGTACGCGTTGCGCTCGGTCCTGCAGATCACCTTGCGGAGGCGCTGCTCGATGCGCGCCCGAAGCGCCAGCAGTTCGTGATCGTGCCCCCGGAGGAAGGCCCCGAGTTCGAGGCGTTCGCGAAACGCCTTCAGATCGCTCCGCAGGCGAGCAACCTCCTGCTTGCCCTGGTCTGCAAACAGGAAGCGCACCGTGTCCAGGAACTCGTCGTAGTGCCCCTGCCCTTCATGGTCCAGGGCAAGCATGCGGTAGGGCGTCGCCGACAGAATGAGGACGCCGGGACGCCTCTCGAAGAGACGCGCCGCGATGGACCTGCGGCTGGTCGCCTCCTCGATCACTTCCCGGAACCGCTGGACCTCATCGAGAATGACCAGGTGAGGCTGTAGATCGTCGAGGAGAACGCGCTGCGCGGCGCTGCGAAGCATTCCGACGATCAGGTTCCTGCGCCTTCGGCTTCCGGCATCGGTCGGCTTGAACTGGTCGACCTCGCCGCGCAGGACTTCAGACAGCACGAGCGTCGCACCGTCGACCTCGATCGGCTTTCTCCACTCCTCGGCGATCCTCTGCTGCAGCCCGGGGCGGAGCTTGCGATTGAACTCCAGCCGCAGGACGGCGAACTTCGTGGCCGCCTTCCAGCGCTCTTCACCGGCGCCGCATCGGAAATACTCCCGCCACTTACCCTTCCGGATGTCCTGCCGGAGAACGCGGTGAACCAGGAAGAGCAGCAACTGCCGCTCCCAGGCCAATCCCGTGCCCTCGGACAGCGACGTGCCGGGAGTGAATGAATAGAGCTGGAGGTTGTCGCCGGCTTTGGTGCTCCACGCGAGTTGGGTGATCCTTCGCAGCGACGGCGGCGCGTTCGGCGCAAGCTTCGTTCGGTTCTGGTCGGCGATCTCGGTGTTCGAACATAAGTACACCACGACCAGCTCTCGGCCCCGCCGGCGCCGCAAGAGTTCGTCGATCACGCCGCGCGCGACGACGGTCTTACCCAGCCCGACTTCGTCGGCGAGAAGAAATCGACGCGATCCGCCTGCGTTCGTCAAACGCTCGCAGATCGTCTCGACCGCGGCGCGTTGAAACTCGGCAAGTTCGAGGCTAGACACCGGCGCCTTCCTCGTCGAGCGATTCGCGGAACACCGCCCAGAACTCGCGGAACGTACTCATGTTCGATGCGTCTCCGCACGCGGCCAGGACGGCCTCGACCTCGTGGATGCGGCTCGGATCCGCCGTGCACGCTTCGAGGATTCTCTCGATCGTCGCTCGCCGCAGCAGGGGATCGCCCGCCTGCCAGACCCCCGACTGTCCCCCGCCCGCGGCCCGCGACGTCCCGCCGGGTAGGCCCGCCAGCACGTCCAACAGCATGCTGCGAGCGTCGACTCCCTCGAGAAGGCGGGCGTTCACGGCCTTGTCCCGTTCATCCGCCTCCAGTGCTCCGAGGTTCAGCTCGAACTGCACGACAAACGGGAGTTCGACGTCCCGGTGGTGCTCGTCCCAGACCACGACGTAGGCGAAAGCCGCGACGTCATCGAGCTCGATTCCCTGGAAGGCCGCGCCCGGACCGTAAACGAGCCGGTAGTCCGCGCGTGCCGACTGATCTCGCTGGAGGAGCGGCACGATCTCCGCGCGCATGCCCGCCGGCCACGTCTGCTCGCCGGCGGAGGACGGCGCGAGGAGGCGAAGGGTCTTCTTCGCAGAGTCGCACTCGCCGCGAATCTGGTCCGCGCGCAGGAGGCGCTTGAAGTGTTCGAGGCGCTTGGCCGTCTCCCGCTCGGGGTCGGCAGCCACAGTCTGGCGGACGTACCTGTCGATCCACGGCTGCAGCTGGTCCTTGGCAGGTGCTACGAAGGCCTTCACAACCGCGTCGATGCCAAGACCGGGTCTGAGCGACACCATCGCCTCGCAGTTGACGTTCAAGCCGCACCCCCAGCCTGGACCCGTTGCGTTCGCCGACCCGATCAGGGTTTCGCTGACGCCCTCGGACTCCCAGGCCAGCAGCTTGGCGTGAAGGTCCAGTGATGGCACCTCTTCGTCGGCTTCGGCGGAGACCACAAAGACCCGGGCGTTCGCCAGGCGCTCGTGAGTCTCGTCGGAGAGTTGATCGAGTTCGTCCTGCGTGCTGACGAGCGTCAGTGCGTCGGTCCGATCGCACAGACGCTTGAGAAAGTCCGTGCGCAGGAATGGCGAAATCATGAGGGCGCGCGAGATGGTCCGCGGCAACCGGTTGACAAGCACGCGGTCGCCAGGCCATTGCCAATCGAATCTCAGGCCCTGCGCCGCTTCACGAGGCGCCACGAACTCGACGTACTTGAGCTCCTCGATCAGCTTCCACAAAGCCTTGGGGAGATCACGGGAGGCCGCCACTTTCCGGCAGAAGGCGGCGACATCCGCGCCGAACTTCTGCGTGCCGGTTCGTCGCGTCCCTTCGAACAGTGCGCCAAGCTCCCAGCAACCGGAATCCGTCACGTTCCTGCTCGCCGTCAGCAAACGATAGATCGGCTCGACGCCATGCCGTTCGGGCCGGACCACCGGATCGAAACGCAACGCCCAGACCTTGGGATGGAAAGCGCCGCCGTCCATCGCCTTCGGCCGGAGTATTCGGTCGTAGAGAGCAAAGAGCCGGTTCGTCGTCGCTGGCGGGTGAAGACTCCCGCCGTTCACGAAGACCCGCAGCCGAGACCTCAGCCTCGCCACCGACGTCAGGACTGCGGGGGCATTGTTCAGGGGCTCTTCCACGTCGGCCCCGACGAATGCCAGGAGCACGGCGGTGAAGAGCTCGAAGTCCAGGCTGAAGGTCGTGCCGATGCAGGCGCCGAGCACGAATCCAGGCGGCGGGCGCAGCGCATCCGTGAATGCACTTCGCTGGCGAGTGACGTCGAGAACGCTCACTGGCCGCGCTCCATGCCGTCGAGGATCTCGGAAGCGAAGCGGGACCCGATGCCGTGTCGGTAGTCGAACTGGTAGACGCCGACGCCGACCCGATCGGGCTTCCACTGTCTCAGGTGCTTCTCGTACTTGAGCCGCGCCTTCGCCGGCTTGACCCGTCGCTCTCGCTCTCGGATCAGAGTCCTGGCCTTCTCGTCGCGCAGCAATGCTTCGGCCGACGAGGCCTCGACGCAGCGCTCGAGCCAGCCATCGATGAACCAGCGATCGCCTCGATTGCCGGGGCGCAGTGCGGAGGCAACCGTCGGGACCGTAACAAGCTCGCTCGTGCGCCACTGGTTCAAAGGCTCTCTGGCCGCGGTCCACCAGTCCTCGAAGATGGGGGCCACGACGTCGGCGGCCTTCTCGATCCCCAGCTTGTCGCGCGCCTCTATCAGCAGGGCGTAATACTGCAGAGTGGCTCCTCGAACCAAGAGACTCAATCTTCTGGCGTGCCCGACCCAAACCGCGAGGCCCTTGGGCAGCTTCGGGCACTCCCAAGGCCAGTCGATGCCGACGAGGCGATGCTGGAGCATGTGCGACAGCAGCGATTCGGGGAATTGCGACGTGAACCGCATGTGGAGGTCCGAGGCTTCCGCCCTGGTGAGCTCGAAGGTTGCGCCCGGCCTTATCCGGCCTTCCGAATCCAGGAAACCTGCCGGCGGGAGGTCATCTGCCCAGAACCGCACGCCCTCCGGCCCCTGCGGCGTCTTGTCGTCGTCCTGATATCCGCGGCGGCTGCGCCGGATGTCGTCGAACTGCTCCTGATACGCACTTTCGGAGAGATTCGACGTGAACATCCCGAGTTTCTTGAGCCCGCTCCAATAGATCAGCGATGGGAACTGCCTCAGGTTGATGCCGGCGTCCCGACCGATGACGCCGACCGCCTCCGTTTCGGAGAGGACGTCCCTCAGCTCGTCCTGCCGTTGCCGAGACAGTTGGGGAACCTGGCTCGCACGAACCGCTTCGCGTTCGAGCGACCTGTAGATGCCGGCGATGAAGTAGAAATATCGGGCCGATCGCATCAGCGTGGTCGTCGCCGGATGCAGCAGGTCGGAGAACCGTCCCAGAAGAGCGAGGAATCCGAGCTCGTCGATGACTCCTTCCTCTTGAATGGAACGAATGAAATCGCGCGCTCGCGCGAGGTCGTCCGCCCGGAAGTCGAGCCAGGTCACGGCGTCGTGCCTCACTTCCGCCTCCGCACCGCTGGGTGGTGCGCCGCGGTCCGCGTCGGCGCCGGCCCTCGCCGATGAGACGGTGCGCGCGTCATTCGTCCCTCGCCGTCACCTGGATCGCACCAGCCGCGACCGGCAGGACGATCCACGCCTCCACGACGGAACGCCCCGTGGCACGCGCGAGGGCATCCGCGTACACCGACAGTTGCCCGCCGTGCTCGTCGGCAACCTGATCCCACCTATCCCGCGGCGCGGGGTTCGCCTTGTGATCGAGAAGCACCCAGCCATCCTTCGTTTCCAGCAGGAGGTCGATGCGGCCGTGCATGACTTGACCGCTGGGGAGAATCGACTCGATGGGGATCTCCGCATGGCGCCGACAGCCCGGCCAACGCGTGGAGATCCACGCCTCCAACGCGGCGATCTGCCGAACCACAGCGGAGGGCTCGATCGCGCCCTTGAGTTGGAAACCGTCGAGGATGCTCGCCGCGCGTGCCTCGTCGAAAGGCACGCCCGGATCGGTGAATGCCGTCGCAATGCAAGCGTGGATCGCGTTGCCGAGGGCAGTCACGTCGGTTCCGGCCTTCAGCGCAATGCGCTCCCCGATCGATGTGGAATCGGTGATCCTGCAAGGTCGGGCAACGGAAGCCGAGGCAACCAGGGTCGCCGGCAGTCGCTCGGTGCGCGATTCGGTGCCGGGGAACCAACGGAGCGACGAGTCCGGCTCGACCGTGACCGAGGGCGCCGCCGGCGGGTCATAGCTGCGGAAGTCGCACGAAACCCGCGAACCATCCGGCAGCGAAACCGAGTCGCCCGCGACGTCCGGCGCGAGCCACGGTGCATTCAGGGACTCAAGCCACTCGCACGCGCCCTGCTTCGCGGGGAACGCCAGAACGAGGCAGTCGCGCGCCCGCGTAATGCTGACGTAGAGCAGCCGCTTTGCCTCGTCGATCGCTTCGTCGCGCAGGCGAGTCCCCACCGCAGACTGGGCGATGGTGTCGGCGATGTCGACTTTCTTCTGGGCGCCGAACGGCCACGGCCAGTATCGGATCCAGCGATCCTTGAGTGGCGCGGCGACGTCGAGGCTCCCCTCGGAACGCGCGCCGACCGACCAGACTCGGTCCCGGATGTCCTTCTCCAGGTCCAGCAGGACGACAACGGGCCACTCCAGTCCCTTGGCCGCGTGGTGCGTCATGATCTTGACCGCATCGACGGGCGGTTGGGCGAGCATGTCCAGTTGCGCGCTGGCCTGCTCGACGAGCCAGAGAATGAGGCCGGCAACCGTCCCCGGCTCGCGCCGCGCGAGGCACGCGTCTTCGTAGGTCCTCGCGAGGCCAAGGAGGGCTTGGAGGTTCGCTAGGCGCACCTGGGCGACGAGTTCGTTGCGCCGCCAGCGCAGCACGCGTCCAGCGAGGTCGCATTGGACGACGACGAGCTCCATCGCGGCATAGGGCGAGAGCAGCGGCGCCTGCTCTCGCAGCTTCGCGATGCGCGCGAGCAGCGGGTGACCGCCCTCGGCGCCGTCCCGCCACTGGCCGCTGTCGCCCCCGCCGTCGAGGTAGCGCAGGCGGTCGGCGAGCCAGGACTCGGGCTCCTCGCAGTCGGCCAACGAGGCGATTTCCGCGCTCGCCAGCGTGTCGCGCGGGTCGTTGAATCGACGCAGGCACGCGACGGCGAGGACGGCCTCGGGCGTCGAAAGGAGCCCGGACTGCTGCGTGGCCCAGGGCACGGAGGCGAATCGAAGGGCCTGCGCCACCGTCTGAACGCCCGCATTGGTCTTGCAGAGCACCGCGATGTCTCCGAAGTGCGCGGCCCGAAGGTTGCCGCTCGACGGATCCACGATGCGGTAGCCCGACGCGACGAGGGCTTGGATGCCTTCGGCGAGTGCCGCAGCCCTCTCCGTCACGTTCCTTCCGTTGAGAACCCAGTTGGCGAGAGCCGAGTCGGGGACCAGCTCCTTGCGCACAGGCGCCAGCTCCACCTCTTGGCGCGAGAGCCCGGGCGCAAAGGCATCGCCGAAGGCGCCGTTGACCAGCCGAACCAGGTCGGGCCGAGACCGGCGCGACTGGCCGAGCACTTCCTTCGTGCCGCCCATCGCCGGAAGCTCCGCGAGCACCGCCTTCATGAGCTCGGCGTCGCTGCCCCGGAATCCGTATATGGCCTGTTTCACGTCGCCGACCCACACGGTCTCGCGGGCGATCCGCGACAGGCGCACGAAGAGTTCGAGCTGGATGGGGCTCGTGTCCTGGAACTCGTCCACGAGAAGCAGATCGAGTTCCTCGGAGAGCGCCTCGACGACTGCGGGTTTCTGCAACAGCCCGAGAAAGAGGTGCTCCTGGTCCACGAAGTCGATGACGCCCAGCTCGCGCTTTCTCTGTGCGTAGGCATCCAGCGCCCTCGCACCCAACGCGAAGATCGCCGCGAGGTACCGCTCGATGTCCTGCCGCAGGCGCGGGTGCGCGGAGAAGCGACCGGCGACGTCCGTCACCGGCTGCGCGACGGCCTTGAGTCCCGCCTCTGGCGCACCCTTGGACAGCTTGACCCAGTCGGACCAGGCCGCGGTGCCGCCGCGCACCAACCGCAGAGTTTCGCGCGCGAGCGCGACGTATTCGGCCGTGTTCTTCTTGCCGGTGGATCGCTTCTCCAGCTCGGGAACGCCGGCCTCGATCGCGCTCACGAGCAGCGCGTCGAGGTCTTCCGTAGCCGGCGCCGGGAAGTGGGCGAGAAGGTCCCTCGCGTTGCGTTCGCCGAACGCGGCGAGACGGGCGTGCGCGACGTCGTTCGCGCGCGCCTGGTCGATGAGGGACTTGAGCGCGTCTTCCCAACTCTCGACGCCGAGGCGCCGCGCGAGTTCGACCAGTTCCTGAACCGTGGCGCTGTCGGAGACCGCATCGATGGCCTCCCTCACGAGCACGCCAGACTGCGTCTCCTCCAACACGCGCTGTTCGGTGGCCAGTCCCGCCTCGAACGCGAAGCGCTCGAGAAACCCGCCGCAGACGCTGTTCACCGTGCCGATGCGCGCCTGCCCGATCGAATTCGCCAGCGCGAATTCGCCCTTCTCGAGGAGCGCCGTGCGGACGCGCTCGCGAAGCTCGGTCGCGGCCTTGCGGGTGAAGGTCGTTGCGATCACCCCGGCCGGCCTGGCCTGTCCCGAGCTAAGCTTCTCGTGCAGGATCTGCGTGAGGCGATAGGTCTTGCCGCTTCCCGCCCCCGCGCTGACGAACCTGAGCGTGCCAGCCATCGCTCAGCCTTCCCAGCCCGCCAGCCAGCGGTAGTCGTCGTACTCCTGCCGCAGTTGTTCCGGTTCGAGCGCGTCGGGTGGCGCCACCGATTCGGCGGTGGGTTCGATGCCTTCGGCCGCGACTTCGATCAGGCCCGCGTCGACCTGGGAGCGGCGCCAATTCCAGGCCGCGACGAACCGATCCCACAGCACCGCAGTGGATCCCGGGCCGCCGGACTGAACCGCCCGCGCCTCCGGGAAGAACCCCGTGTCCGGCGCAAGGAGACGCGATGCTTCGAGGATGAAGTAGGCAACCTGCGGCCACGCTCCCGTTTCCCGACGCAGCATCTCCGCATACAGCGCGAGCTGCAGGTGGCGATCCTTCGCCAGCCGGTCCTGGTGGTAGGTGCCGCCGGACCACTTCATGTCGACGATGGCGCGCTGGCCGGAACTGTTGCGCACGACGAGATCGGCGACGCCTTCGAGCTCGCCGCCGGTGAACTTCCCGGCCAGCGCGCGCTCAGGCTCGACGGCGTCGATACCCGCCGCCGCGAACTGCCGCTGAAACTCCGCGATGGTGCGCTCCATCGCCGAGCGAAGCCGCTCGTAATCGCCGCGCCGCCCGGGCATCAGGAGAACCGCGCCCTCCTCCGCCACGACCGCCGCGAACTCGCGCAAGAACCAGGCCCTCAATGCATCGCCGCGAAGGGCGAACGCGCCACTCGTCCGGAAGAGCCGATCGATCAACCGATGGGCGAGGTTGCCGTAGAGCAGGTTCTCGTCGGCCACCGCAAGTAGGTTGGACGGGTTTAGCCGGGCCGCGTACTTCAGCACCCACTGATGGGGAGCATTCAGGAACGTGTTGAGGCTGGAATAGGATTCGCGGGCGCGCGGCGGAATCTTCGCTTGCGCCGGCAGGTGCCACCAACGCCTGCGTCCTGGGAGAGCCGCGTGTGCAATTGCCGGCAGGTCGTTGCCGGCGTGACCGGTGAGGAGACTTTCCAGAGGCTCGGGCCGTACGCCCTCGACGAACCACTGGATCTCCTGCCACAGCGGGTGCATCTCCTCCCCTTGCGGAGGTAGCACGAGCACGAGTTGCCGACGTGCGTTCAGGACCGGCCTGAGCCAATCCTCGCCGCGCCGATTCAGCACCTCCGCGAGCGGCGGCAGTTCCACTCCGGCCCGAGCGAGCGACGCGATCTCGCTCGCGCTCCACGCGTAGTGACCCGGCAGTGACGGCGCGCCCATCTGCCACCAGACGACGCGGTCGAAGGGTTCCACCAGCGCGCCCGAATCGGACACGGACCGAACGCAGCCGACCTGCGCGTGCATTGCGAAGTTGGGAGCGCCCCGCGCCGTGCACTGCGCCACCAGCGCCTCGAGCTCCGTGGGGGCGATCGAGGCCGAGCCTTGCGCAGCAAGTGTCTCGAGAGCCGCCGTTACCGCGGCGGCCTGTGCGAAACCCGTTGCCGCTGCGCTGCGATTGGCGTCCTGACCCGCAAGCCGCGCGCCGAAGTAGTCGCGAATCGCGCGGGTCCTCTCGAGCAGCGCAGAGATCGGCGCGCCCTGCTCGGGGTCGTAACGCGTGTGCTCGACCCAGAATGCCAGCGCCTGACGGAGGTCGGCGGCACGCTCCGGATGGCGACGCACGATCTCCTCGACCGCTTCCCGCCAACGCGGGCCGCCGATGCCGGGGAACTGCGCGACCACCTCGGCCAACCGCCGTCGGGCATAGCCGGGCACCGGTCCAATCGGGTGCGAGAGAAACTGGAGCAGCGCGTAGACGTCGAGCGGCTCCCAGACGGTGGCGAGCGCCAGGGGCAGGACCTGAAGCGCAGGGGCCAGCGGGCTCGGATCCTGGAAACCCTGCCGAGCGACATCGGCGGCATCGAGCGTCGCATCGAGCAGCGAACGGCTCTGCTCGGCGACGATCGCAACCCCTTCCCGTGGCGATGCGAGATCGTTGGCGACCCAGCGCGCGGCGACAAGGCCGGTCTCCGCACGCAGGACGCGGAGGCTGCCGTCGTCCGTCCAGGCGATCTTCCCGCCGGGCTTCTCGCCGTCGTGCGCAGCCTTGAGCGCGATCTGGAGCCTTCCCAGCACCGTGGTCGGGTCTGCCGACGGACCGTACGCCCTGACCGACCGTACCGGCAGCTTCGCGAGCACCTCCCGCCAACGCTTGGGAAAGGCATCCAGCCTGTCGACGAGCTCGATGCCTTCGATGCTTGATTGCTGCCGCTCGAGGAACTGGGCTACTCGGGCCAGTCGCTCGCCGATCGACGGAAACAGAAGACTGCGGGCGGCGACCTCGACGGCGGCCATATCGGCAATCCGGACGCCGGCACCCGGCGGTGACTCGCCGTTCCAGCCGTGCAGATGCCAAGCGTCGCGCCACACCAGCAGCGACGCGGAGGTACCGATCGGATCGATGCCGAACGAGGCGTGATAGAAGCGTTCCGGCGTGTCGAGTTGTTTGAGACATTCGCGGTACTGCGTTACCCGCTGTGCATGAGCGCAGTCAGCACGCAGCAAGCCCAGCCGCGTCTCGAGCAGGTTCAACAGTCCCAGCGGGCCGAGCACCGGCATCCCCAGCCGATTCGCCGGACGCCAGCCATGCTCGCCGTCCAGTCGTAGTCCGAAGGTGATGAGCATCTCGTCGCCTCAGCCGCTAGCCGATGCCTGCCAGGAGTCGATCGATCACGTCGCTAGCCTGGCGCTGCCGCAACACCCTCGCCTCGCGCTGCTCCGCCTCATCACCCTCCCCCAGCGCGAACTCGGCCACCGAGACCGGCCCGTCCTT